>VFQQ010000488.1_pt1 | contig 77459 bp, 82 predicted proteins | sample 3512341 | NCBI WGS metagenome assembly VFQQ01 (sample SAMN10412373, study PRJNA504923) | tailings metagenome | isolation source: Relicate 2 Philex TSF1 revegetated site | place: Philippines: Tuba, Benguet | collected 2017-08-29
CCATTTCGGCTTCGAGGTCGCGGCGGCGGAAGAGGGCACGGAGACGGCGGCGGAGATTCATGGGACGGAGTAGGAAGGGGCAGGGGGAGCGGAGGTGGCGGCGCGGCAGTTATCTGGCCTGATCCGGTCGCGGCGCGGGCAGGCGTTCGGGGCGCATGAGCCAGGCGGTCTTGGCGCCGCGGATGCCGTCGCCGTAGCCGCCGGTGTGCAGGATGTTCCCCTGCATGCCGCGCGCGGTCGCGGCGTAGCTTTCCGCCCCGGAGAACAGGGCGGACGGCAGCAACTCGAAGCGGTTGGCGGCGGGCAGGAAACGCTCCGGCTGGCTGGCGCCGCCGAGGACGAGGACGGTGCCGTCGGCGAGGAGCACGGAGGTGCCGAAGTGCTTGAAGCGGCTGCGTTGCAGGCGGGGACCGGAGGAAAAGATCCCCGCCGCGGGATCGTAGAATTCCGTGGTGTCGCCGGGAGTGTCGCCGCGGCTGGCGCCACCGGTGATGAGCACGCGACCGTCGGGCAGGAGCACGGCATCGTGCTTATGGCGGGGGGAGCGGAGCGCCCCGGTGAAGGTGAAGCGGTTCGTGCCGGGATCGAAGAGTTCCGCCGAGGCAAGAATCCGGAGCGCCGCGCGGCGCCCGTGATGTCCGCCGCAAACCAGCACCCGGCCGTCGGCGAGGCGGACCGCGGCGAGATTCTCCCGCGCCTCGCCCATGCGGCCGACGCGAGTGAACCGGCCGGTGCGGTGATCGAAGGCTTCCGCGCTCGCGAGGAAGCGCTGCCCGGCCCCGACGCCACCGATCAGCAGCGCGCGACCGTCGGCGAGCATGACCGCCGCATGGCCGGCGCGGGTCTCGTGCAGCGGCGGCAGCGGGCGGAAAGTTTCCGTTGCGGGATCGAAGAGCTCGGCCGCGGCGAGCACGGCACCGGAGCCGTCCCAACCGCCGGCGATCAGCACCGTGCCGTCGGGGAGCAGCGAGGCGGTGTGGCCGAAGCGCGGCACCGCCATCGGGCCGATCGTCCGGAAGGCGCCAGCGGCGGGATCGAAAATCTCCGCGAGCTGAACGGGTTCCGGCTGGGTGCTGAATCCCCCGGTGACCAGAAAACGTCCGTCAGTGAGCGCCGTCACCGCATGCACGGCGCGTCCAAACCGGAGATCCGCCGTGCGCTGGAGGTCCGCAGCGTCCGCGCCGGACAAGATCGCGGCCAGCCCGAAGCCGGCCAGCATCGCCCGGCGGGCGAAGGCGGGCGCGGCGGCGCGGCGGCGGGCGTGGTCGGCGGCGGGTTTCACGGGGCGCGGCGGGTTCAGGCGTTCTGCAGGACGAGGGCGATGGCGGCGCTCATGCGGTCCCAGAGCTCCTGCTCCTTCTCGAGCTGCTTCCGGCCGGTCCGGGTCAGCGTGTAGTATTTCGCGCGGCGGTTGTTCTCGGTCATCCGCCACTCGGACTCGATCCAGCCCTTGTCCTCCATCCGGTAGAGCGCGGGGTAGAGCGAGCCCTCGTCGACCTGGAGCGCGCTCTGCGAGAGCTGCTCGAGCTTCTGCGTGATGCCCCAGCCGTGCAGCTCGCCGCGCGCGAGGACGCGCAGCACGAGCAGGTCGAGGGTGCCGGGGAGGAGTTCGTTCTTGGGAGCGGGCATGGCGGCTTACCTAGATAATCTAAGGCAGCGGAGGCAAGTCCTTACTTAGATAATCTAAGGCAAGCACCCGCGGCGCGTCCGGAAGTCGCAAGAAAAACGCCGGACGGCCGCGGCCGTCCGGCGGAAAGGGTCCCGGGCGGAGCCCGGCCCGCGTCAGACGTAGTCGGGGTAGTGCGGGTCGAACATCACGTCGCGCACGTGCGCCTCGAGGTCGGCGGGGCGGAGCATCGGCGTGAGGCCGCGGTCGAAGGCGACGGCGGCGACGGCGGTGCCGATCTTCAGCGACACCTCGCGGATGCGCTTCAGGTCGGGGTAGAGCCGGCCGACCATCAGGTCCTGCTCGGTCACCAGCTCGGCGAGCACGCGGGCGGCGGTGTAGAACATCTCGTCGGTGACGCGCGTCGATTCGCTGGCGATGACGCCGAGGCCGACGCCGGGGAAGATGTAGCTGTTGTTGCCCTGGCCGGGCACGTGCAGGATGCCGTTGAACGTCACCGGCGCGAACGGGCTGCCGCTGGCGAAGATGCCGCGGCCCTCCGTCCACGTGTAGCATTGCTCGGCGGTGCACTCGGCCTTGGAGGTCGGGTTGGAGAGCGCGAAGATGACGGGCTTCGCGTTCAGCTTCGCCATCGCGCGGACGACGGGCTCGGTGAAGGTCTGCGGCATGCCGGAAACGCCGACGAGCGCGGTCGGCTTCAGCGCCTCGATCGCCTCGAGCAGCGTGGCGAGCGGCGCGTGGTCGTGGGCGAAGCGGAGCTTGTGCTCGACGAGGTCGGTGCGGCTCTTGACCACGAGGCCCTTCGAGTCGACGAACCAGCATTGGCGGCGCGCGACGTCGGTCGGGATGCCCTGGAGCTTGAGCGCCTCGACGATGAGGTCGCCGATGCCGATGCCGGCCTCGCCGGCGCCGAGGAAGAGGATCCGCTGCTGCGCGAGCGGGATGCCGGTGAGTTTTTCGCTCGAGAGCAGGCCCGCGAGCGTGACGCCGGCGGTGCCCTGGATGTCGTCGTTGAACGTGCAGGCGCGGTCGCGGTAGCGGTGGAGCAGGCGGAAGGCGTTGCTGTTGCCGAAGTCCTCGAACTGCAGGCAGGCCTTCGGGAAGACCTGTTGCACGGCGCCGACGAACTCCTCGACGAGGGCGTCGTAGTCGGGGCCGCGGAGGCGCGGCTCGGCGAGGCCGAGGTAGAGCGGGTCCTTGAGGAGGTCGGGGTTGTTGGTGCCGACATCGAGCATGATCGGCAGCGTGTCGGCGGGCGGGATGCCGGCGCAGGCGGTGTAGAGCGAGAGCTTGCCGACGGGGATGCCCATGCCGTTGGCGCCGAGGTCGCCGAGGCCGAGGATGCGCTCGCCGTCGGTGACGACGATGATGCGGACGTTGGCGTGCGGCCAGTTCTGGAGGATCTGCTTCACGTGGCCGCGGTCGTTCTTGGTGATGTAGAGGCCGCGCGGGCGGCGGAAGATGTGGCCGTATTTCTGGCAGGCGAGGCCGACGGTCGGCGTGTAGATGATGGGCATCATCTCATCGAGGTTCTCGATCACGAGGCGGTAGAAGAGCGCCTCGTTGCGCTCCTGGAGCGAGACGAGGTAGATGTATTTCTCGAGCGGCGTCTCCTTGCGGCGGTAGTTGTCGAGCACGCGCACGAGCTGTTGTTCCTGTGTCGCCACGCGCGGCGGCAGCAGGCCGCGCAGGCCGAGGGCGTCGCGTTCGGGCGCGGAGAAGGCCGTGCCTTTGTTGAGCAACGGGTCGTGCAGCAGCTCGACCCCGCGTTTGCCGTGAAGGTGAATGGTCGTCGTCATAACAAGGCTCCTGGTTGGGCCCGGTCACGCCGGGCGCTGAAGGGAGGCTACCGCCGCGGCGCGGCGTCCCGAAGACCAAAGCCCGCCGCGCGCACGGGAATCACGCGCCGGTTTGAAAAACGCGCCGGCGGCTAATAGCGGCGGCGTGCGGAGGATTGCGCAAAAAACGATTGGCGCGGACGGGTCCGCGGCTGTTGGCTTCGCGGTCATGTCGCTCCCGGAAGACTACGTTTCCCGCTTCGGCGCGCTCGGCCGGCTCTACGGCGCGGCGGCGCTGCCGCGCCTGCACGCCGCGCACGTCACCGTCGTCGGCGTCGGCGGCGTGGGCTCGTGGGTCGTCGAGGCGCTGGCCCGCTCGGGGATCGGGGCGCTCACGCTGATCGACCTCGACGACGTGTGCGTGACCAACACCAACCGCCAGTCGCACGCCCTCGCCGACACGGTCGGCCGCCCGAAGGTGGCCGTGCTCGCGGAACGCGTGCGCGCCATCCATCCCGCGTGCCGCGTCACGGCGCACGCGGAGTTTTTCACCACCGCCAACGCCGCGCGCCTGCTCGCGACGCGCCGCGACTGGCTGGTCGACGCCATCGACGGCATGTCGGCCAAGGCCGCGCTCATCGCCGCCAGCGTGCAGCACGGCCAGCCGATCCTCACCATCGGCGGCGCCGGCGGCCGGCGCGACGCCACGCGCATCCGCGTCGGCGACCTCGGCGAGTCGCAGGGCGACGACCTGTTGCGGCTCGTGCGCAAGAAGCTCCGCCGCGACCACGGCTTCGCTCGTGGCGAGGGTAACACCTACGGCATCCCCTGCGTGTATTCGAACGAGAAGCCGCTCTACCCGTGGGCCGACGGCACCTGTTCGACCGAGCCCGAGCCCGGCACGAGCCTGAAGCTCGATTGCGCCAGCGGCTTCGGCACGGGCGTGTTCGTCACCGGCGCCTTCGGCTTCGCCGCCGCCGGTGAAGTCGTGCGCCGGATCGCGCTCGGCGCGAGCGCGCCGGAGGAAGTGTAACCTATTAGGTTACACTTTCGGGGAGCGAGGGGGAGGTCGCGGCGGGACGCGCAAGCGCCCGATGAGGTGGAGCGCGTTGACCCCAACGCGCTCGAGCGTGAAGGCGTTGAGGTCAACGCGTTCCACCTTGGGACGAGCGATGCGGGCGGTAGGGCGCGCACGGAGTGTGCGCCCTACCTTCAGCCTTCGAGGCTGAAGGTCACGGGGATGTTCACACGGGCGCGGACGGCTTTGCCGGCGACCTTGGCGGGGACGAAGGTCCACTCGCGCACCGCCAGCACGGCGGGCTCGCGGAACTCCTCGTGCGAGGCCTTGCTCGCCTCGGCGGCCATGACCTTGCCGGCCTCGTCGATGACGAGCACGACGACGACGGCGCCGGACACGCCCTGCGCGCGCAACTTTTCGGGATAGCGCGGCGCCTTGGTCTTCAGCGGGCGCGGGGCGTCGTCGAACTTCGCGGCGACGTCGGCGATGCTGTCGACGGATTGGGCGGCCGCCGGCAACGCGAACGCGAGCGTCGCGAGCAGGGCGGCGAGGGTGAGGCGGGAGGTGGTTTTCATCATGAACATGCGCACGCAGCGTGCGCTCCTGCCCACGACGACGACGCAAACGCCGCCGGACTTGAGCGCGCGCGGGACGGTTGCACGCGCGGTTCTGCGGATGAGCAGACGGGCTTATCGGCGAAGAGAGTGGCGGGAGCTTCCAGCTCCCGCATGGGGGCGGCGGTGCCTGACGGGAGCTGGAAGCTCCCGCTACTTTCTGCCGAAGAGGCGCGCGAAGTTTTCCTGCACCTGCGCGGCGAGGGCTTCGACGCTCACGCCGCGCAGCTCCGCGAGCCCGGCGTAGGTGGCGGCGAGGTTGGCCGGGTGATTGATCGGCGAACCGTCCGTCGCCGGCGGCAACGTGAAGCGCACGCGCTCGGCCGGCAACGGCATCGCGGGGGCGTCGGTCTCGACGAGCAGGCGGTCGGCCGGGACGCGGCGGAAGGCCTCGCGTTTCGCGGCGTGGCGGGCGTCGAGGAAGGCGCCGTTGAAGGAAAAATACGCGCCGCGCTCGGCGAAGCCCGCGACCATCTCGGCCGGACCGCCGTAGGCGTGCAGGAGAAAACCGCGCGCGGGCGTGTTGACGTGCCGCAGCAGGCCTTCGAGCGCGCCGAAGGCTTGCAGGCAATGGATCGTCACCGGGCGGTTCTCCGTCGCGGCGAGGGCGAGTTGCTTGAGGAAGACTTCGCCTTGCTCCTCGAGCGGCGCGCGGCGCAGGCCGGCGAGGCGCGGATCGTCGGGCTTGGCCGAATCGAGGATCCACCGGTCGAGGCCGATCTCGCCGACGGCGGCGTGCGGATCGGCGGCGAGCGCGGTGCGCAGCGTGGCGAGCCAGTCGGGCGTGCGGTTGCCGGCGTCCCACGGATGCAGGCCGTAGCTCGGCACGACCCAGGCGAAACGGCGCGAGAGCGCGGCAACGGCCGGCCAGTCGGCTTCGCACGTGCCGTTGACGACGGCGGCGCGCAGGCCCACGCCGTCGAGGTCGGCCGCCACGGCGTCGAGGTGGGGCGCGAGCCAGTCGTCCTGCAGGTGGTTGTGGGCGTCGTAGAGCGGCGGCACGCGGACAACCTAGCCGCGGGGGCGCGGGAAAGCAGCCCGAATTGCGCCGGCCGCCTTAAGCCGCGCGGGGTTGGTGCCGTTATGAGGGCGAACCCCACGGAAGGAACCGCGTCCATGACGGACAATCTCATCATCGACCTGCCCGAACTCCGCCTGCCGCGCGACCTCGCGCGCCGCGTGAAGTTCATCGAGGCGGTCGAGGAGCACGCGCGGCGGCTCGGCATCGTGGGGCGCTACGAACCCTCGCGGTTCATCGGCTATTATTTCGCCGGACGATATCCGGTGGTTGTCTCGGGGCATTGGACGGTGACGCTCGACGACGTGCCCCTGTTGCGCGGTCTCCGCGACATGATCGAGCGGCTGACGGAGCGGCGGTTCAGCATCCGCAGCGTGTCGGAGGATGTGACGCCGGAGTTCATGCTCGTCCACGACGGGCACGACGGCGCCTGCTGGCTGTGGGAATACGCCCACGGCCGGCGCTTCCTCGAGGCGCGCCAGCCCGTCTTCAGCGCCGGGTGGGAGGGAATGTCCGGCTCACCCGGCGCGGACGCGGACGGCGGCCCGAGATTGCTCGGGCCGGGCGGGGATTGATCGGCAGCCACGCCGACGTGGGTAGGGCCAGTCTGTGACTGGCCTCCTGGCCTGGCTCCCGATCGGCCGGTCAGAGACCGGCCCTACGCCGAAGGGCGGCGCGGGTGATGTTCAGAGCATCTCGATTGCAGCCGGGATTCACGCCAGTTGCCGGGCGGCGTAGTCGCGGATGCAGGCGCGCACGCTGCGGAGGCCGTTGAGGCGCGTGGGCGAAAGCGTGCGCAGCAGGCCGAGCTGCTCGAGCAGCGCCGGCTCGGTGGCGAGGATGTCGGCCGGTGCGGCGTCGGTGTAGAGGTCGCACAACAGGCCGACGAGCCCGCGCACGAGCGGGGATTCGGCGTCGGAGCGGAAATGGCAGTGTCCGTCGCGCGTCTCGCCGACGAGCCACACGGGCGAGACGCAGCCCGGCACGCGGTGGGCGTCGGTGTGTTCGGAGCGGTCGGCGGCGAGGCGCGGGCGCGCGCGGTCGACGATGGCGCCGAGACGTTCCTGCGGGTCCTCGATGAGGAGGAGATCGGCGAGCAGTTGTTCCTGGCGCTGGGCGACGGTCACGGCGCGACGGTGCGGAGGCGGCGCGCGGCTTGCAAGCCGGCGGCGGAGCGGCTGGAGTCGCGGCATGGAACTCGGGGCAGTGTCGTGGTTCTGGCGCGGCGTGAAAGGCCACAGCGTGACCTTCGCGGCGTTGTTCGCGTCGGTGCTGCTCGGCGTCTCGATCGCGGGCGGCGTGGGCCGGCTGCTCGCGACGCTCGGCGTGCACTGGCTTTACGTGCTGATTTTGCCCGCGCTGTTCTTCGCGTGGCTGAACAGGCAGGAGCCGCGCTGGATCCCCGATCCGCGGCGGCGCAAGCTCGTGGCGCGCGCGTTGATCTTCGGCTCGGCGCTGCTCGCGATCGTCATCAACCAGATCCGCACGTGATGACCTGGGGTGCGCGATTGAGACGGGGCACGGATTGGCTCGAGGCGCTGCTGCGGCGGCGCGGGGCGGGTTGGGCGCTGCTGCTCGCGGTGGCCCTGCTCTACAGCTGGGCGTATTGGCGGGACGAGTTGAACCCGGGCGCGGCGACGGTCGACCAGCGCAGCGGGTGGTGGAGTTGGTTCGACCAGCAGAAATACGGCGAGTCCGCCGCCGCGCTCGCCGCCGGGCGGATCGACCGCGAGACGTATTATTACCCGCTCGGCTATCCGGCGATGGGCGCGGTGTTCGCCCGCGTGTGGCCGGCGCATCCGTTCTTCGTGCCGGGTCTGCTGCTGACGCTCGCGACGGCGGCGGCGGGCTGGCAGTTTGCGCGACGCTGGCTCGGCGCGACGGCGACGCTGGGGCTGGCGCTCGGCTTCGTCGCCACGCATGCGGCGCTGCTGCGCCTGACGATGGTCATTCCGTGGAACACGCTGCCGACGCAGGCGGCGCTGGCGACCGGGCTGTGGCTGACGGTGGCGCGCCGCGACGGACGCGGCGTGCTCGGGCTCGCGCTGCTCGCCGCGGCGACGTGGTGGACGCGTCCGTCGGACGCGGTGTGTTTTGCGCCGCTGTTGCTCGTGGCGACGCTGCGGCTGCCCACGTGGCGGGCGCGGCTGGGCTGGGGCGTGCTCGGGGCCGGCGTCATCGTGCTCGCGGTGGTGGCGATGGGCGCGTTGAACCTGCGGGTCTTCGGGAGCTGGCGCACGCCGTATGAGGAGATGTCGGTCGCGGCGATCGGGTTCTTTTCGTATCCGGTGGCGGAAAAACTTTTCTGGCTCTTCGTCGATGCGCGGCCGTTCTTCGGCGAGCCGGACACGGCGCTGCTCTGGCGCTACCCGTGGCTGTGGGCGGTTCTGCCCGGCGCGGTGTGGTGGTTGCGGCGGGACGGCTGGGCGGCGGCGGCCGGGTTGGCCGCCATCGCGCTGAATTGGGCGCTCTATCTCGCCTACAACGATTTCCTGCCGTCGGGGCTCTTTCGCTTCAGCCAGGTGCATTATCTCACGTGGGCCTTCGTGCCGCTGGCCACGATCGCGGTCGCCGCGCTGGCGACCGGTCGGGGCGACCGGGCGGCGCGCGTGGCGTGGGGCGTGACGGCGTTGCTGCTGGTTGCGGCGCTGGGCCTGCAACTCGAGGAGCGCCCGCTGCCGATCGCGGCCTCGCCCGGCCGCGCGGCGGGTTTGCCGAAGGACCGCGTCGTGTGGGTGCGCTTCCCCGGCGAACCGCTCGAGCGCGTGACCGCATTGCGCCTCGACGGAAGGGCGATCCACGAGGTGAGCGACTATCAAATTCCCTACGTGCCGGCGGAGCTGCGCCTGCTGCTGATGAACGACCGGCTGCAAGGCGACACGCTGCAGGCCGAGCCGGCGGAGGCCCTGCGCGCCGTGCCGGCGGCGGGGGATTTCACGTGGGGCTGGCGGTGGGACGGTAGGCGCGCGCTCGGCGGACGTTGAGGGCCGGCGCGCGCGGCATCGGCGTGGCTTCAGCGCGTGCCGCGGGCGGCGCGGAGGGCGGGCAGGCGGGCGAGCGTGGCGGCGAGCTGGCCGAGCTGGAGCGGTTTCGAAAGATAATCGTCGGCGCCGGCAGCGAGGCAGCGCTGGCGCTGCGCCTCGTCGGTGTGCGCCGTGAGCATGACGATGACGGGCTGGTCGCGGCTGGCCTCGGCGCGGATCGCGGCGGTGGCGGCGAGGCCGTCCATCTCGGGCATTTCGACATCCATCAGCACGAGGTCGAAGGGCCCCGAGCGCCACGCCGTGAGGGCGTCGTGGCCGTTGGCGGCGGCCTCCGCGTGATAGCCGAGGCGCTCGAGCAGGAAGGCGGCGATCTTGCGGTTCACGGCGTTGTCCTCGACGAGGAGCACGCGGGCGGGGTGGTGGCGGGCGAAGTTGGCGTTGAGCGACGGATCGGTGGCGGCGGGCGCGGCGGGTTGCACCCGCACGGTGAACGAGAAGGTCGAGCCGCGGCCGGGCTCGCTGGCGACGCTGATCTTTCCGCCGTGCAATTCCACCAGGCGCCGGCTGATGGCGAGGCCGAGGCCGGTGCCGCCGTATTTGCGCGCGGTGGACGATTCGGCCTGGGCGAATTCCTGGAAGAGGCGGGCGATCTGCTCGGCGTCGAGGCCGATGCCGGTGTCGGTGATGGCGAAGGCGAGGATCAGCTCCTCGGCGTCGCGCCGCTCGACGCCGACCCGCAGGCGGACGGAGCCGGCGGCGGTGAATTTCACGGCGTTGCTGAGCAGGTTGATGAGCACTTGCGTGAGGCGGGTGGCGTCGCCGCGCACGAGGGCCGGCACGTCGTCGTCGAGCTGCAGGTCGAACTGCAGGCGCTTGGCGGCGGCGGCGGGGCGGACGAGTTCGAGGGCGCGGCGCACGCAGTCGCGCGGCGCGAACGGGGCGACCTCGAGTTCCATGCGGCCGGACTCGACCTTGGCGAGGTCGAGGATGTCGTTGACGAGGCGGAGGAGGAGATCGCTGCTGGTGCGGATGCTCTGCACGGCCTCGCGCTGCTCGGGCAGCAGGGCGGTGTCGCCGAGCCACAGCGTCAGGCCTGAGATGGCGGAGAGCGGCGTGCGGATCTCGTGCGTCATCGTGGCGAGGAAGCGGCTCTTGGCCTCGTTGGCGGCGACGGCGCGGGCGCGCTGGGCGTCGAGCTCGTTCTGGGCGACGTGGAGCTGGGCGATGGCGTTCTCCTGGGCGATCACGGCGCGGCGGAGTTCCAGGGCGTCGACGACGTGGCGGCGGAGGACGCGGAGCGCGCGGGCTTGCGACGGCGTGAGTTCGCGCGGCCGGTGGTCGGCGACGCACAGCGTGCCGAGCGCATGGCCGTCGGGCGTTACGAGCGGGGCGCCGGCGTAGAAGCGGATGCCGGGCGCGCCGGTGACGTTGGGATACTGGGCGAGCCGCGGATCGAGGGTGGCGTCCGGCACGACCATCAAGTCGTCCGGCGCGCAAATCGCATGGGCGCAGAACGAGATTTCGCGCGGCATTTCCCGCTCCTCGAATCCGAGCCGGGCCTTGAACCACTGGCGGGCATCGTCGACCAGCGTGATGAAGGCCATCGGCGTGCCGCAGACCTCGGCGGCGAGGGCGGCAATGTCGTCATACTCCTGCTCGAACGGCGTATCGAGGATGCGGTAGGAGTGCAGGGCGCGGAGGCGTTCCGCCTCGTTGGCCGGTAGAGGAAAACTCATGGCGCGTGGAAGCCGGTGGGCCGACATGTGAGGCCACGGCGGCGCCGTTGGCAACGCCAAGTTGCTGCCGGGCGTCAGGCCGAGAGGGGCGGCGCGGGGCAGTCGAGGACGGCGGCGAGCGCGCGATAGAGCTCCGCCTCCTCGACCGACACCTCGCCGTCGGCGCCGACGACATGCGCGGCGGCGAGGAGCGCGCGCTGCTTGATCGGCAGGGCGCTGGCGGCGAGGCGGGCGAAGGCGTCGTCCAGCCGGTCGAGCCGGCAGGCCTCGGGCGGCAGCAGCGTGAGGCCGTCGAGCAAGGTCAGTTGCGCGGCGCCCGCCGCGAAGGCCCGCTGGGCGCGCGCGGCCTCGCCCGCGACGCCGACGTGCGCGAGCGCGGACAGCGTGACGGCGAGATCGCCGGCGACGGCGCGGAACGAATGGTAATCCGCCCGGCGGGAGGGCCGGCGCAGGCGCTCGATCTGCTGCAGCAGCATCTTCTGCAGCGCGAACTCGAAGACGCTCACGTGCGCGTCGGCGTGGACGAGCTCGTCGAGCGTGGACACGAAGCGGTCGAGCGCCGCGGCGTCGAGGGTGCGCAATGAGGGCAGGCAGAGCTGGAGCAGGGGCAGTCGCGCCTGCGGGGCGAGCGCCGCGGCGGCGTCGCCGAGGCGGCCGGTGGCGGCGGCGGCCTCGATGCCCGCTTGCTGCCGGATGACAGCCAGCTGGGCGGGGCGGGTCGGCGCGGGGGAGGCGCCGAGCAGCAGGGCGTAGACCAGCGGAGCGGCCTGCGCGGGATCGTGCGCGGCCGCCGCCAGCTCGGGGGGCAGGGCGGCGAGCAGGTCGTGCGCGGCCGCCTGGTGCGCGTCGGTCACGGTGCCGAGCGCGGCGGCGACGGCGGCGGCGGCGAAGGGCACGCGCGCCGCCGGCGGCTCGCCGCGGCGGCGCGCCTCGACGTCGCGGAAGGATTCGCGTTCGACGGCGACCACCGCGGGCGGCTCGAAAAGCTTGCCGTCCCACTGCGGCTCGACGGCGCGGATGCGCTGGTCGAGCGGCGGGTGCGTGGCCCACAGGCCGCCGAAGTGGGAGCGGAAACCCTGGGCGAAAAAGAAGTGTCCGATCTCGCCGCTGCGCGCGTCGAGCATCGTCGACCCGAGCGCGTAGCCGCCGATCTTCTTCAGCGCGCCGCCGATGCCGAGCGGGTTGCGCGTGAACTGCACGGCGGAGGCGTCGGCGAGGAATTCGCGCTGGCGCGACACGGCGGCCTGGATGAGGCGGCCGAAGAAATAGCCGATGTAGCCGATGACGAGCAGGGCCACGCCGACGGCCACGACCACCGCGACGCCGCCGCCCTTGTTCTTGCCGCCGCCGGTGCGGATGCGGCCGCGCCCGAGCGAGTGCAGGATGCCGCGCCCGAGCAGGCCGAGGACGAGGATGCCGAAGACGATGGCGGACAACTTCACGTTGAGCCGCATGTCGCCGTTGAGGATGTGGCTGAACTCGTGCGCGACGACGCCCTGCAACTCGTCGCGCGTGAGCTTGTCCATCGTGCCGCGCGTGACGGCGACGACGGCGTCGGAGGTGGTGAGGCCCGCGGCGAAGGCGTTGATGCCCGGCTCGTTTTCGAGGACGTAGACGGCCGGCACGGGCGTGCCCGAGGCGATGGCCATCTCCTCGACGACGTTGAGCAGGCGGCGTTCGCGCAAGTCGGTGGTGTGCGGATCGACGCGGCGTCCGCCGACCATCTCGGCCACGGCCGACCCGCCGGCGCGCATCTGCGACCACTTGTAGAGCGAGGCGAGCGCGACGACGACGACGGTCGCGGCGGCGATGCCGGTGAAGAGCCGCGGGTCCCAGTAGAGGAACGGCAGCGGATCGCCGGCGACGTAGTCCGGATCGGTCCGGCCCTCGAGCTGCGAGAAGATGATCGTCGCCGCAAGGTAGCTCGCGCCGATGGTGCCGAGCACGGCGAGCAAGAAGAGCCACACGAGCCGCTGCGAACGGCGCCGGGCGCGATCCTGGGCTTCGAAGAAGTCCATGGGTTTAAGACTTCTCGAACTCCTTAATCAGCGCGCAAATCGATTCCTGCTGTTCAGCGGAGAGCGGAATTCGAGATGGATGTCTGGGTGTCTTGAACACTAGTATTTTAAATTCTAGGCCCGGAAACTGAACCAAAAATGCTGGCTCTGAAAATTGCGAGAGTCCGGCGGCGCTAGAATGTGGGATCTTCGAATCGTTTAAAAATCTCACGAAGATTTCGGTCACGCCCTTGGTAAGTGTGACGAGCACACGTGGTCGAACAATGGGTATGAGTTCGAAAACAGTTTGTTTGCCTTCATCAAGACTCTCTTGAGCAACGTTCCTTTGGTCTGAGAAAGTGCCCCAATCGAGATTCCAGACCCCCGTTAGTTTTCTGTAAGCCTCACCGTCACCGACGATACAAGAAAACAGGCGACGCCATTTCCAGTTTCGCTGCTTTTTGTCGAGGAATTCGTGGACGCCGAATCCATCACCGAATAGTGCTGGACTGTTGCTTGTGGGTCTTCCTTTGCCTCCGACGAGATGCTCGTGCCCTCGGTCAGCAGCACCAGGACTTGGGCCGACAAATACGGCATAAGCGTTAGGTGCACCACGGCATCCGGCAGGCCAACTGAATGTCGCCGATTGCCGCTTCTCAGCTGCGCTATTTGTCGCAGCTAGTCTTCGATCCAAGTTGGGACTGTAGAGGTCGCCAATCACTCAGGGGACTGATATTTCAGCTGAACTTCACCTGCGGCGCGTTGCGTTCGGCGGCGTTCTCGACCTCGAAGAGCTGGGCGGCGGCGAAGTTGAAGAGGCCGGCGATGAGGTTCGTCGGGAAGACTTCGCGCTTCGTGTTGTAGGTGGTGACGGCGTCGTTGTAGGCCTGGCGCGCGAAGGAGATCTTGTTCTCCGTCGAGGTGAGCTCCTCGGTGAGCTGCATCATGTTCTGGTTGGCCTTGAGGTCGGGGTAGGCCTCGGCGACGACCATGAGGCGCGACATTGCGCCGGCGAGGCCGGCCTCGGCGCCGAGGAGTCCCTTCATCGCGCCGGCGTCGGCGGGGTTGGCGGCGGCGGCCTTGGAGGCGGCGAAGGCGGTGTTGCGCGCGGCGATGACGGCCTCGAGCGTCTCGCGCTCGTGCTTGAGGTAGCCCTTGGCGGTCTCGACGAGGTTGGGGATGAGGTCGTAGCGGCGCTTCAACTGCACGTCGATCTGCGCGAAGGCGTTCTTGAAGCGGTTGCGGAGCGTGACGAGGGCGTTGTAGGAGCCCGCGATCCAGAGGAACAACACGGCGGCGAGGCCGGCGAGGACGAGCAGGATTATGATCATTTTTGGAAGGAGTTGAAACCGGACGCGCGGATGATTGTCCGAAGCGGGGCGATTGCGCGAGTGCATTCCCTCTACAGAAAGCTAGCCTTTTTGGACGAGCCTGCCAGTGGCAAGGTGACGCCGCACGACAATGGGCATGGAGCGTAATTCGCGTCCCAAAAAATGATCGCACCGCAAAAACTGCGGGATTATCTGCTTGGCAAAGCAGGTGTCTCAAGATTTATACTTAAATTTCACGGGCCATTAACAAAGCATAAATCAAAAACATGAAAAAAATCAAAAAGATCACAGGAAGTATACTATTTTTAGCTATATTATCCTGTTGTTGGGGGCAACAGACGCAGCCCTATGGCGGAGGAGAATACGAGGGTGATTGGATAAGTGGTCTCGGATATTCTGGTCCGACAAATAATGTATGGTCAATACGATGGACAGCTGGAGGTGGATACGATATATCCGTAACCGCAGTGGGAATAGGGCCTTTGATGACGAATCAACGTATAACAAATGATGAAGCACGCGATTTTTTTTACGGATTGCTTGGTGGCCAAGGGCCATATGCAGGAGTTCTTACAATATCGACTCCGAATTACTCAGCAGTCGATTATTATGAAAATGTCACGGCCCCTGCCTTGATTGCAATGGGAGCAGATCCTAATTGGGTCTATGGATATATTGTTCACGATCAAGATTGGTGGGACGCCATTATGGGGCAGATTATGGCTGGATGGGATTCTGGTGGGGGTAATCAATTACTGCCGTAGGTGATGTAGGTGCAAGGCGGGGACTATGCCCCCGCCTTGCACCCAATGGTAGAATTCTTGCAGTGGCGAAGGCACGGGGCATATTGCTTTCAATCATGAAAAGGCTACTGTGCTTTGCCGCTACGCTAATCTCGTTTTCACTATGCACTGCGGTCCAGATGGCGAGTCCGAGCCCGCTGGTCAGTGAGCGCGACAACGCCGCGGCGGCTCCCGGCGGTTGGATCGTGGCGGAAGGGCGTGCGACGAACGCGTTGCAATCGGGATTTCCCTCTACGGCGGCGGCGATCTATCGCGATGTCCTGGCGGACGTGTCGCTGCCCGCCGAGATGCGTCCACGCGTCACTCTGGCGCTGGTGACGGCGCTGCTTGACGCCGGTGAGGTAGCCGCGGCGGAGACGGAGCTGCGCGGCTACAACGGCCCGAGCGACAGCTCGTATCGGCTGCGCGCGGGACTCGTGGCGGCGCACGCCCGGCGGCTCGCGGAGGCCAAGCGTGAACTCGGCGAGGTGAACGCCGACCACTTGCCGGTGGGCGAGCGCAGCTGGTGGCTTTTCCTGCAGGCGCAGATCGCGGATTTGGAAAACGACTTCACGCGTGCGAACTCATTCTACGACCAGGCGGTGCAGGCGGCGGTGACGGAGCGGCAGCGCGCGCGCTTCGTGCTCGGGCAGGCGCAGGCGCAACTGCGCATGGCGAAGGCGCCGCCCGAGCAGGAATTGAATGCTTGGCGCGGCAACATGGAGCGCTTCGCCGGACAGAGTCTCGGCTTTGACTCCGTGCGCTACTATGCCGCCGGCCTGTATCGCCTCAACCGTGCCGCGGAGGCCCTCGCGATCCTCGAACGGCAACTGGCAGTCATCCCCGCGGCCGAGCGCAATGTCGCGGACCAGTTCCGCCTAATGATCGGCATGATCGCCAGCGAGGGCACGCCCGTGGGGCAGCGCGCGCTCCGCGAGCTCGTGCGCGCTGCGGTGCAACCCGAGACGCAGCGCACGGCGCTCTATCTGCTCGCTCGTGGCGCGCGCACGCCGGCGGAGCGCACGCAGTTGCGGCGCGACCTGAGCGAGCTGATCGCCGCGCCGGCGCGGCATCCCGTGATCGAGGACCTGCTCCTCGTGCGCGCGCAGGCCGCGCTGGCGGACCGCCAGTTCAACGACGCCGAACAGGACGCGCGCCAGCTGCTCGATCTTTTTCCCGGCTCGCCGCTGAAGCCCGCGGCGCTCGGCGTGCGGCTGGCCGTCGCGTGGGAGGCGCGCCTCTATCGCACGGCGGCCGACGTGAGCACGCAGCTCCGCGCCGTGCTGCCGCCCGGCCGCGAGCGCTCCGAGCTCGGCGTGCTGCTCGCCGAGGCATTCTTCCGCTCGGGGGATTTCAAGAACGCCGCCGACGCCTACGAGGCCGCGCTGCGCGAGGCGCCGCAGGTGGTGCCGACCGGCGCGCTGATCTTCCAGCGCGTGCTCGCCGACGTGCGCGCCGACCGCATCGCCGAGGCCGTGGCGCTGCTCGACGAGATGGCGGGCAACGCCGCCTTCGACGCCGTGAACCGCTGGCAGGCGGAGTGGAACCTCGTGCGCGAGATGCAGGCGCGCGGCCGCTCCGCCGAGGCGCAGGCGCGCGTCGACCGCCTCACCGCCGCCCCGGCGGCCGGCGTGCCCGAGGAGCTGCAGGTGCGGTTCCTGTGGCTGCGCGCGAAACTCTCCTTCGACAACGCGCGGCACGAGGACGCGCTCGCCCAGGCCGACGCGCTCATCGCCCGCCTCGCGCAGGTGCGGCTCGAGCCGGCGCTCGCCGCCGAGGTCGCCAGCACGGGCCGGCTGCTCAAGGCGCAGGCGCTGCTCGAACTCGGGCGCGACGCCGAGGGCGCGGCGCTGCTCGACCAGTTGCGCGCGGATTTCCGCGACTCGCGGGCGGCGACCTATTCCTACCTCGTGCAGGCGTCGCGCCAGGCCCGGCGCGGGGAGCTGGCGACGGCGCAGAAGACGCTGACCGACATGGTCGACGCCAACGGCGCGAGCGAATACGCGGCGTTCGCGCTGTTCGAGGCGGCGGCGTTCGCCGAGCGCCAGGGCCTCGATCGCAACCTGCGCGAGGCCTACACGCTCCTCGAGCGCCTCGTGGCCAACTACCCGCGCGACGAACTGGTCTTCTACGCCCGCCTCAAGCAGGGCGACCTGCTGCGCAAGCTGAACGATTTCGGCGCGGCCCGCCTCGTCTACGAGGACCTGATCAACAACCGCGGCCAGCACCCCGACATCCTCCTCGCGCAACTGGCGCTGGCGGACAGCCTGTTCGCACAGGGCGCGAACAATCCCGGCAACTACGAGTCGGCGGCGGCGACCTACGAGCGGTTGCGCGACCTGCCGGCGGCGCCGACGGACCTGCGCATCGAGGCCGGCTACAAATGGGGTTACGCGCAGGCGCGCCGCGGCCAGCCGGCGGCGGCGCAGACGATCTACTGGGGCGTGGTGGACGCGTTCCTGCTCGACGCGGCGCAGGCGGCGCGGCTCGGGGCGACGGGCCGCTACTGGCTCTCGCGCACGCTGCTCGAACTCGGGCAGCTGCTGGAGGAGACGGGCCGGCTCGACGAGGCGCAGCGCGCCTACCGGCTCGTGCTGGCGCACGGCCTCGGCGGCGCCGCGCAGGCGCAGGCGCGACTGGACCGGTTCCGCGCGACGGAGGACGCGCCCCGATGAGCGCGCGGCGCGATTGCGATTTACGCGCCCGGGCGGCGGCGCATCATCGCGGGGAATTTTCATGACGGAATTCAGCTTCAGTCTCTTTGCGCGCGGCGGCCCGGTGATGTGGCTGCTGCTCCTCGTCGGGCTGGCGGCGGCGGTCATCTTCGTCGAGCGCGCGTTGTTTCTCCATCGCGGGCAGATCCGCTCCACGGAGTTCCTCAACGGCATCAAGAACCTCCTGCAGAAGGGCCGCCGTATGGAGGCGCTCACGCTGTGCGAGGAGACGCCCGGCCCGGTGGCCGCGGTGGTGAAGGCCGGCCTGCGGCACGCGAGCGACGACGAGCAGGGCCTGCGCTTCGCGGTGCAGGAGGCGGCGCTGACGGAGATCCCGCTGCTCGAGCGGCGCATCGGCGCGCTGGCGGCGATCACGCAGATCGCGCCGTTGCTCGGCCTGCTCGGCACGCTGCTGGGGATGATCAAGACCTTCTGGCTCTTCAACCAGGCCGGCAACTACGCGACGCCGGCGGTGCTGGCGGGGGGCATGTGGGAGGCGCTGCTGACGGCGGCGGCCGGCGTGGCGATCGCCATCCCGGTGCACCTCGGGCGGCATTTCCTGCACGGCCGCGTGCGGGCGCTGGTGCACGACATGGAGTGGGTCGGCAACGAGCTGATGCGCTACCTGCTGCGCGAGCACCGGGCCGGCGCGGCGAACGGTGCGGCGGGCACGGCGCCGGCGGCGCCGACGGAGGCGGGGTCGCGATGATCACGCGCCCGCTCGATTTGCAGGCGAAGCTCGCGCCGCCGCCGCGCGACCTCGACGTCGTGTTCTGGGTGACGCTCGCGGGCATCTGCCTGTTCTTCGGGTTGCTCGGTTCGCGCTTCGTGCTCGCGCCGGGCCTGCCGGTGGGCGTCAACACGTCGGCGCAACTCGAGTTGCCGCAGGTGGGCACGACGCAACCGGCGGCGGCATCGGTGGTGGTGAGTTACCGGCGCGACAACATGATCCTCTTTGAGGGCGGCATTTACGAGTTCGCGAATTTCCGGCCGGTGCTGGAGCGCTACGCGCAGTCGCATCCCGGCGCGTCGATGCTGGTGCGCGTGGACAAGCAGGTGTCGATGCAGGGATTTCTCGAGCTGTGCGACCTGGCGCGCGAGGCGGGATTCGCCAACGTGCTGGTGGCGGCGGAGCCGGCGCCCGCGGAGGCGGGCCCGCAGTTTGTCGTCCCGGGGAGGTGAGCCGTGAAGTGGCCCGACCGACTCGAGGGGAAGCGCCGCATCGCCGTCGGGCTGGTGCTCGCGTTGGCGGTGACGTTCGTGTGGGTGTGGTGGTCGCGGCGCGTGACCGAGCCGCTGGCGCGCGAGGCGCCGCCGGCCGCGGCGCCGTTTGTGCAGGTCGCCGGCGCGCGCGCGACGGCGGCGGATCGGGTGCTGCAGGAGCGGGCGGATTACTTCGACCCGGCGCCGTTGTTCATCCCGACGGCGCGGAATTACTTCGGGGGGCGCGGGCTGCCGCCGGAGCTGGTGCGGCAGCCGGGGCAGGTGTTCGTCGATTTCGGGGCGAAGTTCCAGTTTGGTGACGGCGGCCTGACGGCCTACGGCACCGAGGCGGCGGCGGCGCCGGAGAGTCTGCCCGAGGTCTTGAGCCGGGCGAACGAGGCGCCGTTCGCGGGCTTCGGCGAGCAGGGTGGGGGGCGGGCGCCGCTGCCGGAGCGCGGCGCCTGGGCGGAGTTCAAGCATTTGGCCAGCGGCGAGTTGCGCTTGGCGGAGGCGCTGGCGGTGACGCCCCCGCGGCGGGATTTTGCGCCGCTGGAATTTTTGGTGGTCGTGGGCACGGCGGGCTTGGTCGGCGACCCCTTGCTGACGGCCGGTTCCGGCCGCTCGGAGGTGGACGCGTTTTTCCAGGAGCAGCTGGCGCGGCCGCAGCGGATCGGCGAGCGTTTGCCGCCGGGACGCTACCGCGTGACGATCGGGCCCTAGGAATTCTGGCAAAAGAGCGAGAATTCTGTTGACGGAAAAAAACCGGGGCCATTCCCTAGCCGTTCTCTTTGTTTTTTGCCTACGCCTTGGTCTGCCCAGATAGCTCAGTTGGCAGAGCACGTCCTTGGTAAGGACGAGGTCGCCGGTTCGAATCCGGTTCTGGGCTCCATGGCGAACGTCGGGGGATTGCCGACGTTAATAAAGGTCAACAACTTCAACCACAATAAACCTACCTCCACATGGCTAAAGGAACATTCGAACGCAAGAAGCCGCACGTCAACGTTGGCACCATCGGTCACGTCGACCACGGTAAGACCACGCTGACCACTTCTATTCTCGCGTGCCAGTCCCGCAAGGGTCTCGCCGAGATGAAGTCCTACGCGGACATCGCGAAGGGCGGCACCGTCCGCGACGCTTCGAAGATCGTCACGATCTCCGTCGCCCACGTGGAGTATGAGTCCGACAAGCGCCACTACGCGCACGTCGACTGCCCCGGCCACGCCGACTTCGTCAAGAACATGATCACCGGCGCGGCCCAGATGGACGGCGCCATCCTCGTCGTCTCCGCCGCTGACGGCCCGATGCCGCAGACCCGCGAGCACATCCTCCTCGCCCGCCAGGTCGGCGTGCCGAAGATCGTCGTCTTCCTGAACAAGGTCGACCTCATCGACGACAAGGACCTCCTCGACCTCGTCGAGGAAGAGATCCGCGACCTCCTGACCAAGTATCAGTTCGACGGCAAGAACGCCAAGATCGTCCGTGGTTCCGCCACCGCCGCCCTCGAGGGCAAGCCGGAGGGCGAAGCCGCCATCCAGGCGCTCATGGAGGCGATCGACACCGAGATCCCCGAGCCGCAGCGCGAGATGGACAAGCCTTTCCTCATGTCCGTCGAAGACGTCTTCTCGATCACCGGCCGCGGCACCGTCGCGACGGGCCGCATCGAGCGCGGCATCGTGAAGCTCAACGAGACCGTCGAGATCGTCGGCCTCAAGGACACGACCACGACCGTCGTCACCGGCATCGAGATGTTCCGCAAGCTCCTCGACCAGGGCCAGGCGGGCGACAACGTCGGCATCCTCCTCCGCGGCATTGACAAGGACGGCATCGAGCGCGGCCAAGTCATCGCCGCCCCGAAGTCCATCAACCCGCACAAGAAGGCCAAGGCCGAGATCTACGTCCTCTCGAAGGATGAGGGTGGTCGCCACACGCCGTTCTTCGACGGTTACCGCCCGCAGTTCTACTTCCGCACGACGGACGTGACCGGCGTCGCGCACCTCCCGAAGGGCGTCGAGATGGTCATGCCGGGCGACAACATCACCATCGACATCGAGCTGATCGCTCCGATCGCGATGGAGAAGTTCCAGCGCTTCGCGATCCGCGAGGGTGGCCGCACCATCGGTGCCGGCCGCGTGACCGAGATCGTCGAGTAATCGTCCACCAACTTCCGACTTCACGCGCCGGGGTCCCATTTGCGGGGCTCCGGCTGCGTCGTCTAAAAGAAATAACCACAGGCGCGTAGCTCAATTGGTAGAGTAGCGGTCTCCAAAACCGTTGGTTGGGGGTTCGATTCCCTCCGCGCCTGCCACTCTCTCCGCCGCATCCCGTTTCTCTCATGGCCAACCCGTTCCGCAGCGCCCGCATCTTCTTCGGCGAACTCATCGCCGAGTTGCAGAAGGCCAGCTGGCCGACTCGCGAGGAGCTCAAGGACTCGACGATCGTCGTGATCATTGCCTGCGCGCTCCTCGGCCTGTTCACCAGCATCAGCGATTTCGCCCTCTACCAAGTCGTCGACCTGTTCACCTCCTGGGTGAGCTGACCCGCGGCGCCGTTCTTCCCATGTCCGCCCAGACTTCAACGCCGACCGGCGCCCAGTGGTTCGCCGTCCACACTCTCTCCGGCCAGGAGCAGAAGGTGAAAACCTACATCGAGAAGTTCAAGAAGGCCGAGGAGCTCGATGAATTCATCCACGAGGTGCTCCTGCCCACGGAGGTCGTCTCCGAGGTCAAGGGCGGCAAGAAGTCCGTCAAGACCCGCAAGCTCTACCCGGGCTACGTCTTCGTGAACATGAAGCTGTTCGAGGAGGGCAAGGTCATCATCAAGCCCTTCTACTTCGTGAAGGACGCGGCCGGCGTCATCGGCTTCGTCGGCGGCGAGCATCCCGCCCCCCTCCGCCAGTCCGAGATCGACGAGATCAAGGCGCGCGTCGAGGCCGCCACCGGCAAGGAAGTGCCCAAGGTCTCCTTCGAAGTCGGCGAGGAAGTGAAGATCACCGACGGCGCCTTCGCCAACCTCACCGGCCGCGTCGACGAGATCGACCCCGCCCGCGGCAAGCTCAAGATTTCCGTTTCCATTTTCGGACGGTTTACGCCCGTCGAACTCGAATACTGGCAGGTCCAGCGCGCCTCTGAAAGCTGATCCGCCGCCCACCATAAACCCGCCACCCATCAGCTCACTCTAACATGGCCAAAAAGATCCAAGGCTACGTCCGCCTCCAGCTCCCCGCTGGCGCGGCCAATCCCGCTCCCCCGGTCGGTCCCGCGCTCGGCGCCCAGGGCGTCAACATCATGGCGTTCTGCAAAGAATTCAACGCCAAGACCAAGGACCAGAACGGCATGATCATCCCCGTGGTGATCACCGTCTTCTCGGACAAATCCTTCACCTTCATCTGCAAGTCGCCCCCGGCTTCCGTCCTCCTCAAGAAGGCCGCCGGCGTCGCCTCCGGTTCCGCCAAGCCGAACTCCGACAAGGTCGGCAAGGTCACGAAGAAGCAGATCCTCGAGATCATCAAAATCAAGAAGGCCGACCTCAACGCCAACTCCGACGAGGCCGCGATCCGCATGATCTCCGGCACCGCGCGGAACATGGGCATCGAGGTCGTCGACTGAATTTCACCCACCACCACTCAAAGCGGGAGTCCGCCAGGACGTTCGCACCGCAGGAGTAGAACATGGAAAAACACAGCAAACGATACACCAGCGCCGTCAAGGCCGCTGACCTGTCGAAGGAATACCCGCTCAACGAGGCCGTTGAGATTCTTTCGAAGTTCCCGCAGGCCAAGTTCGACGAGACCGTCGAGCTGTCCTTCCGCCTCGGCGTCGATCCGGCGCAGGGCGACCAGATGGTGCGCGGCACCACGCCGCTCCCGAACGGTTCCGGCAAGAAGGTCCGCGTGGTCGTCTTCACCGACGATCCCGCCAAGGCTCTCGCCGCCGGCGCCGACTACGCCGGCCTCGCCGACATGATGGCCAAGGTCCAGGAAGGCTGGCTCGACTTCGACGTCGCCATCGCGACCACCGAGGCCATGAAGCAGGTCCGCACGCTCGCCCGCGTCCTCGGTCCCAAGGGCCTCATGCCCAACCCGAAGTCCGGCACCGTCACCGACGACATCGCCGCCGGCATCAAGGCCGTCAAGGCCGGCCGCGTCGAGTTCAAGGTCGACAAGACCGCCAACATCGGCGTCGGCATCGGCAAGCGCTCGTTCACGCCCGCCCAGATCCTCGAGAACGCCACCGCCGTCCTCGACGCCATCGGCAAGGCCAAGCCCGCCGCCTTCAAGGGCCAATACATCAAGAGCGTCACCATCTCGTCCTCGATGAGCCCCGGTGTCCGCATCGCGTCCACCGAGTTCAGCAAATACTAAGGAGCATCGTCACCCATGAGAGCCGAAAAGAAATACCTGATCGACGAGGTCACGACGCACCTGCAGAAGTCGGATTACGTCATCCTCACCAACTTCACCAAGCTCACCGTCGCGGACACCGCCGAGCTGCGCAAGCGCCTCGCCCCCGAGAAGGCCGAGTTCCACGTCGTGAAGAACAGCTCGTTCCGCGTCGCGGCCAAGGCCTTCGGCCTGCCCGAGGTGGACAGCTCCCTCAGCGGCCAGACCGCCGTCGTCGTCGGCGGCAAGAACCCCGCCGGCGTCGCGAAGATCCTCAAGAAGTTCGTCGAGGAAAAGCAGAAGCTCGAGGTCAAGGTCGGCGTGTTGGACAAGAAAGTGTTCAACGCCGCCGAACTCTCGAAGCTGGCCGACCTCCCGTCGTTCGATGCGCTGCGTTCGATGTTCCTGGGCATGCTCACCATGCAGGGAGCCGCGTTCGTCCGCGTCCTCAACGAGAAGGTCAAGAAGGAGCAACCCGCCGCCTAAACCCATTTTTGCGCTGCGCCGCCATTCCTTCGGCGGCGCGCGCGAAAGCCCAAACTCCAAAGGAGTTTCAGCTAGGAGATACGTCTCTTAAACGCGCGGCATTCCCGCCGCCGCTAGCACTCCAAGGAAGATTACCATGAGCAACATCACCAAAGACCAAGTCATCGAGTGGCTGTCCGCGCAGCCCATTCTCGAACTCGCCGCGCTCGTCAAAGACCTCGAGGCCAAGTGGGGCGTTTCCGCCGCCGCTGCCGTCGCCGCTGCCCCCGCCGCTGGCGGCGCCGCTGCTCCGGCCGCCGAGGAGAAGACCGAGTTCAACGTCGTCCTCACCGACGCCGGCGCGAACAAGATCGGCGTCATCAAGGAAGTCCGTGCCATCACGGGCCTCGGCCTCAAGGAGGCCAAGGACCTCGTCGAGGGCGCCCCGAAGCCGGTCAAGGAAGGCGTCAACAAGGCCGAGGCCGACGACATCAAGAAGAAGCTCGAGGCCGCCGGCGCGAAGGTCGAACTCAAGTAACCACTTGGTTCGCATCCGCGCTTCCAGTTCCAATTCCCGGGCACAGGCCGTGCAATCCACGGCCTGTGCTTCGGCTTTTCTTTCGTTCTTTCCCGGCGTGACGAGTTCCTCGGAAACGCACGCCCAACCTGCCATCCGCAACTCGCGCCCCGGCGCGGGCCTGTCCCGCCGATCCCTCGGCGCCGGCGGATGAGTTCCGTCCCTTTCTTCAATCCACCCATCGGGAGCTAACATGGCCGACCGCACTCAACACGAACGCGTCAACTTCGGAAAACTTCGCGAAGTCATCCAGCCGCCCAACCTCATCGAGCTGCAGATCAGCTCTTACCTCGAGTATCTCCAGAAGGACGTGCCCGAGAAGCAGCGCAAGCCCGTCGGCCTCGAGGCCGTGTTCAAGGAGGTCTTCCCGATCACCTCGTATGACGAGCGCCTCACGCTCGAATACGTCTCCTACACCATCGGTGAGCCCAAGAGCTCCGAGATCGAGTGCCTCCGCGAAGGCACCACCTACGCCGTCCCCCTCTACGTGAAGCTCCGCCTCCGCGAGGAGGACTTCATCAAGGACGAGGAGATCTTCATGGGCGACATCCCGATGGTCACCGAGCGCGGCTCGTTCATCATCAACGGCGCCGAGCGCGTCGTCGTCTCCCAGCTCCACCGCTCGCCCGGCATCTGCTTCGAGGTCGCCACGCACCCGAACGGCAAGCTCCTCCACTCCTTCCGCGTCATCCCCGACCGCGGCACCTGGCTCGAGGTGCAGTTCGACAACAACGACCTGCTCTACGTCTACCTCGACCGCCGCCGCCGCCGCCGGAAATTCCTCATCACGACGCTGCTCCGCGCCATCGGCTACAGCAACGACCTCGACATCCTCAACCTCTTCTACGACCTCCAGGACCTCAAGGTCTCCAAGGCGCTCGACATGGAGAACGTCTCCACGCTCGTGCTCGTCGAGGACGTCATCGACGCCCAGAAGGGCGTCGTCCTCGCCCGCGCGTTCGAGCCGCTGACCAAGCAGATCGTCCGCACCTTCGAGAAGCACGACATCAAGTCGATGCGCGTCATCGACACGACGGCCGACGAGGGCGCCATCATCCGCGCGCTCAAGAAGGACCCGACCCGCAACGAGGAGGAGGCCCTCAAGGAAATCTACAAGAAGCTGCGTCCGGGCGAGCCGCCGACCACGGCGAACGCCAAGGCCCTGCTCAAGCGCCTGTTCTTCGATCCGAAGCGCTACGACCTCGGTCGCGTCGGCCGCTACAAGATCAACCAGAAGCTCGACCTCAAGACGGACCTCGAGGTCCGCATCCTCGAGAGCGCCGACGTTGTCGCCGCCACGAAGTATCTCGTCCGCCTCAAGAAGAATGACGGTGTCGTCGACGACATCGACCACCTCGGTTCGCGCCGCGTGCGCACGGTCGGTGAACTTCTCGCCAACCAGTGCCGCGTCGGCCTTTCCCGCACCGAGCGTCTGGTGCGTGAGCGCATGACGCTCTACGATCAATCCGTCGATTCGATCACGCCGCAGAAGCTGATCAATCCGAAGGCGCTGACGACCGTGATTCGCGATTTCTTCGCGCGCAGCCAGCTGTCGCAGTTCATGGATCAGATCAACCCGCTCGCCGAGCTCACGCACAAGCGCCGCTTGTCCGCGCTCGGGCCCGGCGGTCTGAACCGCGAACGTGCCGGCTTCGAAGTCCGCGACGTCCATCCGTCGCACTACGGCCGCATCTGCCCGATCGAAACGCCGGAAGGTCCGAACATCGGTCTGATCAACTCGCTCTCCACTTACGCGCGCGTCAACGAATTCGGCTTCATCGAGGCCCCGTATCGCGTCGCCGACAAGGACAAGGGCCGCGTCACCGACAAGGTCGTTTACCTCACCGCCGACCAGGAAGAGGGCAAGACGATCGCCCAGGCGAATGCCGAGGTGGACGACAAGGGCAACTTCATCGGCAAGGTCACCGCGCGTCGCGACGGCGAGTTTCTCGAAGTCACGGCGGACGAAGTCGACCTCATGGACGTCTCGCCCAAGCAGGTCGTCTCCGTCGCCGCCGGTCTCATCCCGTTCCTCGAGCACGACGACGCCAACCGCGCGCTCATGGGCTCGAACATGCAACGCCAGGGCGTGCCGCTCCTGCAGACCGAGGCGCCGTTCGTCGGCACCGGTCTCGAAGGCCGCCTCGCCTCCGACTCCAAGACGGTTGTTGTCGCCGAGGCGCCCGGCATCGTCGCCTCCGTCGATGCCAAGCGCATCGTCGTCACCGAGTCCGGCGAAATGCCGCGCAACCTGCGCACCGACCCGAAGAACGGCACCTACGTCTACGAGCTGCGCAAGTTCATGCGCTCGAACGCCGGCACCTGCTTCACCCAGAAGCCCATCGTCAAGAAGGGCCAGAAAGTGAAGAAGGGCCAGTGCATCGCCGACGGTCCCTCGACCGACCACGGCGAGCTCGCCCTCGGTCGCAACGTGCTCGTCGCGTTCATGCCGTGGAACGGCTACAACTTCGAGGACGCCATCCTCATCTCCGAGAAGGTCCTCAAGGAGGACATCTTCACCTCGATCCACGTCCAGGAATTCGAAGTCACCGCGCGTGACACGAAGCTCGGGCCCGAGGAAATCACCCGCGACATCCCGAACGTCGGCGAGGAAGCCCTCAAGAACCTCGACCACAACGGCGTCATCCGCGTCGGTGCCGAGGTCAAGCCGGGCGACATCCTCGTCGGCAAGATCACGCCGAAGTCCGAGACCGAGCTCGCGCCCGAGGAAAAGCTCCTCCGCGCCATCTTCGGCGAGAAGGCCGCGGACGTGAAGGACACCTCCCTCATCGTCCCGTCGGGCGTCAACGGCATCATCATGGACGTGAAGATCAACACGTCGCGTCTCGATGCCGAGGGCTCCAAGCTCTCGCCCTCCGATCGCCGCCGCCAGGTGAAGCAGATCCAGGAAGACTACAAGACGCAGATGGACAAGCTGCGCGAGCAGCTCACCGAGGCGCTCTCCAACATCCTCCTCGGCGAAAAGATCCCGCTCGACGTCATCAACGGCCAGACCGGCGAAATCATCATCCCGGCCAACCGCAAGATCACCAAGACCCTCCTCCGCAAGCTCGCCGCCGTCGCGAAGCACATCGAGATCGATCCCTCCCCGGTCCGCATCAAGATCATGGAGATCATCGGCTCGTTCCAGTCGAAGTTCGACGAGCTCGAGGGCGACCGTGAGCGCAAGATCGCGTCGATCGAACAGGGCGACGCGGAAGGCGCCGGCGTCATCAAGCAGGTCAAGGTCTACATCGCCACGAAGCAGAAGCTCGAGGTCGGCGACAAGATGGCCGGCCGCCACGGCAACAAGGGCGTCGTCGCCAAGATCGTGCCCGAGGAAGACATGCCGTTCCTCCCGGACGGCACCCCGGTCGAGATCTGCCTCAACCCCCTCGGCGTGCCTTCGCGCATGAACGTCGGCCAGGTGCTCGAGACGCACCTCGGCTGGGCCTGCAAAAAGCTCGGCCTCAAGGTCGCGACCCCCGTCTTCGACGGCATCTCCGAGAAGAAGGTCCGCGAATACCTCAAGCAGGCCAACGACGTCGAGAAGGAGAACAGCGGCGTCGTCACCGTCACCACCTCCGGCAAGGCCGCCCTCTTCGACGGCCGCACCGGCGAGAAGATCGATCAGCAGGTCGTCGTCGGCTACATCTACATGATGAAGCTGAACCACCTCGTGTCGCACAAGATCCACGCGCGCGCGGTCGGTCCCTACTCGCTCGTCACGCAGCAGCCGTTGGGCGGCAAGGCCCAATACGGCGGCCAGCGCTTCGGCGAAATGGAAGTGTGGGCGCTCGAAGCCTACGGCGCGGCGCACACGCTCCAGGAAATCCTCACGGTCAAGTCCGACGACGTGAACGGCCGCACCAAGATCTACGAATCGCTCGTCAAGGGCGACAACACCCTGCAGGCCGGCACGCCGGAATCCTTCAACGTCCTCGTGAAGGAAATGCAGGCCCTCGGCCTCGACATCAAACTCGGCAAGCGCACCACGCTCTCCGAAGCCCTCGGTGGCAACCGCTAACCTTTAAATTGGGAGCATCACGCAAATGAGCACCGAACAAGCCCGCGAAGAAGTCCGTCAGGTCCTCGGATCCGACGAGAATCCCTTCGATTCCGTTTCCATCACCGTCGCCGCGCCGGAGACCATCCGGTCCTGGTCGAAGGGCGAGGTCAAGAACCCCGAGACGATCAACTACCGCACGTTCAAGCCCGAGCCGGGTGGTCTTTTCTGCCAAAAGATCTTCGGCCCCGTGCGCGACTACGAGTGCGCCTGCGGAAAATACAAGCGCATCAAATACAAGGACGTCATCTGCGACCGCTGCGGCGTCGAGGTCACCATCGCTCGCGTCCGCCGCGAGCGCATGGGCCACATCGAGCTCGCCGTGCCGGTGGCGCACATCTGGTTCCTCAAGAGCATGCCGAGCCGCCTCGGCCTCCTGCTCGACATGACCGCCCGCTCGCTCGAGCGCGTCATCTACTACGAGAACTACATGGTCACCAACCCGGGCAAGACGCCGCTTGAACTCAAGCAGCTCCTGACCGAGACGGAATACCAGCAGGCCGTCGACGAATACGGCGCCGACGCCTTCGTCGCCAAGATGGGCGCCGAGGCCGTGCGCGATGTGCTCACGCAGATCGACATGGAGGCCACCGTCGCCGAGCTGCACGAGACGATGCGCGCCACGCGCTCGAAGCAGATCAAGAAAAAGCTCTCGAAGCGCCTCAAGGTCATCAACGGCTTCATCTCCTCGAAGTCCCGCCCCGAGTGGATGGTCCTCGAAGTCCTCCCCGTCATCCCGCCGGACCTGCGCCCGCTCGTCCCGCTCGAAGGCGGCCGCTTCGCGACCTCCGACCTCAACGACCTCTACCGCCGCGTCATCAACCGCAACAACCGCCTGCGGAACCTGATGCAGCTGAAGACGCCCGACGTCATCATTCACAACGAAAAGCGCATGCTCCAGGAAGCCGTCGACGCGCTCTTCGACAACGGCCGCCACGGCCGCCCCGTCACGGGCGCCGGCAACCGTGCGTTGAAGTCGCTCTCCGACATGCTCAAGGGCAAGCAGGGCCGCTTCCGCCAGAACCTTCTCGGCAAGCGCGTCGACTACTCCGGCCGCTCCGTCATCGTCATCGGTCCCGAGCTCAAGCTCAACCAGTGCGGTCTGCCGAAGAAGATGGCGCTCGTCCTCTTCGAGCCGTTCATCATCCGCCGCCTCAAGGAACTCGGCTTCGTGCACACCGTCCGCGGTGCGCGCAAGATGATCGAGAAGAAGTCCCCCGAAGTGTGGGACATCCTCGAGGAAGTCACGAAGGGCCACCCGGTGCTGCTCAACCGCGCGCCGACGCTCCACCGCCTCTCCATCCAGGCGTTCGAGCCCGTGCTCATCGAAGGCTCGGCCATCCGCATCCACCCGCTCGTCTGCACCGCCTACAACGCGGACTTCGACGGCGACCAGATGGCCGTCCACGTGCCGCTTTCCCTCGAGGCCATCCTCGAGTGCAAGCTGCTCATGATGTCCACGAGCAACATCTTCTCGCCCTCGAGCGGCAAGCCCATCCTCACGCCCTCGCAGGACATCGTCCTCGGCGCCTACTACCTCACCATCGAGCCGCGCTCCAAGCCCGCCAAGGGCGTCCGCGTGCCGCTCATGTCGGGTCTACAGGAAGTCCAATACGCCAAGGCCGACGGCGCGATCAAGATGCACGACTGGGTCGACATCCCGAACCCGGACTTCGGCAAGGACACCGTCTTCGGCAACAAGGAGCGCAAGGTCCTCCGCACGACGGTCGGCCGCGTGATCTTCAACCAGATCTGGCCCGCCGGTCTCGGCTTCATCAACTTCCCCGTGCCGAAGGGCAAGCTGGGCGACCTCATCCTCAACACCTACAAGGTCGCCGGCGCGCCGGTGACCGTCGAGACGCTCGACAAGCTCAAGGAGCTCGGCTTCACCACCGCGTTCCAGGCCGGCATCTCGATCGGCATCGACGACATGATCATCCCGGAGACCAAGCCGGAGATCGTCCGCGACGCCCGCAAGAAGGTCGACGAGGTCGAGGGCCAATACAAGAAGGGCATCATCACCTCCGGCGAGCGCTACAACAAGATCATCGACATCTGGACCGGCGCCACCGACCGCATCGCGAAGTCCGTCTTCGCGAAGCTCGAGGGCAACGACGGCCGCCCCGAGGTCAACCCGGTCTACATCATGATGGACTCCGGCGCCCGCGGTAACAAACAGCAGGTGCGCCAGCTCTGCGGTCTCCGCGGCCTCATGGCCAAGCCCTCCGGCGAAATCATCGAGCGCCCCATCCTGTCCTCGTTCCGCGAGGGCCTCACCGTCCTCGAATACTTCATCTCGACGCACGGCGCCCGCAAGGGTCTCGCCGACACCGCGCTCAAGACGGCTGACGCCGGCTACATGACCCGCAAGCTCTGCGACGTCGCCATGGACTGCGTCATCACCGAGGAAGATTGCGGTTCGCGCGACGGCATCTGGAAGAAGGCGATCTTCGAGGGCGACACCATGCTCGTCACCCTCGCCGAGCGCATCACCGGCCGCTGCTCCTCCGACGACATCTACAACCCGCTCGACCCGACCAAGCTCCTCGTGGGCGCCGGCGACCTCATCACCGAGGAACTCGCCCGCCAGATCGAGGACAGCGGCATCGAGCGCGTGAAGGTCATGTCCCCGCTCACCTCCACGAGCGACCACGGCATCGACGCGAAGTCCTACGGCATCAATCCCGCCACCAACAAGGTCGCTAAGATCGGCGACTCCGTCGGCATCATCGCCGCCCAGTCGATCGGCGAGCCCGGCACGCAGCTCACCATGCGCACGTTCCACATCGGTGGCGTCGCCTCGGCCGGTTCCAAGAACCCCGAGATCAAGGTGCGCAACACCGGCGTCCTCAAGTATCGCGGCCTCCGCCTCGTGCAGATGGAGGGTGTCGCCATCGTCCTCAACAAGACCGGCTCCATCCAGATCCTCGACGAGAACGACCGCGAACTCGAAGCCTACCCGATCGTGGTCGGCACCGTCCTCTCCGTCGCCGACGGCGAGAAGGTGACGAAGGGCCAGACCATCGCGCAGTGGGACCCGTATAACATTCCGGTTCTCTCCGAGCGCGCCGGCACGCTGCACTTCAAGGACACCATCCCGGGTGTCACCGTGAAGCGCGAGCTCGACGAGTCCACCGGCCGCATCGCGACCGTCGTCATCGAGCACAAGGAAGACCTCAACCCGCAGATCGAAATCCGCGACGACAGCGGCAAGCCGCTCGCGTCCTACGCGATTCCGACCGGCGCGCAGATCGTCGTCAGCGAGGGTGACATCATCCAAGCCGGCGCGTTGCTCGCCAAGACGCCGCGCCAGGCCTCCACGACCAAGGACATCACCGGCGGTCTCCCGCGCGTCGCCGAGCTCTTCGAAGCCCGCCGCCCGAAGGAAGCCGCCGAGATGGCCCGCATCGACGGCGTCGTCTCGTTCGAAGGCTCCATCCGCGGCAAGCGCAAGCTCGTCGTCCGCAACGAGGAGGCCGGCGCCGAGGAGGAGCACCTGATTCCGCACGGCAAGCACATCATTGTCCAACCGGGCGACGTCGTGCACAAGGGCCAGCACCTCACCGAGGGCTCCGCCGATCCGCACGAGATCCTCGAGATCCTCGGGCCGACCGCGCTCTACGAGTTCCTCATCGGCCAGGTGCAGGAGGTCTACCGTCTCCAGGGCGTGTCGATCAACGACAAGCACATCGAGGTCATCATCCGCCAGATGCTCCGCAAGGTCCGCATCACGGATCCGGGTGACAGCGAGTTCTTCTGGGGCGAGCAGATCGACCGCTCGACGTTCCTCCGCGAGAACAAGCGCCTCGAAGCCGCCGGCGGCAAGCCCGCCGAGGCCGAGCCGATCCTCCTGGGCATCACCAAGGCCTCGCTCGAGACCGAGTCGTTCATCTCCGCCGCCTCGTTCCAAGAGACGACGCGCGTCCTCACGGACGCCTCGACGCTCGGCAAGGTCGACGGCCTGAAGGGCTTCAAGGAAAACGTCATCATGGGTCACCTCATCCCCGCGGGCACCGGCCTCCCGGCTTACAAGAAGCTGAAGGTCACGCTCCCGCTCGGCGGCGAGATCCCGATGGACGAGGTCCGCGCCCCGGCCACCGCCGAGGCGAGCTGAACCGGACACGACGATCCTGTCATATTCAAGCCGCGGAGCAATCCGCGGCTTTTTCTTTCTGCGCAATCCCGCTTGACGTAACAGGGGGGGGGGCTGCCATCTGATGCACGGGCCAGCATTCGCGAGTTCTCGTCGCGTATGTCAGATAGGAATTGAATTATGCTGTCCCGCCTACACGCCCACTGGGCATCTGAGCCCTACAAGACTTTTCAGCACGCTGTCGCCGTGTGCGTTGCCCTGATCCTGATTTTCGCGGCCCTCGTGAAGGTCGGTAATCTGCCTCTTTTCGCGCGTGCGGTTGCCAGCTTAATCGAGGGTCAATCAGTTGGCGGAGCTGCACCTCCACTGTCGCTCACGATTGCGGCAGTTGTGTTTGCAATAGAAATCTCGATCGGAATCGCCCTTCTCCTTGCGCCATCAGAAAGCCGCGTGCGCTGGCTGGGGACATTCCTTTTCGTTGCTTTTGCGGCCGCGCAATTCCGACTGCTGGGGATGGAGTCAGGGACTCCTTGCGGGTGTTTCGGGGTGTTTCAAGGGGCAGCTTTCCTAGAGCCGTTCAGCACGCCCCATCTCGCCATCCAGACGAACCTGGTGATCGCGTCGGGGCTCGCGTCGATCTTCATCCCACTTGGAGGAAGAGAGGCGCGGGTGGAGGCTAACGCCAGATCGTGGGAAAGGCTCTGCTGGCTGGCCGGAGCCTTTTTCGCTGTGGGGCTAACCCTCGGTCGTTACCAGAGCATCATCTGGGCCACTCCCAATAAATGACTTTCCCATCAATCACGGTGGGATGAACAATGAGAACCCCAAAAACCTGAATATGAAAAAAGCAGCATCAACAGCGTTTGTGCTCTCGGTGACAGTAGCATTATGGGCGACCGTCAATCGTGAGGAGTGCAACTCAATGTGGTGGACATGTAAGAACAACGCGAGGACGCAGCAGGAACTCGATCAATGTTACAGGGATAGAGAGGACTGTTACAGCCGCGTGAACGAGCTGGAGTAGCGCACCGGCTCCGTCAAATGATTGGCGGAGCCGCTTCACTATGAAAAAGGCACTCTCTGCGTTAGCAGCGGTTGTTTTCGCCGTGCTCGTTTGGTTCTTCTTGAATGGTCGGAGTAACGACAAATCCTCCCCGCGCATCGTTCACCAAGCGAACAATGAACAGTATTCGAACGATCAAAAGAAGACGCCTAGCGAAAGCTTGTTAACACCTCCGTCTGTGATCCCGAACTGGGAGACTGATACCGGGCCCCGCCCTCGCAGAGCACGCCCACCTTCAGATGAGGATCCCGAGATACGAGAATATGGGATGCGACAGACCATGCGGGACTGGGCTCCGTTCTTTCTGGACGGAGACCTAAGCCTCCAACAAGAGGAACTCCTGGTCCAATTGCTCGTTGATTGGGTTATTGCTCGGGATCTCAAGGAACGTGGAGCGGTTGACGCCCTAATTGCGGAGATACTAACCGACGATCAATTCAAGAGGATGATCGCCTTCCGAGACGACTTGCCGGTTAAGGCCGCGGTTAAAGAGGCAACGAACATAATGGCGCAAAATGCGTCGATCCCGCTCGACGCGACAAGTAGGCAACAGATCGAGAAGATAATACGCTCGGCGCCACTGAATCACGACCCGATATGGAGAAATGCTTCTGAGTCCTTGGAGGGGGGGCGTTTAGCGCATCATGACTTACCTCAGATCGAGGCTCTCGCTCGACAGAAGTTCGAGCTGTCCTTGCAGCAGAACGCAACCGGCTTGTCCGAAGTGCAGCGGGCCGCACTGCGTCGCTGGTTCGAACAGGGGCCGCTTGCCTTTAACATGAGGGCACTGAGAAATGCGCTCAAAGCGCGGGATTGACGCACTTCATTACAAACGGCAGGGCAGTGGAGCGCTGAAATTTTCCTTGTTTTCCGCTCTGAAAATCAGACTGTGAATGTCCCTCCCGCCAAAAACGCAGAAGTAGAGCCTAGCTCCTTCTGTGTTACACCCGGCCCTCACCGGCCGGGTGTTTTTTTCGCCCCTCGAGCCCGGCAGGAGACACCATCGGCCGCCGCGCGCAGCGCGAAGGCGGATCGACAAGCAGTTCCCGCGCGCGATCCCCGGCGGGTCGAGTCGCCGCCTTGTGGCCTGCTCCCGCCGCACGGCGACGGCAATGCCCGCTCCGCATCCGATGAAGTGACCGGGACTTCAGCACTGAATCTGATGTTGTGAATAACTTGGGAGAAATTCTGAAACTTCACGCTTGAAGTGCGTGAGGCGAACGTGGTTCGCTGACCCTCCATTTTCGTCAAAAACAGCGCTCGCAGCAAAACTGTGGGTGCACCTGACGCCCGCGGTTTCGGGGTTTCCCCTCTGAAATTCGCGTTTTTCAGCCCAGCGCGAAAAAGTGCTTGCCGGTGCATTTCGCTCCGGTAGGTTCCGCGCCTTTTCCTCTTTTACCTAAGTAACTTCCTCCACATGCCCACCATCAACCAACTCGTGAGAAAAGGACGTCGCAAGGTCCGTGCGAAGTCCAAGGCCCCGGCCCTGCAGGGTAACCCCTTCCGCCGCGGCGTCTGCGTGCAGGTCATGACCCGCACGCCGAAGAAGCCGAACTCGGCCATCCGCAAGGTCGCCAAGGTCCGCCTCACGAACGGCACGGAGGTCATCTCCTACATCCCGGACGAAGGCCACAATCTCCAGGAGCACTCCATCGTCCTCGTGCGCGGTGGCCGTGTGAAGGACCTTCCCGGCGTCCGTTACCACATCGTCCGCGGCACGCTCGATGCCACCGGCGTCGAGAAGCGCCGCCGTTCCCGTTCCAAATACGGCGTCAAGCGCCCGAAGGCCGCCAAGTAATCCCGTTCTTTCCTTTTCACCATGTCTCGTCGTCGCAGAGCCACTCACCGCCCCACCGTTCCGGACACCCGCTATAACAGCACGCTGGTCACCCACCTGATCAACGTCATCATGAAGAGCGGCAAGAAGACCGTCGCGGAACGCATCGTTTACGGCGCCTTCGAGCGCGTGAGCGAGAAGCTCCAGAAGGGCGACCCGGTCGACCTCCTCATGGGTGCGATGGAAAACGCCCGCCCGAAGCTCGAGGTCAAGAGCCGCCGCGTCGGTGGTGCGACCTACCAGGTGCCGGTCGAAATCTCCTTCGAGCGCCAGGAATCCCTCGCCCTCCGCTGGATCGTCGACGCCGCCACGGGCCGCAAGGGCATCGCCATGCGCGAGGCCCTCGCCGCCGAGATCATCGACGCCTACAACAACACGGGCTCCGTCGTGAAGAAGAAGGAAGACACCCACAAGATGGCCCAGGCCAACCGCGCCTTCGCCCACCTCCGCTGGTAAGGATTCCACGCAATGTCTTCCCCGATCAACATCACCGTCGTCACCGACAAGGCCAAGGTCTCCCCGGTCAACGCCAAGGACCGTCCGTTCCCGCTCGAATGGACGCGCAACATCGGCATCGCCGCGCACATCGACGCCGGCAAGACCACCACGACCGAGCGCATCCTTTTCTACTCCGGCGCCGTCCACAAGATGGGCGAAGTGCACGAAGGCTCCACCGTCACCGACTGGATGGAGCAGGAGCGCGAGCGCGGCATCACCATCACGGCCGCCGCCATTTCCTGCGCTTGGAACGCCTCTTACGGTCCCTGGAAGGGCATCAAGCAGCGCATCAACATCATCGACACCCCCGGCCACGTGGATTTCACCGCCGAGGTCGAGCGCTCCATGCGCGTCCTTGACGGTGCCGTCGCCGTGTTCTGCGCCGTCGCCGGCGTGCAGCCCCAGTCCGAGACCGTCTGGCGCCAGGCCAACAAATACGGCGTCCCCCGCGTCGCGTTCGTCAACAAGATGGACCGCACCGGCGCCAACTTCTTCCGCGCCGTCCAGGAGATGCGCGAGAAGCTCAAGGCCAACGCCCATCCCCTCTACATCCCGATGGGCCAGGAGGAGAACTTCAACGGCCTCATCGATCTCGTCCAGAACATCGCCTACAAGTTCGACGACACCACCGATCCGCTCGGCATGAACCCGATCACCTGCGAAATCCCGGCCGAATACGCCGCGCAGGCGAAGGAATACCGCGAGAAGCTCATCGAGGCCGTCTCCGATTTCGACGACGTCATCGCCAACAAGTATCTCGAAGGCCAGGAGATCTCCACGGATGAGTTCATCCTCGCCGTCCGCAAGGCGACCTGCTCGATGAAGTTCACCGGCGTCATCCCCGGTTCCGCCTTCAAGAAGAAGGGCGTCCAGCGTCTCCTCGACTGCGTCGTCAATTACCTGCCGAACCCCATCGACGTTCCCGCGATGAAGGGTCAGGACAGCTCCGGCAACGTCGTCGAGGCGATCGTCGACGACAAGGCCAAGCTCGCCGGCCTCGCGTTCAAGCTCTGGACCGACCCGTTCGTCGGCAAGCTGGTGTTCTACCGCGTCTACACCGGCGTCGTGAAGCGCGGCATGTCCCTCTACAATCCCCGCACCCGCCGCTCCGAGCGCGTCTCGCGCCTCGTGCTGATGCGCGCCATGGACCGCGAGGAGATCGAGCTGGCCTACGCGGGCGACATCTGCGCCCTCGTCGGCGTCAAGGACGTCATCACCGGCGACACGCTGTGCGATGAGGACTTCGACATCCGCCTCGAGCCGCCGTCCTTCCCCGAGCCCGTCATCGCGATGTCCATCGAGCCCAACTCGAAGGGCGACCAGGAAAAGCTCGGCACCGCGCTCCAGCGCCTCGTCGCCGAGGACCCGACCCTCCGCGTCAAGACCGACCAGGACACCGGCCAGACCATTCTCGCCGGCATGGGCGAACTCCACCTCGAGATCATCGTCGACCGCATGAAGCGCGAGTTCAAGGTCGAGGCCACCGTCGGCAAGCCCCAGATCGCCTACCGCGAGACCGTCGTCGGCGCCGCGCAGGGCGAGGGTAAGTTCATCCGCCAGTCCGGCGGCAAGGGCCAATACGGCCACGTCGTCGTCAAGATCGAGCCGAACGAAAAGGGCAAGGGCATCGAAGTCATCAACGAGATCGTCGGTGGCGTCATCCCGAAGGAATTCATCAAGCCCTCGACCGACGGCATCCTCGAAGGCGCCAACAACGGCGTCGTCGCCGGCTACCCGGTGGTCGATGCGAAGATCCGCATCATCGACGGCTCGTTCCACGAGGTCGACTCCTCGGAACTCGCGTTCAAGATGGCCGGCATCTTCGCCTTCAAGGAAGCGATGAAGGCCGCCAAGCCCATCCTCCTCGAGCCCATCATGGGTGTCGAGGTCACCACGCCCGAGGAATACCAGGGCGACCTCATGGGCGACATCAACCGCCGCCGCGGCCAGATCCAAGGCATGGAGAACAAGAACGGCGCGTGCATCATCACCGCGCACGTTCCGCTCGAGACCCTCTTCGGTTACGTCACGGACATCCGCTCCCTCTCCAAGGGCCGCGCCTCCGCGTCGATCACGCCGTCGCACTTCGAGCAGGTTCCGAACTCGCTCCTCGCCAAGATCGTCGAGACCTCCTCCAAGGCCCCGGCCCGCACCTAAACCTCGTTCTTTATCCCGCCATGAAAGGCCAACGCATTCGCATCAAACTCCAAGGCTTCGATTACCGTGTGATCGACCAGTCCGCCTCGGAAATCGTCGAAACCGCCAAGCGCTCCGGCGCGCGCGTCTCGGGGCCCATCCCGCTGCCCACCCGCATCGAGAAGCTCTCCGTCAACCGCTCGCCCCACGTCGACAAGAAGTCGATGGAGCAGTTCGAGAGCCGCACCCACAAGCGCCTCATCGACATCCTCGAGCCCACGGCCCAGACGGTCGACGAGCTCAAGAAACTCAACCTGCCCTCGGGCGTCGACATCACGATCAACGTCTGACGACACCTCCTTTTCAACAGTCTCTTTAGCAGCCACCGGTGGCTCCCATCGCCGGATTGCTAATGTAGGTCTAAACCAAACGGAAACCCTCCACCTACCACTTAGCCTATGATCACTACTCTATTAGGCAAAAAACTCGGAATGACGCAGGTCTACGACGCACAGAACGTGCTCGTGCCCGTCACCGTCGTGGAAGCCGGCCCCTGCCCGGTTGTCCAAGTCAAGACCGTCGCCACCGACGGCTACAACGCCGTCCAGCTCGGCTTCGGCGCCCAAAAGGCGAAGAACTCCAGCAAGGCCGAAGCCGCCCACGCCAAGAAGGCCGGCCTCGAGACCACGCCCCGCGTGATCAACGAGGTCCGTCTCCCCGAGGCTCCCACCGTCAAGGCCGGCGACGTCATCACCGTCGCCGTCTTCACCGAAGGCCAGACGATCGACGTCATCGGCACCTCCAAGGGCAAGGGCTTCCAAGGTGTCGTGAAGCGCTTCCGCGTCGGCGGCGGCCCCGCCTCCCACGGCTCGATGTTCCACCGCCGCATCGGCTCGATCGGCATGCGCCAGACCCCGGGCCGTTCCTGGAAAAACCAGCGCATGCCCGGTCACATGGGCAGCGACCAGCGCACGGTCCAGAACCTCAGCGTCGTCAAGATCATCGCCGACAAGAATCTCATCCTCGTGAAGGGTGCGATCCCCGGCGCCAACGGCGACGATGTCATCATCCGCGCCGGCAAGAAGGCCAAGAAAGCCTAAGGAGACTGAACGAACATGAAGCTCAAAGTTTACAGCTCCGACGCCACCCAGTCCTCCGAGAAGGAGTTCAACCTCCCGACCTTCGAGGGCGATCGCGGCCTCCAGGCCGTCAAGGAAGTGGTCGTCGCCCATCGCGCCAACGCCCGCCAGGGCACCCGCTCCACCAAGACCCGCGGCGAAGTCCGCGGCGGTGGCAAGAAGCCCTGGAACCAGAAGGGTTCCGGTCGCGCCCGCGCCGGCTCCTCCCGCTCGCCCCTCTGGAGCGGCGGTGGTGTCGTCTTCGGCCCGCGCCCCCGCGACTTCTCGAAGAAGATCAACGGCAAGGTCAAGGCCCTCGCCTTCTCCCGCGCCCTCTTCGATCGCGCCGTCGCCGGCGACATCGACGTCATCGAGGCCTTCGCCCCCGCGCAGCCCAAGACCAAGCTCATGGGCAAGGTCGTCCGCACCATCGCTCCCAAGGGCAAGGTGCTCCTCGTCGACGCCCCCTTCACCGCCGAGACCTCGCGCGCCGCGCGCAACCTCGACCGCGTCTCCCTCCAGGAGGCCGCCAAGCTCAACACCCTCGATCTCGTCCAATACTCGCGGATCGTCGTCTCCAGCAAAGCGCTCGAGACCATCCTCGCCCGCGCCAACGGAGGTCAGTCATGATCAGCCCCGACAAAGTTCTCAAAAACATGCGCCTGACGGAGAAAGCCTCCAAGCTCTCCGCCAACTACGGCCAGTATGTGTTCGAGGTCTATCCCTCGGCCACCAAGCACACCGTGCGCGAAGCCGTCGAGACGACCTTCAAGGTCACGGTCACGCGCGTGAACATCCAAAACATCAAGGGCAAGCCGAAGCGTTCCCGCCGCGGCCTCCCCACCCAGGGCTCCGACTCGAAGCGCGCCATCGTCACCCTCAAGCAGGGCGACAAGATCGAGCTCGTCTAAGCCGAGGAAACCACCCGCCATGGCTATCAAAACTTTCCGTCCCATCACCGCGGCGCTCCGCTTCACCGAGCTGAACCGCCCCGAGGAAATCGCCAAGAAGCGCCCCGAGCGCTCCCTGGTCGAATCCAAGAACAAGACCGGCGGCCGCAACACCTACGGCCGCATCACCTCCCGCCGCCGCGGCGGCGGGCACAAGAAGCTTTACCGCATCATCGACTTCAAGCGCGCCAAACTCGATGTCCCCGCGAAGGTCCAGGCGATCGAATACGATCCCAACCGCTCCGCGCTCATCGCCCTCATCGCCTACGCCGACGGTGCCAAGAGCTACATCCTCGCCCCGAAGGGCCTCAAGGTCGGTGACACGATCTACAGCGCCCTGAAGACCGAGACCAACGACTACCGCCCCGGCAACAGCTTCCCGCTGTCCGTCATCCCCGCCGCCACGCGCGTGCACGCCGTCGAGCTCCTCCCGGGCCACGGCGCCCAGCTCGCCCGCTCCGCCGGCACCTCCGTCGAGCTCGTGGCCGTCGAGAACGGCATGGCCCAGATCAAGCTCGGCTCCGGCGAGATCCGCCTCGTCAACGCCAACTGCCGCGCCACCATCGGCGAGGTCGGCAACGCCGAGCACGGCAACCGCAAGCTCGGCAAGGCCGGCCGCAACCGCTGGCTCGGCAAGCGCCCCCGCGTCCGCGGCATGGCCATGAACCCCGTCGACCACCCCAACGGCGGTGGTCAGGGCAAGTCCAAGGGTGGTGGCGGCCGCCAGCACCTCGTCTCGCCTTGGGGCCAGCTCGCGAAGGGTTTCCCGACGCGCCGCCGCGCCAAGCCCTCCAACTCGCTCATCCTCACCCGCAAGAACGGCCGTCCGCCGCGCGGCAAGAAGTAACCCAGCTTAACGACTCCTCACCATGGCTCGTTCCATCAAAAAAGGTTTCTTCGTCGACTACCACCTGCTCGAGAAAATCGAGAAGGCGGCCAAGTCCGGCGGCGCGCGCAAGCCCATCCAGACCTGGAGCCGGCGCTCGACCATCACGCCCGACTTCGTCGGCCACACCTTCAACGTCCATAACGGCAAGGCCTTCATCCCGGTGTATGTCACCGAGAACATGGTCGGCCACAAACTCGGCGAGTTCGCCCCCACGCGCATCTTCAAGGCGCACGGCGGCATGACCCGCAAGGAAATCTGACCTGCGCGCAGCCGTAACCCGAACCCGAACCGACAATGGAAATCCAAGCTCTCACCAAATACGCGCGCATGTCGCCGAAGAAGGTGCGCGAGGTCGCCAACGAGATCCAGGGCCGCCCTGTCTCCGAGGCCGCCGACCTGCTCACCCTCATCCCGCGCAAGTCCGCCCGCCTCCTCGCCAAGACGCTCAAGAGCGCCGTCGCGAACGCGGAGAACAACCACAACCTCTCCGCCGACAAGCTCTTCGTCCACCGCGCTCTCGTCGAGTGCGGCCCGGTCCTCAAGCGCTTCAAGGCCGGCGCCCGCGGCTCCGCCAAACCGCGCGTCAAGCGCATGTCGCACCTCCGCATCGTCCTCTCGGACAGCAAAGCCTAACCACACTCTGTTATGGGACAAAAAACCAATCCTACCGGTTTCCGCCTCGCTGTCCGCCGCAACTGGCAATCCCGCTGGTTCGCCCGCAAGAAGGACTTCGCCAAGCTCCTCCACGAGGACCAGGTCATCCGTGACACGCTCATGGAGAAGCTCAAGCAGGCCTCCGTGCCCCGCATCTTCATCGAGCGCGCCGGCAACCGCGTCCGCGTCAAGATCTTCACCGCCCGCCCCGGCATCGTCATCGGCAAGAAGGGCCAGGAGGTCGAGAACATGAAGGTCCAGCTCGGCAAGCTCACGGGCAAGGAGATCCTCCTCGACATCCAGGAGATCAAGAAGCCCGAGATCGAGGCCCAGCTCGTCGCCGAGAACGTCGCCCTCCAGCTCGAGCGCCGTGTCGCCTTCCGCCGCGCCATCAAGAAGGCCGTGCAGATGGCCATGTCGCTCGGTGCCGACGGCATCCGTATCCAGTGCTCCGGCCGCCTCGGCGGCGCCGACATCGCCCGCCGCGAATGGCAGCGCCAGGGCCGCATCCCGCTCCACACCCTCCGCGAGAACATCGACTACGGATTCGCCGAAGCCCGCACCGTCTGGGGCAAGATCGGCGTCAAGTGCTGGATCTGCAAAAAGGACGAATCCAACTAATCCGCTCCGAGCCCACCGCTCCCAGCCTTAGCTCACAATCGCCATGTCCGCTCTCCAACCTTCCCGCACCAAATATCGCAAGACGATGAAGGGCTCCCGCGCCGGCAATGCCAAGCGCGGCAACACCCTCGCCTTCGGCGAATTCGGCCTGCAATCCCTCTCCCGCGGCCCCATGACCGGCCGCCAGATCGAGGCCGCCCGCGTCACCATTGCCCGCCACCTCAAGCGCAAGGGCAAACTCTGGATCCGCGTCTTCCCCCACAAGCCCGTCACCAAGAAGCCCGCCGAAGTCCGCATGGGCCAGGGCAAGGGCCCCGTCGAATTCTACGTCGCCGTCATCAAGCCCGGCGCCGTCCTCTTCGAGCTCGCCGGCGTCCCCGCCACCGTCGCCAAGGAGGCCTTCCGCCTCGCCGACGCCAAGCTGCCCTTCCGCTGCCGCTTCATCCAGCGCGAGAGCGTCGCCGTCTAACCGCCAGGAGACCGTCACCATGACTTCCAAGGAAATCCGCGAACTCTCGCCCGCCGAGATCACCACCAAGCTCCGCGACACCCGCAACGAGCTCCTCCAGCTCCGCCTCCGCAAGCACACCGGCCAGGTCGAGAAGCCCCACATGATCCGCGCTCTCCGCAAGGACATCGCCCGCCTCGAGACCATTCTCAACGAGAAGAAAGCCAAGAAGACCGCCGCCGCCTAACCATTTCGGATTGGCGATTGCGGATTGCGGAATGTCCCGCTGATCCGCGCCACGAACCCAATCCGCACTCCGAAATCCGAAATCCGCAATTCCGATGTCCACTCACCAACGTCACGCCGCCCGTAAGACCGAAGTCGGCTTCGTCTCCTCCAAGATGGGCGACAAGTCCGTCAAGGTCACCGTCCCCTACAAGACCCCGCACCCGCTCTACGGCAAGGTCATCAACCGCAAGACCGTCCTCCACGTCCACGACGAGAAGAACGAGTCCAAGGTCGGCGACAAGGTCGAGGTCATGGAGACCCGCCCGATCAGCCGCCTGAAGCGCTGGCGCATCGTCCGCGTCGTCGAGGCCGCCGTCCAGCCGATCGGCACCGCCGTCTCCGAGAGCGACGTCGCCGCCATCGTCCCGACCAAGACCAAGAAGGCCAACGAGGCCGCCGCCCCCCAGGCCTGACCCCGCACCAGGAGACCACTCACATGATCCAGATGCGTTCCATTCTCGACATCGCCGACAACACGGGCGCCCGCCGCGCCTCGATGATCGGTCGTATCGGCCAGAACACCCGCTACGCCCACATCGGCGACATCATCACCGTCAACATCAAGGAGAGCAGCACCGACGCCACCGTGAAGAAGGGTGAGGTCCACAAGGCCGTCATCGTCCGCACCAAGGCGCCCCTCCGCCGTCCCGACGGCAGCTACCTCCGCTTCGACAGCAACGCCATCGTCATCATTGGCGAAGACGGCAACCCGAAGGGCACCCGCATCTTCGGCCCCGTCGCCCGCGAGCTGCGCGCCAAATACATGAAGATCATCTCCCTCGCCCCGGAGGTCCTCTGACCATGCAAAAATTCCACATCAAGAAGAACGACCAAGTCGTCGTCATCTCCGGCTCCCACAAGGGCAAGTCCGGCAAGGTCCTCGAGGTCCTCGCCGCCAAGAACCGCGCCGTCGTCGAAGGCGTCGCGATGATCAAGAAGCACCTCAAGAAGTCCCAGGAAAATCCCCAGGGCAAGATCGCCGAGCGCGAAGGTTCGATCCATCTCTCGAACCTCATGCTCCAGTCCCGCTTCGACGCCTCGAAGAAGCGCGCCAAGAAAACCGAAGCCCAGAAGGCCTAACGCCCTCTCCCTAATTTGCCCGCTTGGAAACCGGGCACCCGAAAATGAGCAAAAACAACCTCCCCCCTCTCAAGAAAGTCTACTTCGAGCAAGTCGTGCCCGCCCTCATGGCGTCGCGCGGCTACAAGAACAAGCACCAGGTGCCCAAGCTCGAGAAGATCGTGCTGAACACCGGCATCGGCGCCGACGCCGACAAGAACCAGATCGCCGACACCGCGCGCGACATGGGTCTCATCGCCGGCCAGAAGCCGATCCTCAACAAGTCCCGCAAGGCCATCGCCAACTTCAAGCTCAAGCAGGGCCAGGTTGTCGGCTGCTCCGTCACCCTCCGCGGCGACGCCATGTGGCACTTCCTCATGCGCCTCCTCGCCGTGGCGCTGCCCACCATCCGCGACTTCCGCGGCGTGCCCAACAAGCTCGACGGCCAGGGCAACTACAACATCGGCATCACCGACTTCACCATCTTCCCCGAGATCTCCGTCGAAAGCGCCAAGCGCCAGATGGGCCTCGACATCACCCTCGTCACCTCCGCCCACACCGACGACGAGGCCCGCGAGCTCCTCAAGCTCCTCGGCATGCCCTTCCGCCGCACCGAGCAGCAGGTCGCCGCCAAAACCGCCTAACCCTTTCCCGCGCCATGCCGAAAACCTCCGCCATCGAACGCAACAAGAAGCGCATCAAGCTCGCCGACAAGTTCGCCGCCAAGCGCGCCGAGCTGAAGGCCATCCTCGCCAATCCCGCCACCACCGACGAGGAGTTCTACGCCGCGCAGAAGAAGCTCCAGAAGCTTCCCCGCAATTCCAACAAGATCCGCGTCCGCAACCGCTGCTCCCTCAGCGGCCGCCCCCGCGGCTTCAACCGCAAGTTCGGCGTCTCCCGCATCACGCTCCGCGAGCTCGCGCTCTCCGGCAAGATCCCCGGCGTCACCAAATCCTCCTGGTAAATTTCATTTGGCTCACGGGGGTTTAGGCGCCTCAGGCGCATCGGATATGACCCGCGCGGCCCCAACCTAACCAACATCCATCCATGACCGACCCGATCAGCGATTTCCTGACCCGCCTCCGCAATGCGTCGAAGGCCGGCCAGGCCCAATGCGTCGCCCCGCACTCCAAGATGAAGGAGAGCCTCGCGACGATCCTCAAAAGCGAAGGCTTCGTCCGCGACGTCTCCACCGGCACCGACGAACGCGGCCACAAGACCCTCGTCGTCGCCCTCAAATACGTCGACAACACCCCGGTCATCACCGGCCTCAAGCGCGAGTCGACCCCGGGCCGCCGCGTCTACTTCAGCTACAGCGATCTGCCCCGCGTCCTCAACGGCCTCGGCATCGCCATCGTCTCCACGTCCAAGGGCCTCATGAAGGACCAGGACGCCCGCCGCCAAAAGCTCGGCGGTGAACTCGTCTGCACCGTCTGGTAAGGAGCACCGCACCATGAGCAGAATTGGCAAACAACCCGTTTCTATCCCCGACAAGGTCAAGATCGACATCAAGGGCACCACGGTGTCCGTCGACGGCCCCAAGGGCAAAGTCTCCAAGACCTTCGCGCCCGTCGTGAAGATCGAGAAGAAGGACAACGCCATCGTTGTCTCACCCACCGAGGAGACCCGCTTCTCCAAGGCCATGTATGGCACCGTCCGCTCGGTCATCGCCGGCATGGTCAAGGGCGCCTCCGTCGGCTACGCGAAGGAGCTCGAGATCCAAGGCGTCGGCTTCAAGGCCGCCCTCAAGGGCAAGCAACTCGACCTCGCGCTCGGCTTCTCGCACCCGATCCTCCACGACATCCCCGAGGGCATCAAGGTCACCGTCACCGACGGCACCAAGCTCAAGATCGAGGGCGCCGACAAGCAGCTCGTCGGTCAGGTCACCGCCGAGATCCGCGCCTATTACCCGCCCGAGCCTTACAAGGGCAAGGGTGTCCGCCTCGTCGGCGAATACGCCGAACGCGTCCGCCGCAAGGAAGGCAAGACCGTCGCCTAACGCCACCAACCTCAAGGCCGCATAACCATGTCCAATACGATCCGCAAAGCCGCGCTCCTCCAGAAGCGCAAGTGGCGCATCCGCAAAAAGGTCGTCGGCACCGCCGTCCGCCCGCGCCTCTCCGTCAAATTCTCCGGCAAACACATCTACGCCCAAGCCATCGATGACGATGCCGGCAAGACCCTCGTGTTCCTCTCCACGCTCGACGCCGACGTGAAGAAGCAGAACGCCAAGGGCAACGTCTCCGGCGCCAAGCTCCTCGGCAGCGCCTTCGCCGCCAAGGCCAAGGGCGCCGGCATCACCTCCGTGGTCTTCGACCGCAACGGCCGCGCCTTCCACGGCCGCGTCAAAACCTTCGCCGACGCCGCGCGCGAAGGCGGCCTCCAATTCTAAACACCGCCCATGGCTAACAACAACAGGTCCTATTCCGCCAACTCGCCCGCCGACGGCGCCGAGTCCGGCATGATCGAAAAGGTCGTCTACATCAACCGCTGCGCCAAGGTGGTGAAGGGCGGTCGCCGCTTCAGCTTCTCCGCTCTCGCCGTTGTCGGCGACGGCAAGGGCAATGTCGGCATCGGCTACGGCAAGGCCAACGAGGTCCCCGACGCCATCAAGAAGTCGACCGAGGCCGCCAAAAAGCGCCTCTACCCGGTCAAGCTTCGCGGCGACACCATCCCGCACGAAGTCCTCGGCGAGGCCGACGGCGGCAAGGTGTTCCTCCGCCCGGCCACGCCCGGCACCGGCCTCATCGCCGGCGGCGGCGTCCGCGCTGTCCTCGAGGCCGCCGGCGTGAAGAACGTCCTCACGAAGTCGATGGGTTCCAAGAACCACATCGCCGTCGTGCACGCCACCTTCAACGGCCTCCGCAAGCTCCGCATGGCCGAAGACTTCAAGGCCGCCCGCAGCTAAGCAGAACCAACCATCCGAGTCGCCCTTCGCCGGAGTAGGCGAGGGGTGGCGCCCCCAATCAGGAATCCAAGAACATGCGTCTCCATTCTCTCAAGAACGTCAAAGGTGCCGTCCACCGTCGCAAGCGCGTCGGTTGCGGCGAAGGCTCCGGCCACGGCAAGACCTCCGGCAAGGGCGGCAAAGGCCAGACCGCGCGCTCCGGCGGCTCCATCCGCCCCGGCTTCGAAGGCGGCCAGATGCCCCTTTACCGCAAGCTCCCGCACCGCGGCTTCAACAACTACAACTTCCGCACCACCTACGCGGTCGTGAACGTCGGCGACCTCGCCAAGCTCGACGCCTCCGTCACCGAGGTGAACATCGACGCCCTCGTCCAGGCCGGCCTGATCCGTGCCGACGGCGCCCTGCTCAAGGTCCTCGGCGACGGCGAACTCAGCCGCGCCCTCAAGGTCACCGCGCACAAGTTCACCGGCTCGGCCAAGGCCAAGATCGAAAAGGCCGGCGGCCAGGCCATCACGGCGGCCTGACGGCCGCGCCATTTTAGATTTTCGATTTTCGATTCTCGATTGAGGCGCGCTCGAGGCGCCCCTTTCGAGGCGAGAAATCGAAAATCGAAAATCCAAAATCGAAAATCTTCCGCCCCGTGTTTTCCGCCTTCACGAACTCGATGAAGATTCCCGAGCTCCGCTCGCGAATCCTCTACACGCTGTCGCTGCTGTTCATCGCACGCGTCGGCGCCCACATCCCGCTGCCCGGCCTCGATCCGAAGCCGTTGCTGCAGTTCTTCACCGACCAGACCGCTGGCGGTGGTGGCGCGCTCGTGGGGCTCTACAACATGTTCACCGGCGGCGCACTCCTCAAGGGCGCCGTCTGCGCGCTGGGCATCATGCCCTACATCAGCGCCTCGATCATCTTCCAGCTCATGACCGCCGTCGTCCCGGCGCTCAGCCGCCTGCAGCAGGAAGGTGACGTCGGCCGCCAGAAGCTCACGCAATACACGCGCTACCTCACGGTCGTCATCTGCTTGATCCAGGGCGTCCTCCTCATCCTCGCCCTCGAGAACCCCGGCCGCCTCTTCCCCGGCTACGACCTGAACGCCTACGGCAACATTGTCATCGTCGACAAGACGTTCTTCCTCGTGCAGTCGACGGTGTTCCTCACCGCCGGCACGCTGCTGATGATGTGGCTCGGCGAGCAGATCACCCAGCGCGGCATCGGCAACGGCGTCTCGCTCCTCATCACCGTCGGCATCCTGGCCGACATCCCGGGCGCCGCTGCGGCCACCTACCAGCTCTTCTTCGCGCCGGTCGGCACCGCCAGCCTCGGCCTCCCGCAGGCCGTCCTCATGATCGGTCTGTTCCTGCTCGTCACGATGGGCATCGTCGCCGTCACGCAGGGCCAGCGGAAGATCCCGGTGCAATACGCCAAACGCGTCGTCGGCCAGAAGGTCTACGGCGGCCAGAGCTCCTTCCTCCCGCTCAAGGTGAACTACTCGGGCGTCATGCCCGTCATCTTCGCCAGCGCCATCCTGCTCTTCCCGCAGCAGATCTTCTCCCAGCTCGGCGCGGCCTTCGACATCAAGTTCCTCATCGAGCTCTCGAACTACCTCGTGCAGGGCCACCTCACTTACTACATCGTGATGGGCCTGCTGATCCTGTTCTTCAGCTATTTCTGGGTGTCCGTCATGTTCAAGCCGATCCAGGTCGCCGACGATCTGAAGAAATACGGCGGCTACATCCCCGGCGTGCGCCCCGGCGAGCCGACCGCGCAGTTCCTCGATTTCGTGATGACCCGCCTCACGCTCGCGGGCGCGATCTTCCTCACCGTGATCGCCATCTTCCCCGACGTGCTCCTCTTCAACCTGCGCGTCCCGCCCCGCATCGCCTACTTCTTCGGCGGCACCGGCATGCTCATCACCGTCGGCGTCATCCTCGACACGATGCGCCAGATCGAGACCTTCCTGCTCCAGCGCCACTACGACGGCTTCCTCAAGAAGGGCCGCATCCGTGGCCGCAGCACCTCGGCGCAGATGTCCATCGGCGAGGCCGCCTCGGACGCGACGGTCATGAAACTCGTTGGTTTCATGATGGTTATGCTCCTGATCGGCATCACCGCCTGGGCCATCCGCACCTTCGCTCTTTAACCCTTTACTTCGGTGGAAAGGCCTGAACACTCCAGCGCCTTTTCCGTCTTCGCCTCGGCGAAGGCGAAGCTAGTTCTCCTTGGTCCATCTGGTCCGCACCACGCGGACCTCGTTCACCAGGCCCGTTCTTTCTCAATCGAGCACGTCTCTCCTGCGACTCTCGTGCAGCAGGAGATTTCGCGACGCACGCCGCTCGGCCAACAGGCCGCCGCGGCGCTCCAGCGAGGCTCCGCCTTGCCGGACCAGTTGACCACCGCGGTTCTCCGCAAGTGGTTCTGGGCGCGCAAACCCGATGCGGGTTTCCTCCTTGAGGATTTCCCGGCTACGCTGCTCCAAGCCAAAGTGTTCGACGAATGGGTCGAAGCCCGCGGGGAAAACCTCACCGCCGTCTTCGCTCCCGCCTCGGCTCCCGCCGACGTCGCCACGCACTACCGCACGCAAGGTCTCCTCACCGAGACCCCCGCTCGCGCCGCCCGGCAGGACCTGAGCCTGTCGAACGTCTGAGATGGCCATCCCGATCAAAAACGCGGAGGGCATCCGGCGGATGCGCGAAGCCTGCTCCATCGCCGCCACCGTCCTGGCGAAAATGAAGGAGCAGGTCCGGCCCGGTATCACCACCTACGACTTGGATCAAATCGGTCGCGATCTCATCGCGTCGTTCGGCGCCCGCAGCGCCTGCCACGGCTACAAGCTGCACGCGTCACCCTATCCCGCCTACACCTGCATCTCCGTCAACGAGGAGGTCGTCCACGGCATCGGTTCGCTCAAGCGCATCCTGCGCCTCGGCGACATCGTCTCCCTCGACGTCGTCGTGGAATACAACGGCTACATCGGCGACAACGCCACGACGGTTCCCGTCGGCACCGTTGCCCCGCGCGTCGCCGAACTTCTCAAGGTCAGCGAGGAAGCCCTCCAACTCGGCATCCAGCAGGCCACGGTCGGCAACCGCATCGGCGACATCTCCCACGCCATCCAGACCCACGTCGAGCGCGCCGGCTTCAGCGTCGTCCGCGAGATGGTCGGCCATGGGGTGGGGCGGTCGATGCACGAGGAGCCGCAGATCCCGAACTTCGGCCGGAAAAGCTCCGGCGAGAAGATCAAACCCGGGATGACGCTCGCCATCGAACCGATGGTCAACCTCGGCCGCTACGCCGTCCGCACCCTTAGCGATCACTGGACGGTTGTCACCGCCGACGGCTCCCCCTCCGCCCACTTCGAACACACCGTGCTCACCACCGACTCCGGCCCCGAGATCCTCACGATCCCGCGCGCCTGATCCTCCCTTTCGTTTTCCACTCAAACTTCAACTACATCAAATATGCCTCGTCTCCTCGGCGTTGAACTCCCCGCCAAAAAGAAGATCGGATACTCCCTCCGATACATCTACGGCATTGGCCCCGCCCGTGCCGACCTGATCATCGAGACCGCCGGTCTCGACGCCAACATGCGCGCCTCGGATCTCACCGAGGAGCAGCTCAACAAGATCCTCCACATCATCACCGACAACAAGTGGGTGGTGGAAGGCGATCTCCGCCGCGAGATCACCGGCAACCTCAAGCGCCTCCAGGCCATCAACTGCTACCGTGGCATCCGCCACCGCCGCGGCCTCCCCGTCCGCGGCCAGCGCACGTCGACCAACGCCCGCACCCGCAAGGGCCCGCGCAAGACCGTCGGCGTCACCAAGGCCAAGGAATAACCCTCTAAAAACCCATCTCCATGTCCGAAGAGAAATCCGCTCCGAAGAAGGAAAAGGCGTCCAAGAAGGACGCCGCCGCCACCCCGGCCGCCGAGAAGCCCGCGAAGGCCCCCAAGGCCCCGAAGGCCGACGCTCCCGCCGCCGAGGCCGCCGCCCCGGTCGAACCCGCCAAGCCCGTCGAGCTCGTCGGCGGCGTGCCGAAGGCCCCGTCCGCCGAAGACCTCCTCAAGGAGGAGCTCGGCGCCATTAAGGTCCGCAAGGCCAAGGGCTCCAAGAACGTCACCTCCGGCATCGCGAACGTCACCGCGACCTTCAACAACACCATCGTCTCGATCACCGACGCCAAGGGCAACGTGATCTCCTGGTCCTCCGCCGGTAAGTGCAACTTCCGCGGCTCCCGCAAGTCCACCGCCTACGCCGCGCAGGTCGTCGCCCAGGACGCCGCCCGCAACGCCATGGCCCACGGCCTCAAGGAAGTCCAGATCCGCGTCTCCGGCCCCGGCCTCGGCCGCGACTCCGCCATCCGCGGCCTCCAAGCCATCGGCCTGGAGATCTCCTCCATCATCGACGTCACCCCGGTGCCGCACAACGGCTGCCGCCCGCGCAAGCGCCGTCGCGTCTGAGTCGCCCCGCGCAATCTCAGATCTCAAATCTCAAATTTCAAATTAGGATCCCACCATGGCCCGTTACACCGGACCCACCACCCGCGTCAGCCGCCGCTTCGGCACCTACGTCCTCGGTTCCGCCAAGGTTCTCGAGCGCCGCAACTTCCCCCCCGGCCAGCACGGCCCGAAGTCGCGCCGCAAGATGTCGGAATACGCCCTCGGCCTCGCCGAGAAGCAGAAGCTCCGTTTCATCTACGGCCTGCTCGAGCGCCAGTTCCGCCGCGTCTTCGCCCTCGCCAAGAAGGAGCGCGGCGTCACCGGCGAGCGCTTCCTCCAGCTCCTCGAGACCCGCCTCGACAGCGTCGTCTACCTCCTCGGCTTCGCCAAGAGCCGCGCCCAGGCCCGCCAGCTCGTCAACCACGGCCACGTCAAGGTCAACGGCCGCAAGGTCGACATCGCCAGCTACACCCTCGTCGCCGGCGACACCCTCGAGATCAAGGCCTCGAACAACTCCCGCCAGATCGTCACCCGCTCGATGGAGGAGTCCCGCGCCCGCGTCGTCCCCGGCTGGCTGACGCGCAACGACGAGGCCCTCTCCGCGGTTGTCAACCGCCTGCCGACCCGCGATGAGATGGACCCGTCCATCAACGAGCAGCTCATCGTCGAGTTCTACTCGCGCTTCTGATCCTGCAGGGATCATCTCGCCGTCGCCCGTCAGGGCGAAGGCGGATCGAACCCGGCCAACGCTTCCGACAGCAACTTCACTTCTCCATCTCCAACCAGAGATAACTCACATGCCCAAGCGTCTCGGAAAATTCGAACTCCCCTCCAAACTCACCAAGGTCGAGGAGGGCGCCACCAACACCTACGCCAAGTTCATCGCCGAGCCCTTCGAGGCCGGTTATGGCCACACCGTCGGCAACTCCCTCCGCCGCGTGCTCCTCTCGTCCATCGAGGGCAGCGCCATCAGCTCGATCAAGATCGACGGCGTTAACCATGAGTTCCAGTCCGTCGACGGCGTCGTCGAGGACGTCACCGACATCGTCCTCAACCTGAAGAAAATCCTCATCGTCTCCGAGAAGCGCGAGGCGATGAAGCTCCTCCTCAAGGTCACGAAGGAAGGCCCCGTCACCGCCGCCGACATCCAGCTCGACGCCGGCGTCAAGATCATCAACCCGGAGCAGGTCATCTGCACCCTCGACCACAAGCGCACCTTCGAGGCCGAGCTCGAGATCAAGACCGGCCGCGGCTACTGCCCCGGCGAGGAGAACAAGAAGGAAGAGCAGGCCATCGGCGTCATCCCGATCGACTCCCTCTTCTCCCCCGTCCGCCTCGTCCGCTACGCCGTCGAGAACACCCGCGTCGGCCAGATCACCGATTACGACAAGCTCGTCCTCGAGGTCTGGACCGACGGCCGCATCACGCCCGACGACGCCCTCAAGCAGTCCGCCTCGATCCTCAAGCACCACCTCGACGTCTTCGACCGCGTCTCGCAGGAGAGCTACGAGTTCGAGAGCCAGGCCGCCGAGGTCTCCGAGGAGCAGAACAAGCTCCGCAAGCTCCTCAACATGTCCGTCAACGAGATCGAGCTCTCGGTCCGCGCGGCGAACTGCCTCAACAACGCGAACATCACCACGGTCGGCGAACTCGCCATGAAGACCGAGCAGGAGATGCTCAAGTATCGCAACTTCGGCAAGAAGTCCCTCAACGAGATCAAGGAGAAGCTCGAAGCCCTCGGCCTCTCCCTCGGCATGAAGTTCGACGAGCGCCTCCTCGACACCAAGAAGGAACTCTGAGCCATTTTCGATTTTCGATTCTGGATTTTCGATTGGTTGATCCCGTCGAAAATCCGACTCGGCGTCGCTCCGCTTCGCGCAATCGAAAATCGAAAATCCAAAATCCAAAATTTCCCCGGCTCTCGCGCCGTCCGCTGCCGCCCAACGCTGCGACCGGATTGCCGATCGGGAGCCGATAACCAAAAACCACAATGCGTCACAACAAACACCACGCCTCCCTTGGCGTCACCCGCGAGCACCGCAAGGCGATGCTCTCCAACATGGGCGCCTCGCTCATCAAGCACGGTCGCATCGAGACCACCCTCACGAAGGCCAAGGCCCTGCGCCCCTTCATCGAGAAGGTGATCACGAAGGCCAAGAAGGCCGCCGCCCTCCCGAAGGAAAACGGCAAGCTCTCCGCCTCCGCCATCCACCTCCGCCGCCTCGCCCTCAAGGACGTGCGCGATGAAGGCGCGATCACGACCCTCTTCAACGAGAAGGTCGCCCAGTTCGAGAAGCGCTCCGGCGGCTACACCCGCATCTACAAGCTCGGCGCCCGCAACTCCGACTCCGCCGAGATGGCGCTGATCGAGTTCGTCGGGGCCGAAGACCAGGGCTACAAGAAGTCCAAGGGCGCCAAGAAGTCGAAGTCGGCCAAGGCCGCCAAGCCCGCCGCCGCCGCGACCGAAGCCGCCCCCGAGGCTCCCAAGGCCGAATAAGGCAAGGTAGGGCGGGTCCGCTGGGCCCGCCGCTCCGCTCCACTCTCGACGCGCCGCGCTCTCCCGAGCCGGCGCGTCTTTCTTTCGCTTTCAGAACGACCTAAATATAGGTGGTTTATTAAATAAATGCCCGCAGCAGCACTGTGCTAGCGTGGATGCGATGAATCCTTATCTGGGTATTCGAACTGCTCTTGGGAGCATCCTACTCTTCGTTACGATTACTCTCTCTGTATCTGCACAGGTCACAGCGCAACTTTCACCAGGCACAAACGGCGCAACCTCTCCTGTTACACCAGCGGTTGTCGGTCAGGGGACGTCATTCACAACGACAGTCTCTTTTCGGGTTACCAACAACACACAGACCCAGCAAATCGTCCGGATTGAAACGCTCGTCCAAAACGCCCAAACGGGCGCAACAATAGCGTCTGGGGTATCGAATGAGAAAGTAATTCCGGCGGGACAAACACAGACGGTAGATGTCACAGTGGCTGCTACTCCTGCCGGTAATGAAAATACCACCGGGCGAAAAGATGCGACGACACGCGCGAGTGTCCGTCAAGGCGTGACGATTATCCACCTCGAAAGCTGGGGCTTTACTTACGATGTTGCCTCCAACGAAAGCGGAGGCGGCAATTATTACCAACAATGATCGCAATATTCCAGCACATGAAAATCGCTGCTCTGATTCTATCCACTGTTGCACTGACGCTAGCCCACTCAAAACCGCTGGATCCGATCTATACACAAGAGGAATACCTCGCGCCGACGAAGCAGTTTTTGCGAACCGCCCGTCTTGGTTCGGATGAATTCGCACTCGTGCTGGTAAGTTTGGTTGATCGTGAGACGCCGCAAATCCACATCCTCAAAAAGTGGCGCATCGACGAACTGCGCCGCGGAGTGTCTTTCGATGCATCCGGCGAGGGTGTTACCTTCGTCGGCAATTTTCAGGCCAGTCCCGAACAGGGCGGAAAAGACATCGTGCGGGTTGCTGGATACGTGCTATTCGATGTGCTAGCCAAAGCGGCTACAGATGGCTCCTTTAGTGACGGAATTCGTGCCGAAGCCCGTTTGGATCACCCGTTCACCAAGCGCCAGATAAGAATTGGAGGCGGGGGGGCGATGAGGGTGGATGATGGCGTCCGCTCGGGTGTGCAGCTCTACTTCGTGCGCGGCGGTTGAGCAATCTTCATGGTTGGGCACCGCCGTTCGCCGCTCTCTACGCGCCGCGCCCCCGAGCCGGCGCGTTTTCTCTTGCCGGGCCGGCCCTCGTCGCCGCGGCGCGCTAGGCCAGTGTTCGCGGGCGACTCGCAATTCCCCTTGGCGTCGCCGCCGCGTTGCGCGAGCCTGCGCCCGTGAACGCCGCTGCCGCTCCCGATTTCACGCTCGCCGTCCTCGTCTACGGCCTGCTCGTGCTCGGCCTCTTCACCGTGCTCTGGATTTATGCCGAGCGCCGCGACCGCGCGCTCTACGACACCGGCCGTCGCAAGATCACCTTCCACTGCATCCGCTGCGACCACCTCTACACGCAGCCCGCCGGCACCGAGACCGCACCGTGCCCCCAATGCGGGCACGTGAACACGCGCCTGAAATTCTGACCCTGGTGTCCGCCCGCGCGCCGGCAGGAAGGGGAGCACCGGTCCGCGCGTCCGGACTGCCCGCTTGGTCCAACGGCTAATTGGCGGCCGGGTCGGCGCCCGGTATGGTCGACCCTTTCTGCTATTGCCATGCTTCGCTTCCTCTTCGCCGTCCTGCTCCTCACCTGCGCCGCCTCCGCCGAGGCTAAGCTCCGCGCCGCCGCCATGCGGCTGCCGCCCGAGCTGACCGGCGCCGAACGCTGGGAGGTCCGCGGCCGCCAGGGCTGGAAATTCCTCGAGCGACTCACCTTTGGCGACTTCCGCGTCCACGGCGTCGAGCGCTCCCTGACGAAGGGCGGCGACCTGCAGATTCTCTTCTACGAGGGCAGCAAGCGCCGGCAGACCTTTGGTTTCACCCTGTCCGAGCAGGGCGAGCCGCGCTGGCGCGGCGCCGCCGCCACCAACCTCCGCCGCCGCGCGCTCGATGTCGGCATCGAGATCGATGTGCGCAACAAGTCAGGCTTCGCGGCGCAACTCAGTCCGGTCGGCGCTCCCGGCGCCGCCTGGACCCTCGATCTGAACGAGCGCTACGAACGTCCGCTCGCGGGCACGTTGTCCGGTGGCGGCCGCACCGTGCTGGTCAAGGGCACGAATGCACTCGCCGGATCGCGGCTGCCCTTCGGCGAGACCACCGGCTATGTGTTCACCGACGGCAGCCGCACCATCGCGGCGGTCGAGGTGTTGAACCAGGGCGCGGTCTGGGTGGCGCCGGATCTCTCCGCCGAACTCCGCGGGCCCGTGACCGCCGCGATCGCGGCGCTACTCCTGCTCGAGGAACTCCGCCCGACGCTGCCGGAATGACCCGGCGCGCCCGCGGGCCGGGCCGCGTTGCAGGCTTGGACTCGCGGTGCGACTCGCCCAAGGTGGGCGCGTGTTGCGCCGTCTCTTCACTTCGCCGTGGTTGATTCCACTGGGGCTCGCCCTGTTTGTCGGCGGCGCGAAGCTGGCCCTCGTCCATCATTTCGCCAGCGATCAGCCCTTCAACGATCAGTGGTCGGCGGAGGGCGGCGGCGTGTTTCGCTGGCGCCTGGGCGGGAGCTTCTCGTTCGCGCACTATTTCTTTCCGCAGGGTGAACACACGCCGGCGCTGACCCGCATCACCACCGTCGGGACCGCTCTCCTGAACGCCGAACAATGGGATTCGCGCGCCACGATGTTGGTCAGCATCGGCGCGCAGGTCTTGTCGGCCTTGCTGCTGTGGCAGGTGATCGGCCTCGCCGGCCTCGGCCGGACGGGGCGGATGGCGGCGGCCGCGGGCGTCGCGCTGCTCCTGGCGATGCCGGCGAACTACGAGAATTTCCTCTGGGGATTTCAGACGCAGTTCCTCTTTCTGATCCTGTTTGGCCTCGCGCATGTGCTGGGCACTTTGCGCGCGGAGCAGCTCGGCGCCTCGTGGTGGTTGGCGCAGGTTTGCGGTCTGCTCGGACTCTTCTCCATCGCCTCGGGCGTGTTGTCGTCGGCCGTGCTGGTGGCGGCGGCGGGCTGGCGGCTCCGGCGTGATCGGCGCTCGGCCTGGGCTTGGGCGACGCTGGGCGTGAACCTCGTCTGGGTCGCCGTCGGCGGTTGGTTGCTGCTGCGGGCCTTCTTCGCCGTGGAGCGGACCACGGGACTCTCGGGTGCGTTTTTTGCGGCGCTCGGGCACCTCCTCGCCTGGCCGCTGCCCGGCCCTTGGTTCGTCATCCTCACGCAGTTGCCGGCGCTGGTGTGGCTGGCGCGCGACCGTTTGCGCGGGGCGACGCCGGCCACCCGTGTGCTTGGCGGGCTGGTGTTGTGGTGCTGGGCCCTTGCGGCGGCCTTCGCCTACGGGCGGGGCACGGGTGCGGGGGAGATCGCGGTGCGGTATCAGGATCATCTCACGATCGGCCTGGCGGTGAACCTGATCCTTGCGCTCGTGCTGCTCCGCGAGGCATCGGCGTGGCGTTGGCGCCTTTGGTTGGGCCTGTGGTTCGGCGTGCTGGCGGCCGCCCTCGCCTGGGCCAATCGCCCGGGCCTGCTCCGGGGCAACCTCGGCTGGCACCGCGATTATTTCGCGCGGCAGGAAGTGGTGCTGCGCGATTTCCTCGGCACGAACGATCCGGCCGTGCTCGCGCGCGACCCGGAGGTGCGCACCTATTTCCCTCACTTCGACCAGGCGCGCGACGTGCTGACGGATCCGCTGTTCCGCCTCGCGCTGCCGTCCAGCTTGGCGCCTGCCTTGGCGGTTTCGCCCGATCCGGCGCGTTCGCTGCCGGGGTTGGCGTTTCGTCCGACCGATCCGCGCCAGCCGAACCAGACCGGCGTGCTCGCCTTGTCCGGGCGCGCCGGGGCGCAGCGCTTCGTGAGCTTGGCCGTGTCCGACGATTTCCGTCCGGTCTGGCGGCTGCGCGTGCAGGGCACGGTCGGCGTCGGGGCGGGGGAGCTCTACCTCGAACGCGCGGATGGAACCAGGATTCCGCCTCTCGGCGGCGATTTCGCGACCGGCGGAAGGTGGAAGACGGTCAATTTCCTCCGTGGTGAGGGGCCGGTCCGTCTCGTGGCCGCGGTGCCGCCGGGCGTCGAATTGAAGGTGACCGAGCCGGTCGAGCTGGGGTGGCTGACTTGGCTGCTGCCGCGGATCACCGGCCTCTGGGCCTGGGCGATGGCCGCGGGCGCCGGTCTGCTGATCGGGTCGGCGATCGCACCGGCACAGCGCGAAGGCGGCGCGGCGGCGGATTGATTTTTTCGTTTCTTTCCCGGGAAATCTTTCCCAGCTTCCCGCATGGCGCAGACAATTGCCGTTCTCGATTTCGGTTCCCAGCTCACGCAGGTCATCGCCCGCCGCATCCGCGAGTGCGAGATCTACTCGAAGATCTACCACTACTCGACTCCGGCCGCCCAGCTCCGCGCTGACGGCGTCATCGGCATCATCCTGTCGGGCGGTCCGCAAAGCGTCTACGCGAAGGGCGCGCCGCATCCCGACCCGGAGATTTTCCGGCTCGGCGTGCCCGTGCTCGGCATCTGCTACGGCGTGCAGCTCATGGGCCACTTCCTCGGCGGCAAGGTCGAGCATTCCAAGGCCCGCGAATACGGCCACGGCCACCTCACCGTCGTGAAGCCGGGCAAGCTCTTCAAGGGCCTGCCGCGCAAACTGCGCATCTGGAATTCGCACGGCGACAAGCTCGCGCAGCTCCCGCCGGGCTTCGTCGCCATCGGCACCTCGGAGAACTCGCCCTTCTCCGCGATCGAGGACCGGAAGCGCCATTTCTACGGCATCCAGTTCCACCCGGAGGTCTTCCACACCGAGCGTGGCGTGGACATGATCCGCAACTTCCTCCTCGGCGTCTGCGGGGCGAAACAGGATTGGACGACGAAGGAATTCGTCGCCCACGCCGTCGCCGACATCCGCGCCAAGGTCGGGAAGGGCCGCGTCCTCCTCGGCCTCTCCGGCGGCGTCGACTCCTCCGTGGCCGCCGCGCTCCTGCACAAGGCGATCGGCAAGCAGCTCACTTGCGTCTTCGTCGACAACGGCCTTCTCCGCCAGGGCGAGCGCGACTACGTCCGCGAGCTCTACGGGAAGCATTTCCACATCGACCTGCGTGTCGTTGACGCCTCGAAGCTGTTCCTGCGGCGCCTCAAGGGCGTCACCGACCCCGAGCAGAAGCGCAAGATCATCGGCCGCACCTTCGTCGAGGTCTTCGAGAAAACGCTCAAGGACCTCGGCCGCACCGCCGAATTCCTCGGCCAGGGCACGCTCTACCCCGACGTCATCGAGTCCGTCTCGATTCAGGGCAACCCCGCCTCGCTCATCAAGACGCACCACAACGTCGGCGGCCTGCCCGAGCGCATGAAGCTCAAACTCATCGAGCCGCTGCGCGAACTCTTCAAGGACGAGGTCCGCCGGGTCGGCGAGGCCCTCGGCCTTCCGCGCGAAGTCGTCTGGCGGCAGCCGTTCCCCGGTCCCGGCCTCGGCGTGCGCGTCATGGGCGACATCACGGCCGAGAAGCTCGAGATTCTCCGCCACGCCGACGCCGTGCTGCAGGACGAGATGATGAAGTCCGGCTACTACTGGAAAGTCTGGCAGTCCTTCGCCGTCTTCCTGCCGGTCAAGACGGTCGGCGTCTTCGGCGACGAACGCACCTACGACTACGTCATCGCCCTCCGCATCGTCGAGTCCACCGACGCCATGACGGCCGATTGGGCGAAGCTCCCGCACGAGCTCATCCAACGCATCTCCAGCCGCATCACCAACGAGGTGCGCGGCGTCAGCCGCGTCGTCCTCGACATCAGCTCGAAGCCGCCGGCCACCATCGAGTGGGAGTGAGGCCGGGGTGGGGGAAATCCCCTTGCGATGGATGGCACCCCCGCCCAGCTTCGCTGTCTGACCCGCCCATGAAAGTCCGCCTCCTCCTGTCGCTCGTCGTCCTCTCCGCGCTCGGTCTCACCGCCCGGGCCGACGCCCAGGCCGAACGCTTGATCGCCCGCGCCCGTGCCGCCGTCGGCTCCGAGGCCGCCCTCAACGCCGTCAGGAGCATCCACTTCATCGGCACCCTCGAGACGACGGCGCAGGTGCCGATCGAGGGCGATCCCAACAACACCCGCACCGAGACCGTCCGCCTCGGCCTCGATATCGTTTTCCAGAAGCCCTACCAGCAGCGCATGACCCTTCGCTCCGAACTGGGCGTCGAAGTCACGGCGCTCGACGACTACGACGGGTGGCTGCGCCGCACGCCCAGCGCCGATCCCTCCAAGTGGCAGATGACCTTCCTCGACGCCGCGCAGGTGAAGCGCCTCCGCGCCAACACGTGGGAAAACCTCGCCTTCTTCCGCGGCATCGAGAAACGCGGCGGCACCGTCGCCTACGCCGGCGACGCCACCGTCGACGGCCGCGACTGCGCCAAGCTCATCTTCACGCACGCCCCCGACATCGTCTTCACCCGCTACTTCGCCAAGGACAGCGGCGCTCTCGTCAAGACCGAGACCGAGGCCGGCGGCGAGATCCGCGAGGAGGGCGAACTCGTCGTCCAGGGCCTGCGCTTCCCGCGCAAGCTGATCAACAAGGCCCCGAACGGCTCCCTGGCCATCATCACCTTCGAGACCATCGAGGTGAACAAGGCCTTCCCGGCCGACACCTTCGCCGTGCCGGCGCTCCTGCCGTCGCACTGAGCCGGCCGGTCTGCGCCCCCACGCTCCGTCCCCTGCGCCGGCACCCGCCGGCGCTTTATTTTTTCTAACGCGAACGGGCGTGCCGCTTATTCATGTCCCGTTCCCGCGCCGCGGGGACGCTTTGCTTTGCGTGCCCGGGGGATTTCCCCAACTTGGACCAAGTCCCCCTACACCCAATGAGCGCCGTTCTTAAAATCGACAACAAGGAGTTCAATTTCCCGGTCATGACCGGGACCGAAGGCGAAAAGGCCATCGACGCGCGCAATCTCCGCAAGGACACGGGCTACATCTTCTACGACCAGGGTTACGGCAACACCGGCTCCTGCGAGAGCCAGGTCACCTTCCTCGACGGCGACAACGGCATCCTCCGCCATCGCGGCTACTCCATCGAGCAGCTCGCCGCGCAGAGCGAGTTCGTCGAGACCGCCTACCTCATCATCTACGGCGAACTGCCGACCCGCGAACAGCGCCAGGCCTTCGGCCAGCGCCTCCGCCAGAACGCGCACATCGAGACCCAGATGCAGGAGATCTTCAAGGGCTTCCCCAAAGACTCCCCGCCGATGGCGATGCTTTCCTCGATCGTGAACTCGCTCGCCGCGCACTACCCGCAGCTCGCGACGAACAATTTCGAGAAAGACCTCCAGCAGTTCGACCTCGCCGCCGCCATGGCGCTCTCGAAGATCCGCACCATCGGCGCGATGATCTACCGCCACACCCACGGGCTGCCCTTCATGCACCCGAAGGACCTGCCGTTCTGCGACAACCTCCTCCACCTCATGTTCTCCGAGCCGTATCAGGAATACGTCTCGATCCCCGAGGTCACGCAGGCCCTCAACCTCATCCTCCTGATGCACGCGGACCACGAGCAGAACTGCTCCACCTCCACCGTGCGCATGGTCGGCTCCTCCGGCGCGAACCTCTTCACCTCGCTCGCCGCCGGCATCAACGCCCTCTCCGGCCCGCTCCACGGCGGCGCCAACGTCGCCGTCATGCAGATGCTCCAGTCGATCCACGACGAGGGCGACGACGGCACGCGCTTCATCGAGGCCGCCAAGGGCGGTTCGAAGAGCAACCGCCTGATGGGCTTCGGCCACGCCGTCTACCGCAACTTCGACCCGCGCGCCAAGGTCATCGGCGCCGCCTGCGACATCGTGCTCAAGAAGCTCGGCAAGTCCGACCCGCTCCTCGACATCGCGAAGAACCTCGAGCAGGCCGCGCTCAAGGACGACTACTTCGTCTCGCGCAAGCTCTACCCGAACGTCGATTTCTACTCGGGCATCATCTTCCGCGCGCTCGGCATCCCGACGAACCTGTTCACCGTCATGTTCGCCATCGGCCGCACGCCCGGCTGGATCGCCAACTGGAAGGAAGTCGCCTCGAACCCGAAGGGCCGCATCTACCGCCCGCGCCAGATCTACGTCGGCCCCGCGCCCCGCGACTACGTCCCGATGGCCCAGCGCGGGTAGGGCGCGGACGGAGTCCGCGCCGGAGACGAAGGCGTTTCCGCCCCTGTAGGTTGCGCGCTCGCGCGCAACTCCCCCGCGCCGCTTGGCCTATGCGCTGTCACCCACACTTGGGCGCGGCAGCGCCGGTAGGGTCGGACCGCTGGGCCGACCGCGACTGTCCTGGCGGCGCGCCCAGCGGCGACGAGTGCAAAGCCTCGGCGGTCGCGCCCTGCCCGGCACATGTCAGCGCGAAAGCCAAAACAGCTACGGGTGTTTGGAATTACTTCTTTTCTTCCTGCACGTGCAGGATCTCCTCGAGCTTCAAGCCCGTCGCGACCTGCAGTCCCTTGATCAGCCGCCAGAGCGCGAAGATCGTCACCAGCATCGTCGGGACCACGATCACCGGCCAGCTCCACCAGAGCATCTTCCCGTATTGCTCGTTGAACTCCACCGTCTCCGGCATCGCCGTGATCAGGTAGCGCGCGAGCGCGAAGTTCAACGTCGCCGACAGCGCGAAGGACGCCGCCAGCAGCCAGCTCGAGCTCGTCAGCAACCGGTCGAAGTGCGCCCGCATGCCGCGTTCGTCCAGCGCGGCGTCGATCCGCGGCAGGTTCATCACCTCGTCGTTGAGCAGGAAGGTCCGCACCAGCGGACGCTTCGTCCATTGCGAGAGGATCACCATCACGCCGATGATGCCCGGCACCGCGGCCTCCTTCACGGCGAACCAGAACGGATCCAGCCGCATCAGCCCGAGCCCGCCCGTCGCCAGCGTGCTGCAGAAGCCCAGCGCGGCGATGAAGTTGAACTTCCGCCGCCGCCACGCGTCGTAGAGGCCGTAGCCGAGCGGGAAGGCCAGCGCCAGCAGCAGGGCGTTTCGCGCACCGAGCCGGTCGCTCAGTTTTGAGAGGATCAGCACCGGGATGGCGATGCTGAGCAGCAGGTTGAGGAGCAGGCTTTCGCGTTTCGGGGCGGGGGCGGACATGGGTGGGTGGACGCGCCGAGAAACTCAGGCCCGCACCGAACACTCAAGCACAGCTTTTTCCTGTTTTCCTGCCTCCCTCATTCCTGATTGCCTCCGTCCGACATGCTCCTCCTCGGCGTCAACATCGACCACTGCGCCACCGTCCGCCAAGCCCGCTATCGACAGGCCGGAACCACCGTGGGCGGCAACATCGAGCCCGACCCCGTCGCCCTCGCGCTCCTCTGCGAACGCGCCGGCGCCGACGGCATCACCATCCACCTCCGCGAGGACCGCCGCCACATCCAGGACCGCGACGTCGAGCGCCTCTGCGAGGTCGCCCAGACCCGCGTCAACCTCGAGATGGCCTGCACGCCCGAGATGACCGCCCTCGCGCTCCGCCTGAAGCCGCACTCCGTCTGCCTCGTCCCCGAGAGCCGCGAGGAAGTCACCACCGAGGGCGGCCTCGACGTCGTGAAGCACCGCGACAAGGTCGAGCGCGTCACCGACGCCATGAACGCCGCCGGCATCAAGACCTCGCTCTTCATCGACGCCGACGAGCACCAGATCGAGATGTCCGCCAAGCTTCGCGCCCCGTGGATCGAGCTCCACACCGGCGCCTACGCCAACGCCTACCATGGCCCCGCCCGCGCCGATGAGTTCAAGCGCCTCTGCGTCGGCGCCACGCAGGCCCACGCCCTCGGCCTCGTCGTCAACGCCGGCCACGGCATCAACTACGTCAACATCGCCGAGGTCCGCACCATCCCGCACCTCCACGAGCTCAACATCGGCCACAGCATCATCTCCCGCGCCCTCTTCACCGGCATCGAGGAAGCCGTCCGCGAGATGAAGGCCCGGATGAACCCGTGATTTTGGTCACCACGAAAAACACGAACCACACGAAAGCCCGGACCCTCCGGACTTTCCTTTTCGTGTATTTTGTGTGTTTCGTGGTTTCTCTCCGATGAACATCGTTCTTCCCCCCGGCGGCGTCCTCATCGGTCTCGGCTGCGACATCATCGAGACCGAGCGCATCCGCAAAGTCCTCGAGAAGCACGGCGAGCGCTTCCTCAAGCGCGTGTTCACCGACGAGGAACGCGCCTACTGCGGCAGCCTCGGCCACCCGCACAAGCACTACGCCGCACGCTGGGCCGCGAAGGAGGCCGTGTCGAAATGCTTCACCACCGGCATCGGCCCGCACCTCGATTGGACCTCGATTTCCGTCTATCACGGCAGCCGCAAGGAGCCGCTCGTGCGCCTCGACGAAAAGGCCACGGCGCTTCTCCACCAAGTCGGCGCTACCCACGTCTGGCTCAGCCTCTCGCACATCGACACGCACGCGATGGCCGTCGCGGCCCTGGTGAAAAACGGCTGATCCTCGCGTCTTCATCCCGGGTCGACGAATCGTGGCAAACTGACCATGGCTTCAACCCCGCGAAACTTGGCCCCAATCTGGATCACGCTCGGTTTCGCTGCCGGCGCGGTCTTCAGCTGGTTGGTCTCGGGCGAATCTCCCTCGAAAGTCCGGGAGACGCCGCCGAGCGAATTGAAATCCGAGCCTCCTCCGCCGGCGACGATCAGCCTGGTGGCCTTGGAGCAGAATTTCCGGCGCTGGGGCGGCTACGCTGTCTGGGAGGATGACTGGACCGAGTTCGCCGCTCGGGAAGCACGGCCGGATCGACCTTTGCTTTTCGTGCAGGTCCGGCGGGCAAACGGTAATTTCTATTTTCGCACCATTCCGAAGCTCACGCGTCCGGTGATCGACCACGGGCCCCGCACCAACTTGCCTTTCGCGTTCACCGAGCCGGCATGGATGCGCGAGGCCTTTTACCGCGATAACCCCGACTACGACCGAAATCAGGAGCCCTTCGTCGAACTGCCACCGCGTGCGCCCGAAAGGTTCGCCCTGCCGCCGCCCCGACCGCCGGCAGCCCAGCCGCGCGCCATCCAATTGACCCCGGGAGGGTGATCCTCATCGCAGCCACCATGATGACCGCCGGCACCTTGCACCCGATCCTCTCCTGCGCCGCGGCGAAGGAGCTCGAGACGCGCCTGCTCGCGACCGAGGCCGCCGAGTGGGACGCGATGCAACAGGCCGGGGCGGCCATCGCGGCCGCGTTGTCCGAGGACGCGCGCGAGATCGGCGGGCTGGGGGAGGAGCCGCGGTTGCTCGTGCTCGCCGGCAAGGGCCACAACGGCGGCGATGCCCTCCTCGCCGCCGCGCGCCTGCTCGAACCGCACGCCCGCGGCGGGGCCGATGTCGTCTTCCCCTTCGGCGTCGTGGCGCTGCGCCCGCTGGCCCGACGCGCTTGGGAAAACCTGCAGCGCGCGCTGCCCGGCCGCGTGCGCGTGCTCGACCTCGCGCAGCTCAAACACGAGTTCATCAGCTACGATGCCTGCCTCGACGGCGTGTTCGGTTTCCAATTCCGCCCGCCGCTCGACGAACCCGTCGCCGAACTGCTCGCCTGGGTGAACACGCACCCGCGCCTGCGCGTGCGGGCAGCCGTCGATCTGCCGAGCGGTCTCGGCGACGCGGGCAACGGCAAGACGGTCTTCCGCGCTGATTTCACCTACGCCACCGGGAGCGTGAAGACCCCGCTGCTCGAACCGGCCAACGCGCCCTTCGTCGGCCGGGTGCGTTACCTCGACCTCGGATTTTTCCGGAACGAAAAGCCCGCTGCTCCCACCGCGTCACCCGCCGCCGTGCTGCGGGCGGAGATCCTTCGCCCGCTTGTGCAATTGCGTCCCGCGCAAAGCGACAAGCGCACCTACGGACACCTGCTCATCGTCGGCGGCTCGCGCGCCTATCCCGGTGCCGTGCTCATGACCGTGCAGGCCGCGCTCCGCGCCGGCGTCGGGCTGCTCACCGCCTGCGTGCCCGCCTCGCTCGTGCCCGAATACGCCGCGCGCTTCCCCGAGGCGATGTGGAGCGGCTTCCCCGACGAGGACGGCGGCCTCACGCCCGCCGCCGTGCCGATGATCCTCGAAAAAGCCGCCCGCGCCACCGCGCTCGTCCTCGGCCCCGGTCTAGGCGCCGCGCCCGCCACCTTGGCCGCCGCGCAGGAGATTGCGCGTAATACGCAACAACCGCTCCTGCTCGACGCCGATGCATTGCGCCCGGAAATCGTCGCCGCGGCGGCGGGTCGGCCGCTGATCGTCACGCCGCACGCCGGCGAGTGGCAGCGGCTCGGCGGTAGGGCCGGTTTCCAACCGGCCCCAGGAGCCTCGTCCGCGGCCGAGACGATCGCTGTGCGGAAAGGCTATCCGACCCGCCTCGAGGTTCTCTCCGGCCGGTCACAGACCGGCCCTACCGCTCTGTCGCGCTCCTGCTATTCCTTCTTCGGCGGACCGGTGCTCGCGCGCGGGGGCAGCGGCGATCTTCTCGCGGGCCTGATCGGCGGCTTGCTGGCGCAGGCGCCGGACGATTTGTGGCTCGCCGCCGCGCGGGGCGTGGTGTGGCATGGGCTCGCTGCGGACTTGCTCGCTCGCGATCGGGGCCAGGTTGCCGTGCAGACGACGCAGCTGCTGGATTATCTCCAGCCAGCCCTCCACTGCGCGGACCATGCCCCCACCTGAAATCTCCGAGCGCCAGGCGTTCATGATCCTGAACGACCTGCCCAACATCGGCCCCATCGGCCTCAACCGCCTGCTCGCCGAATTTGGCGGCGACCCCGTCGCCATCCTCCGCGCATCGCGGCGCGACCTCGAGAAAGTCCGCGGCATCGGACCGGAAAGCAGCGCGGCCATCGTCGGCTGGGAACAGCACTTCAACCTCGCGCGCGAGGAGGAGCGGCTCGCGCTATCCGGCGCGACCTTCATCACGGCGCGCGATGCCGGCTATCCGCGCCTGCTGAAGGAAATCCACGATCCGCCCATCGGCCTTTATCGCTTGGGCAGCTACGACTGCGCCGCGCCGTGCATCGCCATCGTCGGCAGCCGGCGCACGACGCTCTACGGGCAATCCGTGGCGAAGAAGCTCGGTGCCGACCTCGCGCGGCTCGGCTTCTGCGTCGTGAGCGGACTCGCGCGCGGCATCGACACCGCGGCGCACGAGGGCGCGCTGTCGGCCGGCGGCAAGACCGTCGCCGTGCTCGGCACGGGCATCGACATCATCTACCCGTCGGAAAACCTCGGCCTCTACCGGCGCATCGCAGAGACGGGCGCGGTGTTTTCGGAGTTTCCCTTCGGCCGGAAGGCCGACCGCCAGTCCTTCGCCATGCGCAACCGCATCGTCTCCGGCATGAGCGAGGCGATCGTCGTCGTGGAAAGCGACGTCGACGGCGGCGCGATGATCACCGCGCGCTTCGCCGGCGAACAGGGCCGGCTGCTCTTCGCCGTGCCCGGCCGCATCGACCAGCCGAGCAGCGCCGGCTGCCACCAGTTGATCCGCGATGGTGCGACGCTGTTCACCAGCCTCGACGACCTGCTGGGCGAATTGAACTACCTCGAAGGCCTGCGTCCCGCGCCGATTCCGGCCAAGGCCGGCGCGTCTGGGGCCGAGGGCGCGGAAGCGGGCGAACCGGGCGTCCCGCTCGACGACGCGGAGCGGCAGACGCTCGCCGCCTTGCGGGGTGGGGCGATGCTGAGTCCGGATGAGCTCGGCGCGTTGACGCAGCGCAGCGCGGCCGAGGTATCGGCCACGCTGATGATGCTCGAATTAAAGCGCCTCGTCGTGAAGCGTGCGGACGGACGCTTTGAGGCGCGCGGGTCGGCGGGCTGAACGGCTTCAGCCGCCGCCGCGCATGCGCTGAATCTCGGCGCGGGCGGCTTCCTCGCGGGCGCGGTATTCCGCCATCTGCTGCGCGCGGCGCATCGCGTCCTGTTCCTCCTGGCGCAGGCGGACCAATTCGGCTTCGGCGGCCTCGGCGCGTTCGCGGGCGGCCTTGAGCGTCGGATCGTCGAGGCTGCGGCCCTGCGCCAGCAGGCGCTGGCGGCGGGCCTCCAGCTCGGCCTGCTCGCGGGCATAGGTTTCCTCGGCGAGACGGCGCTCCGAGCGGATCTCGGCGACGCGGCGATCTTCCTCGGCGCCGGAGACGCCGCCGAGGATGGCGCCGAGCGCGGCGCCGGCGAGCATGCCCTTGTCACGGTCGCCGGATTGGTGGCCGATGATGCCGCCGAGGATGGCGCCCGTGACCGCGCCGGCGGCGGCCCGGCGTTCGGTGTGGGAGGAATCGGTCGTGTTGCAACCGGCGAGGACGACGGTGGCGCCGAGCAGCAGCCCGGCGGCGACACGGAGGGTGGAAGGACGATGGTTTTTCATGCGCGAGAGCGATGGGAATGAGACGGGCCGCGAAACGGGTTTGTTCCGCGGCTGTCGGCTGGGACGCCGGTTCCGGCCGGCGTATTCAACGGTTTCTCGCTTTGGGGTGGATTTCCGGCGCTCTTCCCTCTGGCATGTGGGGATGAACAAGTTGCTCGTTGCCCTCGCCTGGGCGCTGGCGGCCCTGCCCCTGTTTGCGGCCGAACCGGCGCTGAAACCGATCACCCACGAGGACGTCTGGCTGCATCGCCGCGTCAGCGCCCCCGTCCCCAGTCCGGACGGCAAGTGGGTCGTCTTCACCGTCTCGGACGTCGCTTACGACGCCAAGGACAACAACGCGGACTTCTGGCTGAAGTCGTTGACCGACGACTCCGCGCCGCGCCGCATCACCTTCACCAAGGGCGGCGAAGGCAGCGCGGCTTGGTCGCCTGACGGCAGCCGCCTCGCCTTCACGGCGCGGCGCGAGGGCGACGAGGCCTCCCAGGTCTACGTCCTCAACCTGCGCGACGGCGGCGAGGCCGAGCGCGTCACGAGCCTGCAGCTCGGCGCCCGCTCCCCGAAATGGAGCCCCGACGGCAAGCAGCTGCTCTTCGTGAGCAACGTCTATCCCGGCGCGCACGACGAGGAGGCGATCAAGAAGGCCGCGAAGGAGCGCAAGGATCGCAAATATTCCGCGCGCAGCTACGAGAGTTTCCCCGTGCGCTTCTGGGATCGCTGGCTCGATGACCAGACCCCGACGCTGTGGGTGCAGGACGCCGTCGCCGGCGCCAAGCCCCGCAATCTCCTCGCCGGCACGAAGCTCTACGACCAGCCCGGTTTCGGGACGGGTGGCGAGCTGAGCGCCGAGTGGGTGCCCGACGGCCAGAGCGTCGTCTTCATCGCCTCGCTCAATCGCAACGAAACCGCCTTCGCCGACACGCACAGCCACCTCTTCGAAGTCGCGCTCGCCGGCGGCGAGCCGAAGCAGTTGACGAACGATCTCGGCTCCTACGCACAGCCCCAGTTCTCCGCCGACGGCAAGCGGCTCTTCGCGCGCTTCACGGCCAATAACGACGAGGTCTACAACAACGCCAACCTCGTCAGCTTCGACTGGGCCGCGCGCGGCGGACGCCAGGTGCTGACCGCCGGGCTCGACCGCTCCGTGTCGACCTACGCGCTGCCCGCCGGCAGCGACCGCGTCTACTTCACCTACGAGCACGCCGGCCTGGAGAAACTCTACTCCGTCAGCTATGCCGGTGGCGACGTGCGCGAGGAGCCTTCGCCTCCGACCGGCTGCATCGGCAGCCTCGAGGCCGGCGGCAGCGTGCTCGTCGGCACCTGGGATTCCGTTTCGATGCCGCCCGAGGTCTATCGCTTCGACGGCGGCCCGAAGGCGCTCACGAGCTTCAACGCCGAGCGCTTCGCCAAGCTCGACCTGCCCGCCGCCGAGCACTTCTGGTTCAAGAGCTCGAAGGGCCGGGACATCCACAACCTGCTGATCAAGCCCGCCGGCTTCGACCCGACGAAGAAGTATCCGGTCTTCACCGTCATCCACGGCGGCTTCGCCAACATGTGGCGCGACACCTTCGTCATCCGCTGGAACTACCACCTGCTCGCCCAGCCGGGCTACCTCATCGTCCTGACGAACTACACGGGCTCCACCGGCTTCGGCGAGGAGTTCTCGCGCCGCATCAAGCTCGACCCGCTCAAGACGCCCGCCGAGGAGGTCAACGAGGCCGTCGACGAGGTTGTGAAGCGTTATCCCTTTGCCGACGGCACGCGCCTCGCCGCGGGCGGCGCCAGTTACGGCGGCCACCTCGCGAACTGGCTGCAGGCGACGACCACGCGCTACAAGGCCATCATCTCGCACGCCGGCCTGATGGACCTCGCGTCACAGTGGTCGACGAGCGACACGATGTTCGGCCGCGAGACGCAGATGGGCGGCCCGCCCTGGGCCGGCAGCCCGGTGTGGATGGAGCAGAGCCCGTTCTACCAGGCCGGTAATCACGCCAAGGGCACGGGCTTCCAGACGCCCATCCTGATCACGATCGGCGAAAACGATTTCCGCGTGCCGCTCAACCAGTCGCTCCAGAACTGGGCGATCCAGCGACGCCTGCAGGTGCCGAGCAAGCTCATCGTCTTCCCCGATGAGAACCACTGGGTGCTGAAGGGCGAGAACAGCCGCTATTTCTACAGCGAGGTCCACGCCTGGCTGGCGAAATACCTGCAGTGATTTTGGATTTTTGATTCTCGATTCCAGGCGCGCCCAAGACGGCGCGCCTTTTTTTGCGGGCGGCTGTAGGAGCGGCTTTACGCCGCGACTGAATGCGAGACATTGCGTCGCGTTCGTGTCGGGGCGTAAAACCCCTCCTACAGCGAAAGAGGCACGCGCCGCTCAATCAAAAATCGAGAATCCAAAATCGAAAATCCGATCAACCCGGCGGCCAGCCGAGCGGGCGGCCGCCGAGGAGATGGACGTGCAGGTGAGGCACGGTCTCGCCGCCGTCGCGGCCGTGGTTGATAACAAGGCGGAACCCGTTCGGTTCGAGCCCGAGCTTCCGCGCGATCTCGCCGGCCGCGAGCAGCAGGTGACCGAGCACGGCCTGATCCTCCGCTTTCGCGGCGCCGACCCGGGCGATCAGCCGCTTCGGGATCACGAGCACGTGCACCGGCGCCTGCGGGTTGATGTCGTGGATGACGATGCAGTGCTCGTCCTCGTGCGCGATCTTAGCCGGGATCTCGCGGTCGATGATGCGCTGGAAAATCGTTTTCATCGGAAGGGATCACCACGAAACACACCAAAGACACGAAAGAGGAATTTCGTTTCGTGTGTTTGGTGTGTTTCGTGGTTTCTAAAGAAACAGCAGGTTCACGTTCGCGCCGCGGCGGGTGCGGGCGGCGGTGAGTTCGCGGAGCAGGGAAAGCGTCTCGTGGTATTCGCGCTGGCGCTTGGGCGACCAGCGGCGGTTGCCGGCGCAATGCGCGGCGCGGAGGTTGGTGACGAGCACCGTGGCTTCCTGGCAGCTGGCGAGCGCCTTCAGGCCCTGCATCAGGCCGGCGCGGGCGAAGAGCGGCGAGGCACCGGCGTCGGCCTGAGCGGCGTCCCAGTGGAAAAACCCGTGCGAGGCGCGTTGCTCGCACAGGCGGCCGAAGAGCTGCGCGGCGGCCGCGACGAAGCCGGCATGTTCGGGTTCGAGCGCGGTCGCGTCGGGCAGGGCGGGATCGTTCTCCGCGAGGCCGGCACGAATGGCGGCGTCGAGCTGCTCGGCGAGGTAGAGGTCGTGTCCCGTCAGCGGCGCGAAGAGCGCGTTGAGGAAGTGCAGCCGGCGCAGGTGGGCGGAGCGCGTCATTTCTTCGGCTTCGGTGTAGCGCCCGGCGGGAACGGCGCAAGGCTCGTGATCTCGTCGACGAATTCGCCGACGTCGCGGAATTCTTTGTAGACGCTGGCGAAGCGGACGTAGGCGACCTGGTCGAGCTTGCGCAGGCGCTGCATGACGAGTTCGCCGATGGCCTGCGTGGGCACCTGGCTTTCGAACTGCGCCTCGAGGGCGTCGATCACGTCCTCGACGAGCATGTAGATCTGTTCGCTGTCGATCGGGCGCTTATGGCAGGCGGCACGGACGGCGCCGACGAGCTTGTCGCGCATGAACGGCTCGGTGCGCCCGTCGCGCTTCACGACGATGAGGTTGTCGCGGACGAGCGACTCGTTGGTCGTGAAGCGGTGGCCGCACTCCAGGCACTCGCGGCGGCGGCGGATGGTGTTGCCGTCGCGGGCGATGCGGGAGTCGATCACCTTGTCTTCAATGGAGGTGCACTTCGGGCAGCGCATGTTTGTGGACCACGAAATACACGAAACACACGAAACCAAGCCATTGTTTTTCTTCGAAATTACTCACAGCGGCCTCCAGCGGAGAGTTTGATCCGCGGCGGCTAATTTCGTGTGGTTCGTGTTTTTCGTGGTGCCTAATGCAGCGCCAGGAAGTTCTGCAGGATCCGCATCCCGTGCTCGGTCGCGATGGACTCGGGGTGGAATTGCACGCCGTAGACCGGCAACTCGCGATGGCGCAGGCCCATGATCTCGCCCTCCGCAGTCTCGGCCGTGATCTCGAGGCAGGCGGGGAGGCTCTCGCGTTCGACGAGGAGCGAGTGATAGCGCGCCGCCTGGAAAGGGGAGGGGAGTCCGGCGAACAGGTCGGTGCCGCGGTGGAGGACGGGCGAGCGCTTGCCGTGCATGAGCCGGCCGGCGCGGATGACCTTCCCGCCGAAATACTGCCCCATCGCCTGATGCCCGAGGCACACCCCGAAGATCGGTTTCTTGCCCGCGAAGGTGCGGAACATCTCCAGCGTGACACCCGCCTCGTTGGGCGTGCAGGGACCGGGCGAGAGGAGGATGCGGTCGGGGTTGAGCGCCGCGGCCTCGGCGGGGGTGATCTGGTCGTTGCGGAAGATCCGCATCGTCACCCCGAGCTGGCCGAAATACTGGACCAGGTTGAAGGTGAACGAATCGTAGTTGTCGATGACGAGCAGCACCGCGCGCATCTCACCCGGGAACCGCCCGCCGGGTCAAGCGCCCGGGCCGGCTCACTTTGTCATCGTCCGCCGCCCCGCCGGCCGCCAAAACCTCCCCTGACGCCACCATGCCCGACCATTTCCAGCTCCTGAAGACCGACACCGCCACGGCCGCGCGCCGCGGGCGCCTGCACACGCTGCACGGCACGATCGAGACGCCGATCTTCATGCCCGTCGGCACGCAGGGCACGGTCAAGGCGCTGACGCCCGCGCAGGTGAAGGAGGCCGGCGCGCAGATCATTCTCGGCAACACCTACCACCTCAACCTCCGTCCCGGTTCCGAACTCGTGCGCGAGCTCGGCGGGTTGCACCGGTTCATGGGCTGGGACGGCCCGATCCTCACCGACAGCGGCGGCTTCCAGGTCTTCTCGCTCGCGAAGCTGCGCGACATCCGCGAGGACGGCATCGCCTTCCAGTCGCACATCGACGGCGCGAAACTCTTCCTCGGCCCGCGCGAGGTGATGACGATCCAGGCCAACCTCGGCTCCGACATCGCGATGGTGATCGACGAGTGCCCGCCCTGGCCCTGCACGCGCGAGGAATGCGCCCGCGCCGTCGCCCGCAGCTACCGCTGGGCCGGCGAGTGCAAGCAGATCGCCACCGACAACGGCTTCCTCGGCCGCGGCCACCACGTCTTCGCCATCGCGCAGGGCTCGACCTTCGACGACCTGCGCCGCGAGGCCGCGGAGTCGCTCGCCGCGCTGGATTTCCCCGGCTACGCCGTCGGCGGCGTGAGCGTCGGCGAGCCCGAGCCGGAGATGCTGAAGCAGGTCGGCGCGACGACGCCTTTCCTCCCCGCCGACAAGCCCCGCTACACGATGGGCCTCGGCACGCCGCCGCAGATCCTGAAGATGATCGCGCTCGGCGTGGACATGTTCGACTGCGTGCACCCGACGCGCGTCGGCCGCAACGGCGCGGCCTTCACGCCCGACGGCATCATCAACCTCCGCAATGAACGCTACCGCACCGACGCCGCGCCGCTCGTCGAGGGGCTCGACAATTACACGTGCCGGCACTTCTCGCGCGCGTATTTGCGGCATCTCGTCATGGCCAACGAGATCCTCGCGAGCACGCTGCTCTCGCTGCACAACATCCATTTCTACCTCGACCTCATGGCGCAGGCCCGCGCGCATCTCGAGGCTGGCGACTTCGCCGTCTGGAGCCGCGCTTGGATCGCGCGTTACGAGGCGGGCGAAGCGGCCGCGCGCTGAGGAAATTTTCGCGCCCGCGGAACTCCTGCAGGTCGCCGCGGAGCTCGTGACGCGTGTGTTTTCGGTCCGAAAATTTTCGGCCCGGGGGCTTGCCATGCGGAAGATCGTGCGAACAATCGTGCTGCCGCCTCCGCGAAAGCGGCTCTCATTCCTCCCGGTCGCGGGCTGTTTCAGTGTGTGGCCGGACAACTCCCCACTGCGCCACCGTTCCCCTGCGGTGCGCCCAACAGAAAGGACTGTCTTATGGTCGCCTCGGCCAAGATCAAACCGCTGCGCTATCGCGTCTTCAACCGCAACGACCTCGCCACCATCGAGCCGCTGGCCCGCCTCGGCCCCGATGTGCGCCTCAGCATGGAGGCGGTCGCGCAGGTGCTGCCGTTCCGCGTCAACAACTACGTCATCGACGAGCTGATCGACTGGGCGAACATCCCGGACGATCCGATCTTCCAGCTCACGTTCCCGCAGCCCGGCATGCTCGAGCCCGACGCGCTCCAGCGCCTGCGCCGGCTCCTCGCCAAGGGCGCCGCGCCGGAGAAGGTCGCCCTCCTCGCGCGCGAGATCCAGCACTCTCTCAACCCGCATCCCGCGGGCCAGATGGAGCTCAATGTCCCGCACCTCGACGGCCAGCCGCTGCCGGGCATGCAGCACAAATACCGCGACACCGTGCTGTTCTTCCCCGCGCCGGGCCAGACCTGCCATGCGTATTGCAGCTACTGTTTCCGCTGGCCGCAGTTCGTCGGCATCGACGACCTGAAGTTCGCCTCGCGCCAGGTCGAGACGCTCACCGGCTACCTCCGCGAGCATCCGGAGGTGAGCAACGTGCTCTTCACCGGCGGCGACCCGATGATCATGCGCACGCCCGTGCTGCGGCGCTTCATCGAGCCGCTGCTCGATCCCGCGCTCGATCACATCACCACCATCCGCATCGGCACCAAGGCGACCGCGTATTGGCCGCACCGGTTCGTGACCGACTCGGATGCGGACGATCTGCTGCGCCTCTTCGAGCAGGTGGCGAAGGCCGGCCGCCACCTCGCGATCATGTCGCACTACTCGCATCCCGTGGAACTCTCCACGCCGGTCGCGCAGGCGGCCTTGCGCCGCATCCGCGAGACGGGCGCGATCGTGCGCTGCCAGGCGCCGCTCATCCGGCACGTCAACGACGATGCCGACATCTGGGCCGAGCTCTGGCGCACGGAGGTGCGGCTCGGCGCCGTGCCTTACTACATGTTCGTCGAACGCGACACGGGCCCGAAGGGCTACTTCGAGGTGCCGCTCGCGCGGTGTTACGAGATCTTCCAGAAGGCCTACCGTCGCGTCTCCGGTCTCGAACGCACCGTGCGCGGCCCGTCGATGTCGGCGACGCCGGGCAAGGTGATCGTCGACGGCATCACCGAGATCGCGGGCGAGAAGGTGTTCAGCCTGCGCTTCGTGCAGGGCCGCGAGCCCGATTGGGTGCGCCGGCCGTTCTTCGCGCGCTACGACGCCGAGGCGACCTGGCTCGACCAGCTCAAGCCGGCCTTCGGCGCGAAGGAGTTCTTCTTCGAGGAGACGCTGCGGCAGATGAAGAAATCGCACCGCGAGCCCGCCTATGGCCACCGCCTCGCGCCGCGGCAGCCGGTGACGATCTTCGGTCACGTCGAATGGGAATGATCCGATGCGCCCCTCGCCGCTCTCGTCCCCGCACCTCAATCCCAACCTGCTCGGTCTCGGGCTCTCGGCCACGCTCGCCATCAACGAGCGCAGCCAGGAGCTGATCGCGCAGGGCCGGCGCATCTTCAAGCTGGGCCTCGGCCAATCGCCGTTCCCCGTGCCGCCGGTGGTGGTCGAGGCGCTGCGCGCAGCCGCGCCGGAGAAGGATTACGTGCACGTGCGCGGGTTGCGGTCGTTGCGCGAGACGGTGACGGAGTTCCTCCACCGCCGCCATGGCATCGAGCGCCAGCGGCGGCAGGTGTTGGTCGGGCCGGGCTCGAAGGAACTGATCTTCCTCACGCAGCTCGCCTACGCCGGCGAACTTCTCGTGCCGAGTCCGTCGTGGGTTTCCTATGCACCCCAGGCCCGCATCATCGGCCGGCGCGTGACGTGGCTCCCGACGGAGCGCGAGCAACGGTGGAAGTTGTCACCCGACACGGTTGACGCGCACTGCACCGCGTCGCCGGGCCTGCCGCGCCTGCTCATTCTGAATTATCCCGGCAATCCGACCGGCGTGTCCTACACCGAGGAGGAACTCGCCGCCCTCGCCGCCGTGGCGCGCCGGCACCAGGTGCTGGTCATCTCCGACGAGATCTACGCCGACCTCGACCACGCCGGGCGCACGGCGAGCATCGCGCACCATTATCCGGAGGGCACGATCGTCTCGACCGGCCTGAGCAAGTGGTGCGGCGCCGGCGGCTGGCGGCTTGGCGTCTTCTCGTTTCCCGAGGAGCTCGAATGGCTCTGCGCGGCGATGGCGGTCATCGCGACCGAGACGTTCACGTCGGTCAGCACGCCGATCCAGCACGCCGCCATCCGGGCGTTCCAAGGCGGGCCGGAGATCGAGGGCTATCTCGCGCATTGCCAGCGCATCCTCGGCGCGCTCGGCCGGCAATGTCACGCGACGCTCACGGCGGCCGGCCTGCTCATGCCCGCGCCGGACGGCGCGTTCTATCTCTTCCCCGATTTCGAGCCGCATCGCGAACGCCTCGCCGCGCGCGGCGTGACGACGAGCGCCCAGCTCGCGGAGAAGCTCCTCGACGAACTCGGCGTCGCCGTGTTGCCCGGCTCGGCCTTCGGCCGGCCGTCGCGCGAGCTGACGCTGCGGTTGTCCTACGTGAACTTCGACGGCGCCGCCGCGCTCGCCGCCGCCGAGAGCGGAACGGCGATCGATGCGGCGTTCCTGCGCCGTCATTGCCCCGACACGCTCGAAGCGATGGACCGCATCGCCGGGTGGTTGCAGGCTTAGAACGGGACGGTAAGCGAATGCGGGTTGAACCCCGGGCCGGTCTTGCCTTAGCTCCGGCAACCTTTTCATTCCCCGCTCCGAATCCTCCCATGCGCATTCTCGTCACCGGCGGCGCCGGCTTCCTCGGCTCCCATCTCTGCGACAAACTGCTGGCCCAAGGCCACGAGGTCATCTGCCTCGACAACCTCTTCACCGGCTCGAAGGCCAACATCGCCCACCTGCGCGACAACCCGGCCTTCGAGTTCGTCCGCCACGACGTCATCGATCCCTTCAAGTTCGAGGTCGACCAGATCTACAACCTCGCCTGCCCCGCGTCGCCGCCGCACTACCAGTTCAACCCCATCAAGACCACGAAGACGTCCGTCATGGGCGCGATCAACTGCCTCGGCCTCGCCAAGCGCGTGAAGGCCCGCGTCTTTCAGGCCAGCACCTCCGAGGTCTACGGCGACCCCGCCGTGCATCCGCAGCCCGAGAGCTACTGGGGCAACGTCAACCCCATCGGCCGCCGCTCCTGCTACGACGAGGGCAAGCGCTGCGCCGAGACGCTGTTCTTCGACTA
>VFQQ010000489.1_pt1 | contig 77330 bp, 74 predicted proteins | sample 3512341 | NCBI WGS metagenome assembly VFQQ01 (sample SAMN10412373, study PRJNA504923) | tailings metagenome | isolation source: Relicate 2 Philex TSF1 revegetated site | place: Philippines: Tuba, Benguet | collected 2017-08-29
GCTAGGTGCTAGGTGCTAGGTGCTAGGTGCTAGGTGCTAGGTGCTAGGTGCTAGGAAAAAACTTCTTCCTAAAAAAATATATTGTGGTAGCCTAACTTTATTTCTCATACAGATCAGACATCAGACATCTGCGATCTGCCTCAACTTTCTTCCTCAAAAAATGTTATTTTAGAATAAAAACAATTCCAAATGGCCATTCCAACTTTAGCATTGATTGGGGCGCTGCGCGAGACTGCAAAGCGATTAGAAGAAGGAGCACAATACGCATGGGGAAATCATGGCTCCTGTAACTGTGGAAACTTATTACAAGTTATTACAGATTTGTCCAAAGAAGAAATTCTCACTTATGCCCATACAGGTATCGGAGAATGGACAGAATTAGCAGAAGAATATTGTGGTGTTACAGATGCGCCTATCAGTTTATTATTGAAAAAATTGCAGGATACCGGACTAACACCCACTGATATCCACAACCTCGAATACTTGGAGGACAGAACTGTATTGAATGCTTTACCGGGTGGTTTTCGTTGGTTAAAGCGAAATCAACGAGCTGATGTAATCCTGTATTTTAAAACTTATGCCGATCTCCTGGAGGAGCAACTTATTGCACAGATACCATTGCCTTCCTTCAATTTGAAGGGTGAACCAAGTGCAGAAGTAGCCTACTAATTGATCTTCAAAATCATTGACCCGGTTACCAAAAACATGTAATCGGGTTTGTTTTGCCATATAGACCCTGAATTTCAAGGGATTCCACAGCCTGAGTCTCTTACCCACCCTACTGACATTTTTGGGTTTTAACCCCTATATTTGCTCCTCAAAATTTGACCAAGTGCCGACTAAATTCTCAAAAGAAACTTATCTCTACTGGTATGAGCTGATGCAGCTGATTCGCCAGTTTGAATTGAAAGCCGAGGAAATGTACAAAATGGCGGGTAAGATCCGCGGTTTCTTCCATGCCTATATTGGACAGGAAGCCATCGCTGCAGGATGTATGACTGCTACCCAACCCGATGACCCATTCATTACTGCATATCGCGATCATGGATTAGCACTCGCAAAAGGTGTTAGTGCCAACGCATGTATGGCTGAACTGTATGGTAAAGCAACTGGTTGTGCGAAAGGAAAAGGTGGAAGCATGCACTTCTTTAGCTTGGAGCATAAATTTTTTGGTGGACATGGTATTGTAGGTGCCCAAATTGGAACCGGCGCCGGATTGGCATTTGCTGAAAAGTACAAAGGCACACAAAATGTAGTGCTTTGTTATTTTGGTGATGGTGCTGCCAGACAAGGGATGCTGCATGAGACTTTTAACCTTGCCATGACCTGGAAATTGCCGGTGATCTTTATTTGCGAGAACAATAATTACGCGATGGGTACTTCTATTGAACGTACCAGTAACGTAACCGATATTTATAAATTGGCTGATGCTTATGATATGCCCGCTGATAAAGTTGATGGCATGACTGCCGAAGCGGTACATGAAGGTATTGCAAGAGCCGTAAAAAGAGCACGTGCCGGCGAAGGTCCAACCCTGCTGGAAATGAAGACCTATCGCTACAAAGGTCACTCCATCTCCGATCCTCAGAAATATCGTTCTAAGGAAGAAGTAGATGAATACAAAGAGCAGGATCCTATTTCCAAGGTACGTACCACCATTCTCGAAAATGGTTTTGCAACTGAAGAATTTCTGAATGATATCGATAAACGCATTGATGCTGTGGTAGAAGAAAGCGTACGCTTTGCAGAAGAAAGTCCATGGCCCGATGACAGTGAAGTATTGAAAGATGTGTACATCGATCAGAACTACTCTTTTATTGTTGATTAATTTTTTTTAGAAATATATCCCATTCAAAAAACGAACAACTAACTAACATGAGTGATAAGCATGAAGTGATGCAAGACAACCAAGCTCTGGCGAAAGCACAAGGATTTTGGCAACAATATCAAAAAATCATCATTGGCGGTATTGCCGCTGTTGTGATTGGTTTTGGTAGCTGGTATGCATACAGTGAATTTATTGTGAAGCCCAAAGAAGAAAAAGCGGCTGAAGCCCTTTTCAAAGCAGAAGAATATTTCAGAATAGATTCTTCCAATCTGGTGTTGAATGGCGATGGTCAAAGTCGCGGTGCGTTGTATGTGATCAAGAATTTTGGTGGTACAAAAGCTGCCAACCTCGCTCACTACTATGCAGGTATCAGTTACCTAAAGCTAGGCGACTTCAACAACGCTGTTAAGTACTTAAAAGATTTCTCAACCGATGCACAACAAGTTCAATTACTGGCTTATGGTGCATTGGGTGATGCTTATGCTGAACAAGGCAAAACAGATGATGCTGTTAACTATTACAAAAAAGCAGGAACTATTTTCGAAAAAGACGACAATAATTCTGCTGAATACCTGTTTCGCGCAGCGCTTTTATTGGAAACAAAAGGAAAAACAGCTGAAGCATTGGAAATCTTCAAAAATATTCAGGCGAAATTTCCTAAGACTGATAAAGGTTTTCAAGCAGACAGATATATCTATCGTTTAAGCATTGAAAAAAACGATTTGGGAGCTAACTAATGGCAACAAAAGGAAATACTTCATTAAACAAAGGCATCCCCGTTATAAAGGATGCCTTTGTTGTTATCGTAAAAACCGAGTGGAACGCACATATCATTAATAAACTGGAAGCAGGTGCCAAGAAGGTTTTAAAAGAACAAGGTGTCAGTTGTAAAACACTGGTTGTACCCGGTGCTTTTGAAATTCCATTCGCCGTAAAAAATCATTACGCATACAGCCCTCAACCACCGGATGCCTATATTACTTTAGGAACCATCATTCGGGGTGATACTCCGCATTTTGATTATGTGTGTAAAGCTGTAACCGATGGCGTTGTTCAATTGAACCTTACCCTCGATGTTCCTGTTGTATTTGGTGTATTAACCGTAGACAATGAAACACAAGCCATCGAAAGAATAGGTGGCGCACATGGTCATAAAGGTGAAGAAGCAGCCATCACTGCTATCAAAATGATGGCACTGAATCGTAAATTGAGGAATCAAAAGTAAAAAATGCAAGTTCAGTTATTTGTACCCTGCTTTGTAGATCAATTGTATCCAACTGTTGCTTTCAATATGGTGAAAGTATTGGAAAAAGCAGGATGTACAGTTACTTATAACGCCAATCAAACCTGTTGTGGCCAGCCCGCATTCAATGCGGGTTTTTGGGGAGAAGCAAAAGATGTTTGTAATAAATTCATTCAGGACTTTAGTGGATCTGATTATATCGTTGCACCGAGTGCCAGTTGTGTAGGTTTTGTAAAAAACTACTACCAAAAGTTGTACGAGTCTTCCGCACAACAACAAACAGCGAAAAAACTGTCTGAAAGAATTTATGAGTTATCCGACTTTTTAGTCAATGTATTAAAAGTCGAAGATCTCGGTGCTCAATTCAATGGAAAAGTAACCTATCATGATAGCTGTGCAGCCCTTCGCGAATGTAAGATCAAAGAAGAGCCTAGAAAATTATTGCGTCAGGTCAAGGGACTTGAACTGATTGAAATGGCAGACAATGAAACCTGTTGCGGTTTTGGTGGAAGCTTTGCCGTGAAGTTTGAACCCATCAGCATTGCGATGGGTGATCAGAAAATTACAAACGCTTCCGCTACCGAAGCTGAATATATCATCAGCACCGATATGAGTTGTTTGATGCATATTGATGGTTGTATCAAACACAAAGGAAGTGGATTACAAGTATTACATCTGGCAGATGTATTAGCATCATTTGATTGATCATAAAATATTCAAGGTATTATGGCATACTGGCTTATTAAATCAGAACCCTTCAAATACAGTTGGGAACAATTTGAAAAAGATGGTAGCACTTTTTGGGATGGCGTGAGAAACTACGCTGCTAGGAATAATTTACGCGCCATGAAAAAAGGAGACCTAGCTTTCTGGTACCATAGCAATGAAGGACTTGAAATCGTAGGCATTGCCAAAGTGATCAAAGAAGCATATCCCGACCCTACCATTGATGATGAAACATGGTCAGCGGTTGACTTCGCTCCTGCTAAGAAATTAAAGAAACCGGTTGGACTGGCACAAATCAAAAGTGATAAACGTTTGGCAAATATGGCACTGGTTCGATTAGGAAGGTTATCTGTGCAACCGGTGACAGATGAAGAATGGAAAATCATCATGGAACTCTCCGGAACCAAATAAATACTCAGCGTAACTCCTTTTCTCTTGTTCGCTGCGGTATATTTTTCACCGCTGAGAAAGAAGAACGCAGAGGTATCGCAGAGTGTATTGTATAAATTCAGTGAAGCATGGGAAAGAAACTGAAATTGGTGGTACTTACAGGCGCAGGCATTAGTGCAGAAAGTGGTATCAAAACCTTTCGCGATAGCGATGGCTTATGGGAAGGATATGATGTATATGAAGTCGCATCACCACGTGGATGGAAAAAGAATCCGGAACTGGTGCTGGAATTTTACAACCAACGACGCAGGGATATCGCCCAAGCCCTTCCCAATGATGCACACAAAGGATTAGCGGATTTAGAACAAGATTTTGATGTACATATCATCACGCAAAACATTGATGACTTACATGAAAGAGGTGGTAGCACCAAGGTACTCCATCTACATGGTGAGATTTTTAAAATGAGAAGTGAGCAGGATGAATCTTTGATCTACCCCATTCATAACGATATTAAACCAGGTGATACAGCTGAAGACGGACATCAGCTTCGTCCATTCATTGTTTGGTTTGAAGAACCTGTTCCCAAAATTGCTGAAGCAATCGAAATTACGCGCAGTGCGGACATTTTTGTTGTCATAGGTACATCACTGGTAGTATATCCTGCTGCCGGATTATTAGACTATGTTCATCGATCTATACCGAAATATATCATTGATAAACAAATACCGGCTGTTGATACTGCTTTCATAACACCTATACAAGCAACAGCGTCGGAGGGGGTGAAAACCTTGCAACAGGTATTGCTCAAGAAATAAGAAACAAGAAAACTCCAAGCTACAAGCCACAAGGATAGTTCTAAACATCTATGTTTTAATTAGCCAATACGCAATTTCAAATAGCGTCGGACAGAAGTCCGCCGGAAAAGAGTTGTGGCTTGTAGCTTCCTTGTATCCTGTATCTTAATTCTTGAATCTTCCTTGTGTCTTGTTTCCTTGTTTCTTGTTTCCTATTTTTTATTTAAAAAAGATATACCCAATCACAATCGCCATCACCACTCCTAACAAATCTGCCAGCATTCCTGCCCAGATGGCGTAGCGAACTTTTTTGATACCTACACTACCAAAGTACAACGCGATGATATAAAAAGTAGTATCAGCCGAACCTTGAAAAGTAGATGCGAGTTTACCGGCAAAGGAATCAGGTCCATATACCTGCATTACATCCAACATCAATCCGCGGGCACCACTGCCACTAAAAGGTTTCATAATAGCTACCGGTAAAGCAGGTGTAAACTCTGTGTTCATTCCTGTTTGCATGAGTACCCATGAAATGCCTTCAACGATATAGCCCAGTGCGCCACTATCACGGAAGATGCGAATGGCTACCAACATGCCTACCAGATAAGGTAGTATTTTGAGGATCACATCAAAGCCTCCTTTTGCCCCATCAATAAATGCGTCGAATACATTTACTTTTTTCCATACACCTCCGAGTATAATGGATACAACGATCACCAATAACAATAAGTTGCCTGTGATTCTACTGAATATTTCTTTTTCAGAAGGTCCCATGGATTGTACCCAATACAACATCAATGCAACCAAACCCAATAAGGCCCCGATCCATCCAAATAGAACTTTATCCCATTTTAGTTTCTGCCAGAATCCAACAATAAAAATAGATGCCAATGTGGTGCAAATCGTAGCCAACACCAATGGAATAAACACACTCGCCGATTCTTTCGATCCCGATGCCAAACGATAAGAGATGATTGTTAACGGGATCAGTGTAAGTCCACTCGTATGCAATACCAAAAACATGATCTGCGCATTGGATGCTTTATCCTTTTCCGGATTAATGGATTGCAGACTTTCCATCGCTTTTAAACCAAAAGGAGTAGCAGCATTATCAAGCCCCAACATATTCGCACTAAAATTCATGACCATTTGTCCCATAGCAGGATGCTTATCCGGAACACCCGGAAACAGTCTTTTCATGAAAGGATTCAGTATACGTGCCAACCAATTGATAGCACCTGCTTTTTCGGCAATACTCATCAATCCCAAAAAGAAGACCATGGCACCAGTCAAAGGGAATGCCACATCCACCACAGAACTTTTAGCACTGTCAAACATCCCATCCACTAGTGTCTTAAATATCTCTGTATCATTCAAAAAAATGAACTTATACAACGCAATCACAAATGCAATGACAAAAAATGCGATCCATACAATATTGAGTGCCATGGGAATGAATTATGGGGTGAATATAGGGAGAAAAGCAGATAGCTGATAGTTCATGGCGTATAGTAAATAGCAGATAGTAAATGGCGTATAGTTTATGGTTAATAGCATAAAAATCTATTTTAGCGTTACTTAAACGTACTTATATCTAGAAAAATGACGAACCCCTTCCTACTATAAGCTATGACCCATTAGCCATTAGCTATTCTCTACGCTAACCCACAAAAGCCTATATTTGCGGCTCGAAAAAAAGATGTATGGCTTTACAAGCAGGTATCGTGGGATTGCCCAATGTGGGAAAATCGACCCTTTTTAATGCAGTGAGTAACAGTGCTAAGGCGCAGGCGAGTAATTATCGTTTCTGTACCATTGAGCCCAATGTTGGATTGGTAGATGTTCCGGATGAGCGATTGGCTAAACTGGCTGAATTGGTAGTTCCGAATAGGATCGTTCCTACACAAATGGAGATCGTGGATATTGCCGGATTGGTTAAAGGCGCCAGCAAGGGCGAAGGATTGGGTAATAAATTCTTAGGTAATATCCGTGAAGTAGATGCTATTATTCATGTAATCCGTTGTTTTGAGGATGAAAACGTATTGCGTGAAGAAGGAGCCATTAATCCGGTGAGTGACAAAGAAATCATTGATACGGAATTGCAATTGAAAGATCTGGAGAGTGTTGAGAAGAAAATGCAGCGTGTTGAGAAAATGGCGCGTGTTGGAACCGATGTTAAAGCAAAAGCAGAATTTGAGATCCTCTCCCGCTGTAAAGCACATTTAGAAACCGGTAAGAGTATTTATTCCCTGGGATTAACCAAAGAAGAAAAAGTAGCCGTTGCTGATTTATTCTTATTGACAGATAAACCTGTATTGTATGTAGCGAATGTAGATGAAGCCAGTATGCATACAGGGAACAAGTTTTCAGAGCAACTGAAAGAAGCCGTAAAACATGAAGGTGCTGAAGTAATTGTGATGTGCAACAATATTGAAGCACAAATTGCGGAAATGGAATCTGAAGAAGATAAGCAGATGTTCATGGAAGAATATAAAATGACGGAACCTGCTTTGAACAGATTGATCCGCAGCGCTTATAAATTATTGAACCTCGATACCTATTTCACAGCCGGTGTACAGGAAGTACGTGCATGGACTATCCACAAAGGCTGGAAAGCTCCGCAGGCTGCAAGCGTTATTCATACTGATTTTGAAAAAGGATTCATCAAAGCAGAAGTAATTGCTTACGATGATTTTATCAAGTATGGCAGTGAATCTGCATGCCGCGATAATGGTAGATTAAGAATTGAAGGAAAAGAATACATCGTGAAAGACGGCGATGTAATGCATTTCCGATTCAACGTATAACCCCCTCCACGAAACGCTGTGCCAAACTCTGCGTCACGCTGTGGTAAAAGATATAACCGCAGAAGGAGAGCAATGGAGGTTACGCAGAGATTTGGTAATTTTATTTATGATTAGCTTGTCTATCTGGGAGAAAGAATCTTTTTACACCCCTCAGGATATTGTTATTGTTGGTGCTGGACTGATGGGTCTTTGGACGGCTTATGAACTCAAGAAAAGAAGTCCACAATTACAGATTACCATTGTAGAACGCAATACAACACCATTAGGTGCATCTACCCGAAATGCCGGTTTCGCTTGTTTTGGAAGTCCCACAGAATTGATGAGTGATATGGAAACCATGGGTACAGATGAAATGCTGCGTATTGTAGAACTGCGTTATCAGGGCATTGAAAAGATCAAATCTCATTTTACTGAAAGCTCAATTGATTACGAATACTGTGGTGGCTATGAATGCATCAATCAAGATTCGAGGTATTGGTATGCATTTGATGACAGGGTGAGTCAGTTGAATAAACTTTTGAAAGACATCACAGGACAGCGATCCATTTTTAAATATGCCGGACAGAAAATGTCCGGATTAGGTTTGATGGGTTTTGATGTATTGGTAGAGAATAGTTCCGAAGCCGCTTTACATAGTGGCAAACTGGTACAGGCATTAACCCAATTGGTTCGCTCATCGGGGGTGAATATATTGGATGGTTTTCATGTATACAGTTGGGAAGCAGATCAAGATCGGTCAGTAATCACTAGTACGAATGGCATTTCAATTCAATCTAAAAAACTTGTCTTCTGCAGCAATGCGTTTACAGATAGTCTATTAAACAAGCCAATGGTTGAACCTGGAAGAGGACAGATCATTCTGACAACCCCCATTCCCCATCTCCCGATGAAAGGTACTTTTCATTTTGATGAGGGATTTTATTACTGGCGTCATTTAGGAGATCGAATATTACTCGGCGGCGCTAGGAACATGGATTTTGATGGCGAACAGACACTGGATATGGATGGTTCTGAAACGATCAAAAACGCATTGATTGATTTCTTGAGAAGACACTTACACCCTTCCCTATCATTTGAGATTGCAGATTCTTGGAGCGGTATCATGGGATTCACCAAGGATAAGAAACCTTATCAAGGACGTACTGAACAGGGCTATTATGTAGCATTGGCTTGTAATGGAATGGGAGTAGCGTTAACACCAATGATTGCGGAACAAATAGCCGGCACTGTTTTGCAGGATTTTTAACGGAATGCTATTATTAGTTATTCTATTTTTGAAGTGAACCTATCAATATGAAAAAATTCCTACTGCTTTTGTTGCCGGTCTTAATGCTGGCTTGTAACGATACAAAAGAAGAATCTTCTTCGGATAATACTACCGCCGCTATTCCTACACCCGTAAATATGGGATATACGATTGTAAAGGTTTATCCGCATGATATAACCTCATTTACCCAAGGGTTGATCTGGTTCAACAATACACTGTATGAAGGAACCGGATGGTATGGAGAAAGCCGTTTGATGAAAATGAATCTCGAGACAGGTAAGTCAACTCAGAAAATTAATATACCGGATGAATATTTTGGTGAAGGTATCACCATCTTGAATGACAAAATTTATCAATTAACCTGGGAACAACATAAGGTATTTGTTTATGATCTTTCCTCATTCAAAAAGATCAAAGAATTTGATTGGAATATGCAAGGCTGGGGCATTACACATAATGGCAAACAATTACTGATCAGTACCGGTGATAGCAATATCTATTTTGTAAATCCTGAAACATTTACAATTGAAAAAACGCTGGGCGTATACGACAATAACGGCTACCTATCTAATCTAAATGAGCTTGAATTTGTCAATGGCAGTATCTATGCGAACATATATTTGAAGGACTATATCGCAAAGATCAATCCTGAAACGGGATTGGTAGAAGGCCGACTAGACTTTACTGGCTTGTTACAAAAAACAGGTCAGCCCATCACAGAAGAAACAGATGTATTGAATGGCATTGCGTTTAACCCCTCTACCAATAGTTTTTATATCACGGGGAAAAGATGGCCTGCTTTGTATGAAATCAAATTAAACTGATTGAATGCGCTGGTTAATTTCGGCTCAAGATATAGATCACTGAACTACACTTCCGCTGATCACCCAATGCTCCTAAATTGGACCTGAGTCCATTCCAAAAAGCCGCCAATAGATTGGACTGTCCTGTTTTGTACTGCTCACTCAACATCGATACATAAAAAGCATCGAACCACATTGGATGCATTTCCTTGATATCAAATCCTTTTAAATGAGCAAGCTGTTGTAAACCTGCGGGAGAAAAATGATATAAATGTCTGGGCACATCCCATGCCGCCCAATGTTGACCATAGATGGTTGCATCTTTACTCGTATAATTCGGCACCGCAATCACCAGCTTACCTTGTGGTTTCAATAATTGCTTGAACCGTTCAAAATATCCATGCAAATCATGTACATGTTCGAGTACATGCCAGAGTGTGATTACATCAAAAGAAGCTTTGGGTAAAGTATAGATCTCATCTGATGAACGAAGTTGTAAACCATATTTATTGGCGGCATTTTCGCGTGCAACCGGATCAGGTTCCAGGGCAGTCACTTTCCATCCTGCTGCAACCATGGTATGTGCAAAAGCGCCTGTACCTGCACCAATATCTAACAAACTCCCCTCTTTTAATCCACTGATATTTTTGATCAGTCTGCGTTTATTTCCCAACGTATAAGAGCGAACCCAATGATACAGTTGATTGATAAGCCCTTTATTGGTATCCGTATGCGACACATAAGCTTCAGCACGATAATAAGGTGCAATATGATGAAGATCAGGGATGGATTGTGTAAATCGATTGGTACAATGTCCACAGTGCCAAATCTCAAAATTCTCTTTACTGACTGTATGATCTTTGGCCACCAACAATGGGTGAATATCCTGATGATGACAAAAGGGACAATCCTGATAATAAACAAGGCTTGCGCTCATGCAGACAAAACTTTATAGGTAATAATAGGCGATGGCGGCAACACCTAATAGTAATAAAATAATGGCATAGATCCACCAAGATGCATCAGATGGTGAAATTTCTTCTCCTTCTGCTGCCACTGAGGTTTCCAATACCACCCCTTCCGGTAATGAAACAGACTGATATCCAATTGCTGATTCGGGGGCTGTATGTATTATATTTCCATCCTGATCGAGTAAAAGCGTACCAATAAATGGCAATTCAACAGACTGGTGATCAAAAATTTTCTGTTTTAATTCCTGCGTCCACGCATTGAATTGACCTATTGCAGCAACTTCATCTGTTTCTGTTTCTGAAGACAAAAATTCAAACAAGTGCTTATCTGCAGGAACCGGTTCTGCATGATACGTAATCAAAGATACGGGGCCTTTGATGGCTGTACCGGCAGCCACCACTTGCGCAGGTATACGTTTAACCTGAAATATACCGATATCGGGTATCCCTAATCGGCCATTTTGGATGAGGTATTTGATCAGTAACTGTTGTATCATGGTTCCCATTTACCGGAACGAATATACAACTCCGCCTAAAACATTCAAGCCCAGAACTTCATATTGATGCCAACGGCGATATCGATTGTTCAGGACATTGTTCAATTGTACCCAGAGATTCAATTTGGGCATTACAGAAAACTCAGCACCAATATTGAGGTCTGCGGCAGGATCTAACTTAAGAGTGGTCCCAGTACCATTTCGGTAATGACTACCGTCCCATAAGAAAACATCTGCTTTTAGTTGTAAATCTTTGAACATTTTCCATCGTAAAGCTCCAGTAACTTCTAATGGCAATAAGCCCCATGCTTTTTCGGCGGTTTGTAGAGAAGTGAATTGACGATAAGTGATACCACCTAATACTGATAATTTTTCTTGTAAGGTATAGCCGATCTCTCCATGCAACTGTACAACATCCATCTCTGGTTCGTAGAACACATCAAAAGATTTTCCGTCAATTGACAAGATAGTAGGGAATAAAGGCTGGTTATTCATTCGCATAAATGAAAGTCGAGCTCGATATGTAAAGTGATTACCCGCTGCACCACGAATACCCGCATATTGTTCACCGATTTTTGTGTTTTCTAGGCGATTGGGCTGTAAAATCCATGGGTTGATATCTGTCAACGTACGGTATCCATTCTTCTGAAAGTATCCTACCCATCCCAGTTCAACCAGTAGTCCTGTCTCTCCTACTTTGGCTTCTGCGGTTATATTGGGTAGTGTCTCATACTTACCATTATTCCAAGATGGACGAATCCCCGCATTGAGTTTAAAACCTGATGATTGAAACTGCACGGATGGACTCACATAGAACAAATTGTTTGTGATCTTACTCTGATTTGGAGGTGCAAAAGTAGTACTTGCAATGTCTGCAAAGACTCCAAGATCAATCGCAAATTTTTTGGCGAAGGTCTTTCGTAATGGTGCTTCCAGTATGGCATTGTATTCTTTACCTTGACGATTATCAGCAAAATATTTTAAACTGAGTTTAGGAGCATATGTAATATTAAAAGCATTGGCTTTTTTATTCCTTAACCCAATCTCTATACCCGCTTCATTGAATCTTTGCAGTAAATCTTCTTTCTTGATATTAAGCGTGCTATTATCAAACCCATAAAAATAACGGGTTGTATTTTTATAAGTTGCCTTGGTAGTCCATTCATTGTTATTGTTGGTATTAAATACAGACAATACACTCAGACCTAGTTTTGCAAACTGCTGTGCAAACAGGTCTCCTTTATTGGATAGATAATCTGCATTCACAATGGTATTACTCTTTACCCCATCTCCAAAAGAAAAGGAACCTGCCACCAAAAAGCTATTAAAATTTCCCAGTCCTGCTCGAATGGAATGATCATTCTGCCAACGATATCCTGTGTCTGCAGGCAATGCCAATGGCTTTATGGGCACCGGCTGATAAGAGAAAAATAAATTCTGAGCCGGAACAGCGTATATTACCGGTGTACGTGAAGAGTCTACATAAGTAGATGCAGCCGTAAAATTAATTTTAGCAGCATTCTTCAGCGAAGGTTTAAATGCAGATGTAATGGTTACGACTCTGGGCGACGAAGTATCAGCAAGTGCCGCAGCATCCATTCGGGTTTCGTTGGATGTTGCTGGTTTACTTTCATTCTTTGCGACCGTTACTTTCTTCTTTGTACTGCGTCTTCTTTGGGCATCTGCATTACCCACAATCCAAAGAGAGATGAAGGTTAAGCAAGATGTATATAATATGCGCTTCATGTATGCCAATTTATTCTTGTTCTACTTTATTGATTTTATTTTTCTCTTCCAATACCAGTTTCAATTTTTGTTGTGCTTCTTCCTTTAATTCAATAATGGTAGCATTATCAACAATACTCTTGAAAGTGGCTTCTGCATTGAACAGGTCTTTTTGCTTGAAGTAAATATCTCCCAACAGTAAATAACTGCGGGTTACCCAAAACTCATAAGAGCCTGATTTTTTGATCACATCAAAAGCCGCCGTTTCGGCTTCTGTAAGTTTATCTTGCTGGAATAATATCTCTGCAATACGATACTGAGATTCTGCCCCATACTCTGATTTACCGGTTTGCATCACTTGTCGGTATGCGGCAATGGCGAGATCAGGTTGTTTATTCAACTGGTAATTTTTCGCTACCACCAAATTGGCCATCATACGATCATCGGTAGCAATACCTGTTTGTTTTAATAAATCTTCCGCATTGGGAGCCGCTTCTGTCCATTTTTGTGCTTTAAACTGACAGCGAAGTAATCCACGCATCGCTTCCAGTTTGTTTTCCTGTTGTGTGGCGATCGTTTTCAACTGACTGAAATATTTTTCAGCATTGGTATAATCTTTCAACTCGAAATAATGAATACGTGCAGCCTGCAACACACTTCTTTCGGCAAATACACTCACTCCCTTTTCAGCCACTGCTGCATAAAAAGGCAAAGCTTCTTTCAATAACTTGTCCGTTACAAAAATTTCTGCAGAAAAATAGTTGGCTTCAATGGCATACCTGCCATCAGGGAATTTCGCTAAATAATCTTTGAACCCGTTTTTAGCCCCCGGCATATCTTTTACATCATAGCGCAGCATCGCAGATTTAAAAGTCAAGGAGTCTTCTTCATTATACGTAACAGGTCTTCCATTGGAACGCATAAAAGAAACAAACTCACCGGGCTGTTGTTTTTCTATAAATAAATTCCTGATATACTCTACTGCCGCATCAGTCTCAGTAGAATTTGGATAACCAGATACCAAAGTTTTGAATTGAGTCAACGACTCCTCATTTTTATCGAGGTTGAAGTAAGCAATCCCTGATTTCAAATAGGCTTCAGGATGGATGCTGACTGCTTTTTGCGACTTCAATATTTTATTCAGTGGTATCAATGCTGCCTCATAATTCTCATCTGCTAAATACGTATTGGCCTGCTCTAAAGCTGCATCAGCGATATATGCTGAAGAAGGGAATCTGGTTTCTAGACTTTGCAACAGCTTTAATTTCTCTGTATTCTGGTTCATCGCTCCAGCGATGACTGCTTTTTGATATAATGCATAATCAGCTGTATTCAATTGCAAGCTCAGCACCTGATCATACATTCCCAAGGCTTTTTTGAATTCTTTGTTCATAAAGTAACAATCAGCTGCACGCAGATAAGCATCTTTTTCAATGTTAGAACCATTAGCAGTGAGGCTTTTGGTAATCATTTCGAATTGTTCTTTTGCTGCCGTATAATTTTCTGTTTTCAATAAAGCATAACCCAAACTATACCTGGCATTCACCACATTCACTTCTCCATTGGTCACAGGATTTTTGATATACTCAGTAAAATGCTGAATAGCCGCTTCATTATTACCATTTCGGTAAGCAATTTCTCCTTTCCAAAAACGTGTAAGCGCAACAAGATTATTATTGTATGGAATTTCCAGTAGTCTATTCAACAATGGTTCCGCCTGATTGATCTGCTGATCATTGATCAATTCAACCGACCTGCCATACAATAATTTGGGATAAATCTTCATGGCATTCTCGCTTCTTACCGGTAAACTTTCGTACAGCGCCAAGCCATCTTTATAATTACTGGTATTCGCCAAAGTACTCACCAAAAGTTCTCTTGCTTCCTGCAACAAATTGGAAGAAGGATAAGCAGCCGTAAAAGACTGAAATCCTTTCAAAGCTGCATCCATATAGCCTAAATCGTAGGAAAGCTTGGCATAATTGAAGAGTGAAACTTCTTTTTGTAAAGCATTACTGTTATTATCAGCACAAAATTGAAAAGCATTGCGTGCATTTTGCTTATCATTTGTTTTTAAATAAGCATCCGCCAAGAGGTACATACTGTTCTGGGCTAAAGAATCTTCACCACCACCCAGCTGTTTCAATCCCTCAATCGCTTTGTTCCAATTTTTGGCTTCATAGTAACAATACGCCAACTCATACATATCTTCTCTTCTAACCTTTGGCGTACCTGCTACATATTTTTCGATATAAGGCAGCGCTTTTGCATACTGCCGCTTTTCAAAATATAAATGACCAACCAACTGTCTCAATTGCAGATCATAGTATTGTCCACCTTTATTCAGTGCCGCTTCTCCATATTCCAGTGCTTTATTTCTATCTCCTTTGAAATAGTAAATCTCAGTCAAATAAAAGGGAATGACATTTTGATAATCTTTGGATTGCTCGGCAATTTGAAAACTAGCAATTGCCTCATCATATTTTTTATCATTGAACGCAATGAATCCATAATAATAATTGGCATCAATATAATTCGGATCTTGTGGAATCTGGCGAATGGCATTGAATAAAGGTCTGGCCTTATCAAACTGTACCATGGTGAAATAACCGTAAGCCTGATGAAATTTCATATCGGCGATTTCCCGGTTACTCAGGTTGGCAATATTTGCCTTCTCGTAACAGGCAACTGCTTCCGGCAATAGTTTTCTACGGTAATAATATTCGCCTAAATGGAAACGCATCATTTGAACATGTGGCACATCATTTTCCTGCTCAACAAAATCTACTGCCATCGGTGCAGCTGTAGAATCATTGAGTTTTAATCCACATAAGATATAGTAGTACCGGGCTTCCAATTGTACAGCAAAAGACAAATTGGTAGTAGCTGTACCATGACTATATATTTTTTTAAAAACAGGATATGCCAACCCATACTGGTCATTTTGAAACATTTCCTTCGCCTGTTTGAATTCCGCGTCGGGATCCTGTAACTGTTGACTCAACTGTGCATTTACCTGTGTACCAACCGCCAATCCTGCGGTAAGCAAGCATATAGAAAAGAGTTTGTTCATAATATTCGATCTGCTGGTAACAAAGATTTTTGTTTCTTTCTTAATGAAAAGCGAAAACCCTGTTTTAAAGGTAGTATTAGCGTTTTGTAAGGAAAGACTTAACATGCATTTGTGGAAAAACAGATGGAGGATGTAAGTTTGTCAACAAATCAGGATAACTATGTACACCCATGTGACCAACTTAAGAGTGCGATATGCAGAAACAGATCAAATGGATATTGTATACTATGGCAATTATGCACAATACTTTGAGGTAGGCAGAACAGAATGTATTCGTGAGTTGGGTTTTACATATAAGACGATGGAAGAAATGGGTATCCGGATGCCTGTGGTTGAGATGGAAGTTCGGTACCTGCGTCCGGCACATTATGATGACCTTATTACCATCAAAACCATATTAAAAGAGTTACCAGCAGACCATAGCATCTCGTTTTACAATGAAGTATACAATGAAAAAGGCAAGCTATTAACTACCGGTAAAGTCACTTTATTTTTCATCAACATTGAAACAGGAAAAAGGGCTTCCATGCCGGAAACCCTTAGAGAAAAGTTATTACCTTATTTTATGAGTTAAACCCTGCTGTAATCTGGTCTCCAATGTTTTATTGAAGCTTTGATTTCCTTATTGCCCATTTTTTCACGGGCTGCTTGCTCCGCCAATGCCGGGAACTCATCATCAGCAGCAAAACGCAAGGCAATGATCTGTCTCAATCTTAATTCCTTAGGCAAAGGCTTGCCTGTTAAGATAAAGTGACGGAATTGTTCTTCTGCACGAATAGCCCTGTCTTGGGCTTTCAAGGCAAAAGCACGTACATACCAGAAAATCAATACTAAAATGACTGCAATCAAACAAATCAGAGAAGCAGAATAAAGATTGCTTTCCGTAGCATCTTTTAAGTTATAAAATGACCCGATTAACAAACTGAATATTGCGGGTGCCGTTACATAGTGCCATAGGGGCACATAACGCCTGTGACTGTTAAAACTTTGTTGACTCATACTGCTGTTTTTTGTTGATAGAATGGCTATGATTGAAATCTATTTATTTTAATTCATCTAATACCAAAAACATTTTTCGTACAATCTCATTAGCTGAACCATTATAATTGTTTACGATGAAGGCAACTGTATAAGTGATCCCTTCTTTTGAAGTATGATATCCTGCAAAACCCTTTGATCCTCCAATGGTTCCACTCTTTAATTTCATTTTATTGTACTCTGGAAATGCAGCTAAGTAATGAGCAAACCAAGATTGAGAACGAGCGTACTGTAATACTTTTACTAAGCTGTTGGTCGTTACTCGATTCTGAGGCGATAGTCCACTCCCATCCATCATGCGCAAGGCAGCGGGATCAATGCCCCTGGTTTTCCAAAAATCTTTCATGATCTCTAATCCATCCTCCGTAGAGCCTTTTCCATTTTTTTCAAAAGCCAATGTTTTCACAAGGGTTTCTCCATACAGATTTACACTCTTACGCATGAACCAGTAATTGATGCTATCCAATACAGGTGAATATTGTACAAGAATGGATTGAATGTCTTTTTTATTTGATTGCGCACGCACACCCGGCTGTTTTCCTGTTCCATCTGTCAATGCAGCAGCTAATGTATAACCAAGTTGCATGGCCGGATCAGTCATTGACCCTGAAATGGTAAAAGCAGATTGTGCGGGTGGAATGGTTCCTCGAATAAACGCCCGATCATTATAAGGGGCTGAATAAATATAAGCGTTATCACCACTTCCCTTTTTCCCTGCCACGAGTTCATTGGTAAAGATCATGTTATGCAGTACGGGAATCATTTTAGCGATCATAACTTTATCACCCGGATTTGGTCCGGATTTCAATACAAGATCATATTGATTTTCTCTCCAATTCAATCCATAAGCACCCGCTCCATAATAATTACCTATATCATCCCAAGGCCAGCCACCGGGAACAGAAGCTGTCTCCCATTGATCTGCATGTACCATTATTTGCCCCTCGATTTTTTTGATGCGCAAATCCTGGATCTTTTTCTGCCATTGTTTGATAATGGACGTATCACTGGTACCAGTGTATCGCCAACTACCCAAAGTAGGGTCTCCATATCCTTTGATATGTAAGTTACCCGTCAATTTTCCATCTTTGATCTCTCCATCATAGCCAATTTCAGTTTTATAGCGATAGTTGATGCCTAATAACTCCAAAGCTGTAGCACTGGTCACCAATTTCTGACAACTAGCCGGGGCCAGACCGGTATTTCCATTGTATTCGAAGAGTGTTTGTCCGGATACACTGTTCACCACCGAAATACCCGCTATGGCATATCGCATCTGTGGATCGGTCATGAATTGCTGAAAAGCCTTATCCAATCTTTCTTGTACAGGTTGAGATGTAACATAATGGATGAAACTGAATAAACAAATAGACATGTAAACAAGTCTTCTCATAAATGCGTTTTACCTTGCATTAAAATTAAGCGTCTGTAAAGTATGGAAAAAGTTTTTGCCTCCATCATTGCGATCGGAGATGAATTGTTGATTGGACAGGTTATTGACACCAACAGCGCGTGGATCGCACAGGAATTGAATAAAGCCGGTATACTGGTAAAAAACCGTGTATCAGTGGGAGATGTTTGGGAAGATATCTGGAATGCATTGGAAACCGAACGTAAGAAAGCATCCATCGTATTGATCACAGGTGGATTGGGGCCTACTGCTGATGACATTACCAAACCTTTGCTGTGTGAATACTTTGGCGGCAAGATGATCATGGATGAAGCAACCTTAGCACATGTCACTGATATTTTTGAAAGGATACTGAAGCGTCCGATGATTGAGCGCAATAGAAAACAGGCAGAAGTACCGGATGTATGTACAGTTTTGAAAAATGAGCGAGGTACTGCACCCGGAATGTTGTTTGAAAAAGAGGGTGTCATTTTTGTTTCCATGCCCGGTGTACCTCATGAAATGAAGTGGATCATGACTGCGCATGTAATTCCTTTGATTGAAAAAAGATTCAGTACCGGATTCATCAGACATCGAACCCTATTAACTGCCGGAATCGGAGAATCATTCTTAGCTGAAATGATACAGGACATAGAAAATTCATTACCATCTCATATCAAACTCGCGTATTTACCCAATTATGGAATGGTTAGACTTCGTTTAAGTGGCACAGGTTCGGATGCCGCTCAACTGGAAAATGAGATTGCTATTTATTTCCAACAACTATTACAACGTACTGAAAAATATTTGGTTACAGATAACGACATCCCCATGGAATTGGTGGTCGGCAAATTGTTGAAAGCGCGAAACCAAACCGTAACAACTGCTGAAAGCTGTACGGGTGGATATATTGCTCATCTCATCACCAAGCATGATGGATCTTCGGCATATTACAAGGGTAGTATCGTTAGTTATGCCAATGAAATAAAGGAACAATTGTTGTTGGTACCACATGAAATTTTAACCACCAAAGGAGCAGTGAGTGAAGAGACTGTGAAAGCAATGGCAGAAACTGCACGAACAACCATGAACACTGATTATGCGGTAGCAGTTAGTGGCATCATGGGACCTCGAGGTGGTACAGATCAAAAACCTGTGGGTATGGTATGGGCGGCTGTGGCATCTGCAGAAGAAACAATAACCGAGCTTTTTCAATTTCGATTTGATCGATCAAGGAATATTGAATTAACTGCTATTAACGCATTGAATTTGTTACGAAAACTCATTCTTAAAAAACTTTAATCACTGCTAAAAAGCATGTGGATATTTTGTTAAAAAGCACTGTGCATAAACAGGGGATAGATTTTTCTGTTTTCATCTTTTAAATGTCCTACTTTCTCATAATATTGCCCCCAGAAAACAAACAGGCGTAAGTTTTGTAGGGGATATCTCGAGAAGGATTGTAAAGGGTTTTCTGAATTTTAGATCAATTTTTTAAACACTACGAACTGTATGGCAATTGCTGAATTGGTGATGCCCAAATTGGGCGAAAGTATTATGGAAGCCACCATTCTGAAATGGAATAAAAAGGTGGGCGATCAAGTCAAACAGGATGAAACTGTATTAGAAATTGCTACTGATAAAGTTGATAGCGAAGTACCTTCTACTGCAGAAGGTGTGATTACAGAAATTTTATTCAATGTAAATGATGTGGTACCCATTGGTACTGTCATTGCCAGAATCAATACTGCTGCAAATGGATCTGCCGCCACTGTTCCCACAGCAGCAACTCCTGCCCCACAAGAGGAAATCAAAGTTGAAGAGGTGAGCATCACCAAAGAAGAAGTAAGACCTGAACCCATTGCGGTTCCTCCTGCTCCGGTTGAAGCTAATGTACCGGAAACAATCCCATTTGTACCTGCCGCCACTACATCTACAGAACTTCTTGACAAACCCGCAGTGAATCGTTTTTATTCGCCATTGGTGCTCAATATTGCCAATAGTGAAGGGATTAGTCTGAGTGAACTGGAAAGAATTCCAGGTACAGGTATAGATGGAAGAGTTAGTAAGAAAGATATCTTACAATATGTAGTCAATAAAAAATCCGGCAACATTCCTGCACCGGCTGTTGTAACAACTCCGGCTGCTCCTGTTCAGGCATCACCCAGATTTGAAACAACACCTAAACCAACCGTTGAAGCATCTCCTGCAGCAGAAACAACAACAAGTGCTGTTGTTACCCCTTCAGGAAAATTAAGCGATCCATCTTCAGTAATTGTTAATGGCAATACGGAGATCATTGAAATGGATAGAATGCGCAAACTGATTGCCAAACACATGGTAGACAGTAAGCATACCAGTCCGCACGTAACCAGTTTTGCTGAAGCAGATGTAACCCATATGGTACAGTGGCGTGAAAAAGTGAAACATGAGTTTGAGAAAAGAGAAGGCACGAAGCTCACATTCACTCCTATGTTCATTGAATGCATTGCACGTATCATTGAAAAATATCCATTGATCAATTGTTCGGTAGATGGTGATAAGGTTATTGTTAGAAAAGACATCAATATTGGTATGGCCACTGCCCTACCATCCGGCAACTTGATTGTTCCTGTAATCAAAGGAGCCAATCAGTTAAACATAGTGGGATTGAGCAAAGCCGTAAATGGATTGGCAGATGCCGCTAGAAACAACAGACTAAAACCGGATGATACCACAGGCGGTACATTCACATTAACCAATGTAGGTACTTTCGGAAGTCTGATGGGAACACCTATTATCTCTCAACCACAGGTAGCGATTCTAGCTGTAGGAGCCATTAAAAAACGTCCTATGGTGATTGAAACCAAAGACGGAGATACGATTGGCATAAGACATATGATGTATCTCTCATTAAGCTATGATCATCGTATTGTAGATGGCAGTATTGGTGCCAGTTTCCTGACCGAAGTAGCCAAGGAATTTGAGAAATGGGATGCTAATCGTCAGTGGTTCCAATACCTCTAAGCATTTGTTGTTTTTGATGAACGGTTTTGTTGCTGTCTGCTGTTTTCTACCTTAGTGTTGATGAAGCTTTCGGCATATATATTCATTGTATTGACCGCACTTTTTACAGTGCAGCCATTGATAATGATGTATACGCAACAGCATACAGATACCTGTGAGCCATCCGTTGTCTGCAGCAAGGTTTGCGGAAAAAGCGAGCCTGAACAACAGACAGAAAATAAAAACTGTGATGCCACTACCAGGTGCAATAACTCTTCCTCTTGTTGTTTTGCTTGTCAGTATTTACCGGTCGAACAATCGCCCTATAAAAATTTCTGGTCAACCTCAAATCTTAAGTTAAATCCTCATTATACTGAAAGTCCTGTTTCAGGATATTCAACCGACTGCTGGCAGCCTCCCGAGTTATTTTTCGTTTGATATAACAATACTTATTTTTTAAAAAACTTAAATACCATCAAATGAAAAAAACAATGATGGCCCTGATCGCTTTTACGCTGATCACCGGCATAACTATGGCTTCTGATAATAAAAACAACAAAAAAGCCGAAACCAAAAAAGCTACCAAAGAAGTATGTAATAAAAAGGATTGCAAGGGTAAAAAGGATTGTACCAAATCCTGCACACCTCCCGGTTGTACTAAAAAATGCTAATCAAGTAGCATAGATCATATGGCCCGCCAATATTGGCGGGCTTTTTTTATGGAAGTACGGGAGTAGTATGTTTTGTATCAGGAGCTTTTGAGTCAGTGTATTGCTATACTTCCTGTCTTTGAGACTTCTCCACGATTTTCACATCCTGTTAATAAACAAATGCACCTAACAATTTGAGGTATTCGTAAATTAAGAAAACAAAACGGATCAGTATGAAGACCTTATCACAAACTTGGTTTGCGGATGGTTATATTGATTTTGAATTAAAGAAATATACCCTTCTCGCTTATTTACAGGAAATCAATCGCTATTTCTGTCAGAACAAATTGTATCCACAGCTGGCAGATATTATTTTCCATTACAATAACCTTATTGCCTTCAAAGAAAATAAACAATACCTGCAGGAACAGTTTCCGAAAAGATTAACGGGTATACAAATTGAGAAACTGCAGCTCTTATACGAATCCATGGTAGAAGATGATGAACTGATGCAGGAGTTAGAGGATATCATTCAGTATGCTTCATCCAACATGAAAAAAACCATTACCAGTGGAACAGAGATTTATGAATTCGTAGAAAACAAGCTCACCATCGAACCTATTGGCTTAATTCCATTGGATCACAATGAAGGTTATTTTCTTTTGTGCGAAGGTGCTTGCAGGAATACATGGGTATATCAATACCGCCTCAGTATTTTTGAAAAACATGATGAAAAATACCGAAGCATTAAAACCGAATTTGTAGATGTTTGGCAAAGAAGTATTGTGAATTCTTATCAAAACATCAAAGCAGAGTTGATCAGAAACAGATCTGACCTCCCCAACCCCGCTGTATACTCTGTTGAAACAGAACTAAGCTTACCATTGGAAGAAACACTACTACCTATTGCGAAGAGAAGTTTGGTGAGATATATTTCAACGCAAATGACTTAGGATGTCGGATGTCGGATGTCGGATGAGAAAAAACGAAGCGGCGAACACTGCTTATTGTGTTCGCCGCTTTATTTTTTTTCAAAAATTTCAAATCAGAAATCCGACATCAGACATCTCAGACATCTGCGATCTGCCATCCCTCAATAGCCTAATCCCATGTCTTTTCCTTTCATCGTAGCAGGTACCCCTTCTGTGATCCATTTAGAAGGTTTTTCTCCTTTGAGGAAATGATCAAAGAACTGCTGTTCACGAATCTGGATGTCTTTTCTGTTTTTGCGTTCTACCAGGTTATGTGCTTCATTATTATAATTCAGCATCCATACTTTTTTACCCAGTCTGCGCATAGCTGTATAGTATTCAATCCCTTGATACCAAGGCACTGCATCATCGGCATCATTTGCCATGATTACCAATGGCGTTTTTACTTTTGGTAAATGGAACAGGGGTGAATTTTCTATGTACAAATTCGGCTTCTCCCATAAAGTAGCCCCAATACGACTTTGCGTTTGCTCATATTGAAACTGTCTGTTCAAACCTGTTCCCCATCTGATACCACCATACGCACTGGTCATATTTACAACAGGAGCACCAGCCCAAGCTGCAGCATATAAATTGGTTCTGGTAATCAAATGCGCAATTTGGTATCCACCCCAGCTTTGTCCCTGTAAACCCAATTTTGTACTATCTACATACCCTTGCTTCACAACTGCTCTGGTTCCACTTAAGATATAATCATAAGCACCCTGACCTGGATATCCTTTTTTATACCAGATATCCGGTACAAAAACCACATAACCGCGACTTACAAAGAAAGAAATATTCAGTCTGGAAGGTGTGGGTGATGGTGCAACATAACCATACAAACCTTGACTGCTTCTCTCATAGAAATACACAATCATGGGATATTTTTTCTTTGGATCAAAATCTTCTGGCTTGTATACAATACCTTCTGCTTCTTTTCCAGTATATGATTTCCATTTGAATAACTCAGCAGTTCCCCAATTGTAAGTTGCCTGTTGAGGATTTGTATTGGATAATTGTTTGGCCTGTGTACCCATCACATGTACATATACATTCGGAGAATGCTGGAAAGTTTCCTTGGTGTAAGTCAATACATCCGCAGTTTTAGCCTTTTGAATAGCAAAACCTACACTTACTTTCTCTTTGAATACAATGTTGAAAGTTTGAGTAGAGAGATCCAAGGTTGCGAGTCCGGCACTTTTATCTTTTTCATCAAATACACGCAACAGTAATTTTTGTGACGCAGTGATAAAACGTTCATTAGGATCTGTATTTACATATCGGATAACGGTTTTATCTTTTCTTCCGTTTGTGAGACAAACAGAAGGCGCTACTCCTTCCGGATCTACTTGCCAGATATCATAACGATCGTATATCAATACAGACTTGTCACCCTCCATCCATTTTACAACACCATAAGCATTGGGATCATCCGGTACATCATTCTCTTCATCCCCTAATGCATTTTTGATGTCTTTAGCGATCTGGTATACTTGTCCGGTAACGCTATTATAAGCAAAGTATTTTTGCTTACGCTCATCAAAGAATATGAGGTATTTACCGGTGTATGAAGGCTGTAAATTACCCCCTTTCAGATCTTTGGATATCACTTGTGATTGTCCGGTCAAGGGATTGATCCTGAATACATCGTTGAAGCTGAATCCCTGCCATTGTGTAGCTACACGTTTCCCAAAATCAGAGACTCCATAAAAAATATTACCATCTCCTTCCTGTGTGGGTATAACGTTGCGGAGTTTTTCACTCCCTAACTGCACAATTTCATTTTTATCTAAATCGAAATAGGCCAAATAGCTTCTTCTCAATTCTGTATTGAGATTTCTAAGTTGTACCGGTTGAATATAATCATCGTTGTAATGCCATATATCAACATTCACTCTGTCTATTTCAGGAACGGTGGTATCTCGTACCGGCCATATCGGTAGTGTACCTAGCATTAGACGATTCCCGGATTTACTGAATACAACACTTCCAGGATTATCACTAATGGTCCAATTAGCAGGTAATCCTTTGGTTTTACCATCAGCCAATAACCGAGCACTATCCATTCCATCTTTGTAATAATACAGTTTATAGAATTTCTGCAATGCCTTACTACTACTATCTCTTTCTGCTACAAATGCCACCTGCTTACCCTCTTCATCCATTCTAAAACTTTTGGCTTCATTGAATTTAGTGAAGATGGTACGGGTATTGTTTGCATCCAGGTTTACTTTGATTACTGTAGCCAATGATTTTTCGTCACTATTTTTTCTGGTAGTCTCTACCAATAATACATTCCCCTTACGGTTGAAAAAATAGTCTTTCACCAACTCAAACCTGCGTTCTTCCCCTGTCTGTAAATTACGCAAAACCAATACAGTACCTTCTTCCACGGGCTCCCCATTCGTACGTGCCGCTGGTCTTCCGTTTCTGTTTTGGAGAACAGACATCCCGGTTGTTTTTGCTTCATTGGCTTTATTGCGGATACTGTCTGCAACACGCATTAAACTATCTGCCATTTTCAGCATATTGTTGAGTCGGGTTAATGAATCCGGCTGCTGGGGTCTGGTGGTTTCAGGCAATGGTTTATCAAGTAAATAAGCCAGCCACATACCCGACTCATCGGGTATTTTATAACTTTTAATTCTAGGAACTTTGGTAATATCTGTAGACCCTAATGCCACATAGGCCAAACTGTCTTTGGGCATTTCATCGGGGCGACGCTTTTTGATTCTGGCATCACGGGTATCTTTATAAAAAGGTCTGATTCTACAAACCAAAAAACGACTGTCTTCCGTGATGGAGATACTATACCCGCGAGGAATCGTTACCTGATAATTTCCATTTGTACTTTGTAAGTACACCATGCCATCTCCTTCTTGTGGATTCACGGCGTAGGCTACATATTTGCCATCATTACTGATCACGCGTTCACCGATAGACTGCCAGTCATCATAAACCGAATGATCTAACGGCTTTTTCTGAGCGACGGTGGATATACCCGGCAATAACAAAAATGCGAGTATTAGTTTTCTCATATTGGTAATTTTAGTGGCACCTAAGTTAATCAAACAATGCCGAGGTATAGAAGAATCATAGAATAAAATGACCAGCGGGTGAATAAGGATGATAGATGAATGTTTAGCCTACATTAGCAAAAAAAGCAGTTATTTAATGGTTGCTCAGAAAACAATTAATTGCATTTTAATCCATTTCAAAGCATTATATTGATTAAAAAAATGATATTACTTTGCTTATTATAGACTGCTAGTCAGGTATTACATGAATATACATTCTGCTATTGAACAAATGATCACTATGCTTGAGCACTCGCATGTGTTCATGTATATGATTATTGATCAACATGGGCAGTACCGATATATCAATCATAAAATGTCATCTATTACCGGTTGGGACAACGCCTTGATCGGAAGCAGAAAATATGATGAGCATGTTCACTATGCAGATATTGATTTCCTTAGACAACAGGTAGAAAAAGCTCTTCAACATCCCGAAGAAAAATTTTCAGTCATTGCACGATACTTGATCGAAGAACATCAGCATACGATACAATGGGAAATGAGTGCTATTCACACACCTGAAGGTGAATATGTCATACAGGCCATGGGAGTATTATTAAGTGGCGACCCATTAGACGATTTTACAGCCTCTAGATATACCCATCAATTCAATGAATACCTGGATGGGGTGAGTGATGGTTTTTTTGCGTTAGATCGTAACTGGACTTTTATCAAAGTGAATAGATTCTTTGAATCAGTGACCGGTTTATCCAGACAAGAAATGATTGGAAGAAGCTTTTGGGATTTCTTTCCGGATACTCAGGAACAACCTTATGCAGCGGCTATGCGTAAAGCATTTGATCTTGAAGAAATAATCACTTTTGAACAACCTTGGCCACCGGACTATCATTTTGCAGTATCAGCCACGCCATCCAAAGAAGGTATTATTTGTTATTTCATTGATATTTCCCTGCAGAAAAAACAACAATTGGAACTGTTGAGCAATGAAATCAAACTAAAAGCGATACTTGACAGTACCACTGATATCAATATTTTATTGAGCGCAGACGTGAAAATCTTAAATTTTAACCGTACCGCTGACCTACTTTCAAAAGAATATTTCAATGCGCAACTTTATATCGATGCTGATTTCAATAAGTATGTTCCAAAAGAATTAGATCAGTATTTTAAAGAGCATTTTGAAAGAGCACTCTCAGGAGAAAAACTAACAACAGAGCGTCCAGTTGCTCTATTGAATGGCGAGGTTTTATGGTTTGAGTTTTTATACTATCCGGTTTATAGTGAAGTGGGTGATATGTTAGGTGTTGCTATGAATATCACCAATATCGACGCAAGAAAAAAAGCGGAAATGAAACTATTACAGCAGTACGATCGCATGCGCGAAATTGCTTACTTACAATCACATGAAGCCAGAGCCCCACTGAGTAATATTCTAGGATTGATCAATGTTTTGATGTTGTATACAGAAAAAACAAACGATCCGGAGATATTACAAGTTTTAGAATTACTGAATGTTAGTGCAACAAAACTTGATGCTGTCATTCAAAAGATCGTATCCAATACCAGACAGGAATAAACAAAACTCAGACAGGCTTTTGTTGATACTTTCTAACCACCCTGATCATTTGTAGTAATACAGAGATCGTAATAAGAGCTACTCCAATATAAAAGCTACTGTTTAGTTTTTCGTTTTCGTGAAATAAAACAAAAGCCAGTAAAATTCCATATACAGGTTCCAGATTGAGACTGAGATTTTGCGTAAACGCGGAAACCTTCTTCAAGGCCTGTAACATCAAGTCCATGGCCAATACCGTACAGAGCCAACTTAAGATCAGCAACCAAAACCAGTCAGATAAAGTAGGAAAAATAGTTTCAACTGGATAATAATACAAGTAGATAGGCATGAGTAGTGTTAAGATCAATAAGCCTCCACTGAGCTCATAGATCATCATCGTTCTTGGTTCTACTTTTTGAACTTGTCGCTTATTCAGTACAGAGAAAAGAGCAGCTAATATGGCTGAAACAATACCCGCAATAATGCCTTCCCGATATCTTGTATCCAATTGAAAAATAAGCATGATACCCAATAAACTCAGTAGCCCCAATCCTACATCCGGCCAACTGAATGAACGATCGTTGAACACAGGTTCTAATAATGCGGTGAATAATCCGGTAGAAGCAAAACATACCAATCCAATGGAGACATTGGACATTTTGATGCTTCCGTAAAAAAAGACCCAATGCAGCGCAATGAGGGTTCCGATTCCCAATAATTTCCAAACCATGTTAGGAGCAACCTGTTGCAGTTGATTCTTCCATTTCAATAGCGCCAGTAATGTCACCACAGTAATCATGATGCGATACCAAACCAGCAATCCTTCATTCATGTGAATCAGTATACCCAAAACTCCGGTAAAGCCTGCCAGAAAAACAGAAATATGTAGCTTGATGAGCGCCTCTTTCATGAGACTAAGCTAATTCAAAGAAATAGAAAATGGCATTTTAGGAGGAATTCATTTAAACGAATATGATCGTTCTATTTTCAAGAAGCACTTGACACCCTTTTTTTATAACTTTTGAAAAGACTATGCCATTGTATTTTTAAAACACCCAATACTCCTTCTTTGATGATGCCCTTACTCATTTTGCTCACACCGATCTTTCGGTCAATAAATGTGATAGGGACTTCTTTGATACGAAAGCCTAGTTTCCAGGAAACAAATTTCATTTCAATCTGGAAAGCATATCCAACGAATTCAATCTCATCCAAGTTAATCGCTTCCAGTACCTCTCGTTTATAGCAAACAAATCCTGCAGTTGGGTCATTGACAGGCATCCAGGTAAGTAGCTTGGTATACAAAGCGCCTCCTCTTGAATACAATTGGCGATCCCAGGGCCAGTTCTCTGTTTTACCGCCGGGCACATACCGACTACCCACCGCTACATCAGCTCCTTCGTATTTACATGCGTGATACAAACGTTCCAGATCTTTTGGATTATGGGAGAAATCGGCATCCATTTCAAAAATATAGGCATACCCTCTGTTGATACCCCATTTGAATCCATGAATATATGCAGTACCTAACCCTAATTTTCCTGTACGCTCTTCAAGGAATAGTTGTCCGGGATACTGTTGCATGAGTTCTTTTACAATCAAAGCAGTACCATCTGGAGAGCCATCATCAATAACAAGAACGTGATAACCGGATTCTAAGTCAAATACAGCTTTGATGATCGACGCAATATTTTCCTTTTCGTTATAGGTTGGTATGATGACTAATTTTTCCAATCAAGGTTGTATTCGGTTGCTCCGCTAAAATACAACTCAGAACGATTAGTCGTTAAACCTTCGGTAGAATTGCGGAAAATACTATATGGAATGGAGAGACTTATCCTTTCTTTAACAAAGTCCTATTGAGGATCTCAGTGAGTTTTTGCTTGGTATTCATAGGAAAATCACCTTTCATCATCCAATCATAATACTGAGGTTCTTCCTTGAGTACCTGTGTCACAGGTTTACCTTTATGTTTCCCAAAATTGAAGACTTCTACCCCATTTTCACGAACAAAGCGACGGGCAAAATCCACAATTTCATCTTCACCGGTGAATTTTACGATGCTTTCCACCGTATTCCCTATTTGTGGATAGCGTTCTACCTGCGCTTCCAGGACTTCCCAAGTTGCCGTGGCATCCACTTCTGCACTATGTGCTCCATCCAAAGTTTTTTGACAGTAAAACTTATAGGCTGCACTCAATGTTCTTTGCTCCATCATGTGAAATACTTTCTGCACATCTACCAACTTTCTTCCATCTGTAGAAAAATCAATACCCGCACGTAAAAATTCTTCAATGAGCATAGGGATATCAAAACGATTGCTATTGTATCCTCCAATATCACAATGATCAATGAATTGTTTGATTTCGTTCGCTACCTGCTTAAAAACAGGTGCATCTTTTACCATATCATCGGTAATACCATGAACATCACTTGCCCCCTTTGGAATGGGCATCATGGGATTGATGAGTTTTCTTTTGACTTGCTGAGTTCCATCCGGATTGATCTTCACAATCGCGATCTCTACAATACGATCCAAACTGATGTTAACCCCGGTTGTTTCCAAATCAATAAAAGCAAGCGGACGTGTGAGTTGCAATTTCATGGTACGAAGTAAATATAATAATTCTAATTATTGGTATCTGTCTTTTGAATGATCTCCTCTGCTAATGATACCACCTGTATACCATCATAATTGCCACTACTCATTAATAAAAGATTGCTGTTATGATAGTCGAGAGACAATAACCACTCTTTTAACAAGACTGCATCTGTAAAAATCAGTAATCCTGATTTATTAAAGCCTTGTTGTACTGCAGCTTCCGGTAAATCAGGCAATCGCTTGATTTCTAATGCATGTTTGGAATAAAAAACAACCGCTTGATCAGCAGGTTCCAATGCGCCATTGTATTCTTTCATAAACGCCTCATTCAAACTGCTATAAGTATGTAACTCAAGTACGCCTATCAATTTACGACCGGGGAACTGTGATTTCACTGCTTCAATCGTTGCTTTTACTTTGCTAGGGGCATGTGCAAAATCACGATATACGGCTGTTTGATCATTACTGGCCAACAACTCCAATCGTTTGGCTGCTCCGGTGAAACTACCAATGGCCTGAACAAAATCATGCGCAGACAATCCCAATTCTTTACATGCATAATAAGCAGCGTGTAAGTTGAGCAAGTTATGATTACCAAAAACCTTCAGATTTCCTGATACGCCTTCCAGTTCTACCGTTGTTTTACCAGCTGATATGCTATGTGTAGGTATTGAATAGGGCTGATAACGAATATCTTCACGCTTATGTTGTGTTACAAGTTCTTTTAAAACTTGGTCCGATTCATTGTAAATCAACAATCCATTCGGTTCAATTTTATTGATAAAAATGATGAATTGTTCCAAATAAAATTCAAATGTGGGAAATACATTGATATGATCCCAGGCAATACCTGTAAGAATAGCAATATGCGGAAACAAAAAATGAAACTTAGGTTTTCGCTCGATGGCACTGGCAGGATATTCATCGCCTTCGCATACTATCACTGGTGCATCGGTAATATCTACCGACTGATCAAAACCTTCTACTTTCGCCCCAACAAGATAATCGAATCGTTGATGTGTATGTTTCAACACGTGCATGATCATGCTGGTAGTGGTCGTCTTACCATGACTCCCTCCCACCACTACTCTTTTCTTTTGCTGACTCTCATGAAAGATATATTCCGGAAAAGAATAGATCTTCAATTGTAAAGCGATGGCTTTTTGCAATTCCGGATTGTCTGATTTTGCATGCATGCCTAAAATAACAGCATCCAAATCGGGGGTGATCTTAGCCGGATCCCAGCCAATAGTCGCCGGTAAAAGTCCGTATTGTTGCAGATTAGAGGCGGCAGGTTCAAATATCTCATCATCCGTTCCTGTAACCTGATACCCCTTTTTATGGAGCGCAATAGCCAATTGGTGCATCACACTCCCGCCTATCGAAATAAAGTGAACCTTCATAATAATTCTTTGATTTCTATCGTTTTACGCATATTAACTGTCTGAAAGCAACAATTTCAGTCAAATCAGTATCTTTGTTATAGCGCAAAATACAGTCAAAACGCTAACTTAAATCGCAACACATGAAAAAGATAACCGCTATACTATTCTTACTCGTATTAAGCGCAGTGTTGATTAGTTCTTGTACTTCATCAAAAAGCAGAGGCTGTCCAACTACCAATCCTCGCTATTTCAAGCCTTAATATCTGCTGAACTTATTCGTTTTTGTATTGTTTTCTAAGAAAAAAAGATGAACTGGAATCCCATTACTTCGATTGATCAGTTAGCGCAAATCAAAGAACAATCCTTCCAAACAGCACAGGTTATATTCAAACACAGTACTCGTTGTAGTATCAGCTCCATGGTCTTGAATCGTTTGGAGAGAGGTATTGCCCCTGAGCAAGTAGCGTTTCATTATTTAGACCTTCTGGCGTATCGTTCTATTTCAGATCAAATAGCCACTGATTTTGCCGTATACCATGAATCGCCCCAGATTTTGCTGATCAAAAATGGAGAATGTGTGTATGATGAAAGTCATCATGGTATCAGCATGGATGAAATAGCAGAACAAGCCGCACAAACAGCCTAGGAAAGCAGCTTTGCTTTTAGTAAATTGCTGTAAAAAATTACATGATCATTACTGTTTTTGGTGCTACCGGACAAGTAGGTCGCTTCCTTGTGTCTCTGGCATTGGCCAAAGGTCATACGGTACGTGCTTTTGGAAGAAATGTGGAAGATCTGATAGATCATGATTTGGATAATGATGCTTTGATTGCTATCAAAGGTTATGTTTTTGATACCTCAGATGTGAGGAATGCCATTGAAGGATCAGATGCCGTATTATCGGCACTGGGTGGCAGTTTTGATGGCAGTGATCGAACCAGAAGTTTGGGTATGAAGAATATCATTGAACAGATGGAACAGTGCGGTGTACAAAGAATTGTTGCGTTAGGAGGCTTGGGCATTTTGAATGCAGAAGAGCCCGATGAAGGTTTACTGATAGAACAACCCGGTTATCCAAAAGAATACCTGCCGGTGGGAAATGAACACTTGCTTGCTTATCAAGCACTGGCACATTCTTCCCTTGACTGGACTTTTATTTGCTCTCCCAATATTTTAAATAAGGCAGGAAGTGGACAATACATTACTGCTGCTAATTATGCCCCAAAGCCCAATCATTATCAGATTACAGCCGGAGATTTAGCCCATTGTATGCTTATGTGTATTGAAAAACAACAATACCTGAAACAACGGGTAGGAATTAGTAGGTTATAATTTTTTACTGATCAATTAGTGATCAACAAATGACTGATTGTTTTAGTGTACTACCTTTTCCATCAACCAATCTCTTTGCAAATCTGTACCCAACAAAAAATCATGTTCACCAAATTTTGAGAAGCCAAAAGCTTGGTAGAAGGCAATGGCACGAGCATTTTTTTCCCAAACACCTAACCATACTTTCTTGTAGTCTTGGTTGCTAGCATAGGTAAGTGCATGTTGCATCAAAGCCTTCCCTACTCCTTTTCCGATATTGTTTTTGCGAGCATAAAAACGACAAATTTCGATAGAGGGATCAGTCGTTTTAATTTGGATGTGAGCGCCGGGTCTCATTTTACAATATCCGGCTGGATGATTATCTACAAAAGCGATAAAATAAATATTCAACGGATCTAATACTTCAGCCATAAGTTGCTCTTCCGTGAATTGTGTGTCAAGGAAGAGTTGCATATCAGCAACCGTATTCTGATTGGCGAAGCTGTCGTAAAAAGTTTCACGGCTGATGATTGCAATCAATGATGCATCATCAGCCGTGGCAGTTTGGATATACAAGCTATTCAATGTTTAAGCAGAAATATTTTCAATGACCATGGCACTGGCACCACCTCCACCATTACAGATACCGGCAGCACCAATCTTTCCACCATGTTGTTTCAATACATGTAATAAGGTAACAATGATCCTAGCACCGCTACAACCCAAAGGATGACCTAAAGAAACAGCACCACCATGTACATTCACTTTTGCTGGATCCAATTTCATTTTTTGAATATTAGCAATCCCTACAACAGAGAATGCTTCATTCAATTCAACATAATCAATCTGATTCATTTCCAATCCGGCTTTTGCAACTGCTTTTGGAACCGCTAACGCTGGTGTGGTAGTGAACCACTCAGGCGCTTGTTCTGCATCTGCATAGCTACGAATGATGGCCAGAGGTTTAATGCCTAATGCATCTGCTTTTTCTTTGCTCATCAACACCACTGCTGCTGCACCATCGTTCATGGTAGAAGCATTGGCTGCAGTAACGGTTCCGTCTTTTATAAATGCAGGCTTTAATTCAGGGATCTTATCGAACTTAACATTGAATGCGTCTTCATCTTTCGCAAACAAAACAGGATCTCCTTTTCTTTGAGGAATGGGTACCGGAACCACTTCAGCATCAAAACTTCCATTGTTCCATGCAGCCTGACTTCTTTGATAGCTCTCAATTGCAAAAGCATCTTGTTCTTCACGTGAAATATTACATTCTTTGGCACAAAGTTCTGCTGCATTACCCATAGCATAGTTATGGTACACATCCGTTAAACCATCCTTAGCCAATCCATCAATCATCTGCACATTTCCATATTTATTTCCCCAACGAAGATTGGGTGAATAAAAAGGAACATTACTCATGCTTTCCATTCCACCGGCCACCACCACATCAGCATCTCCCAATAAAATTGCCTGCGCACCCTGTGAAATGGCTTTCATACCACTGGCGCAAACTTTATTAACCGTTGTACAGATCACCGTATCAGGCAACCCCGCAAATTTTGCCGCCTGACGGGCAGGTGCTTGTCCGGTATTTGCTTGTATCACACAACCCATTAATACTTCCTGCACCTGATCAGGCTGAATACCGGCTCTTTCAACAGCTGCTTTGATAGCAATAGCACCCAACTGAGGCGCGGAAAAATCTTTCAAACTGCCACCAAAAGAACCCATAGGAGTTCTTACGGCAGATACGATATATACGGTTCTGTTCGACATATAATTGAATTGAAGCGCAAATATAGGGCAATCATACTAACAATTGTTAGCTTCTATGGTTAATTTCATCCGCTAAGCATAGTATATTAGCTAAAAACTTATGCCCCGTTCCGTCTTCATTTTCAGTAGTCTGATTTGCATGGCAATCATCGCTAGTTCATTTTATGGAATGGCGCCCGATTGCAGCACATTAAAAGTGGGAAAATTTCATAGTTATACCAAGAGAGGCGATCATATTCAGATTACCAGAATTGATGGAATACAACAAGACGTGAATACCCGCACAAAAGATACTACGTATTGGAAAATTGATTGGCTGGGTAATTGCAGATTTGCCGCGACATATCTTTCTGGTGCCGGACCTAAAGATGATGCGGAAAAAAGGCTGTATCAAAACAGCGTTCTATATTTTGATATCAAAGAAGTAGCAGACGACTATTATGTTGGTACAACAACCGTAAAAGCGCCCAATGGTAATAGTGTGTTTACAGATACTACTTGGTTAGTCCATAGACCATAGTCGATGGTCTATGGACTATCGACTTCTCCGAAGACTTACCCAATCTATATTACTCCGTAATCAATTTGAACCCTGTTTGTGTGAACTCAATCTTTCTTTGTTTGTAAAGATTACCTGTAGTCATTTTAAACGTCTTCTTGCTCATACCAAAGAAAGCATAGATCGCTTCCGGATCTGATTTATCGTGATAAGGAAGGTATCCATTGTTCTCTTGTAACAAACGAAGTATTTTCTCCGCTTCATCTTCTACCTTTTGAAAACCCGGCTTTCCCAGCACAACATCAATTTTGTTACCGGGAAGGATGGTTTTAACAAAGCCCTTAAGTTTATCACCAATTTTGAGTTCCGTAAATATCTCGCTGGTATGAATGATCCCGGTATGTACATTGTTGATGATAACAACAAAACCCAATTCAGATTGACGATACACCAACAGGTCTACCTGATCTAATTCTTTCACGGTCAATACATCATTGCTTAATAACTGCTCTATTTTTTCTGTTGCAGCCACCCTTCCTGTCATTTGATCGATATAGAGTTTCACGAGATACTCTCCTCCCACTCTCATACCTCCCAGTTGTTTTGAGGCGGGAACAAACAGATCCTTCATCAGTCCCCAATCCAGAAAAGCACCCTGACGGGTAACTGCTACAGCTTTCATTTTGGCAATCTCCCCTACACAGGCATTTGCTTTTTGAGTAGTGGCAATAAGTCTGTTATCTGAATCATGATAAACGAATACGGTAATCTCATCTCCAATTCGAAGTCCTTTTGGAGCAAAACGAGTGGGTAATAAAATACCATCTCCTCCATCTTCGAGGTAAAAACCAAAATCTACTTTTCTTGATACTTTAAGGGTATTGTATTGCCCTACATTCACTGTTTCCATAAAAATCTGAATCGGCAAAAATAGGTTAGTTTATTTGAATACGATGGAATATACGTTTTAGAAGGGTATCCACGGCTGTTAGCAACTTTAAAAGACTGATCCATAAGGCTTTAATATTTTCATCGCATGAAAGGGATCTGTGCAATACTTATTTGTTTCATCATGGCATTTCAATCCAATGCCCAAACTGTAACCGGGCATTGGTATGGTATTGGTAAAGTAGCGGTTCCTGGCGAACATAGCTCCTATTTATCTGAACTCATTATCAAACAAAAAGGAAATACCGTCACCGGTGAATTACAATATTATTTTAGAGATAGTTTATTCAAAGTGAAAGTCAGCGGGAATTTTAATACCCGTACCCGGCAATTAATTTTCAAACCCATCCCATTTATTTACTATCTATCTACCAATACCAAAACAGGTATCGATTGTATGCTTACCGGTAATTTTACACTCTTGGTGAATCGAACTGAATCTGTCTTAACCGGAGCTTTTGAAAGTGATGCGGCGCATCGATACACAAGTCCTGCAATTCAATATCGTTTTAAACACTCAACAGATACTATTGCATCCAAACCTGCAGTCGATACTACTGAAATTGATATCCCTACTGATACCATCAGTACAATGAAGATGATAGAGAGAAAAGAAATATCCCCCACCATGATCGAGCCCAGATTTTTAAAAAGAGAAAAATCTATTTTCAAAGAGATTGAAGTCACAGAAAATTTTCTGAGAATCGACTTGTATGATAATGGCACCATCGACCATGATACGGTTTCCCTCTATCTCAATCATCAACTCTTGTTTAAAGATATTCCTCTGACACAAATCGCATTTAGAAGAACCATTGTACTCGATTCAACTATAGATGTGAATGAGATCAGTATGTATGCTGAAAATTTAGGCACCATCCCACCCAATACAGCCATTATGATCATTTATGACGGACAGAAAAGACATGAGCTTATTCTCACAAGTGATCTTGACAGGACAGCTACGATTAGATTGAGAAGGAAGTAAGCAACTTTTAGCGGATAGCTTATGACTTATAGCTTATAGTTTATGGCAAATGGTAAAACTGTGATCCGCATTTTAGCGGATGGCTTATGGTTCATAGCAAATGGTAAAACCGTGATCTGCTTTTAGCTTATGGCTAATAGTTCATAGCAAATGGTAAAACTGTATGCTGCTATTCGCTATGAACTATAAGCCATAAGCTATTAGCCTAAAACAACTCCGGCATCGGATTATCATCTTTGGGTCTTTGCTCCCATTCCATTTCAATACTCTTGTTGAAGTCTGTCAGTTTTGCGCCTACTGCTTTCCAGCCCATGACTTCTACCATTTTGGCCACTTTGAATTTTGCTTTACGCACTTGTGCGCCCCTACCTGTTTGTACTACAAGTATAGGTTCATCATCCGTTGTAACAGCTTCGAGCCTGTTGCCATCTCCTTCTTTAATGAATAAGAACTGGGTTTTCAAAGTGCTGGTTTCAATTTTGAAACGTTTGATGTTGAATTGTCCTTTATCATTATCCAGGTATACAGCAGTAATGATTTTATTCGGATCAAATTTTTCGATCAGTGTTACTTTTTCCGGATCAAAACGCTGGGTCATTTCTGTATCGGTCAACTCATAACTACCGTCATCGTAAATAACCAATAGTTTTTCATCTTCAAAACTTCCCAGATATTGTCCCTTTTCTTCGGTATTCAATCTACCAAACTTATCATCAAACCATAATTTCACACCTGCCAAAGTACTCTTACCCGCTTCTTTAAGCTTCACTGTTTTAATAGGATACTTCGTTACCTGGTTACCCATACTACTTCTTCCTTTGATCTCTAATTCTTCAAAGTAAAAATCAAATTCTTTATTGCGGGCTGTACAATTCGGACTTAAGACCACTTTCACCACTTCAGCTTCGCCATTTGGATTGGCGGTGAAATAATGCACTTTGCTCTTATCAGATCCTTTAGTTAGATCATATTCTTTGTCTCGCGTTACACCTGTGACATTGAAACGTTTGGCATAGCTGGTTCCACTGGCACCATCCAAATAAATCATATTATAGGTCGTACGCTCATCATTTTTTCTGAAAACGGCAGCATGAAGGATATCCTTACCTACAAAGATTTTATCAGACACTTTCACCACTTTCATGGTACCTGATTTGGTAAAGGCAATGATATCATCGTAATCAGAGCAATCACACAGAAACTCATCTTTCTTCAAAGATGTACCTATAAATCCTTCCGCACGATTCAGGTATAATTTGGTATTGGCAATCGCCACTTGTTTCACCTGAATGGTATCAAACTCCTTGATCTCTGTTTTCCTTTCTCTGCCTTTACCGAATTTTTTGAGTAAATTCTCAAAATAAGCAACCGCAAAATCCGTTAAATGCTCTAAATCAAACTTCACTTGTTTGATTTCTGCCTCTATTCCTTTGATCTGCTCATTCAGCTCATTGATATCCAGACGATAAATTCTACGAACAGGCTTTTCTGTTAATTTTAAAATATCTTCTCTCTCAATCTTACGTTTCAGCTTCTTCCTGAATGGCTCAAATGCTTTACTGATGGCTTCGATCACCAGATCCCAGGTGGCATGTTTTTGTTCCAGCTCTTTGTATATCTTTTCTTCAAAGAAGATTTTCTCCAATGAGGTATAATGCCATTTATCTTCCAATTCTGCCAGTCTGATCTCCAATTCTCTTCCGAGCAATGTCTTGGTATTATCGGCAGATACTTTCAATAATTCATGTACCCCTAAAAATTGTGGCTTTTGCTCCACTACCACACATGCATTGGGAGAGATGCTCACTTCACAATCAGTGAAAGCATACAAAGCATCAATCGTGATATCGGTAGAAATACCTGCAGCCAGATCAATATGAATCTCTACTTCCTGCGCGGTAACATCTGTTACTTTCTTAATCTTGATTTTACCCTGATCATTCGCTTTGGTAATGCTTTCCATCAATTGGGTGGTCGTAACACCAAAAGGCACATCCCGTATCACCAAAGTTTTCTTATCCAACTCTTCAATATGTGCACGTACTCGAACTTTACCACCCCTTTTACCCTCATTGTAGTTAGCTACATCAATCATACCTCCTGTCTGAAAATCAGGATAGATCTCAAACTTTTTGCCTTTTAAGTATTTGATGGAAGCATCAATCAACTCACAGAAATTATGGGGAAGAATTTTAGTAGATAACCCCACCGCAATACCATCTGCACCTTGTGCCAACAATAATGGAAATTTCATCGGCAAAGTGATGGGTTCGTTCTTCCTGCCATCATAACTCAACTGCCAATGTGTGGTTTTATGATTGAATGCTACTTCGAGTGCAAATTTAGACAAGCGCGCTTCAATATACCTTGAGGCTGCTGCTTCGTCACCTGTTCTTACATCTCCCCAGTTACCTTGTGTTTCAATCAGCAAATCTTTTTGTCCAAGATTCACCAATGCATCCCCAATACTGGCATCACCATGTGGATGGTACTGCATGCTTTGTCCGATGATATTGGCCACTTTGTTAAAGCGTCCATCATCCATTTCTTTCATCGCATGTAAGATCCTGCGCTGAACGGGTTTTAACCCATCTTCAATAGCAGGAATCGCTCTTTCCAATATTACATAGGAAGCATAATCCAGAAACCAGTTCCGGTATTGTCCCTGTACGCCTGATTGATTTTCAAAAACCCGGTTGGGTTGTTTTTCCTTCGCCATCTTCTCGTCGTTTGTTAATGGTGTTTCCTTACACCCTATTTCTCAATTCTGAATGTATCGTCTTTTGCATCTTCCAATCCATTCAATTCAAACATTACAATATCAGTATCTGCAATCACTTCATGCCATGCCCATGGTTGAATGATTATTTTAGCCGGTGCTTTTACTTGAATAGATCCTTTTGCATCTCCTTGTACATCAAACCAGTTTACCGTTGCCGCTCCCTGCATCAATATTAACTGCTCAGGATTTTTAGTGGGTGCTGTACCCTTATGGTAATGCCTACCACTGATACTGCCACTTTTCCGATAAGCAATGATGAATTGTCCGGTTCTGTCTGTATCAAAATAATGCGTAGCCCCTCTTTCATCTTCTGCAATCTTATCTACGCTGATAATCTCTACCATTTGTGCCGTTTGATTTTGAATCTGATATTTTGTACTGGTTTTTACTCCGCTATTTCTACACTTGTATCCTGACTCTTGCCCCCTTGCATTTTCACACTGATGTCTTTCCAGGATTTATTCCAGTCTCCAATAGCTTCTAATTTGCCCTCATTGATCAACTCCCTGATTCGCCATACCAGGAAAACATCACCTGTCTTCACTTTCATCTTACTCAAAGTATTCGTCAATATCTTACTCAGTTTTTGCGGCTCTGAGTTGATATGGGCAAGAATATCTTTATCAAAAAAACTCACTTCTTTACCAATGATCTTTTTACCCCCTTCCAAAAAGCGCACCATGGCTGACTCCTGGCAATGTTTTTTCCATTCATCCGGATCTACTTCAAACTCACTGAGCGTAATGGGTCTAGCCAGTCTTTTCGCTTTTAAAAATTCTTTAGGCTGAATTTCATGGAGATAGGAAGGATAAAATATTTGTCCCTTTTCATTGATAAAAGGAAGATTATTGAGGTATAAAACCTGTACCCTTCCCTGATAGTCTTTCAACTGACTCATCAACCAATAATACCCACAAACATCATGAGCATTTTGAGCCATCCATATCCAAACTTCTGTATCAGGTTCTTCATCCAACTGCTTCAATAAATGATGTACGGTTAATTTATCATCCACTAAATCCAGTTGTTCGGTATAAGGAGAAAATTCCAACAAACTTTTCCACCAATCGCGACGTAGTTGGTAACCTTCGGTTGCATAAATATCACCTAACGGACCTACCGCATAATCATCTTTAATTTCAAGAATGGTTCCTTGAATGGTTTCATCCAGTTCTATGGCTTGTTGGAGTACTGCTATGTTTGCAGTTTCGAAAACAATATGAATCATCTTACGCTATTTAATACTTTGATCAGTTGGCCGCAACCTCCAGATCTAATTCTACTTTTAGGTTGTTGATAATAAAATCCTGTCGCTCCATGGTATTCTTACCCATGTAGTATTCCAATAATTGTTGGATATGATCACCTTGTTCCAATATCACCGGCTGAACACGCATTTCTGCACCAATGAATCTTCCAAATTCTTCCGGCGAGATCTCACCCAATCCTTTGAATCGTGTAATCTCAGGTTTACTGCCTAATTTTTGTATAGCAGCCTGTTTCTCTGATTCATCGTAACAATAAATGGTTTCCTGTTTGTTCCGAACACGGAATAAAGGTGTTTCTAAAATGTATACATGTCCACGCTTAACAAGATCAGGAAAGAACTGAAGGAAGAAAGTCATCATCAATAATCGGATATGCATTCCATCCACATCTGCATCCGTAGCAATGACAATGTTATTGTAACGCAATCCCTCCATCCCATCTTCAATATTCAATGCATGTTGCAATAAATTGAACTCTTCATTTTCGTATACTACTTTTTTGGTGAGCCCGAAAGCATTCAATGGCTTACCACGCAAACTAAATACGGCTTGTGTATCTACACTCCTAGATTTTGTAATACTTCCACTGGCACTATCCCCTTCCGTGATGAAAATGGTTGAATTCTTTTGCAAGGCGATGAACTCTTCTTTATTCTTAGCGGGTAAATCATCATTCAAATGCACCCTGCAATCTCTTAGCTTTTTATTGTGCAGATTGGCTTTCTTCGCTCTTTCATTGGCTAATTTTTTAATTCCGGCCAGTTCCTTTCTTTCACGTTCACTTTGTTCAATACGTTTACGAAGGGCTTCCGCTACGGTTGGATTTCTATGGAGATAGTTATCCAATTCTTTTGCCAAAAATTCTTCCACAAATTTTTTCATGGACGGACCACCTTCTGAAACATTCTGAGAGCCCAATTTAGTTTTGGTCTGACTTTCAAACACCGGTTCTTGTACACGTACAGAAATAGCGGCTACAATACTGCCACGGATATCGGAAGCATCATAATCTTTCTTATAAAAATCACGGATCACTTTGATATAGGCTTCTCTAAATGCCTGTTGATGGGTTCCACCTTGTGTGGTATACTGTCCATTCACAAAGGAGAAAATATCTTCCCCGTAATCATTATTGTGAGAAATGGCCACTTCAATATCATCTCCCTTCAAATGAATGATGGGATAACGGAGTTCGTCTGCATTGGTTTTTCTTTCCAACAGATCCAACAATCCGTTTTTACTCACATACTTTTTCCCATTGAAATGAATGGATAGTCCAGCATTCAGGTAGCAATAATTCCATAGTTGACTATCGAGGTATTCATGGATGAAATGAAAATTGCGAAAAACGGTTTCATCGGGAATAAAGGATACCAGCGTTCCATTGGGCTCACTTGTTTTTTGTTCCTTGTGATCTTTTACCAATACACCTCTTTCAAATTCAGCTGTTTTTTCTTTCCCATCACGGTGTGAAGTGACTTTGAAATACTGACTCAATGCATTTACCGCTTTGGTACCTACTCCATTCAGACCTACACTTTTTTGAAAGGCTTTACTATCGTATTTGGCACCTGTATTGATTTTACTCACCACATCCACCACTTTACCCAACGGAATACCACGGCCATAATCGCGGATGTTTACCTGTTTACCTTCGATGGTAATCTCAACTTGTTTCCCAAATCCCATGGTATGTTCATCGATACAGTTGTCGATCACTTCTTTGATCAATACATAGATACCATCATCCGTAGCGGAACCATCGCCCAGTTTACCGATGTACATTCCTGGTCTGAGTCGAATATGCTCACGCCAGTCTAAAGACCGTATCGATTCTTCATTGTATTCATTCAAATTCTTCTGTTCTGCCATAAGTCTTCATTTTAATAGAAACTCCTTCACAATATTTCTGTTCTCCAACCCGCAAATCTAACCACCTGTACACCCGACACAATTTTTCTTTTCTACAAATGCCATTTTCATGTGGATAAAACACAAAAAAATGTTGATTTTGCCATTTTCAGCCCCTTCTACCTACCTTTATCGCATCAATCCCCTTCAAAAACAACCCATCCGGGATCTACAACAGATCGCTATTCTTGCCGCTGAGCGACTCGAGGAGAATGATCGATTTGCCCGCCAGGTGAAATCGAATATACCGGAACAGATGGATGCGGTAGCAAATCGACTCAATCGTTCTATAGAAAAGCAAATAGATTGTACTGTTTGCGGCAATTGTTGCAAGAGTCTAATGATCAATGTTTCTGAATCAGAAGCAGATACACTTTCTGCACATTTGGAAGTTTCCCGTGCTTCTTTTGATGAAACCTATCTGGAGAAAGGAAATAACGGAATGATGTTGATGAATGCCATCCCATGTACTTTTCTCGAAGCCAATCGCTGTAATGTCTATGAACACCGCTTTGAAGGTTGTCGAGAGTTTCCGGCTATGCATTTACCGGGATTTTCCAAAAGACTATTCACCACCCTCATGCACTACGGAAGATGCCCAATCATCTTTAATATTGTGGAAGAGATGAAAGATGAGATGGGGTTTGAGAGAGAAGTCAAAAGTCAAAAGTGAAAAGTCAAAAAAATATTTCACTTTTCACCTTTCACTTTTCACTCCACTTCCTCACTTTTCACTTTTGATTTTTTACTTTTTACTTTTGAATTCTCCTATGCTACAATTCGGAATCGATCATTTGCTTCAACTGAATCCTTCCTGGAAACAATCGCGCATTGGCATGATTACCAATGAAGCTGCGAAAACATGTGATGGGATTGCTTCCAGAAAAGCGTTAGTAGAGAATGGCTTTCATATTACCCTGCTGTTTTCACCTGAACATGGTTTGGATGTGAAAGGTGCTGATGGACATGCCATGAGCGATGGAACAGATATACTTACCGGCTTACCGGTGATCAGCCTGTATGGTGAAAGATTGGCGCCGGATGCATCTCATCTGAATGATATCGATGTTTTACTGTTTGATGTACCGGATGTTGGAAGTCGCTTCTATACTTATTTATGGACACTTACACATGCAATGGAAGCTACTGCAAAGGTTCAAAAACCATTGATCATCTTAGATCGTCCCAATCCTATTTCCGGAATATTGGAATTGGCGGAAGGTCCGTTTTTAGATGAAACCAATAGTTCTTTTATAGGGAGATGGGAAATGCCTATCAGACATAGCTTAACATTGGGTGAGTTAGCGCTGTATTTCAATGACGTAAAAAAGATTGGAGCTAAGCTTGAGATCATGCATTGTAAAGGATGGAATAGAGAACAGTTTCAACCGCAATGGAAACTTCCATTTGTTCCCACATCACCTGCCATTCAATCATTTGAATCAATGTTGTTTTATCCTGGATTATGTTTGTTAGAAGCCACCAATCTTTCAGAAGGAAGAGGTACTGCTTATAGTTTTACTGTTATTGGAGCACCCTGGTTACATGCTGAACGAGTAGCTGGTATGTTGAATGATATTTCCGGAGGAGAATTCAGCGCGCAAGCTATTACATTCACACCCGAGCATAATAAATTCAAAGGGATGCTTTGTCAGGCAGTTCAATTGAAGGTACATGACAACATCAGTTTTCAACCGGTAATAACCGGGATGATCGCTATCAAACTCATTAAAACCTTACATCCGGAACAATTTGAATGGGATATTTATCCAACCAGTGTTAACCCAAGCGGAAAAAATCATTTAGACAAATTAACCGGCATCACAAATAGTCAGCAATTATTCGATCTTCCTTTCTCCGCTTTCATCACCACTATCACCAAGCACACGAATGCAAGAGCATGGAAAGAAATGGTGCAAACAGCAATTATTTATTAATGTCGGATGTCTGATGTCGGATATAACATGTGAAAACTTCTCTGTGCAACTCTGCGCCACTTTGTGGTTAATTTTTTTACCACCGAGTTAACGGAGTATGGCACAGAGGTTCGCGGAGTTTTTTATCTGCGATCTGCCATCTACCATCACCTATTCGCTATTCCCATCCACCACACCGTACAAGTCTCTAATCACCACACTGGCAGCAACACAACCGAATATTGCCGGCATATAACTGATGGTACCGATGATTGATTTTTTAGGGTAGGCTTTTTCAGTTTCGATGATGCGACTCTGATCGGCTCTTTCCGGACTAAACACCACTTTCAATCCCTTGTAGATGCCAAACCCATGTAGCTTTTTTCGAACATATTTGGCGAGATTGCATTGATGTGTTTTTGAAATATCTGTCACCATAACCTGTGAGGGATCTACCTTTCCACCTGCTCCTAAAGAAGTTACAATAGGAATACCGCGATCAATACAGGCTTTGATGAAATATACTTTGGGAGAAAGTGTATCAATACAATCTACCGCATAATCAAATTTGCCTTGATCTAAAATTTCATTGGTGCGTTCGTCACGAATAAACTCGGTTAAGACAGTGAGGTCAAGATCAGGATTGATGTCTTTCAATCGATCTGCCATTACTTCTGCTTTCAATTTTCCTGCCTTGGAATGTAAAGCCGGTATCTGACGATTACAATTACTTAGATCCACTGTATCCGCATCAACGATCGTCATCTTACCCACGCCGGCGCGAGCAATCATTTCTGCGCAAATACCACCCACACCACCTAGTCCAACCACCAGTACATTTTTTGTCATTAATTGCTCAATCGGCTCATCTCCCAATAACAGTTGCGTCCGACTCATCCAGTATGGTATCATGTGATCTTTGATTTTTTGTCCGAAGGACCCCTTCGGGGATTTCTTGATTTCTTGATTTCTTGATTTCTTTCTTGTTCCCTGTTTCTTGTTCCCTGTTTCTTATTCCCTCTTTCTTATTTCTCCTATCTTCAGGCTACAAAAATGAAGCAGCTATGCGGTTTTATAAAATAATTATTTTGGGCTTATCCCTATTTGTAAACTATTCGGGTAAAGCACAACAAATTCAGGTATTGGAATCAGGTAAAAGGGTAAGTTTTCGTGGGCTAAGTGTGGTGAATGACCAGGTGTTCTGGGCCAGTGGTAGTAATGGATCTGTCGTAAGATCTACAGATGGAGGTAAAACCCTGCAATGGATCAGTGTTCCCGGTTATGAAAAAAGGGATTTCCGTGATATTGAAGCGTTTAATGCGGAAACAGCAGTAATTATGGCGATTGCAGAACCTGCTGTTATTTTGAAAACAACCGATGGCGGTAAAAACTGGAGAAAAGTTTTTGAAGACACCACCAAAGGCATGTTTCTAGATGCCATGGATGTATACGCTGATAACAAAAAGATGATTGTTGTTGGTGATCCGATTCAAGGAACATTATTTGCAGCCATGTCTTACAATGGAGGTGACTCATGGGAACGAATACCCGCTTCCAATCATAAAGAAGATGTACGCAAGGTATCTGATACCGAGGCCATGTTTGCATCCAGTGGAACCAATGTAAAGCTGATCAACGAAAAAGATTTCAATACATCTATACTATTGGTAACCGGAGGTAGTAAAGCAAGATTAAAAGACCTGTATCGCAATACATTCAATGATTCTCTTCCCATGATGCAGGGTGGCACGTCAACAGGTGCCAACTCCATCGATTATTGGAGCGCAGCAAAATCAGCCGTGATTGTGGGTGGCGATTTTGCAAAAGATACCATTGCTATGGATAACTGTGTGTTGGTAAACTTCAAAAAAGGGAAACCTGTTTTTTCAAAACCATCAGTTCCTCCTCATGGGTATCGGTCTTGTGTTATTTATTTGAATGCAAAAGAACTGATCACTTGCGGCACTTCCGGTATAGATATTTCAAGTGATGGTGGCAATACTTGGACATTGATTTCTAAAGAAAGTTTTCATGTGGTACAAAAAGCAAGAACCGGTAAAGCCATTTTTCTTGCCGGAGGAAATGGAAGAATTGCACAACTCATCCTACCTTAATACCATGAATACGCACAAAAAGAAATGGTTATTGCTAGCGCCAATCGGATTGGTATTAGTGGGCGCCGGATTATCGATGGCGATTGATGCCGGATCGGTGAAAGCGAATAGCGGTAACTGGTTTTGGTATGGAACAGCTGCACTCATAATTTTTAACAGTGGGCTTTGCATTTTTGGTACTGCCATCATAGAAAAAGTTAAAAGCCTGAAATAATTGTAGCTGCATTAAACCCATCTCCATGGTTCATGTCTTATTAAAAACTTTAAGACATGAAAAAGACCTTTCTGATTTGCATGGCAGCATTGTTTTGTATCGCCATTCAAACCAATACCGCCACAGCACAAACCAAGGAAGAAATCAAAGAAAGAATTCGGCAGCGTACGGATAGTCTGACTCCTGAACAAAAAGCCAGCATACGTGAAAGAAGAAAGCATGGCAAACATGAATTATCGCCAGAACGTAAACAAGCCATGAGAGCACGTTATGACAGTCTTTCTCCTGAACAGAAAAAAGAGATGCGTGAAAATATCCGTAAACGTTATGACGAATTAACACCGGAGCAAAAAGCAGAGATCAAAGAAAGGGCAAAGAATAGAGCAGATAGTTTGCATCCCGGTCAAAGAAAAATGTTAAGACGTAAAATTGGATAAACTGAAAGAATAGAAGTTTTCATTGTTTTTTTGAATATCGGAAAGGAGTACTGTCTGGATCAGTACTCCTTATTTTTTGAAGGCAAAATAAACGGCTCCAAGTATGAACAAAAAACTGATCAGGTATTTGGTTTGAAAAGGTTCTTTTAGATAAAAGACTGCAAATATGGTGAACACAAGCAGCGTTATGATTTCCTGAGTAATCTTTAATTGAAAGCCCGAGAATCCGTTGGCATATCCTGCGCGGTTAGCAGGAACCATTAAACAGTATTCAAAAAAAGCAATACCCCAACTGATGGCAATGGCTTTCCATAATGGCATCCCTTGTTGTTTGAGGTGTCCATACCAGGCAAAAGTCATAAAGACATTAGAGACCAATAACAGAAGAATGGTTTTGATCATATAGGTTCATTTTGAATGTGGCAGTAAATAACTGCAATATCAGCAGTAAAACAAAATCGAGGTTGCCAGATTGCCACACTCAGATAAACAGCACGGATATTGTACTGATACATTCAATTAAATAGGCAAGTATGAAAAAGTTTCAGGCGATCATTAAGTTTCAGATGGATGATGATTTTATGTCGCTGGTTCCACCCCATCGTACTTATGTGAATTTCTTACTAAATAAAGGGATCATCGACAGCTATGCCGTGAGTATGGAAAGCCAGACCTGCTGGATTACCTTGAATACGGAGAGTAAGGAGGAAGCAGACCAATTATTGGTGAAATCTCCTTTGTACAAATATTGGACTTATGAGATTGAGGAATTGTTTGTGTATGATAGTCAGCACTATCGTTTACCCGCCTTACAACTCAACTAATTTTAAAAAATCTCAAAACTTTTTTTGGCAGTAATGTTTCAGACCCTATTTTTGCACTCCCAACAAAACGGGAGCATAGCTCAGTTGGTTTAGAGCATCTGCCTTACAAGCAGAGGGTCCGCGGTTCGAACCCGTGTGCTCCCACAGATTAAAGAAAGGCCATCCGTCAAAGGCGGATGGTTTTTTTATGCCGTAAACCAATGACATACAAAACCTACATACTTTTTTCAGCAGCGAAAAATCGATTCTATGTCGGGTCTACTGGCGATGATTTATCTCAACGTATAAGAAGACACAATACTAATCATAAAGGATACACTGGTAATACTGCAGACTGGATATTAATGTATCACGAGCATTTCTCAACTAAAAAAGAAGCTATGGATAGAGAAAGGGAGATAAAAGCTTGGAAAAGTAAAGTCAAAATTTTAGCCCTCATTAATAAGCTCAGTTGATTTAGTGCATCCCGACTTCAGTCGGGAGGGTCCGCGGTTCGAACCCGTGTGCTCCCACAGAACAAAGAAAGGCCATTCACTTCATGTGGATGGTTTTTTTATGTACATATCGAAGTGTTCGTAGTAATAATAATACTAACCCTATTAATAAGCTCAGTTGGTTTAGTGCATCCCGACCTTAGTCGGGAGAGTCCGCGGTTCGAACCCGTGTGCTCCCACAGAAAATACTTACTGAATTATTAACCAAATAGTTAACTATTGGAAAGCTCTAAAAACCCCATCAGTTAGTACACATCTATTTTATAGCAGCAATATCAGCATGGGTATACGACTTAGACCTTTTTTTCGCAACATCGTTTAGCCATTTACTTTCATATCGGTTCAGAGCAAAATCAAAAACCCTTTTACCAGCCGAACCTTCTGCTCTCCGACCAATACTATTAGCAGAATCTGTAATTAATTTCCCTTGATCAATTGCTACTATACTATCAATAAATAAAAAATCGTCCATTGTTAATATTATTTCACCATAACTACTATAATCTTCATTGAGAACACTTTTAATTTCATTACTATTTCTAAAGCCAGATAGCAGCATTTTTTTAAAATACGTTATTTTAAATGAATACACATAGGCTTCTTTCATTTGACGTCTTTCAGAACTGCTGTATTGACTAGTAGTCTTACATGACACAATAAAACAAATAATAAAAGCAATGACTCTAAAGTTTTTCATAATATCAATTTTAATTCGATTCTCATATAAAGATTATAAATAGATTATTTTTTTCTTCTCAAGGTCTACTTTTAAAAATATCTTCCAGAGATATCTCTCGAAGATGACTCTGTGAATAATCTAACTCTTTTTGATAAGCATACTCAGAAAACAAAGAAAATTTACATGATGCCATTAATTTAAAAATGATAATGAACCCCTATTTGAATACCTAAGTGAAATGATGGGCTATAAGTATCGTTTCTGTTTTCATCAAAACGTATATCTTTTTTCCAAGAAGTTATGACCGGAATAACTATCCCAGTTGAGATTTTAATCTTATCTGATATGGTTCTTTGAAATGATGGTGTTACTGATAATATTGACGCAAATTGATACTGATATTTCGTCTCCGTAATGTTTTGGCCATCTCTAGAAAAATATTTTTGCTTAAATGTTTTTAGTTGATGATAGTTTACAGATAGATCAAAAAAATATTTTTTCCCAATACTTGACTTATAACCTAGTCCTATTAATTGCTCTAAGCAATGATAATTATATTTTCTAGTGGTACGCAGTAAGGATACAAAATCTAAATCTTCATAGGGTCTTCGAAGTGAAAAATTTTGTGCAAAATAACCTAATCCAATCTGTACATATATACCATTTGAAATAATCTTTTTGTAAGAAATATTTATTCCCGAGCTAATTCCGGTTCCAGATATTTGTCGTGTGGGTCCATATACATTAGTAATAGTCGTTTTGTTATATAAAATTGGCAGATTGAAAGACAACTCATTTGTTTCAGCATAGTCAGTCTGTGAAAATCCTACTAAATATGTTACAAACATTAATGACAAAAGAATTGAACGCTTCACCTTTTAAAAATTTAGTTATTGTGAATTCACTGATCAATGACGTTTAACTTCAAAAATTAAAACTAGTTAATATATTCATTTATTTTTATAGGTGAAAACACTGATTTTTTTAGTCTTATAATGATGTTTCCCTCAAAAACGAAGCAGTTTTAACAAAATAATTGATGCTTTTTTTTATTCATCCAATTTACCATCTCATTATTGCTGCGATCTCTATTTTTGCAAAATGAATGTTCTCGTCAATAGCACCTCCCCCAGTCCATGGGAATCACAAGATGAAGATGTATTGGTAGAAACCACTACTCCTTATCAACTGATCGTATGGAACGATGAAGTGAATACATTTGAATGGGTGATTGAAACCCTGATGGAAGTGTGTGGACATTCACACGAACAAGCCGAGCAAAGTGCCCTCATCATTCATTTTCAAGGAAAATATGCGGTAAAAAAGGGTAGCTATGAAACCCTCAAACCCATGTGCGACGCCATTACAGACCGTGGTATTGGCGCGACCATAGAAAACATGAAATAAGAAATAGGAAACAGAGAAATGAGAAAGTATTTCAATAAGACAACTCATTTCATTCCCTATTTCTTATTTCTTATTCCTTATTTCTCATTTTTTATTTCTGATTTATGCCTTTACACGCACTCACTTCCTCCCTCTGGTTTCCACCGGTTACGGATGCTTTAGAAGACGGATTATTAGCCATGGGTGGAGATGTTTCAGTGGAACGACTGCTGTTAGCGTATAAAAACGGGATATTCCCTTGGTATGATGATACTGTTCCATTGTGGTGGAGCCCCGATCCCAGATTTATATTGATACCGGAAGAGCTGAAAGTGAGCAAAAGCATGCAGCAGATCATCAAAAAGAAAACCTTCAATTTCAAAGTCAATACTGATTTTAGTCAAGTCATTCAGTACTGTCAATTGCTGAACAGAAAAGGTCAGGACGGCACTTGGATTACAGAAGAGCTAAAAGAATCGTTTATTGAATTGCATCGTCTCGGTCACGCCCATTCGGCTGAAGCATGGATGAACAATGAATTGGTAGGTGGATTGTACGGCATTAAAATGGGGCCTTTCTTTTTTGGAGAAAGCATGTTCAGCAAAGTCAGTAACGCCAGCAAATTTGCATTCATTCATTGGGTCAAACAACTACAACAAGAAGGAATTATTTTAATCGATTGTCAGGTATATACGGAACATCTGGAAAGCCTTGGTGCAAAAATGATTCCGAGAGAACAATTTATTCAGTTGCTTAAACAACATATTTAGCATTTCCTCTGCGTAATCTCTGTTCGCATGTTCTCTGCGGTGAATATTCGAGTAGAGCACCGCAGAGAACATGAGTTAACGAAGGGTTTACGCAGAGGAACCAGCGTTTACGCAAAGCGGAACTTTAGCTTTTGTAGCCGTACATGAATTCTACATCACGCACAATCGTTTCCATATCCCGGTCTTTATTGTATGGATCATAGTTCTGCTTCAGGTTACTGCCAAATACCACTGCTATGGTTTGCCAGAACGCGGCATTAAAGCCTCCTTTATATTCCTGAATGATCTCATAACAATTATTCCCGGTTTGACGATAGATCAACTTCATCAAAACCTTTCCCTGATACACGGATAGTTTGGTGAGTTTGTCAGCAAATTCCTTTTTCAATTCTTTTTCTCTTGATTTGATGATCGCCCGTCTTTTTTGTTTATCAGACACATTCACCAATCTGGCATTGATCTCATTCATCACTTTACTGGCTGCCATCGCATATGGATAGGTAACATAAACGGCATTACGCAAACGTGTCCATTCAGCCCAGTGACGTTTCCATTTACCGGTTAATTTTCCAATGACTTCTACAGGAGGTAATATACTTTCAGGGATAGTGTCTCCTTCCGGAGAGATATATGCATATACACGAACCGTATCATAAGGACCACGCTCTTGTGCAGAAAGGGCAATACTAGTCATTACAATGACCAGCATACTTAGTATGATATGTTTGCCAGGGAACCGCATTACTTAAAAATAGAACTAGTTTTTCTAATTAATGCTGCCTGTGTAGAAAAGTAACCCTGAGGAATGAATAGTTTTAACAAATTGGTAGCTGCTTACGAAGCTACTTTCAATGTGTTCTTCGATTGACGGTTTCGTTGAATAATAGACATTACAAAACCAATAACCATCACTACAATACCCAACCACAGTACATTAATCATTGGAAATTCATACACTTTAAGCGTGATCAGGTCTGTAATAGCTCCACTTTCTTTGATGCCAATCTCCAATAATCCCTTCTTTTCATCTTTCACTTTATTGAACTTCAAGATCAGACTTTGCGCTGTAACCGTATCAGGAATGGGTCTGAACTCATTTCCGGCTACGGCAATACCCGGTGTTGCCGTATATCTCCTTCCATCCTTAGACAATACAGCGATATCGAGAAACAAGGCTGTTTCACCCTGACTATATAAAGCAGCTTGCTCGGTTGGATTTACAGATACTTTATTGAGGATGATTAATCCGTTACTATAAAACAAAGTATCCCCCACACTGATCTCACGATTGGTAAAGCTGGTGGTATCTTCTGTACTGTTTTCCTGGAAAGACGTGATGTAAGCAAAAATGTCTTTATGCCAATAATGCTTGGCAGCAGGATTGGCAGCAAACCCTTCCATTCCCTTATTGTTCTTGATCACATCCGGATAGAGATTGAAAGCATCATCTCCTTCTTTTGCTTTAAAATTAATTTCATAATAACGCTTTCTGTCTCTTTCATTCAGCGTGTCTTTCACATAGGTAACCATATAACGACCCATATCAGTCGCTACGCCTTTGAACAAAGTGATATTCTCAGCAGGATTTCCTGCCGGATTCCCACGTTCTTTGGCATCTTCTTGTCTCAATGGTGTTACCCCTGTGGTATTCCAACTCAATACTGTTTTCTTAGCAGATGAGATTAAAATTCCAACGAGCACCAATCCAAATCCAACATGCGCTACGGAAGCACCTGCTGCTTTCAGCTTTCCTTTCAATCCTAAAAAGATATAAGACGCATTGGCTACTACTGCATACACTGCCGCAAAAATGGCCAGATGAATAGCAAATAAAAATCCAGGACCTTTTTTATCATACGCAACTTCACCAAAGAAACTGATAGACAAACTGATCAACACAGCCACCAATGTTGGTATCCAGATGTTTTTACCAAAAAAGCGTTTGGGTGTGTCTTTGTATTTGAGGTATTGCGTAAGTGCCGTCAATAATCCAATGATAATCGCTACAAAAATCTGAATCTGGTTATGTGCAAACTCAGGATCTTCAGGTGGAGCGATATTGGTACCAAATAATTTATTGAAAACAGGTGTTGAAGTTTTAGTGATGATCACCATTCCTGACAAGAACAATACCAAGGAGCCTATGAACATCCAGAATTCACGACTATATGTATTCTCCTCTTTTTGTATGGATGGAATAGCTTTATAGTTTTTGAAATACAAAAACAAGGCAGGCACAAAAAAGACCAATACAAACAACAACAACTGTGTATTCATGCCAAGATCTGTAAACGCATGTACAGAAGTATCTCCCAACACACCACTACGTGTCAAGAATGTTGAATACAGAATGAGTGAAAAAGTAATGATATAAAAGAAATAAGTAGGTCGGAGTGAATAACCGCTGTTACGATAAATGAGATTGGTATGCAACCCCGCTATCAATGTTAACCAGGGAACTAATGAAGCATTTTCTACCGGATCCCATGCCCAGTATCCACCAAATGATAAACTCTCATAAGCCCATGCTGCACCCATCATGATACCGGTACCTAACACTGCCGCAGAAAAAGATGCCCATGGCAAGGAAGGTTTTACCCATTCATGTTTCTTACTCATCAATCCGGCAATGGCATAAGCAAAAGGAACAATGGTAGAAGCAAAACCAAGGAACAAAATAGGTGGATGGATCACCATCCAATAATTCTGCAATAAAGTATTCAAACCCCTTCCGTCCCCTAATTTGCGTAAGTAATCTGCTTGATTAAAAATTGGCCAATCTAATTCATTTCGTATTAGAACGAAAGGACTACTCCCGATCTTCACTCCAAAAATATAAACACCCAAAAGCATTGTAGCAAGTGCAAACTGGGCAAAGCTCATCACAGTCATTACACCAGCTTCCCAAGCTTTGGCACGCCAAATCAAAACCCATCCCAAAACACAATGCCAGAAACTCCATAACATAAAACTCCCTTCCTGACCTTCCCAAAAACAACTCAACAGGTATTCCATCTGCAAACCCTTATCACTATGGCTGTATGCATATTGATATTCAAACAAATGATTGGAAATGATATAGTACAAAATTCCAAACATGGCCAGTACGCTGATCGTCTCTACCAAAAACGCAACGCGCGCCATTCTGATCCAACCTGCTTTTTCATTTTCCAAATGAATACGGCTTGCCTTAAAATAAGCAATGGTAGCGATGAGAGACGCTACCAATGATAAGATCGCAAAAAAATGTCCTGCCTGTCCGGGTAATAAATGTTCTCCTAAATATTGCATGTTGATGGAATTCTGTCAGGGAATAAAATATAAGATGCCTGAAATTAATTGCTCACTTCTTTGTTCATTTCCGGCTGTTGTTGCATGGCTTTGGGATCGTCTTTATACTTGGAAGGACATTTCAATAGAATATCCTTGCATTCAAAATGATCGCCTTGCATTTTTCCTTTCAGCACCAGACGTTCACTTTTTTCCATATCGGTAGGCTTATTATTATGATATACTACCTTAATGCTATTACCCAGTGTATCTACAGCTGTGAAAGTCAGGTAATTCGGATTTTTCACTGCATCATACTCCAAAGGCTGGGTTTTATCCAATTTAGCGATCAAATTCACAAACTTACCTTCCTTTTGTCTGGCCGATTCAATGGTTTCATACGTCGTCAGATCACCGGTATAGCTAATCAAAACAACAATCGCGGCAGCAATCAAAACCAGTATAATGATGTGTGTTTTTTTCATGTCAACCTTTTTACGCTGCAAAAGTAGCCCAAAATGAACAAGCAACACGGGATGTTTGTCAGGCAATCTTGTTAAAACAGATTTCTTTCCACAATTTTAGGACATGGAGCAGGTGAAACCTACGGAAAAAGACAGTTTACTCGAATACAAAACATTCATGGCAAGGATCATCGCCGGCTGGTTATTCCTGATCTTTTTATGTCTCTGGATATTCAATGCGCTGCCTTTTGACCATATTGATATCCCCGGCTTTATCGACCCCAGTGTTTTTCAGGTTGATATTTGGAAATGGATCTTCACTTCTACCTTTTTGCTCATTTTTTTAATCTTACCCGGACGTTACACCGCTTTTATTCTGGCTTTTTTAATGGGATTGTTCATTTATACCTATTTGTACACAGGTCGTTCGCTTTTTAATCCGGCATTTGTATGGGTTTTGATCCCTTTTATACTTCCGGATCGATGGTTTTTACCTGCCTGGCTCGGGTTAAAATGGATATTGCTGATTAGCTTATTACTACATGCCTGGTGGCTACCCCTATCTGTGAAAGCCATTCCGGGATATACCCTGTATTTGATCCCTTTTATTGCCTGGGAATACCTGTTTCAATCATTCATGGAAAAATATGAGCCGAAATAACCGTCAGAAGTCAAGATTATCGGTCAAATAATGTCTCCCGCCCGTCACAAACAGCCATAATTCCGAAAAATGCGCCTAACTTGCGCGCTGTTTGCAATCTAAGAATCATCATGACAGACTTATCACAGTTTGACCCCAACACGGTTGGTAATCCCAACAACAACATTTTCGGACTCCCTTTTTCTGAAGAAGATGCACGCCTCGTGATACTTCCAGTTCCCTGGGAAGTAACGGTTAGTTATGGTGCGGGTACTGCCCGTGCTGCTGAGCATGTATTAAAAGCCAGTATTCAGGTGGATCTCTTCGATGCTGATGTTCCAGGCGGATGGAAACAAGGCTATTACATGAAAGAGACCAACAAAAAGATCTTGTTGAAAAGCGATTATCTGCGCAAAGAAGCAGAATTGTACATCGACTATATCTCCCATGGAGATGAAGTAGAAAAGAACAAGTTCATGTGCAAAAGCCTGAAAGAGATCAATGAAGGCAGTTTGATGATGAACCAATGGGTGTATGATGAGACCAAAGCATTGTTGGACAAAGGCAAACTGGTAGGATTACTAGGTGGTGACCACAGCACCCCACTGGGTTTCATGAAAGCATTGGCAGAAAAACATGGTGATTTTGGTATTCTTCAAATCGATGCGCATTGTGATCTTAGAAAAGCATATGAAAATTTTGTGTACTCACATGCTTCCGTGATGTACAATGCACTGAATGAAATTCCACAGATCACCAAACTGGTACAAGCAGGTATTCGTGATTTTTGTGAAGAAGAATGGGATTATATCTGCAATAGTAATTTCAGGGTCATTACTTACTTCGATAAAAACATACAGGAAAGAAAATTTGAAGGCGATACCTGGAAACATATCGCAGATGAAATCGTGAACCAACTTCCGGAAAAAGTATATATCAGTTTTGACGTTGACGGACTGGATCGTAAATATTGTCCAAATACCGGAACACCTGTACAGGGCGGATTTGAAACAGAAGAAGTATTGTACCTTTTCAAAAAGGTAAAAGAGAGCGGCAGACAATTGATTGGTTTTGACCTTGTGGAGATCGGAGTTGGACAAACGGATTGGGATAGTAATGTGGGTGCTCGTTTATTATGGAGACTCTGTAACCTCATGATCAAATAGTAAGATGGCGGCAAAGACCTTTGATTATATTGTTGTGTTAAAACAACGCAACTTTAAATTGGTAGACAATATCAGTATCATGATGTTGCTATTAGCGGTTATTATTCTTCTGGAAGAGGCATTGACTCCATTTTCGAATGCCTCAATCATGCCCTTCACCATTGTAACACTGATACTAGGTTGGATCATTTTTACTTATGCCAAAAAAAGCAATGGCAAGATTGGGTATTACAGAATTGGACTTTTATTTGCTGCTTGGGGTCTGTTCATTACATTGAAATCTCCCTATGAATGGATATTTGCTGTGTATGTCATTGCTGCAGTCATAGAAAAACAAGTGAAATTCCCTAGAGAGATCGCTTTTGATGAAACTGAAGTGGTATTCAATACATTTCCACGTAAACACTATCAATGGAATGAATTGAGTAACGTAGTATTGAAAGATGGTTTATTAACACTTGATTTCAAAAATAATAAACTACTTCAGAAAGAAATTGACTCCCAAACAACCCCACAGTTAGAGAAAGAGTTCAATGAATTCTGCAAGTCAATGATTACTGCAGATAGCATAAAATAGATTAATTTACTGAACGATTTTGTTTTACTACGCAGTAACATCAGTAGTCTATAGTATATCGTCACAAATCACATAACATGGCAATTTCACAATCCCCATACATACTCTACTCAGATGGTAACGGCAATATCTTTGAAGATACCAGTCTGTATGCCACAGGACGAGCAGGATGGGATGCATTTCCTATTCCCTTAGACGAATGGATAGAGTTGCCGGATGGCGGAAACTTATATGAATTGCCGGGTCGCAGAGGTATTGGTATTGACGTAGTCACCGGCGAAATGCGTTTATGTGAAAAAGGTTGGGCTGTTGCCGCTTTTATTCCACCTGCACATACAGGTTTATACATTGCTGCTTATGAAACCCTACCCGATGCCCCTACTTTGCCCTTGTTTTGTTATACGGCTGCAGGATGGTACAATAACAAAACTTATGTGCCTGCAGTAAGAATTGAAAAAGATATCAGACAAGAATGCGCGGGCTATGACAGCAAAAAAATTGAAACAGGTACACAACAGTTACTCCATAACTATCCGGACAATCGGCTGGTCAAACACCTGATGGAAAATTGTTGCATGACATACAATTGTCCGGCAGCAAGAAATTTCTCTCTTTCCAGATGGGAATGTCCGGTTCCCACTTCACCCGCTTGTAATGCCAATTGTGTAGGGTGTATTTCTTTTCAACCCGAAGAAGAAACCATTGTATCTACGCAAGATCGTCTCACATTCAAACCGATGGCGGAAGAGATCGTTGAATTCACCGTTCCGCATTTAATGAATGCCCCATTCCCTATTGTTAGTTTTGGACAGGGTTGTGAAGGCGAACCCTTGTTGATGTGGGAAACCATTCGCGAATCTATTTTACAGATAAGAAAACATACAGACAGAGGAAGTATCAATATTAATACCAACGGTTCCAAGCCTGATGCGGTAAAAGCTTTATGTGAAGCGGGTCTCAATAGTATTCGTGTGAGTACCAACTCAGCCCGCAAACATATTTATGAACCTTATTATCGTCCTAATAATTATCGTTTTGAAGATATCATTGAAAGTTTGAAAGTAGTGCGTGGTTATGGAGGATGGGCTAGTATCAACTATTTTGTTTTTCCGGGAATGACCGATAGTGTTGAGGAATATGAAGCACTGCGTCAATTGATCATTGATACCGATCTTTCGATGATACAATGGCGTAATTTCAATATCGATCCGGATTGGTACATGGGAAAAATTGGCGTTCATGAAACTGGCGAGATGTTGGGAGTTAAACAACTCATGTCATTGATTGCTGAAGAGTTTCCCAAAGTGAGATTCGGATATTTCAATCCACCCATCGAAAGAATCAAAGGAAATTATGACCAGCATTTTGCAGGTGCTGAATTATACCAATAAGATTTACTGACACTAGAAAACAATGATTGCAAAAAAAGACTACTACACAGGTATTGCACTTGCTGTATTGGCTACGCTTATATGGTCGGGCAATTTTGTGATTGCCCGAGGTGTGAACCAGCAAATTCCTCCTGTTAGTCTTGCTTTTTATAGATGGTCGCTTGCCACAGTGCTCATTGCTCCATTAGCTATCAAAAAATTCAAAGAAGAGAAAGACATCGTTCTCAAAAACTGGAAATACATTTTCTGGGTAGCACTCACAGGCATTACATTGTTTAATACGTTTGTATATGTTGCCGGACATTATACTTCTGCCATCAATATGGCATTGATCGGCACAACCTCCTCTCCCATTTTTGCAACGATCATGGCAGTGATTTTTTTGAAAGAAAGATTGAATGCATTCAGAATCATTGGAATTCTATTGTGTGTTGCAGGAATTGTTTTGTTACTATCAAAAGGAAGTTGGGAAAATCTTGCTTCTTTTACTTTTTCTGTCGGTGATCTTTGGGTGCTTGCGGGTGCATTGTCATTTGCTATTTATAATATTCTGGTCAGAAAAAAACCAACAGGCATTTCATCTATTAATTTTTTATTTGTCATTTTTTTATTGGGGACCATCTTATTATTTCCTGCCTACTTAACAGAACTCAATATCACCGGTCCCGTTCAATGGAATGGATATTTATATGGATCCATTATTTATTTAGGACTAGGAACATCGGTGATTTCTTTTCTGTGTTGGAATGCAGCATTACAAAAACTAGGCACCGGTACTACTGTTCTTTTTGGAAACCTCATTCCCATTTTTAGCACCTTGGAAGCTGTATGGTTATTGGGTGAGCAAGTCAATTCCATTCATTTGATCAGTGGATTACTCGTCATTGGTGGATTGATCATTGCCAACACCATGCAAAACCGCAATCGTATAAAACAGTAATTTACGGCATGAAGCATTCGGTATCTTCCACTGTTCCATCTCATGTACTTCCTTTGATTGTTCTTTCTCAGTTTGCAGGAACATCTGTATGGTTTGCCGGAAATGCCATTTTACCTGCGCTACAAATACAGTATCAATTACCGGACAGTATGTTGGGGAATATTACCACTGCAGTTCAATCAGGTTTTATCATCGGTACATTGATATTTGCATTGCTGAGTATTGCAGATCGATTCTCGCCCGTACAACTGTTTATGTGCTGTGCTTTGTTGGCAGCTGTCTTTAATGTAATGGTTATATGGGCAAGTAATGACACCGTTTCACTATTAACTTGTCGCTTACTCACTGGTTTTTTTCTGGCAGGTGTTTATCCTGTTGGAATGAAGATCGCAGCCGACTGGTATGCAAAAGGATTGGGAAAAGCATTAGGATTTCTGGTGGGTGCTCTGGTAGCGGGTAAAGCATTACCTCATCTGATCAAAAGTACCATACAAGTAGACAATTGGCAACAAGTGATGATCCTTACTTCTATAATTGCTGCATCAGGAGGGTTACTGATTGGATTATTTTTGAAGAATGGTCCACATCGTGCGAAATCGGCTGGTTTGCAGAAAGTCAATTTAGTGAGTTTATTTAAAGACAAATCCTTCAAAGCCTCTTCATTCGGGTATTTCGGACATATGTGGGAACTCTACTCATTCTGGGCTTTTGTTCCATTGATGATTACCTGGTATAATCATTTTCATGCAAGTTCTATCCCTGTTTCTTTTTGGTCTTTTGTAATCATTGGTGTGGGATGTATCAGTTGTATGATTGGCGGATCTATTTCAAACAGAATTGGCAGTGCGAAAGTAGCATGGGTATCCTTGATTGTATCGGGTATTTGTTGTTTGTTATCTCCTCTTTTTTTCTTTGCTTCCCCTGTTATCTTTCTGATCTGTTTAATGCTATGGGGATGTTTTGTCATTGCTGATTCTCCTCAATTCTCTGCATTGGTATCGCAAACTGCTCCGCCGGTAACAAAAGGAACGGCACTTACATTGGTCACTTCTATTGGTTTTGCCATTACCATTGTAAGCATCGAAACTCTGAACCTGATATGGAATCGATTTATGTCTGATGATGTAGCCAAATATTGGCTTTTACCCGTATTGGCGATTGGTCCTGTTTTCGGTTTATTCCATATGAAATCTTTAGTCCAGAAAAATTAATCCAACATCCTATCTTCATTCCTTCATGGATACCCTTACATTGATTTTATTGTGTATTGCCGCTTTTTCTGCCGGATTTGTAGATGCCATCGTTGGCGGAGGCGGATTGATACAAACTCCCGCGGCACTGGTATTACTACCCGACCTATCCGTTTCAACGGTGATCGGGTCATTGAAAATACCTTCATTCAGTGGTACTTTTTTTGCTGCCAGACAATACTTAAAAAGAACACAACTGAACTGGCGTATGACTTCATTGATGTGTATCACTGCTTTTATCGCAGCATTTGCCGGCTCGCAGTTGTTGACCGTTGTCAGCAACCGTTATATGAAACCCGTTATTTTTATTGTGTTGGTGCTGGTAGCGATTTATACGTATACAAAAAAAGATTTCGGACAACAAGTGCAAAAAAAACATAGCGCTACATCCATTCTCGGGTGGAGCCTATTGATCAGCTTCGTGATCGGGTTTTATGATGGGTTTATCGGTCCGGGTGCAGGTAGTTTTTTAGTACTTGCTTTTATTGCGATCCTTGGTTTTGATTTTTTACAAGCCAGTGCCAATGCTAAAATGGTCAACCTCTCCACCAATTTAGGATCCATCGTTTTATTTTTATTAAAGGGCAGTATCCTCTGGACAGTTGCCATTCCCATGGCCATCAGTAATGCCGTGGGTGGTATCATGGGTGCATCTTTAGCCATCAAAAAGGGCAATCAGTTCATCCGTATTTTCTTTCTCATCATCGTAATAGCGACCTTGCTTCGTTTTGGGTATGACGTATTTTGGGGCTGATAGTTGATAGCTTATAGCTTATGGTTCATAGCTTATTGGAGAGGTTAATGGCTTATCGTTCATGGCTTATGGAAGAAGCTGATGGCTTATAGCCCATGGCAAATGGAAGGAACATACACTTTACTTGCCATACGCTATGAACTATAGGCTATATGCTATCAGCTATGACCCATAAGCTATCTGCTAGACCCACAATTAACCTTTCTTTATACCCCAAAAGTGGATTACTGCATGGTTATGGCTGTAATTTTCAACATTGTTCATGGACTGAAAGCATAGCTGTATTTTTATATGAATAACATTGCAAGCATGACACTCAATTTTGAGAGAGAAAAAAATATCAAAGCATCGCTGATCACAGTAGCTATCTGTGGGGCTTTGTTTTTATTGTTTTTTATGTTGCAATGGAGTTTACCACAAATTCCGCAGCCTGATTTTGGCGAAGGCATTGAAGTAAATCTGGGTAACAGCGAGACGGGCTTGGGGGATATTGCACCTCAAATTCCCGGTTCACCCTCTGAAACACAGGATGCCAATACACCTGCACAATCTACTCCTACCACTAATCAACCCAATATTACGGGTGATGAAAATGAAGCAGAAGATGCACCTGTTGTCAATAAAACGATCAATAAACCTGTCACTAAACCAATCAGTGAAAACAAACCTGCCATCACAAAGCCAACCAATAACACGGTGAGTAATCCAACTCCCCCTGCACCCAAACCCAAAGCTGTATTTCAAGGCGGTACCAGTACTACCACCAGTGGAAATAATGCAGATAGTTACAATGGTGTAAAAAATCAGGGCATTGCCGGTGGAAAGGGTGATCAGGGAAATCCGAATGGTAATCCAAATTCTGATAGTTATAAAGGCAATGCGGCCAGCGGTAATGGTGGAGCCGGCGGTACAGGTGGTGTGAGTATTCGTAGCGGATTAACGGGAAGAAGTTTTAGAAGTATTCCATCTTTTGAAGACGATTTTAATGAGTCAGCGGTAGTAGCCGTAGATATTACTGTTGATAAATCTGGGAATGTCATCATGGCTGTTGTGAACCCAAGAGGCACAAGTACTACCAATAAGAATATAAGAGAAATCGCTCTACGTAAAGCCAGGTCACTAAAAATGAATGCAGGCAATGCGGATGAACAAACAGGGACATTGTTGTTTAGTTTTAAGTTGAAAGGATAATTACTTTATAATCTGCGAATCTGCGGCTTAATACATCACAATCACATAGTTTCATACATTTGTCGACAACAGTTTTGAGTCTCACAATGACCTACGCAGAAACGATCGACTATCTCTTTACACGACTCCCTATGTTCAGCAGAATCGGAGCTGCTGCTTATAAAAAAGACCTCACCAATACCATTCGTTTATGTGAAGCACTGGGCAATCCTCAGCATCAGTTCAAATCCATTCATATTGCAGGCACCAATGGCAAAGGATCTGTGAGTCATATGATGGCTGCCATTTTTCAAACAGGTGGCTATAAGACCGGATTGTATACTTCTCCTCATCTAAAAGATTTTAGAGAACGTATTAAGATCAATGGTGAAATGTGTTCAGAAGCATTCGTCGTTCGTTTCAGTGAAAAGATTCAACCACTGATTGAAAAAATTGAACCTTCCTTTTTTGAAATTACTGTCGCTATGGCATTCAGTTGGTTTGCTGAACAAAAAGTGGATATAGCAGTAATTGAAGTAGGATTGGGTGGAAGATTGGACAGTACAAACATCATTCATCCCGAATTGAGTATCATCACCAATATTGGGATGGATCATATGAATATGCTCGGGAATACACTGTCAGCGATTGCGGGTGAGAAAGCGGGCATTATGAAAACGGGTATCCCTTGTGTAATTGGAGAATCTGTACCAGAAACCAAACAGGTATTTGATCATACTGCTGAAAAAGTACAAACCGCTTTGATCTATGCCGCTGAAACAAAAAGTATTGTTAACTGGACTTATGAACACCATCAGTTGATCGTAACCATGATTGATCATGCTTCGCAAGAACAACATGCATATCGATTAGATCTTCCGGGAATCTATCAATTAAAAAATATCATCACTGTTGCAGAAGCTGCTTCCCAATTGGCTTCCAAAGGGTGGAATACAGGAGTTCCCATTGTACAAAATGCATTACCGCAGGTTAAAAAATTAACAGGGCTCCATGGAAGATGGGAAATCATTCATGAAAACCCTGCAGTAATACTCGATGTGGGACATAATGAAGACGGCATCAAAGCCATTAATCAGCAATTGGCTTATGTACCATACGAACATTTACATGTCATCATTGGTATGGTAAAAGATAAAGATATCGATACCGTATTGAACATCTTACCCAAAAATGCCCACTACCATTTTACGCAAGCGCAGATTCCAAGAGCACTCGATGCAGTGAGTTTACAACAACAAGCGAATAGCGTTGGTTTAAAGGGCGATTGTTATGCAGATGTCAATACCGCATTAAAGCAAGTCCTGACTATTGCTGACCCTAAAGATCTGATCCTGATCTGCGGAAGTGTCTTTTTAGTAGGTGAAGTAGTTATGCCAATGGCTAAAAACTAATTATTGAATCGTTATCCAGTTGAGTTGTAACAACGCTTCATATACAGGTCCTAATTGTACTCCATGTTGTATTTTATTTTCACGCAGTAGCTGTAGAAACTCTTCTTTACTGAACAAGCAAACATCAATGTCTTCAAACTCATCAAAATTTTTTTTCTCGCCTAGAACAGCATTTTTAGCCAGAAAAAAATAAGCTGTATTATCATTGATCGCAGGATTAGGACATAACTGACATAAAAATGATACATCATCCGAATGAAATCCTGTTTCTTCCTGCATTTCACGTATAGCAGCCATCTTAGGATCTTCTCCTTTATCAATCACACCTCCGGGTAACTCATAAGTGATCTGATCAACAGGATAACGATATTGACGAACGAGTACAACCTTTTCATCACTGGTCACTACAAATATATTCGCCCAATTGGGTAGTTCAACTACATAGTAAGGTGTAATGATTCGCCCATCAGGAAACTCACATGTATCAGCACGGGCTTGAAACCAGCGATCACTGTATACTTTTTCAGATGCTAATTTTTTCCACTTGAGTGCTCTCATTTACCAACCTTTATTTTCACGTAATGTGGTGATATGGGCTGTATGATGTCTGCCATGCCAAGCGTATAATCCTAACAAAAACCACATCGACATTTCTCTACCATGTTCAGGATGGGTTACCTTTCTCTCCCACTGTTCCGGCGTCAAATCTTTGATGGTTGCCAACATCCGCTGATGAACGCCATGCAATATGGTCAAGGAAACATTGATAGGAACTGTTTCAATATCTGCAAGCTTTACCCATGCATTTTCATCATAAGGTTTGATCACTGGATTCTCTTCCGTTAACCCTAACCTAAAACGTATATAGGCATTCATGTGACTGTCTGCAATATGATGTACCAACTGCTGCACCGTCCAGCCACCATCACGATAAGGCGTTTGTAACTGCGCAGCATCTAAATTCAAAATGGCTCTCTCTACTTCCTCAGGAAGAAACTGTATATCAGCCAGCCACTCTTTCTTTTGTTGCTCACTATAAGGCTTGGGTTCATATTTTCCGATGGGGTAACGCGGGTCTTGGGTCATGGGGTTGGGTTTGGGTGATTGGGTGATCGGGTGATCGGGTGATCAGGTAATCGAGTTATCGGGTTATTAGTTGTAATATTTCTTATTTCTTATTTCTTATTTCTTGATTCTTGTTTACCTTCCTTGTCTCTTGATTCTTCATTCTTGATTCTTCACCTAAGCTCCTTCTCTAAGCGCATGTCCTGTTAGGTGAATGAAGACGTCTTCGAGATTGGCTTGTTTGACTTCTTTGGGTTTTTCGAAGCCGGTGGCTACCAGTTCATCAATCAGCTTATCGGGAGAATTCATGGCAATAATTTTTCCTTTATCTACGATCGCAACACGATCGCACAATATCTCGGCTTCATCCATATAATGTGTCGTAATAATAACCGTAGTTCCTTTATCCCTGATCTGGCGGATCAAATCCCATAAATTTCTTCTGGCCTGTGGGTCTAAGCCTGTTGTAGGCTCATCTAGAAAAATGATACGTGGCTCATTAATGAGTGTTGTAGCAATGGAAAATCTTTGTTTTTGTCCACCACTCAGGTCTTTGAATTTTGCTTTTGCCTTATCACGAAGATTCACGGCATCCAATAAATGCATTGGATCAATGATGCGATTGTATAGTCCGGCAAACAATTGCAATAACTCCACCAGATTCAATCCCGGATAATACCCTGAAGTTTGTAGTTGTACACCGATGATCTTTTTGATCTCATTGGGTGCTTTATCCAAATCAAATCCATCTACCCATACCTGACCACTTGTTTTCTCCCGCAAGGTTTCGATGATTTCCAGCGTAGTTGATTTACCGGCTCCATTGGGACCCAGCAATCCAAAGATTTCTCCTTGTAATACCTCAAAGCTGAGTCCTCTTACCGCTTCAAAATCTCCGTATTTTTTATGCAGGTCTGTAACCTTAATTATAGGTTGACTCATGGTTAAAATTTATACACAAAGCCCGCTTGTTGTGGTGCAACACCAATCCCTAAAACAGCTTTGTTATGACGTTGATTGAATAAAGTTACGGCTAAAGCCAGATTTTTTTGCCCTTGCAAAGTCAAATATCCTCCTGTGATCAGTGAGGCAAAGCCGCCACCAATCATGGCCCATCCAGTTCCTTTTTTATTGTCGTCCGATAAATTCCTAATGCCGAAAATGATGGCAAAACTGCCTGCTACACCTAAAATTTGTCCGGCTACTTTATTGGACTGGTGTTTAAGATACAAATCAATCAATTGCTGATCGCGGGTACGATAAAACAATTGCATGAATTGTTTGCTTCCCTGGTATAAAGTATCCCGATATAAAATATTATTGGGTTTGGGATTGATGATATAGTGCATCTGTCCGGGCTCAACACGTTGTTGCGCTTGCGAGAAAGAACAAATGAATCCGAAAAAACAAATGGCAAAAAGACGGAGCATTTTTTGCACAAAATAAGAAGAAGAGGGAGATGTTCAATATTGAATTTCCAATTCTGAACTTGAAGATTCATTACTGTCAGAGGGAAATGGGCTGTGAGCTATGAGCCGCGAGCCTTGAGTCATAGTGTTGTAGGCTTAATTTTATAAATGATAGGGTTTACGAATAGTCTTTATCGGTTAAAAGCTATGTTTTACATGACCAAACAGGCTATTTCATCCTTCAAATTCAACTTATAAAAGCTCATAGCTCATGGCTCAAAGCTCGTAGCTGGTTTTACCTCCTTACAAATAACTTTCCAACTCATCCATCATCTCTCTACTACCAATAAACAAAGGTGTTCTTTGGTGTAATTCGGTGGGTTGTATATCGAGAATTCGTTGTTTGCCATCTGTTGCACGTCCACCGGCAACTTCAAGAATAAACGCAAACGGATTGGATTCATACAATAAACGCAACTTACCTTTTGGCTTGTCTATCGTACCTGGGTACATAAAGATGCCCCCTTTGATGAGATTGCGATGCACATCTGCCACCATACTGCCGATGTATCGTTGTGTATAAGGACCGCCGGTATCTTTGGTTTTACGCTGACAGGCATCAATGTATTTTCTAACGCCTTCATCGTATTGAAAAAAGTTACCGTGATTTACGGAATAAAACTTACCGGTTGGCGGACATTTGATATCCGGATGACTCAAACAAAACTCTCCAATCGAAGGATCTAACGTAAATCCGTTTACACCTCTACGGGTGGCATATACAAACATGGTACTGGAACCATAAATCACATAACCGGCAGCTACTTGTCTGTTTCCGGGTTGTAAAAAATCTGCTTTGATACATGGTTTTCCTCGCTCACTCACACGACGATAGACACTGAAAATGGTTCCTATCGAAACATTCACATCAATATTACCACTTCCATCGAGTGGATCAAACATCACCACATATTTGCTTTGGTTACTTACCTCATCATCAAACACTACAAAATCATCCAACTCTTCACTTCCGATACCGGCACAACTGATGCCATGCTGTAAAACACCCATGAATTGATTGTTGGCATAAATGTCTAGCTTCTTCACATCTTCACCTTGTACATTGATGGTTCCTGCATCGCCAAGGATATCGACGAGTCCGGCTTTATTGACTTCTACATTTACACGTTTGGCGGCAAGACCAATATCTCTTAATAAACTACTTAATTCGCCGGTGGCTGTGGGAAACTGTCTTAATTGTTGCAGGGTAAATTCATCCAGGGTAAGGATTCTTCTGTTTATTGTCATAGCTAAGGGCAATCGTTTGCACGAAGATATTTAATTTGATCCTCCCAAGCAGATTGAAAATTTGAAAATTGATTGGACTCAATCAAGAAGTGTACTTATTACACACCCTAATTACTTTGCAATCTGCATTTTTAAGCCGCTTCTAGATGGATCAAATTATTCATTGTCGCATGAACAATTGGGTAAAATAGATCACCCCTTTTGCATCCTGATAAGTACCGATGCCGGTTAAGGTATAATTGCCTTCAATATTCTTTTTATGTCCCGGACTATTGATCCATCCCTTTACCACTGCTTCTGCTGACAGTTCTCCGTATGCCAAATTCTCTGCAGCCCCCATTACAGCGCCGATGGTTTTTGATACTACTGCAATTCGTTGTTCAAATCCATCATGACTAAATGCTGCTCTTTTTAAGGCCATATTCTTACTATGAATTGTAGCTTGTTCATTGGCAACCTCTACAAACTTCAATGCGCCCAACCCTTTACGTTTACGGTATTCATTGACATGGTATAAAATGTCTCTGTTCATGGTAGCTGCACTAAAAGAAGGCGCAGTTGATTTTGTTGAATCGGAACTAACCATATTCCGATTACAGGAAAGCAAAAACAGAGGAAAAGATATAAAACCGATTAAAATTGCAAGAGTTTTGACATAACGCATATCATTCATTTTTTCATCTGTACGCAACAACTATACCAAATTACAATTGTTCGAATGATAAAATCCCCAAGGAAAGTTTAAACTAATGGAACAAATACTATACACTTCTTATACACCCTTCCATTTTGACCGTTGTTTACACCGGGCTTACCCGTAGTTTTGCCATCAGAACAGTTATATCCATGAAAGTATTCAAATTCGGAGGTGCCAGTGTTAATAGTGTAGACCGTATCAAAAATCTTGCATCCATCGTTCAACAATATAAGCAAGAGCCACTGGTGGTGATCATTTCGGCCATGGGTAAAACCACCAATGCATTGGAGAAAGTAGTAGAAGCTTTTTATGCCGGAAAGCAGGAGGAAGCACTTCAACTTTTTGAAGTAATTAAAAACCAACACCTCACTACTGCCAAATACCTACTGGTAAAACAGTACAATAGTTGCGCTGCCCAACTCCATGATTTTTTTACAGAAGTAGAATGGTTATTACATGATAAGCCCGTCAGAGAATTCGACTACTATTATGACCAGGTAGTCTGTGTGGGAGAATTATTGAGTACTGCTATCATCAGTCATTTCTTAATTGAAGAAAAGATTGCAAACGAATGGCTGGATGTTCGTGACATTCTTCGCACAGATGATAATTTCAGAGATGCAGGTGTTGATATTGGATTTACGGAAAAGAAAATAGTGGATAGTTGGCAGTTGACAGTGGATGCTGGCATGAACATCATCGTAACACAGGGTTTTATTGGATCAACAGATGAAAATGAAAGCACTACATTGGGACGTGAAGGGAGTGATTATACTGCTGCTCTTTTCGCAAATATGCTCAATGCAGAAAGTTTAACCATTTGGAAAGACGTAGTAGGCGTCATGAATGCAGACCCTAAGCAATTTCCGGAAGCACAACTGATACAGGAACTTAATTTCAATGAAGTCATTGAAATGGCATTCTATGGCGCACAGGTTATTCACCCAAAAACCATCAAACCTTTACAGAACAAGGGGATTCCGATGTATGTGAAATGCTTTCTGGATCCTTCTTTACCGGGTACGATCATTCACAAAAAGAATATCAAAGGACTACCTCCGATCTTTGTTATCAAAGAGAAACAAATACTCGTTCATTTGAAAAGCAGAGATTTCTCTTTTATGGGTGAAGAACCCATGCAACAACTCTATGCCATATTCGCGCAGACCCGTGTAAGACCCAACCTCATTCAAACAGGTGCTATTGGTGTGCAGATTTGTATGGATGATAAACAAGATAAGACAGATCAATTTGCTGCACAAGCGGGATTGTTATTTGATGTACAAGTAGAAAAGAATCTGCAGTTACTTACCATCAGACACTATGAAGAAGCTTTGCTTAACAAAATGTTGGAAGGAAAAGAGGTAGTGCTTTTACAAAAGACTAAGGAAACAGTACAGGCTTTGTTTAGATAATTTGATCCGCCTAGGCGGATTGAAAATGTTTTTTGCTGTATAAAAACACTTTCAAATAAAACTCATTTTCAAATTACCACATTTTCAAATTTTCAAATTAAAAGACATTTTCAAATTACTTCACCACTCTCCCAGCCCCTCTAAATCTGGGTTGCCAGTATTTTTCATTGAGATCACTGATCATCACGCCTCCGCTGGTGGCTGCGTGAACAAATTTGTTATTGAGTAGATATACTCCCACATGGGTAATATCCCGGTTGCGACCTGTTGTATGAAAGAATACCAGATCACCTTCCTGTAAATCTGCCAATTCAATCTTTTCGCTATTATCGTATTGTTCCTGTGCTGTTCTGGGTAAAGTGGTATTAAAAACATCACGCATCACTACCTGTGTAAATGCAGAGCAGTCGATACAATTTTCTGTATTGCCACCTAAACAGTATTTGGTTCCCCACCATTTATCAATGGTTTCCAAGAGTGGTATATTGGTTAATTTTTCAACAGTGGCATCAATAATTACCGCATACTTTAATTGAAGATAACCCGCTCTTTCAATATTGAAAGCATTCATATCCGTATTGCCGGTATTGTTTCGTTTACCGGTATTACCGGATGACGCTGTATTAGAATTGGTGGTACTGGCTTTATGTCCGGTAGTCACTACCGAGCCGGGTGTCACTTCGATCTGATCAAGAAAAGTTCTTTGTTGTGAAGTGGTGGTTTTGGCAGCTGTAGTTTTAGCCGTAGAATTATCCCTTGAAGTCAGCTTACTCAATGATTTACAACTTGTAAATACAAGCAAAACCATCATTCCTATCATCCAAACAGATCGATTCATCATAACTGCAATATACCCTGCTGCGGTTTTTATGCCAAATGATGTGGAAAAGATATGCAATAGCTTATGGTGAATGGCTAATGGTGGATTTCTGATGTCGGATGTCGGATTTCTGATATACTATGTTTGGCATGATGTGGATAATTGATTCTGTAAAAAAACCTTGTAAAATTGGATATTTGGAGTTCGGAATTTGGAAGCCCGATCCTTTAAAAAATCAGAGATCAGACATCAGACATTACAAATCTGACATCTGCCATCCAATCAGACTTCCAACATCAGACATCCGACATCCTTCTATGGCATTTTCACATTTACACGTTCATACACAATATTCTCTGCTCGATGGCGCTGCAGCGATCGATAGTTTATATAAAAAAGCTGCAAAAGATAATATGCCTGCCTTGGCTATTACCGATCACGGCAACATGTTCGGTGCTTTTGAATTTGTAAGTCAGGCTTGGAAAAATACCAAAGTAATCGGAAAAGATGCCGATGGAAAAGACATCACTGCGCCGGTTATCAAACCTATTGTGGGTTGTGAATTTTATGTGGTGAAAGATCGACATATCAAAAACTTTACAAAAGAAATAAAGGATGAAAGATATCATCAGGTATTATTGGCAAAGAATAAAAAGGGATATGAAAATTTGGTGAAGCTGACTTCCCTTGGATTCATTGAAGGAATGTACAGCAAATACCCACGTATTGATAAAGCACTGATTGAACAATACCATGAAGGATTGATTGCCACCACTTGTTGTATCGGTGCATATGTTCCACAAACCATTTTACATGATGGAGAAGAAAAAGCAGAACAGGAATTCAAATGGTGGCTCGATCTGTTTGGTGAAGATTATTACATCGAGATACAACGTCACAATATCAAAGAACAGGAACTGATCAATCAAACTTTATTGAAGTTTGCCAAGAAATACAATGTACCTGTAATTGCTACCAATGATAGTCATTATGTAGATCAGGATGATGCAAATGCACATGATATTCTTTTATGTATCAACACAGGAGAAAAACAAAGCACTCCGGGCTTTGACGATTTTGTGAATGATGATGCACAGATCAAAAACAGACGTTTTAAATTTCCCAATGACCAGTTTTATTTTAAGACAACAGAAGAAATGGGAAAACTATTTAGTGATATTCCTGAATCACTAGACAATACCAATCAGATCGTAGACAAGGTAGAAGTCTTGAATCTTAAAAAAGATATTTTACTCCCCGCCTTCCCTATTCCCAAAGAATTTCAAATACATACGGATGCCAATTTGAATCAGTGGGAATATCTGCGACATATTACCATGGAAGGTGCAAAAATGCGCTACTCAGACCTTACACCTGAGATACAGGAACGCATCGATTTTGAATTGTTCACCATCAAAACCATGGGATTTGCGGGATACTTTTTGATTGTGAGTGATTTTATCAAAGCCGGAAGAGAACTGGGTGTATTTGTAGGACCGGGTCGTGGTTCTGCTGCGGGAAGTGTGGTGGCATACTGTATCGGTATTACCAATATCGATCCCATTAAATACAATTTGCTGTTTGAGCGTTTCCTCAATCCGGATCGTAAGAGCATGCCCGATATTGATACGGACTTTGATGACGAAGGTCGTCAGAAAGTGATCGATTATGTGGTTGACAAATACGGCAAGCAACAGGTTGCCCAGATCATTACCTATGGCACCATGGCTGCCAAGATGAGCATTAAAGATGTAGCACGTGTCTTAGATCTACCCCTCGCTGAAAGTAATATGCTCGCGAAATTGGTTCCTGACAAACCGGGTACTGAACTGGGACGTGTATTACATGCACCACTGACTATAAAAGACGGCGAGAAATCATTGGAAGAAAAAGAAGCGTACCAACAAGAAGATATTGAGAACGTTAAAAAGTTGCGTGAGATCTACCAAGGTGATGATATCCGGGCACAAGTACTTAAAGAAGCAGAGCGATTAGAAGGTTCTGTACGTAATACCGGTATTCATGCCGCCGGTATCATCATTGCACCCAAAGATCTTACAGAACTGATTCCGGTTGCCACAGCCAAAGACTCTGATCTTTGGGTCACACAAATTGAAGGAAGTATTATCGAAGATGCCGGTGTTATTAAAATGGACTTCTTGGGTTTGAAGACCCTCTCCATTTTGAAAACAGCTTTGGAACTCATTCAGCAAAATCATGGTGTAACGATTGATCTCGATACTATTCCATTGGATGATGAAAAGACCTTTCATTTGTACCAACGCGGAGAAACCAATGCCACATTCCAGTTTGAAAGTGTGGGTATGCAAAAATACCTGCGCGATCTAAAGCCCGATAAGTTTGATGACCTCATTGCGATGAACGCATTGTATCGTCCGGGACCAATTGCCTACATCCCAAAATTCATTGACCGTAAACATGGTCGTGAGCCTGTAACCTACGATATCCCTGAAATGGAAGAATACCTGGCTGAAACCTATGGTATCACGGTCTATCAGGAGCAGGTGATGTTGTTGAGTCAGAGTCTGGGCGGATTTACCAAAGGCGACGCAGATGTACTGCGAAAAGCCATGGGTAAAAAACAGAAATCGGTATTGGATAAAATGAAGAAACAGTTCATTGACGGTGCTTCTGCAAAAGGACATCCTGCAGATAAACTCGAAAAAATATGGACAGACTGGGAAGCATTTGCACAATATGCATTCAATAAATCACACTCTACCTGTTATGCTTTTGTGGCTTATCAAACTGCTTATTTAAAAGCACATTATCCGGGTGAATACATGTCGGCGGTTTTGAATCATGCAGGAAGTATTGAAAAGATCACTTTCTTCATGGAAGAGTGTAAACGAATGGGCATTAAAGTATTAGGACCGGATATCAATGAATCCTTGAAAGGGTTTGCAGTGAATAAGAATGGAGAGATCCGTTTTGGGTTAGGTGGATTGAAAGGTGTGGGTGAAGCGGCGGTAGAAAATATCATTGTAGAAAGAGAAAAGAATGGTTGGTACCAGGATATTTTTGATTTTATCAAAAGGGTGATCCAAAGAAGTGTCAATAAAAAATCATTGGAAAGCCTTGCTTATTCAGGTGCGTTTGATTGTTTTAAAGAGTTTCACAGAGCGCAATATTTCCATATCGCAGATGGTGAAAAAATATCGGGGCTGGAGAAAATCATCAACTACGGACAAGCCAATCAATCTGCTGCTGCGGCAAGTACCAATACTTTGTTCGGTGATATGTCTTCTGCCATGCAAGTACCGATCCCTAAAATTGCCAATGTAGAACCCTGGACACTCACCGAGTTATTGGATCATGAGAAAGATGTAACGGGTATGTTCATGAGTGGACATCCATTGGACCATTTTAAGTTTGAATTGAAATATTATGGTATTACCAGTATCAATGATTTCAATGAGATCAAACAGACCTTGCATTTACAACCCAATCCCGGCAAACAAATTCGTGTAGCGGGTTTGGTAATTGATGTTCAGCACAGGGTTACCAAGACAGGGAAAAACTTTGGTTCTTTTGTCATTGAAGATTTCAGTGGTAAAACAGATTTCATTTTGTGGAGCGAGGATTATATCAAGTTTCAGAATTATTTAGAAAAGGGACAAAATATATTGCTGACCGGTTTCTTCCGTTCACGTTTTAATCAACCCAATAATTTCGAGTTCAAAGTAAACGTGATGTCTTTATTGGAAACAGTAAAGCAAAACTTAACCAGAAGTATCGAGATCAACATGCATCCGGCATCTATCACTCCTGATTTTGTATCATTTATTGATAAAAATGTGAAAGAACATCCCGGAAAATCTTCCTTGCGTTTTAATATTTATGAACCGCGTGAACAACTCAAAGTGAGTATGTATTCTTTGGAAAAAGGATTTATGATGAATGAGGAAATGGCACATTTCTTATTGGAGAATCCGGATTTAGATGTGAATGTTAGTGTGGTGGGCTGATACGAGTACTGCAATCTGTGAGTTCACTCTAATCACCATTTATCTACCAAAAACGCTGTTTATCCTTTTTTGTCTGTTTTTTACCAAGAAAAAATAGCTTCTTGTTACCAAAACAGACCTCATGTCATCTGAAACCCTGAAGCAACGGATCATTACAGTAGATGCATTACGTGGATTTGCCCTACTTGGGATTCTACTTGCACACATGATTTATTGGTATAATGCCGGTCCATTACCCGGCGAATATTTTCAAAAACACAATGATACGGCCAGTGGCATTCTGGGATTCCTCAATGAGATACTGATCTCCGGAAAATTCTTCGCCTTCTTTTCCTTTTTGTTTGGATTGAGTTTTTTTCTCCAAATGAATAGCATGGAAGAAAGCGGGAGACCTTTTGTGTGGCGTTATGCATGGCGCATCACCATTATGGGAATCATTGGTTTGATACATCATGCTTTTTGGAGAGGAGATATATTATCCATTTATGCACCACTAGGTTTCATTCTTTTGCCCATGAGGAAATTGAGTAACAAATGGATACTTACAATCGGTATTTTATTGGCGATCAATTTACCCAGTTTATTAATGCAGTTACCCGGACTGATAGAACATCTTACATCTACTACACCACCTCCTCCTCCACCATCCGGACCACCTCCCGGACCTGATCCTTCACAAGCATTTTTCAAGAATGTTTACCAAAGTGATATCTGGACGATGATGAAAAACAATATCATCAGCATTGGAGAGAAATTCGATTTCCAATTTGGCAGTGGTCGTATTTATGTAACCTTGGGCTTTTTCTTGTTGGGAATGTATAGTGGCAGAAAAGGATGGTTTGCGATGAGTGCAGAAGAACTAAAACCCATTTTCAAAAAGATAAAAAACAAATCCGGTTGGGTTGTTTTGGTAACACTCATTGGTGGACTTGCCATCTATGGATTGAATGAAGGTTTTAAACTCGGCTGGGAAAGAAGTCCGGTGGTAGGCATCATTTTTGGCACATTGTTTAATCTCAACAATGCTTCCCTGGTGGTTTTCTATGTCACAGGAATCACATTATTGATGAACCGAAAATTTTGGCAAAACTTATTGTACCCATTGGCTCCTATCGGAAAAATGGCTTTGACTAGTTACTTACTACAAACCGCTCTCGGACTAGTACTGTTCTTTGGATTTGGGTTTGGATTGGTAGGTGTAACACCCCCTTGGCTCAACTGGTTAATTGCCATTGCATTTTTTATCGTACAAGCATTTGTTTGCAAATGGTGGTTTAAACAATTTTATTTCGGTCCGGTGGAGTGGTTATGGAGAACAGCCACTTATTTCAAAATTCAACCCTTCCGAAAAAAATAACCCACTCCGTGCAACTCTGTGTTTGAACTCTGCGCCACTCTGTGGTTAAAAAGTAGAACCACAGAGATTCTGTGTTAAGAAACAAAGTTTTGACTATTTTTTTTAATTTTATTCTTTAGGCGGTTTTATACCAGCCTGTTTAGGGGAGTTTCCTTTATGGTACTCC
>VFQQ010000490.1_pt1 | contig 77271 bp, 130 predicted proteins | sample 3512341 | NCBI WGS metagenome assembly VFQQ01 (sample SAMN10412373, study PRJNA504923) | tailings metagenome | isolation source: Relicate 2 Philex TSF1 revegetated site | place: Philippines: Tuba, Benguet | collected 2017-08-29
GGGGGGGGGGGGGGGTGGGGTGAAGGGAGTGGGGTGAGCATGCAGCAGGTGAGAGCCAGGAAGGCGGAGGGTTGGCGGCAACGACAGCAGCGGCGGCCATCCCGCCCGCCCGACAGCCGCGGGCAGCTGGCCGCAGCCGCGCCATCGCTTCGCAGATCTGGCCCTCCTCCTCGCTGCTGTGCGCACCTTGCTGGGGGACAGGGCGTCCAGGTTCTCCACATCGCGGGCCTCGCGGCTCACGTTGTAGGCGGCCACGTCCAGGTTGCTGGAGGAGCGGTTGGGAATGAACCGATCCAGCTGCGGGAAGGGGGCGGAGGCACCAGGTGAACGTTGGTCGGGCGCAGGGGCGCGGCCGCCGCCCGGCCCCCAACGGCTCGCCGCCCCTCACCTTGCCAGCCGTCTTGCTGGAAACGTTGTTGAACACGCGGGGGCTAGAGGTGGCACGAGCCATGGAGGGGGAGGCAACAGTTGCCATGGTGCAGTGGGGGTTGCTAGGGGGTGCTGGGGGGCGGGGGGTGTTTCGAGGGATCGGGGGATCGCAAGAAACGGAGGGAAGCGGGCGGCAACCCGGCAGATGAGGGGCCCCCGCCCCATGCCGCCGCCCAGCGCGCACGCCGCGCTGCAGACCACCGGCTGACCAAGCAACCCACCTCTTCGAGGGCCTAGCAGGGTGCCAGGAGGCCCCAACCGGCGCCTTGTGCTTTTTCACTGCCTGCTGCATGACCCACTCCACCTGCTGCCCTCCCTCCCACCCGCCCAGGTACGGCAATGACCCCGCCACCGAGCTGACCACTGCGGCGGTGGAGCAGCAGAAGATCACCGAGCTGCGCCTGCGCAAGATGTTTGGCGGCACCGGCGAGGCCAGCCCCGCCCCAGCTGCCGCCGCCCGCGCAGGTCGGCTGCTGGCGCAGCTGGCGCCTGCCGCCGCAGGTTTGGCGCTGCGGGAGCCGCCGCCGCGGTGGCCGGGCCAGCACCCAGATGTTGCATGCCTGCGCCTGCCACGGACACATCTGCTTCCCGCAGCAGTGCCTTGCAGCTGCTGCTGACCTCAGTCAGCCCTCCCACCACCCTCACATTCTTGCAGACGCGCCGCCGCTGCGTTCACCCATCACCACACACGTGCTGGACACTTGCCTGGGGCGGCCCGCACCCGGCGTGGGCGTCACCCTGTGCCGCCTCGCCCCCGGCAGCTCGGCGGCATGGGAGCGCGTGGCAGCAGGGGCCACCAACCGCGACGGCCGCATCCCAGACCTGCTGCCGCCGGCCGACTGGGTGCAGCCGGGGCGCTACCGCATCACATTTGATGTGGCGGAGTACCAGGTGTGGCGCATGGTGCAGTGCAGCAGCAGCAGCTGGGTGGCGGGACTTGTGCCTGCTCTGCTCCGGTTTGAGTGCTCTGCGCACTACTTTGAGCGTTGCGGGACATTGTTGGCGCCATCGACGGCGGTGAAGGGAACATGCCCCTAACTGTGTGGGTGGGCCGCCGCTGCAGGCAGGCACAGGCGCTCGCAGGGTGGGCAGCATTTGTGCGCATAGCAGAGGCAGCATTGCAGCCACGGCTCCCTTCACCACAGCCACTGCCTCATACCTGCATCTACAACCACGCGTTTTGCTCTGTCAGCCGCCAAACCTAGCCGTCATCCCATCACTGCCTGCAGGCGCGGTGTGCAGCAGAGCAGCCAGCGTTCTTTGGGCCGGCAGCCGGCGGCGGCCCCGCCCGCCGCTTCTACCCCTCGGTTTCAGTGGAGTTTGAGATCCAGCCGCAGCAGGTGGGCGCGGCCGGCTGTTGTGGGGCGGTCACGGCTGGGTGTGGTGTGCCCAGAATGCTCTGCGCTTGTTGGGTTGGCAGGAAGGGGCGGGAGGTTTGCAGGAACGAGCGGGAGATGAGCGGCCAGTGCTCTGCTGGATACCATTTACTGTGGCCTTACTGCCCTGTGCTGCTGGCTCGGCTCGACGCTGATCTGTCCACCCTCCCCTGTCCTGTCCTGCCGTGCCTGCCAGGCGCGGGAGCACTTCCACGTGCCGCTGACGTGGAACCCCTTTGGCTACTCCACATACCGCGGCTCGTGATCACAGGGGTGTATTGATCAATGCGCAGTGGCTTGCAGCATTTCAATTGACTAGTCCACCCAAAATTGTTGTAACCTGTAACTGCTTGGTCACTGCCATTTGCTGGAGGAGCGGTTGGGGATGAACCGATCCAGCTGCGGGGAGGGGCCGAGGGTGAACTCTCCTGCTTGTGGGCAGCAGCTCAGGCAACCCGGCAGATGAGGGCCCCCGCCCCATGCCGCCGCCCAGCGTGCACGCCGCGCCGCAGACCGGCACACACCTTGTGCGCAGGACCAATGAACTGCCAATCAATGCGTGGCCATCAACGTTCAGTGTCCTTTACGCGCGCTTGCACCTCTGCAAACTAGCGGAACGCTTGACATGGCGCTGGGATGCTGGGCACAGCAGTGCGAGATAAATAGCGGCGCACCGAGCTGCTGCCTCCCCTGCCTGCTGGTCGGCTCAGCGGCATCACTCTGAGCATGCTGCAATGGCCTCCCGAATGCCGATGGCCCAGTCCATGCAGTCCTCAATGCCGCCTGCCCGCAGCGTCAGCGTGCGCCCCCGCCCGCCGCCCACCGCCGCACTGAGCAGGCCGCCAAGGGTGGCCAAGCCGCCGGGCACTGCCTCGATGATGCGGAACACCGGTGCCTCGCCTGCAGGTGGGCACGGTGGGTGGCAGATGGGCGGCAGGTGCAGTGGATGGCGGCGTCAACCAAAGTTGCTGAACATCATCCATGGAACTAAGCACTACTGCCTCGTTTGAGCCAGCCACTGCGCACTGTCCATGCCTTCCACCCTGCCCCTCCCTGCCACCCGCCGCCCCTCCCACCTTGCTCAAAAGAGCAGCGTGCAAGGTTCAGGCTCTCTACAGGCGGCGTCCAACTGCTGGCCCCTCCCCAGGACAGCTGCCCCACGCTGCTGCTACGAGACGCGCCGCCGCCGCTGCCGCCGCCGCCGCCTGGCGCTGCCGCCCCGCCCGGCCCCGGGCTGCTGCGCCCGCTCTCCCCGCCGCCGCTGCCGGCAAAGCCGCTTGCTGCGGCTGCCTTGGCTGCTGCTGAATCCAGTGAAAAGAAGTGCAGGTGCCCCGCTCGAGTGAGGACCAGGTGGCCCTGCTGCCACCGGCTGCAGCTGCTGTCCCAGCGCTCCATCGTCCCTTGCCTGCAGTTGCAAGGAGGGAAGGTAACAGCTAACAATAGGTTGCTTGGCAATTTGCTCAGCCTGCAGCGGCAGCCGTGCGCTGCATGTCACGAGTTGCAGTGCAAGCGGCACAGGGGCAGACGCCATGCAGCACAATGCAGCATGACACTACAGCCGCCAGCTCCAGCTCACTGCACAGCACAGCCCACCCCATCGCTCACCGCACAATCTCAGCACTGCCCAACAGCTCGCTACAGATCTGGTCCACTGCTTCCCGCTGCCGCGCCGACAGCGCCTCAGCACTGCAAGCACAAACAGAGATAAGACAGGCAAACTGCTGTGCAGAAGGTGGGGCAGATGTGGGCATGGCATGCGCAGCATGCATCCCCCAATAAAGCCAAACAGGCAGGCCGAGCACCGGCACACTGCACACAGTCAGCCAAGCTGCGCACATAGTCTGCAGGCTGCTAGCTGCTGGCAGTCCACATCTGCAGCCTGCTCGCCTCATGTGCAGCCCACCTGTGCACGCTGCTGGCCGCCACTTGGGTGAAGGCCTCCAGGTCTGCCTCGGCATCGATCTCGCTCAGCAGGCCCTGCAACTCATCTACAGGCCAGATGGGGGGAAGCGGTGTAAAGCCAGCTGCACGGCACGTGTCCAGGCCAAACCAAGCTCGGCTCAGCTGCAGGACGCAACCCTCTAACACTCATGAGGCGCCCCCACGCATGCCGGCAGTACCATCAGTGCGTGGTGAGGGTAACGAACAGCCTGGCTGCAGCAATAGCCTCGAAGCACTGAGACCTTGAAGCACTGCCACGGCTCACCTGCGATCTCCTGGATGGGCACCAGTTCAGCTCGGTAGATGCGCACAAAGGCGGCCAGCACCTGCGCCTGGCCGGCTGCCCGACGCCGCTCCAAATCGCCCACGCGAGTGAAGGCAGCTGCCAGATATCGCCGCTCTGTCTGCTGCGCACGCTGCAGCCGCACCTGCTGTTCCACCAGCGTGCCCTCTGTGGGGGGGGCAAGGAGGGCGTGTGGGGCACACAGCGTTGACTGCCTGCGCCTGGAGCGCTCCCCAGATGCAGAGGCAGCAGCGTGGCTGCAGCTCGGCAAGGTGCGCAGTGATTCCTGCTGCACGCCGCACCCAGCCACATCTGCAAATGCCCATACTACGTGCGCCTCTGCAGGGTGCAACGCCACACACACTCCCTCCCCTCACCTGTCAGCCAAGGGTCTCCATCCACGCCGCGCCCCCGCCCGCCCTGCCGCTGCCGCTGCGCCGCCACCTGCTCCAACACCTGGCACGCCTGCTGGTGCGCCCTGCGGCAAATAAGTTGAACAGCACAGCACAGCGCAGATTGACAGCATTGGTAGACCTGCTGGTGTGCCCTGCGGCAGGGAGGCATGCAAAGTATTGCACAGCACATGAAAACATGCGCATGCCTGCTGGTGCGCCCTGCGGCAAGAGGCATGCGCAGCATTGCGGCAACGGCGCAAAAACAGCAGAAGGGCAGCATGGCATTCATGCACGTGCTCAGCACAAGTGTGCAGGATGCATGCACGTGCTCATCATAAGCGTGCAGGGGGCAAACTCAGGAAAGAAAGGAAAGAAGCACGCATGTAGCGAGCGGAGCTGCATGCTGCCCAGCCGAACCTGAGGGCTGTCTTCAGGCCAAGCCGGCTGGAGTCCACCTCTCGCTTGGCCCGCCCCGCGCCAGCCACAATTTCCTCGCAGGCTCTGCATACTCAAAGGCATGGGACACCGCACCGGCCATGGGCAGCCAGCTTCCTGTCGCAGCTGGGCCACCGGGGACGGCAACTTGCGGCAGGCCAGTCTGACGGATTCCACCAGTGCAGTAGCGGCCATGCAGCAGAGGACGCACCTAAGACACCCTGCCATTCTCACGCACATGCCCTGCCCTGCTCTCACGTGCGCAGCTCGCCGACTAGCGTGTGCAGCCCCTTGATTGCTGTTTGCAGCCGCTCGGCCACCTGCAGATGAAACAGAGAAAAATAGGCAAGATTTACACACGCATCTGTGCTCCACACCCGCAGGCACGTCGGCAGCTGCTCACATCACACTACCAAACAGCATATGGCTCGGCGCAAGTTCAGCAACATAGATAGCAACAAGAAGCACACAGCTGGATCGCCTCCCTTACCGAGCTGTGCGCCAGGCCCATCATATCAGGGAGGTCGCTGGCCCGAGCCATGGCTGCCCGCAGCGAGGGCCCGTCTGCTTCGCTGGACAGGCTCAGCTTGGCCACAGCTGACATGGCTCGGGAGTAAGCCGCCTCCGCCGCTGCAAACGCCTGTGCAGGCCAGCAGGGGAGCGACAAAACGACGTGACGTGACATATTGCATTGGCCATTCAGACAGCGGCTTACATGTTGGCTGGCCCAGCACAGCTACGATGTTGATCTACAATATCCGGCTGCTTGTTTCGCAGCCGGCCAGCAGCTCTTCAACGTTTGCCAAACACCCCCCGCACCTGGAGCACCGCCAGCGTTCGCTCCGCCGCCGCCCGCCCGCTCTGCAGCCTGCCCAGCACCGCCGCCGCCATCTGCTGGTTGATGCGGCTCTCCTCTGCTGCATCCCTATCCAAGGCATCCACCACCGCGGTCAGGCTGTCCAGCTCAGCGCCAAACTGCAGCGGCTGGCGGGCGGCGCTGCCGCCGCCCAGCACGCTGTGGTTGCCGGGCGAGGAGGACAGCGCAGCGCGCGCAGCACGGGCCAGCTCCGGGTTGCGAGCAATGTCTTTGCGGAAGTTGAACTGCTTGAGAAGGGAGTGGCACCAAGAGGGCAGGCGGGACGGGGTGGGTGGAGGGACGTGGCAGTACAGGGGCCGCAGCAGAGCACCGGCATTGGGCGGGTCATCCAGTGGTGCTGCAGCTTGCACTTGGATGGCACGAGTCACACAACAGCCTACACCCCTCGAGTCTCAAACTCAACGACCCTTCACAACAAGAAACACAGTGGCAGGAGCAGCGCACCTTTTCGGGCGTGCTGCGTGCACTGGCGGCCAGTGAACGGCGGGCTGCACGCTCCAGCAGCCGGGAGGTGGGCGAATCGGGGTCCGCCACAAGCCTGCAGCACTGGCACAAGCGGTGAGTGTTTAGAGACAATCAGGAAGCCGGCGGCTTGTTGCAGGCGGCGCAGCAGCGGGAACGATGGCGGCGGCGGCCAGGCGGTGGCGGCGGCGGCGGTGGCGGCCACCTCTCCGGCCCATCGCTGAAATCGGAGCCGAGCGGGGATAGGCCCCCGTCATCATCGTCTGCCGCATTAGAGATCCTCAGCTGGCCCAGCCGATGCGCCGGCGAGGCAAGAGGCTTGGCCTCAGCCAAGGGGTGCCCGCTGGCCGCGCTACCTCCTCCTGCGTGATCGTGGATGGACCAGGATCTGTCGAAGGCAGCGCATCGGCCCTGGCGCCTGCAGCAGCTCTCGCTCGCCCCTTGTCCCACCTTGCAGAGGGTCGGTCATGCCTCCTGGGCCGCCCTTACAAACTGCAAAGCGATCACAAACGACCGAGAGAGCTGTGGCGACGATGCTGTAAGAAGGGCTCGCAGCGGCGCCCGACGCCCGGCGGCGGCGAGCGTGCGCCAGCAGGTGCGAGTGCAAGGGAGGTCAAAGGAAAGGAATCAAACAGGGAGCAAAAAGGATGAGTGTGTGCGAATTCAAGGAACCACAGAGTAAAAGCTTCTCAAATCACAGCTGCACGAAAGGGCAGGGCGGACGGCAGTGCACAAGAGCGCCGCCGCGGGCTTCCAAGCTGAGCGTTTCGCAGGGCTGCTTCAGCACGTGCAAGGGACATGTGGGTTGGATGTAAAATGGCATCATACGCAGGCGGGCGCTCAGCCTGCCAGCTCCTCATCCTCATCACTCTCCACAGCGAAGCTGTCGTACGCTGCAGACGTGCTGCTACCCTCCGGCAGCTGCCGCGACTGCACGTTGAGAGGTAGGGCAAGGGAGTCGGGCTGGGAGGAGTGGCGAGCACAGGTGGGCGAGCACAGAGGCAAGCTGTACGGTTTGCTGCTGAGCAGTGTTGCTGGCGAGCATGCCGTACACTGCTCAGACTGCAGACTGCAGACTGCACGCCGCAAGCAAGCGCAGCCAAACCTTCCCAGCGGCTTGCCAAGCTGGGCTTGCCTGCTCAATGGCGGCCAGCACCTCCGCCTCGCTCTGCGGCAGCACCCGCTTGATGGCCAGCACCTTGTCGTTGTACTCAAGCGTACCGGGCAGCAGGTTCCTGCAAGTCAATAGATGTCGCTCAGCGCAGCATCGAATATGTGCGACACACCTGTGTGTGTGGCGCGCGAGCTCGAACGCAACCTGCTGGAGATTGCGCACGGGCCAGCCTGCCGGCCTTTCAACAGAGTACCTCAATCCAGACGTCACCCTTACAACTTCGCGGTATCAGGCAGCCCCGCCTCACTTCTGGAACCAGGGGTGCTGCTTGATCTCCGCAATGGTGCACCGCTGCGATCAGGGAGGAGAAGAGTCGTACTGCAACACGTCCTTTACTGCTAGGCCTGTGGAGCAATACACCTCAGTTGAGGCAGCGACTACCACCAGAAAGCGACTCGGCTGCTCGCCACACGGACTGTGTTGAAGCAGCCTCTTTCAGGCCCTGCACAGCTGCTGAGCCGCCGCCGCCGCGCTATGCATGCTGTGCACGCTCACCGCGGCGTGGTCGGGCGTCAGCATGCGGGCGATCAGGTCCTCGCACTCAGGGCTCACTGGCTTCCTGTGAAACATACAGCATTGCTGTTCATTGTAAGCAAGCATGCACATCAGGGCAGGGAGAGCAGCAGGGCAAGTGTGCTCCGCGGGCCCCCGCATGCAACCTGGCGGCTGCCGTGCACAGCAGACGGCGTTGTATCTGCACATTGGTTTGCCCAGCCCTACTGCTTGCACTGCCGCAACAACATCGTGGTTGCGACAGCTGAGCTCTCACCAGGTGGGGAACGTGAAGTCGCCTGCCATCATGCGGCGCAGCATCTGCAATGGCAGGGGCAGGGGCAGGCGACAGCTTGCCGTTGGTGGGGAGCAAGCCCCAAGCACGTGCAGGGCAAGGCAGCCCTGCTCAGCGCAATGCAGGTGAGTGGACGAGGCAGTTGCTTGCAGCCAGCCCAACGGCGGCACAAGTGCATTCTGGAGTACCTGTCTGGCAAGCAGTAAAATGCAGTGTGTCTTCCAGCCAGACCTACCTTGCGCATCTGATCCGCCTCGCTGACCGGCCCGCCGCCGCCGCTTGAGGCGTTGTTGGGCTCGGCAAATGGGAAGGAGACGAAGAGCATGACGTAGAGCAGGACGCCGCAGGACCAGATGTCGGCCTGCAAAGTTTGGGAACAAAGTAAGGGAAGGAGACGACATACAAGCGACAAAAACGCTTGCACTCTGGTGCCGCTCTGCGGTGTCAACTGCGACACTTAATCACAGACATTTGTCCAGCCCAGCACCAGCCCACCTTCATGCCATCGTATGAGTAGCCCGGCTGGTTGAGCAGCACCTCTGCGGCCGGGCAAGCAATTGCTCAAGCAAGGTTCAGGCAGAGGTGACTTCGCCACCGATGTGCTGCTGGGCAACAGCACGGCATGCGGGATGTGCATGCGAGCATGCCGGGCGCCATGGCAGCGTGCCGCTCTGAGCGTGTGCATGCAGCCCGCTACGGAAAAAAATGCCGTGTGCTGCACTCGCCTGGCGCCACATAGTGAAATGTCCTGCAGCAGGGAGGTGCGGAATAGCACATTCAGTGTGGTGCTGGCCAATGCTGTTGGTGAAGTGCATGCGGCCTAATGAATCCGGCGCCGAGCAGGTCGGCCTGCACGGCGGCAAGACACAGCTGCCCAGCACTGCTCGAGTCGAGTGCTTACCCCGCTCGTGTGGATGGTGCGCTGTCTTCCAGGCCCTTTGCGTAGCTGCACATGACACATGCAGGTGGCATGCAAATCAGCGCATGCCGTGGCCACGACAACGCACCCCATGAGCTGCGCAGGCTGTCAGTGCAGGGCGGTGCAAACGGCACAGCACAACAGTGGCAAACCCTGGCACCCAGTGCCGGCAACACAGTCTGCAGCAAGCCAGCACAGAGCTCACCCAAAGTCACAGAGCTTGACCATGGGCAGCGAGGGCTTGGAGCGGACCAGCAGCGTGTTCTGCACGTAGCCGGTTGACGGGGCCGGCAACAGTTGCTTAGGGCTTGCAAGGCTTGCAGCAGATGGGACTGAGCCAGGCATGACGCTGAAACCGGCGGGCAGCATGGCAGCGCACTCAGCGCCGCCTCCGGCCACGGGCACAATCTTGCAACCAGGCCCCGCCGAAACAGATCTTGCTTGCCTCTGGCTTGATGTCCCGGTTCATCACTCCCACCCGGTGGCAGTAGTCGACCGCCAGGATCTGCGGGGGAACCACACCGATTGATCAGAGATGGTGCTGACAAAGCAGCGTATGCCACGGTGGCACATGCATCCCGCCGCAGTCACGGCCGCATGGCCCGCATGCAACCAAGTTGCCGCTCCACCAATCAGCTGCCGCGCGCCCAATCGGCTGCCCACCAGCTGCTGGAAGATGTAGCGCGCCTCGTCCTCCGCCACGCCGCTGCGCTGCGCGTTGATGTAGTCCAGCAGGTCGCCGCCTGGAGCAGGGGAGCTCGAATCAAGATGGTACTCTGTAGATTCGAACCTAAAAGGACGCTTCACGCGCCAACTGTGGTGGCGGCATGCCACCTGCAGATGGCCGCGCCGATTTGAAGCTGGCCAGCCCATGGGCTGGGCTCAGCAGGAGCCATGTGCCTGCAGCGCAAGGTGCCCATGTTTGGGAAGTGCTGAGCATTTGTGGCTGCCCACCTGACACGTATTCCATGGCGATGCACAGGTAGGGCGGGGCGGCAAACACACACCGTGCACCATGCAGACAGAAGCAAGTCAGCGGCAGCCATGAGCAGGCCCACCTGACACGTACTCCATGGCGACGCACAGGTAGGGCTGGCTGCAGGCATGCTGGTCAATACAATAAGCAGATTTGAAGGCAGCCAGCAGCAGTCGCTGCCGCCCACCTGACACGTACTCCATGGCTATGCACAGGTAGGGCGGGGCGGCAAACACCTCCTTGAACCGCACCACGTGCGCGTGCAGCAGCTTCTGCGGAGGGCGGCAGGGAATCACTTTGAGGTCTGCTTCTGCCCGAAGGTGGCAGGGAGCCGGGGCGGCAACTGGCATGCAGGGGCCTTGCAAGCACATGCGGCAGTGGGAGCGGCAGGCAGCTGGTTTGGGGGGCATGCATCGGCTGGCCAGCAGGCCCGGCGCATGCCAACAGCCAGCAGTCGCAAGGGGGTCATGCCGACGCCCCACCCCGCGCGAGCAGCAACGGCAGCAGCTGTGTGGCAAGCCATGTGCATGCTGCACGTCCGCACGAAACAGAAAATGTCTGGCAGGCTTGCGTCGCTTCGCACCTCGTGGTGCATGATCTCTGCGGCATGGTGGTGGGAGGGCAGGCAAGAAGTGCAGTGGGCACTGGGCCAGCGCTCACTCCGGATGCCTCGGAAGTGGCAACCGCAAGCAGCACTGCACCCAGTTTGCACCCTGCTGCTCACCTCGCAGGATGTCCTTGGTGTCGTGGCTGGGCCTGCACAGTGTGCAGGACATAAGGGATCCTTAAGTGAGAAGGGGAACATCGGCCGCAGGCAAGCAGCTCCTGCCAACAGCGGCAGCGACGGCGGCCGCCGCTACCGCTTCCATTCGATGCCATGCCCTAGCCAGCGCCCTATCCTGCGCAAGCAAGTCCAGCGTCCTCCTCACCCAATGCGCATGGCCTTGATGGCGCACTGCTCCCCGCTGTTCTGCTGCACGGCGAGCACCACGCTGCCAAAGGCGCCGCGGCTGAGCGGCCGCAGGAGGCGGTACTTGGCGGCGGCGGGCGTGCGCTCCAGCGCCTCGCACAGGCCTGCGGCAGGACGGGTAGGAGGTTCGAAGGCATTGGTGGCTAGGCTGCGCAGGAGTGGCCTGGCGGCGGCCGGCGGTGGCGGCGGCGGCTGCGGCAGCGCCATGGACCGGCCTGCGAAATCTTCGTCGCACGGGACGGACACCATAGGGCGTTTCTAATCCGTGGGATGGGGCTGCCAGAGGCACAGGGAGCTCGATGCCGCTAGGGCTTAGAGTTGCGCGACTGCTGGGCACGGCTACAGCCGCCAGGCATCCAGCTTGCAGCTCCCAGGCTGATGCGCAAAGGCTCAAGCAGGGCAGGGCAAGCGGGTCTAGGGTGAGCCCGAGCGTGTGAGGAAGGGAAGAGGTCCGATTGAAATGCAAACCGGTTGGATCAAACGAGCAGCGTTGCAAGACGACGATGCCAGAAGCGCAGGAGGCATGGCGGCCCTGTTGGCGTTGCCGCCCCGCATGGATTGGCGGCCTGTGGCGGCGAGCGCGCCGGGAGCCGGCGGCAAGCTCTGGTGACCTGGATTCAGCCCTGAGCACCTTGCACAAATTTCACCTTCCCACCACCAAGCTCACCCGCCAGCTGCTGCGGCGAGAGGTTGCGGCGCTTGGCCTTCCAGCGAGCGACGGCAAGCGCCGCCGGCGTGGGCGCGGCGGTCGAGCCGCCGCAACGCTGGGCCAGGAGCTGCACCAGAGCACCTGCAAACGTGCCCTGCTGGCGTGGGCGCTTGGCATGCGGGTTGGCTGGCTGGGTCGGCTCAGAATCCATGGCTGGCGGCAGGTTGGAGCGGCGGCGGCGGCAGAGGGGTGGAGGCGGCGGCCAGGAGCAGCGGCTGCCCTTCAGTCGAGACTGCTTTGGACCGGATTGCACGTGATATAGGTGTCCTTCACACGCAGGCTTCAAGCAGACATTCACTTGGAGGGAAGAAGGAGCCGCCAGCAGCTGCCGCCGCCGCCGCTCATGCAGCCTTCGTCGGAAGGTTGCCCTGCAGTTTGCTCGGCACCTCGCTTCGCTTGCAAATCGCATTGCTTTTGCTACCATCCATGGATAGGCAGCCCCAAGAGACCCATTCAGGGCACTGCTGTCGGCAGTCGCTCCAGGTAAGCAGCTGAGACCTGCTGCCAGGTGCCACTCGTGAAGGCTGGCTGCCTGGTGCAGCAGGAAGTTTAGCGGGCACCCTGCACTCACCTTGCAGGCCTTCGCCGAGCATGTGCGCGCTCGAGGCCGCGCCCGGGGGCTGGCACCCGATGTGATCGAAGCGCTGTTGCAGCCAGACGACCATCCAGGCCGAGCGCCATGCGCTGGCGGTGCGCAGGCGGCGGTGCCGTCGCCGACCAGCAGCAGCGGCACGGCGCCGGAGCCACGCGGCCTCGTCTTCTTTCACGACTGCCAGTGAGCCAGCATGCGCTTGTCATCAATGCGCACTGATGCACGTCCCTGCAGAATGCTTACTGCGGCCAGGGCTGCCTTGCCCGCCCTTGCTGCAACTCTCCGCATGCTTACTGTCGCACAATCGAGCCGCTCGGCTTAGTATACAGCGCATGCCCTCCCCGCGCAGGCACCTGGGCTGCGCCGACCCGCTGTGCCAGCTGTGCGCCAACAACCCGCAGCGCAAGTGCGGCAGCTGCTTCATCACCAAGTACTTCCAGGCAAGGCGGCTTGGGGGAGGGCTGGGTGGGGAACCTTGAGCACAAGAGTGCTGGTTCCCTGCTGTCCTGTGCCTCATGCGGCATGCTGTGCAACAAGCAGCGCGCTGCTGCTGACACACCAGTCACATGCAAAATGCGGATTCAACTACGCCTCCCACCGTTCATTGACCAACCGCCCTCCACCCGTCCACTCCGCCCGAGCAGGGAGCGGTGCTGGCGGCGGGTTGCGGCGCCCCGCTCTGCGTGGCCGCTGTGAAGGAGCGGGACGGCTCGGTGGTGGAGGACCTGCCCGCAGGGCTGCAGCTGGAGGTGTGTGGAGAGCAGGCGCGGACGCGTGCAATGACATGCACACTCCCACAAGGCTGGTGCGCCAGCTGGACCTCTGCGCAGCAGCTTGAGGGCAGCCCGCTAGCGACCGGAGGGACCTAATTTGCAAGCTCCACTGCCTCCACCCAACAACCACAGATGTTCCTGGTGAACAATCGGCTGTTTGAAGCGGAGCGGCCGCCCGACCAGGATGTGCACAGCCGCCTGGCCGCCTCACAGCTGCTGAAAAACGCAAAGGTGCGCACTGAGGCTTGGCAGCAGTAGAGCGGAATCCAGCCTGCCCGGTACAGGCGTGTAATGGCCATCCTCGCAGCTGCTGAAAACGCAAAGGTGCAGGGAGAGGGAAGGAGTTCCTCCGCAGCAGCAGGGCATGCCATGCGGCACATGCTGTCCCTGCGACGCGCATGCAATGCCATTGCCAGCCTGTTGCTGACCCCCGCGCTCTCAGCTGCCGTCAGCGCCCTGCCACCTGCTCATTCATCTCCTGCTGTGCAATCTCCCCTCCCCTCCTGCCCCCTCGCCCCTGCAGGGCTCCAACCTCCTGCTCTGCGGCAGCGGCGGCGTGCAGCAGCCCAGCGGCACCGTGCGCATGCCGCTGCCTGGATCAGCTGTGTCGCTGCCGGAGCTTCGAGTGGACGGCAGCAGCGAGGGCCTGCTGGGCAGCAAGCTGTGGGGCTACAGGTGGGGCGGGCTGGGAGTCGCAGTGAGGAGGGCTTGGAAGAGGCAAGGCGTGGCCAGCATGACATGCACAGCAGGCACGACGACTCGCCGAGCAACAGGCTGTACACTTGCTCAGCAAGCCGTTGTATGGAACTGCTGCCTGCAAGCACATGTCATGTTGAAGCCTTCAAGTAGCATCCGTTATGCAGGCTGGCTGTGCGTGTGCTGGATGCAAACGGCGCCCCGCTGCGCTCCATCCAGCCCGCCCTGTCCGACCAGGCAAGCACAGGCTGCAATCGTTGCACTGATACGTTGGAAATCACAGTTGGACACAGCGCACGTGGACGGCCGCCTTAGGGGCTGTCGTGCTCTGCTCAACGCAACATCTGTGCACAATCTGACATGTGAGGCAAGCGTGTCCTCTACCTGACAGATGATTGTGACGACCACGCGCGTGAAGGGCAGCGTGAAGCCCGCTGTGCCGCTCACCACAGACCCAGGTGGGTGTGCTCCTTCAGGACATCGATTGAAAGCTATGCTGTCTCTCAGCAGCTCGCTGCAGCTGATGCTGTGGCACAGCTCCAAGCTGCGCCACACGCGTGCCAACTTGAACCATACTGAAGGCAGCACATGTTGCCGTCCCCTCTCTGCCAAACCTGCCGCAGTGGGCAAGCTGAACGGCATTGGCGACAAGATGGCTGCCAAGCTGGCACAGGTCGGGCCTTTCTACACGTGTAGCCTTGTGGCTACACGCAGAGGCTTTTACAGACTGAACGCCTTGAATCTGCAGTGGCGGGTCGTCTGCAGCGCTTACTGGCTTGTGCGCTGGTGGCCTTGCCAGCAGCGATTGTGAGGCTTGCCAAATGAGCTGCTATCCATCTCTGCGCAGGCTGGTGAGGTGCTGGCGGGCCTTGAGCTGGACATTCCCGCGGGCGGCATCAAAACGGGTGAGGGCGTAAAGCACGCTGCCGTCACATGCTGGTAGCGCAACTGCCTGAGTGCGACATGTGATGCCTTCTTTCAACCACCTTGCCCGCCCCCCCCGCCCCTGGCAAGCAGTTGCCGACTACCGCGGGCTTGTGGCCGCCACCGACCGCTCCCCCAAGCTGGCGGAGCGAGTGATTGCAGCGCTGGGGCTGCAAAAGGGCTGGGAGGATGCTCGGCGGCACGCGCTGGTGGCGGTGCAGCCCGACTTCCTGCTGCGGTGAGCGGGCCTGCCGGTTGGGAGGAGGGACATGCGAAACCATGCTGAGCACGCCGGGTGAAGGCAGCAGCCACAGCGCCCGGCACATGCTGCGGGGGCAGTGCAGCTCCACATCCAACTGCACGGCAGCAGAACCGCCACCAGGTTGACACATTGTGCACTGGTCCTATTCATCCATCCTGCAGCGTGTGGTTTGCGGACCCGACCGTGGGGCGCGGCCTGCTGTTCAAGACGCACCTGGGCGCCCCGCTGCTGGACCGCCCGGCAGGTGCGGGGCAGCCGCCATGCAGCAGGCGGTGCCTTACGGCAGTTGATGCGTTTTGGAGGTGGATCTCCGGCTTTTCTGCATAGCTGCTGGACAGGCGGGTGGGCAGGCGAGCCTTGGTTGCACGTGAATGAACATCCATTCGCACTGCACCAGTGACTCCCACCTGCCCCCTGCACTGGCCCCTCCCCCCCTCCTGCAGCCATCTGCCACTCTGCCGCCGACGGCACCCTGGCTGTGGCCGGGCTCGTGGGGGCCGGCACCCCCGAGGTGCAGCTGTGGCGGCAGCAGGCTCGCGCTTGCTGGGGCCTGCCGGCCCACCCCGGCTGGGGCCTGCTGCACATTGCTGTCGAGGATTTTGAGGCGGCACTGCCGCCGGGCAGTGGCGCCTCTACGCTGCTGCCTGCTGAGCTGGCAGTGCCCTGCCAGCAGGAAGTCATGGCTCGACTGGCCAACCTGCCTCCTCCAGACCAGCTGCTGGCCCAGGCTCCGCAGCCGCCGGCGGCAGGCGGCATCGGCGCCCCGGGCGCCGGCGCAGGCAGCGCTGCTGGCGGCATGGGTGGCCCGGCAGGTGGCATGGGCGGCGCCGCCGGGCCGGCACCCTCAGCCGCGGTAATGACGGCGCCTGCGGAACAGCAGCCTCCTCCCTCCCCTGCCGAGCTGGCTATGCAAGGCCAGGCGCCGGCGCCCGCTGGCCCAGAGAGTCAGGCAGGTGGAGCGGCAGCAGCGGCGGCAGCGGGTGGCGGATTAGCAGCTGCTGGAGGGCAGGCAATGGATCAAGCGCCGCTGGCCTCCCCTTATGAGACCGCCATGCGGCTGCCCTCCCTGCCGCTGCTGGGAGACATGTTCCCGTCCCTGCCCAAGGCAAGTTCACTCTACATTGTGCCTGCCGCTGGTGTGGATTTTAAGGGCGTCAGCATTTCAGTGACGTGTAAAGGATGTGCAGGAGGGCAAGCCGCTGCTGAGCGTGCAGCAAGCCGCACCACGCTGCAAGATTTGGCGCATGTCGCTGGAATAAGTTGCATTACGGGAGGGATCCCTGCTTTGTCCCACTGTGTTGAGCCGAATCCGCTGTTGTGGCCTCCATTTCTCTGCAGGAGGTGGAGGCCATGGAGAGCCTGCAGGGCCTGCTGCAGGGGGATGCCTCCCTGCTGCCCATGCTGTCCGCGCTGGCTGCTGACAAAGCAAAGCGTGGCGGCGGCGGCGGCAGCGGCCGGGGCGGCGGATACGACATGCACGCTGTGCAGCTGCCTGAGCAGGCGCAGCAGGCACAGCAGGGGCGGCAGCAGGAGGCGATGCCTTCTCTACTGCTGCAGCTGTTTGCCAGCTTGGAGCAGCAGCGGCGCCCGGGCAGCGGGGAGCAGGCACAGCAGGCACAGCAGGCGGGCGGCCTGGGTGCTGGGGAGGAGGCTGGGGGAGGCGAGGAGGGTGTTGGCGAGCGGCCCTCTTGGATCCCGAGCGGACTGTTTGGAGGGCAGGTGGGTCTGGTCGGATGCCGTTGTTCATGCTGGACACAGGGGACGAGCGCCCGTGGCAGTGATTTGCAATAGCACAGATCAACAGCAATGCAGGGCGGCCTGCCGCTGCTGCTGCTTCTGCTCCCCGGCTGTCCATTCATCACCTCCCAAGCATCCCATCCTGCCGCCCTGCCCTCTCATGCAGGATGCATCCCGCGAGGCGGAGCAGGGCGGCGAGGTGCCCATGACCATTTCGCTGCGCCCGCCCGCGTTTGGCAGCTGCTTTGAGGCCACCTCGCCCCGCTTGGGGGGGCTGCAGGCGCAGACCAGTGGGCGGTACGAGCAGCTCCTGGCTTCGATGTCACTGGACCGATAGGCAGGGCATGCTGCATGCAACTGTTGGACATGGCGCCTCCGTAAGCGTGTACAGATCTGGAGCGCCTTTCGAGGGAAGTCAGCGCAGCGGCTGACGAGCAGATGACGTCATCGAGCCCGGCTGTGCCGGTGCTGCAGCAGGACGCTTGACTTACAACTTCGTTGATGCACATGCAACATGGCGCTTGATGGCAAATGCGTTGCTGAGAATGAATGAGCGCTGGGGTCTTGGACAGTAGGACATGTAACACAAGCAGGTGAAAATCGCAGGGCAAGAGGGTGAGATTGGCCACTACGCTACACAAGCGACAGAAACAGGCCTCGGCGAGCAATTGGCAAGGGTTGTGGAGAAGTAGGCTTGGGTTCAAAAGGTTTTGCGCAGGCAAATAAAACTCTATTGAGACAGCAATCGGCGGCTCAGGCGTCAAACAGAGACAGCAGTCGGTGCACGACTGCGCTAGGCAGATGAATATGCAGGCGGCGCTGGGCGCAGTGCAGCGCCAGCGCAAATGCCCGCAGACGGGCGCTGTCGGACGGCGGCAGGTGCGCCACAAGCGCCGCTGCCTCAGCCTCAGAGCGCTGCACCACAGCAGGCAGCGCGCGACCCAGGCCGGGGCAGGGGCGTGGCACCTGCTGCCACTGAGCGGCAGTCAGCGGCCAGTGCGCGGCGACATGTGGAAAAAGGGACAGGGCCGCGCCGCCCTCACGCAGCAGCAGCGTCACCGAAACGTCTGGCGGCACAGCCGCCAGCATAACGCGGGCTGTATCCAGGTGGCGTGACGTGGCGCCGTCCTCATCCGCGTTCACTCTCAGCAGCGCTATCTCTAGCGCTCGTTCCGCGCCGCCGGGTGCGACCTGCATCAGCAGGCGCGCTGCTGCTGCATTGCCCCCCATGGCCGCAAAGTGCAGCGGCGTAAATCCGTTGTGCGCATGAGACGCTGTGCCTGGCGCCGCGGCCAGCAGCAGCTGCACCATGGCTGCGCTGCAGGTGTGCTGGCTGCCCGCTGCCGCCAAGTGGATGGGCAGGTGGCCGTCGCTGGTGCCGATCAGAGCTGTGTGCGGCGCCGCCTCCAAAAGGGCTTGAACAACGTCCAGATTGCCTTCTTGCACAGCGGCGTGCAGCGGGGTCTTCTGCGTCAGCACGCTCGCCAGCATGCCTGCCGCCTGCGGCGCGGCCGCCAGCAGCTGCCGCACTGTGGCAGCATGCCCCTCGAGGCTCGCCAAGTACAGAGGGGTGGCTAACGCGCCAGGGGCGCCTTCAAGCAGGCGCTCCACAGCTGCTGCTGGCTCTGCACTCAGCAGCACTCGCACCTGCGGGGATGGCAGTGGGGCGATTATCGCCCTGGGTTGGACCGGCCCAGCAAGCACATGCAGCGCATGCTGCAGCATGCAGCGACTCCGTTGGCACAGGGTGGATCGCCATGATGGTCAGCACGAATGTGCGAACAGGGTTAAGATGCAGCCCTGCAAACACGCCCCCTGCCTCACCGTTTCATCGTGACCCTTCTGGGCAGCCATGTGCAGCGGGGTGGCCCCCGTCTCCATCTTTGCCAGCGCTAATTCAGGAGCAGCATCCAGCATCGCGCGCACGATGGCTGCCGCGCCTTTTTGTGCTGCCATGTGGCACGGAGTGCTGCCGTCCGGTGCCACCGCAGACGCTGTGTGCGGCGCGGCTTCCAGCAGCAGGCAAGCTGCGGCAGCCCGCTTGTAGGTAGCTGCTAGGTGCAGCGGCAGCATGCCCCTTGAATTAGGCAGGGAAGGGTTGGCGCCGGCTGCCAGCAGTGTGCGGATGACGCGGCTGTGGCCCAGCATGGCCGCGACGTGCAGGGCCCTCATTCCCTGCAAAGACCCAGGCTGCAGGGGCAAGGGGACACTGCACCAGCACATGTCGGATTTGTAAGCAAGCTTAGCTGTGCAGCAGCAATGCGGTTCCCCATTGCATGCCACCCCAACTTCCGCTGACCGCACGCACCAATTGAAGGTCGCTTTTGGGCTTGGCGCCAGCGGCGAGCAGGCGAGCCACAGTGGAGGCATCGCCATTCGCTGCAGCTTCAAACAGCGCATCACACTCATCAACAACTTCCATTTTGATTCTGCAGGGCGACAGATGTCATAGTGGAGTGGTGACTGTGGGTGAAAGACGTGCAGCAATGAGGCTGGTATGGCTGGGAGGGTGTCGGTGAGCGGCGGCGGCGCACAAGGCAGCAGCCGCCTGAGCAGGCCCCTCAGTGGGTGATGCACCGAGCCGTGAGCTTCAGGTCGTCTGTTGCCCAAGAAACGCACCCTGAGTGGCCCGCCGCGCACACGCGCAGGGCGGAGACTGCCAGGAGTTCTCTGGCAACACGCTATGCCTGCTGATAGGGCATATCAGATTATGCGCAACTCGATAGCCGGGTCTGGGGCGCTCTGGGTCGCTCTAGGTCGCACCCCCCCCCCCATGCCATGGCGGCGCTCCAGCTGCTGCCCCCTTGCCACGGGTGCCCTGATTTACACCTTTGCTATGCAGGAAACTGCTTGATAGAAAATCCATTGCCGAGATAGTGAACCAGTTGCAGTCTTGGGGGTTCCCAACAGTAGGCAAGAGAGTCAGCTCGGCACGCTTTCGGCGCTGGAACCGCAACGGACAACGACACGCACAGCAGTGCTGCTTGAAGAGCAGGCAAGAGGGTGGCTGGTCAAGGTGAGGAAATTAGAATTCAGAATGAAGGATGCAATGCCATCCCCAGGCAAAGAATGTATGCGTGCATAATAGGGCAGAAGCGTGGAGCAACAGATAGCACACGAATAGGGCTTGGTGGGTCGAAACAAAGTGGGCGGTTGGGGCAGTGGAGGTTGGAATGAGCTAATAGGGAGCATGGTGTGCACAACGCAAAAAGGCTGCTGCAGCAGCCGTCGCTCTGCAATCAAATCCTGCCGGTCAGTCGCTGCGCTGGCTGCCGCTCGCCTCGCTCCCGGGAGAGGCAGGTGAGGCCAGGGCGCTGCTTCGAGAGGAGCCGGCCCTCCTAGGGCCGTGGGAGCTCACACTCGGCGAGCGCGGCGGCGCAACGCTCCCAGCTGGCGACCGTGCCAGGCTGGTCCCTCCGATGTTTGCCCCTGGCTGCCGCAGCGCGCTGCCGCTGCCGCGTGCGCTGCTGCCGCCGCTTGCGTTGGAGGCGGCGTAGTGCTGGCTGCCGCCCCAGCTGCGCTGGCCGCTGAAGCTGCCGGCGAGGGAGCGGCCGGAATAAGCCGAGCCCGGCCCTCGCGGGCTGCCAGCCCTGGAGTAGGTGCCAGGCGTAAAGGGGCCCACCACAGCTGGGACCACAATGTAGCCTCCAGAGGGAGAGCGCTCTGCCTGCAGTGGCGCTTGAAGCATGCGCTCCTGGTCGAGCGCCGCCCGGCGGTAGCCGCCCGGCGTAGCATACACAGCGTCGGCTGTGCTGAGGCCCACCACGTGGCCGCCGCTAGCGTAGGAGCCAAGTGGTGCAGGCGGCTGGTAGAAGCGAGGCGCTTTGGGCTTGGCTGGTGCAGCAGGCGGCGGCAGCGGCAGGGGCGCCTGCGGCACCGGCTCTGCCTCAGGGATGGGGCTGGGCGGCGGCGCTGGTGATGCGGGCTGCACCGGAGGCGCCTGCTGCTGCTGCTGCTGCTGCTGCTGCTGAGGCGCCTCGGTTGTCGCCTGCGGCAGCAGCTCTTCCACTGCCGGCTGCTTGGCTGCTGCTTGGGCCGCGGGCTGTGGGGCAGGCCCTGCCTCTGCCTCTGCTGCTGCTGCTGCTACCTCGGCCGCTGCCTCTGCCGCAGCTTCTCCCGCCGCCTGCGTTGCCAACAGCGGCTGGGCTGCTACGGGCAGCACTGCTGGCTGCGGCATCGCTGGCAGCGACACAGGGATGCCCACAACCACAGCTGGCGGCGAGGGCGGTGCAGCTGGCGGGTCTGCCGGCAGCACTGGAGTGGCCGGGAGCAGGTCTGCTGCCGTGCATGCCTTCTCGGGAGTGGCTGGTGGGACTGGTGAAGGGGGCTGCCCTAGTGAAGCAGTGACAGGAGATCCAGGCTGCTGCTCCTCCACTCCTGCCTCTGCTGCTGTTGCCGCCTCTGCTGTTGTGCTCGCTGTTGCCAGTGCTGCCGCTGTGCTCGCTGTTGCCGCCTCTACCGCTGTGCTCGCTGCCGCCGCTGTGCTTGCTGCCGCTGCTGCTGCTGCTGGTGCGGCAGCGGCTGCAACTGCTGTTGCGGCAGCGGCTGCAACTGCTGGTGCCAGCTGTGGCTCAGGAGCTAGCGGAAGGTCGGAAGCATATGAAGGCATGGCTCCATGCGCACCAGACCCTGCGTCTGAGCCCGCCTGCAGGCAATGGCAATGGGGGGCAGACAACTGAGCAGCAGCCATGCGATGGCATGCTGTTTGACGCCCATGGCGCAAGGCCAAACCATCGGTTAGACTGGAAGACAGCCATGCACACAAAAGCCCCTCAACATAGGCACGCCTTGCACATGGCGAACAGACACTTCGTTTGGAGCGTTGGAACTGGACATTCCCAAGCATCCCAGATGCTCACCTCAGCCAGATCGGAACCGTCTGGCCAGTCCTTAGGCTCGCTGCTCTGGTCAGCAAGGGCGGCCAAGGCTGCCCGCCGCCGCGGCCGCACCACGGCACGCCAGTAAACGAGGGACGCCACAGCAACCAGCACCAGTGCGGCACCTGCTGCTGATCCCACAATCACCCCAATGGGGATGCTGCTGCTGCTGCTGCTGCCGCCGCCGCTGCTACTGCTGCTGCTGCTGCTGCTGCCACTGCTGCTGCCTCCAATGGCAGCAGGAGTAGGCGCAGGCGCAGGTGCAGGAGCAGCAGCAGCAGCCTTGGGCTGTGGAGACGCTGTTGGTGGTGGCAACGGGCTGGAGGGCCGCAGTACAGCCAGGTCTCGCCCGCCCTGGCAGTAAAATTAGGAGGAAGGGAGGCCATGCCTGAGCCATGCCACCTACCTGCTCTGCAACAGTGCCATGCACATCCGCTTGCGTGCTTGGCAACAGCCAAGCCACCAATGATGGACACATTGGCTTGCAGGGCACGCGGCATGCATGCAGAACAGGCCCTCATGATGTCCGTGCAGCTGGCTTAGCCTCTCACCTGGAATGGCACAATGATGGGAGGCATGGCCAGCTTGCCCCCTGTCTTACTCAGCAGTAAGGACATCTCCTCTGGCCTGCACAGGGGCAACCACGGAAGCAGTGCAACAACATGAAAACCGCGATAACCACCGATCGATCTAGAGCTGCCAATTCGGCCCAACCGTGGCAAGGCACAAGCAGCACAGAGCCACCACACTATATACCGGAAGCCCGGCTTCACACTATATACCGGAAGCCCGGCTTGGACAATAAACTTACGTCAGGCTGGACTGGGCTGTGTAGTACATTTGCAGCGGATCGTTGCCCCCCGCAATCATGATGACCTCCAGCCAGGTGGCTCGCTTGGAAGGTGCTCCTGAGGCCGCTGCTTTTGGTACCGGCGCCGGCGCCAGCACTGCCACGAGTGCTGGCCCAGCTGAGGCCCCAGCCTTGCCCTCAGCGCGCGGCCCAGAAGCGGCCTGCCGCAGCACCCGGCGGGTGGCCGGCAGGACCCGCATCAGGGCGGTTGGGCCGGTGACGGTGCCTGCCGGCACGTCTGCCACGCTGGCAATAAATGTGCTTTCAGGAGCGGACACGACATCGTGTAGGATCCGCAAGCGCAGCGGGCCAGCCACCTGCTCCCAAAAGCCGGCGTTGCTCAGGCCTGCAGGTCATGGGGGGCAGCGCGTCAGCAGGTTGGTCTAAAATTGACGGTCGCTGCTGCCGCGCTGCGCCAACCACAAGAGCAGGTGCTACACATACTCCCGCGCTGCTACAGCTGCAGCAAGCAGGAAAAACAGAGTGCCTGTCCATCCCAGGCTCACCTGAAAAGCTGAAGGTGATTCTGACGCCTGAGTCAGGCATGGCAGGACCCATTGGTGCTGGGCTGGGTCTAGGTGGCGGCGGCGGCAGCAGCGGTGGTGGAGGAGAGGCGGCTGGTGGCGGCGAAGCAGCGGGTGGCGAAGGGGAAGGGGGGGAGGGCGGGGGTGCCAGCGGCGGCGAGGGAGGCGGTTGGGCCTGCGCATGGCGGGAACGGCAGTGGGATGAGGTTACCAGTTGGCGCAGAGATGGGCTGGGCTGGAGCAATGTGATTGACCAATGCAGCAGCAGCCAACAGCATGCAAACCCATTGTCAGTGGCTTACCAGAGGGACGGGGGAAGGGGGAGGTGAGGCCAGCACTGGCGCTGCCGGCGGCTTGGGCCGCGACAGCGCTTGGGCGGGGGTCGGTCCTGAGGCAAGGGAGGAGGCATGGAGCAGCCAGCTGTGAGGCGGCAGACGTGCCAAGGTGCAAACAGCTTGCAACAGCTGAAACGACTGGATGGGCAGCATAACTAGCACAGCAGAAATGCTGCCTAAAGGCAGCAGCAGCTGCCTGCATCGGGGCCTCCCACTGTGCTGCCTCCAGCCAGCATCCCTGGCGCCTCGCACCTGCGCCCCCCGGGTTGCCGCAGCCCAAGTTATCGGCGGTGAGCTGGTCAGCAGGTATGGGGTTGGCCATCCAGGCCAGCAACTGCCGCATTGTGACAAAGTACACATTCGGCTTCTTCAAAGCGTATTCTGCAGGAGGGCGCCCAGTTGGGGGAGCGGAGTGATGTGGGAGCCACGTGTTGAGCAGCGCAATTGGTTGCAGTGCAGCGGAGAGCAGAACGAGAAGGTGCAGAGGCGCGTTTCTGGCATAGAGGGGGTGCGTGACCCTCGACCCTCTAGCACAGCCTGGCAGCACCCGCAAGCAGCACGGCAACACACCCGCAAACAGCTGGAGGCCGCGCAGGTGCTGCCCCGTGCGCAGCCAGCGGCTGGAGATGTAGATAGGGAAGGGGGCACGGTTGCCGCTGTATGCCGCCTCAAAATTGGCCACTAGGATATCAACTGGCCGGGCAGCCGAATTTCTGTGTATTTGGCGGCACGGAAAGGCGCGAATCAATGCGGCTGCACAGCCAGCAGTGCTCCGCAGGTAACCTGCATGCATTCCATTCCGTCCTGTGTGCATTTGATCTCTCGTCCTATAGCAGCAGATGCGGCCCCACTGCCTGCACATGCCTGCCCAGCCACTCACTCGGCCGCTGGTGCTGGGTCCCCTGGGTCTTGGCGGTACGCCCCTCCAAGCGCGTTCAGCTCCCACACAGGCACCTCAAACAGCCCCGCATAGCGCTCCACGTTGTTGCAGAACTGCTGCGGCGCCAGGCTGCAGGGGCAGAGGGTGCATGCGGGTGAACAGGGGGCAGCAAATCAGCGTATGCTTGCAGACATAGCTAGGGGTAGGACTGGCCGTTGGACAGCCATTGAGGCAGGGGGCAGCCATGCGGCCAGCAGTGCGACACTGCGGCCAGGGCTGCAGGGCTCGGCCCGGTATCCAGCAGGACGTTGCCACAACGCGGGGTAGTGGAGCCACGGCAGCCACACAGCAGGAGGGTGCGTGCAGGCACCACAGAACCGGCAAAGCGTGCACAGCAGCCAGCCGCTCACGTGGCGCAGTTAATCGGCAGTCCAAAGTCCAATGTAAACGGGAACACGCGCTTGCCCATGCCGTATGACAGGGAGGCTGCCTTGGTCGGTGATCCGCTCAGCTCCACAACAGAGCTGCACTCAATATGTTGTTGGAGCCAGTGCGCCATGTGAGCAGTCCAGGTGACTCGTGCAGCCGCAGCAGAGCCCAGACACAAAACGGCACACGCAGCACGCAACTGTTGCAAAGGGCGCCGCCTGGCTTGGTGCAAGCAGCTGTGCACTGCTGCACAGGTGACAGCATCTGTGTTGGCGGCAGCTGGCCATGGGTGCATGCCCCTTTGTTCTCATCCACAGACTGCTAAGCAGACTGGCGCTGCCTCACCTGTCATATAGGAAGCCCTCTTTCTGCAGCGTCTCTCGCACCGCCGCCCGCGTCTGAAGGAATGGTGAGCGGTGGCCCACAACGTCCCTGCGGCGGGCAGCACCGAACAAGAAGCTGGGGGTGAGGCAGACTGGTTTGTGGCAGGCATTCAGTGCAGCGGCTGTGCTCCAGCACGCAACTACAGCACTCTGCCATGTTAGCATTGTCTGCCCTTGATCGCCCATGACGCCAAGGTAAGGCAGCTCACTTTTCGGGGATGCCGCACTTTGCCAGCGCGGCCCGGTTTCCCTCCAGCTCCGTGTGCATCTGAAACTTGGTCATGTTGAGCAGCTGCGGATTGTAGGGCACAGCAGGAAGGGGACGTGCTCACATGCTGTGCTGACTGTGTGGTTGCGGACCATAGCCCGAAAACCCAAGACCGGCAGGCAGGCAGGCAGGATGTTTGGCACAGCCCACGCACCGAGCGGCCACTGGCCCCATTGGAGGCAATCTCATACCCCTCCTTGTGCAGCTCCAGCAGCTGCCTGCAGTCTGCAATTAGCAATTAGCAGTTAACACCAATCAAAAAGGTGCAGTTGCAGCACTAAATAAGCGGCGCTAGCGGCAGCTGCATCTTGCACTCTGTACAAGCACGGCAGAGGCGGCGCCGATGGCATGGGCAGCGGCAGCCGGGGATGCCAAGCAGCAGCACAGCAAGCGGGCAGGCTGTCTCCTGGCCGCAAGGCACCAGCCAATGTGCCGACCGATTTGCAACAGCGGCGACACCCAAATCAGTGGCAGCACCGCACCAAGGCAGCAGTGACTTACCCAGGTCAAATGAGTGGGCAAACCTGCGAGAGAACAGCAGGGCAGGCAGGAAAGCAGTGGAGTTGGCCAGGTGGCAAGCTTCAGTGCATACATCCCACAAAGCAACATGAAACGTTCCTGGAATCCCAATCTGCAGCCCAAGGCGCCCTCACATGGTGGCTGGGATGGGGCAGCCATTTGGGTGCTTGCGGCTGCGTGTGACCGCCAGCATAGCTGAGCTCGCATTCAGGTTGATGGAGCCGTCATGCTGCGGAAAAGGTAAATCATTATGCCAGATTCTGAAGGCTACAGCTTCTGTATGCAGTGGCATGCCGCTGCATGGCCAGCAGGCCTGCGACAGATGATGGTACTACTGTGCAGCAAGGTCAAGAGGCACACATGGCTAAGCAGGCGCTGTGCAGCAACAGCAACCTGCCATCGAGATCGGCTTGCAAATATCTGCAGGTAGCAACATCCCCAGCAGGAGCGCCTGCTTCGTCAGCCGTTCGCACCGTCAGCAAGATGAACTGCGGCGTCTGATCTCGGCTCAATTGCCGCGGCGCCGCAAACGAGGGGCAGATGCAGCGTGCATCGCCCGCCTTACAGCCGCACTTGTACCAGGCGGGCGCATCGGCTGTGTAGGGAATGGATGACAGGCACAGCAGGCAGCAGGATGAGCGCAGCAGGCTGACCAACGGAGACGAGGGTGCTGTGCGCTGAGAGCCGGCGTCACGGGCGGCGGCGGCCGCCGCCGCACTGGCACCCGACTGCCCGCGCTTCCCCAGGTAACCGACCCGCGCTCTCACCCGATGCCTGCCATGATGCTACCGTCAGTACTAGCAAAGCCGACGCGAATGTACAGGAGCCCCGACCGCCGCTCATGCTGTTAAGCCAGCCATCCCCAGCCGGGCCGTCGGCCTGCAATTGGGCGTTGTCACGCGCACGCGGATGCACTGCGAGCGGCGATGGGCGTGCACATGAAAGGGGACGGGCAAGAGCTGGCCTGCGGGGAAGAAAGTCGAGAATCCTAGCAGCCGCAGCCCGATTTATCAGCTCTAAAATTGATCTTCATCTACCTGCGGGCGCTGTGAGCGCGTCTGCAGCCCAGCGGCAGTGACAACGTTGGGCGGCGAGCGGGAGCGCCATCGGGGCAGCACATGCGCTGAGCAGCACAAGTGATGGATGCGTCGTCCATGAGCGCGGCGGCAAGCGCGGCCCAACAACCATTCAGCGTGCCGCCGCTGCCGCCGCTTGCTGGACTGCACCCCTGCACCATGCGACCTCCCCGCCACTACCTGGTAGCATAGATATCGTTTTGAAAGGGAGTTAGATGGACTGGATAAGTATAAGGTAGTGGAGGCATGCGGGTATGGGGCAGACGGCAGCAGACGCAATGTTGCGAGCTGAGGAGCGGCCCCGTGGGGCAGCATGGAATGAAAGGTATGCATGTAGGTCGGCGCTGCGTGCGCGTCACATCATGTGCGGGTGGGCCGGCGCCTCCTGGTGAGAGGACGCCTCGAGCTGAATGTTGTGCTGCCTTGCTCGAGGGCTCTGCAGCGGGGCAAAAATGGGCAGAGGATGGAATGGGATCGGGCATGCGGACGGGTGGGGCGAGAATCCGCCCATGCGGCGGCAAAGTGCAATTACAAAACCACACCCTTGCCTCATGCTGCTAGTGCAGCACGCGCTGCCTCCCTGCATCCTGCGCTGCACTGCAGTGCTCACCTTTGGGTCCCCAAGCTCGGCCCCATGCGCCGGCTGCGCTGAGCTGCCTGCTGCAGCTGGTGTGCCGGCGGCGGCTCGGTGTGCCTTGGAGCGGCGAGACAGCACGACCGCAGCAAGCACCGCCAGAGCAGCCACTGCGGCAGTGGCACCGGCCACCACCCCAACAAAGGCGCCGATGGGCAGGCCTGCAATGTTGCTACTGCCGCCGCTGCTGCTGCTGGCGGTAGTGGTGCCGCCGCTGCCGCTGTCCAGGCTGCCGCTGCCGCTGCTTTCCTCGCCATAGCCAGCATCGCTGGCGGCAGGCTGATCAGTTTGTGCCGGATTACCCAAGGCAGGCTCGTCAGCCGGTGCTTGCGGCGTGGGGGGCTGAGGCGGTGGTGGCGGCGGGCTGTGGCGCACAGTCTTGTGCTGCTCATCCAATAGTGCCCAGCCGTTCTGCGGAGAGCAGCAGGCAGCGGCAGTCCATCCAGCTCAGCATCTGCACATATGGCAGCAGCAGCAGCAGCAGCAGCAGCAGCAGCAGCAGCAGTGATGGCTTGCCTTGAAAGGAACCAGCTCTGGTTCGGCCGCCAGCTGCAGTCCCACTTGCCCGAGCTTGAAACCAAAGCCTGCATCCCTGCACAGCGCATTGGGTGGGCAGGATGCACAGGGTCATAAGACCAGTGTCTAGCTGGTGCAGCCACGAGCAGTTGAGGGCGCACAATTGCTAGGCGCGCCAACGAATCCAGGCATCACTGAATGGCTTAGCGGCCCACGGGGGTCATGGAGCATGGTGCGGCAGAGCTTGTGCATCGAGCCCGCTAATGTGCAAGCTGCAATGGTTGTGAAGCTGGGGTGCTTGCCTGAAACGCGGCGCAACAGAGTTGTACAGGGCGAGGGGATCTGCGGCAGCCGCCACTAGGGTGACCTGCTTGGAAGTGGTGCAGAAGAGGGAGGGAGACGTTGTGAGTGTTGAACAGCGTGCACTGCAGCAAGCTCCAACCACCTGTGATCGGACAACAGGGGCAGGGACCGAGCCCAGCTCCCCAACCAACACGCCCACCGACACACCTGCAGCACCCCTTGCACGCTCGGCTGCGTCGCAACGCTGCTTGGTGCAGCCGCCACAGGCGCCTGCCCGGCTGCTGGTTTGGGTGCCGGCGGCGCAGGCAGCTCTCCAACCACCGGCTTCATCGCTGCTGCTGCGCTGGGTGCCGCCGGCAGCGGCTGCTGCGTTCCTGCTTGCTTGGCCGCCGGCGCTGCCTGCTGGCCCCCGGCTGGCTGTGCTGCCGCACCAGTGGGCGCCGCTGGAGCTCGCAGCTGCACCCCTGCTGCCTGTTGTGCAGCACTTTGTTTCCCACCCGGCACTCCTGCCTGCAGCTGCCCGACAGCCTGCCACAGCGCTGCACCGTTGGCCGCTGCCGCCCCGGGCTGCGGCCCGCCCATGCCGGCCGGCTGCCCCGCCATGCCGCCATTGGCGGCCGGCCCCCGCGGCTGCTGCTTGCCGCCTGGCTGCTGCAGCATAGGGTTGCCCGGTACTGCTGCCTGTGGCCGCCCAGGAATTGCCTGCTGGCCAGCAGGCAGGCTGCCCGGGAGGGAGCCCTGTGGTCTGACTCCCACACCCGCCTGCTGCCCAGCTGCAGCACCGCCCGCCGCTACCGGCTGCGGCAGCGTTCCAGCTGGTGTCCCAGCTGCCAGGTTGGCTGCCGCCACCGTCCCGCTGCCGCTTTGCATGCTGGCCATGCTGAGGTCATGCTTTGCGCCTGCTGCGCTGGCTGCCTCGTACTGCAAGAAGCTGGCAACGCTGTCGCCGCTGCGCTCGCCAAACGACACCTCTGTGCCGCCTGCCAGCAGCCGCCAGCCGCTCTGCAGATGCCCGCCCGGCGCCTCATGTTGCATGACCGCCAGCCTAGCGCCACTGCTGTACATGTCCAACACTGGAGGCGGGGCGGCCGGGGTACTTGCAGCGGCCTGCAGCCTGCGGCCAACCGCCGTGCGGGAGGGGAGGGCTGCCAGGCGTGTCACCTGCCGTACGGCTGCCGCTGCAGGGCCGCCGCCGAGCAGGCTGGACACCAGCGCTTCCAGAACCGGCTTGCGAGCCGCCAGTTGCGCCTGGTCGCCTCCTGCATCCCATGCAGCGGGCAGCAGCCGGTGAGAGACCGACTCATGCCACCACAGCATGCCTCAGCGCGCATTGCCTGCGCTGTGCGAACGTAAGCATGCCGTGGTGGCAAAGTTGTAAGTAGTTGAAAACTAGCAGCGGCGGCAGAAGGCATGTGCATTGCAAACTAGCAACAGCAAAGTTCACTTCTTCCCGCACCCTGGAAGACGAGCGTGATGTTGAGGCCCGATGAAGGCAGCACGCTTCCTCCTTTATTCAATAATCAAACAAGGGTTGTCAGTCCGAAATAGCCCACCCACCCTGGAAGATGAGGGTGATGTTGAGTCCCGATGAAGGCAGCGCCGCCGCTGGGGGCGGCGGCGGCGGCGAGGGCGCCCGCCCGCACATGGCCTGGCTCAGCTTCAGCTGGGAGGCGGGCACTGGGTTGCGCATCCAGTTGATGAGCTGCCGGATCGTGACCCAGTAGGCGCCCTTGCCGATGCTGTAGTCTGCAGGGGGAGATGCGGGAGGGCAGCGGTGATGGGGGTCGAGTAATGCTTCGTTTGTTCAGATCGTCTTGCAGGAAGACTGGCTGAAGGGAGGCGGAGAGGCAAGCGGTCTCCCTGCCTTCAGTGCAGCGGACCAGGGCCTATTTTTTGCACTCAACCGCCACTGGCTGCCACTGGAGATCGCAGGATCTGCACATAGAGCCTGGCGTCACCGCGTGTAAATCCCCAACCCCCCACTCACCAGCAAAGGCCTTCAGCTGCGCCAAGCGGCGCTCGGTGAACCAAGGAGTGTGGATGAACAATGGAAGCGGAGCGCGGTTGCCGGTCAGCGCGTCCTCGAAATTGGCCACCTGAGCAGAGCAGAGGGTCGCAAGTGACGAACTCATGTGGGGTGTTCCAAGGGCAGCAACACCCCTGACATGTAAACCCCTTGTAGCCCAGCGGCGACTCAGAGACCCCCCAGCTGGCAAGAGAGTAAGGGCGTGCAGATGTGCTACAGCAGCCATTGAGGCACCTACCAGCAGATTATAGAGCGAGTCGTCGTCATCTGGGCCATAGTCCTGCGGCATCAGAGATGAGCAAGTACCATTGGGTTTCCTTGCACACTCAACCTTTTCAACCAACCAAGTAGAACGCAGTTTGCAAGCAGCCGCGCTGAACCCCGCTGCTCATCAGTCGCAGCGGCAGTTGCAGCAGCCCAGTGCAGCAACAGTTGCAGCGGCGCACCATCATGGCCTCCTGCCCGTTCTCGATAAGCGGCCACATAGGCACCTGCAGTGCAGCTTGGCTCGCAAAAGCGCCTCAGCTGGGATGTAGTGCACATGTTACATGCAGCCAGCTGTGCACTTGCCCACATCACTGCCAGCATCACTTTAGCCCGATGCGCTGCCTCGTGCCTTGCCTGCCACAGCCCCGGGTAGGTTTCGTTCTGGGGGTTGCACTTCTGGGCAGGGCTGAAAAACGCGCAATTCTGAGCAATGCCAAAGTCCATTGTGTCTGCAATGCAGAGGGACATGGAAGAGGAAGAGCAAACATGTTTCATGCCATCGGCCATCTCCATGCATCGCACATTGCAGACTGCCACGCAGGCTGCCATGCACGCCAAGCACTGTGAGCACAGCCTGCGGCCGGCAGCCAGGCTGACGACTCAAGGCGCCCGTTGCTCCCCAGCCACCAAAGGAGCTGGAGGTACAACACCGAAACTCGATCCAAGCCAGCCTTACATGGCCACACGCGCTGCCCGGGGCCGTTGGAAAGCGAATACTGGAGCGTTTCCATCAGGGTGCTGTCGTACAGAAAGCCCTCCTCGTGCAGCACCTGCGCAGCAGCAGTGGTACAGGGTGGCAGTCACATGCAGCCAATGATTATGCGTCTCAAGTGCACGAGTACACTGCCGGGAGGCACACTGGCTAGTTAAATACATGAGCACGCTTTTTCTTTCATGTGCTGAGCCCCAACCCCCTACCTGGCGGACGGTGGGCGTGGTTGTTAAATACCTGCAGAAGGCAACCGGTTGGAGCTTTTTGCCCTGGTGCTGCCGCTTGGCTTGTACTGGTTTATGCATGCCGGCCCTAGGCTCAGGGGGCACCAAGCTGTACTGAGTGAGCGCAGACCACCGACAGCACAGAGCAGCACCACTCACGGTAGCGGAAGCCGAGGACTTCGCTGTGGTTGACTGCTCCATCGACTGACAAACTCAACCAAACCTACCGACAACGAGCAGCACCGCTCACGGGTTGCGGAACCCCAGGACTTCGGTGGCGGGGATGCCGCATGACTCTCGAGCCCACTCCCGCATGCCGGCGATCTCCTGCCGGGCGGTCTCGTTGTCCATGGACGAATCCATCTGTGGGGGCAGGGCAGGAGTACGCGAGATGCTACAGAAGGCCTTGCGTGCAGGCTGGCAAGTGTGATCCTGAGGTAAACAGAGGTGCACGCTTGTCTTGATACCGCAATACTTTACTCAAACACAATTGGGACGGGCAGCCATCTGTGGAGCATGGCTGCATGCTTACCGGTGGGTGCGTCACAGTGTGGTCTGCGGTTGGGTGGCAGTGGCAGCGGCAGGTAGCGGTAAGTGTGAGCCAGGGGCAGTCGTGAACAGGCACGGATGCAGGTTGAGCCATGAGCTCAGCAAAACAGGTGCGGACGCAGCCCAACAGGGCACAGCCCACCAGGAAGGCTGCATGGCGGCACCAAAGCAGGCAGGCACGAAAAGGCCCAGTGCAAGCCGCGTCAAGACCTCTCACCGCTGATTTCGTAGCCATCCTTCCACATGCGGTATGCAAGGTCACAGTCTGCTCACACGGAGGAAGGGTGAAGTGGTGGCGCAGCCTGAGGAATGTAAACCATGGCGGTGGTCCGCAAAGCGGCGGCGGCATTGTTTCATTTGCATGCTGCACCAAAAAAGCCCCTGCTGGCAAGCTAAGCACCGGCCTCCCTTCTGCACCCCTGCTGTCACCTGTGTTATATTGCATTGTAAACCTGCATGGGGTGCATAGGGGCAACACGACCGGCAGGTGAACAGCAGAACCAGGCAACGGCACCCCAGCCATGTTGCATGGTGCATCCCTGCAGCCTACGCACAGTGCATGCTTGCAGCACAACCCTGTGCCACCTGCTTCTTGCAGCTCACATTGTGGCTCGAGCAGGGCAGCCGTTGGGGTTGTACCGCCCATCGCACACCGCCCGCATGCTGGCGTCGGTTTTCTCCACAATGGCGTCATCGTGCTGCAAAGAGGGTGCGGGATGCATAGGAAGGCACCATCAATAGGGGCTGTGCGCAAGATGCAAGTCGACACCCTTTCTGCCCACCCGCGCACGCTGCACTGCACTACCCGAGCGCACAGGCCATGCCATACTGCTGCACCAGCAGCGAGCGGAATGCGCAGCTGGGCAGCGCTCACCGTGAAAAGAACAAACTGGGGCACTTCTTGGAGAGGGATCCGGTCGGCAGCCGGGTGCTGGATGCTGGGGCACATGCAGTTTGGCCGCCCGCCGCAGTCGCATGAATACCAGCTGGGTGCTGCGCCTGCCGAGCGGTGAATGTGGTTTTGCATTGGGCAGTGGCAGGCAGTAAAGTGGCAGCCAGGCTCGGCGCAGGCTCGGCACGGCGGCACTCATTCATGAGGGTGGCAGCAGCACTCGGCGGCGGCGGCGGCAGCGGCGGCGGCAGCAGCAGCGGCGGCGCTCACCCAACGTCCCCAGGAGGCTGCACGCCATGATCAGCGTTGCCAACATTGCATTGCGCAGTGCCGCCGGCATCCTGCCGCCAACGAGCGCAGTCGTTGCTCGGTGGCTACCGCGGCACCATCGGCGGCTCGCTGCAGTCCGTCTTCCTGTCGAGCCAACGCAGAGAAGCAAGCGTCAAGTGACGCATCGGCAGCCTGCTTCACTGATTCAGGGGAGCTGGCCGCCGCGACACAGCGCCAGTCGGCAGCATGTTGCAGCACCTGATCATCGGATGGCTTCCTCGGGCTGTGAAGCTGCCTACCTGCCCGTATTTCCCCTTGCAGCGGATGCAACTCCATGACTGGCACTTGAGGCTCCCATCAGCACCCTCCCTCGGTCCCCGCTAGCTGCCATTGCCATGCAGCTGCTGCAACCTGCTCCCAGCTGTTGCTCTCACAATCTTACAAGCGCGCAGCCGCCAAGGCTGCACACGTGCTGTGCACTACTTCAGGAATGGCATGATTTAAGTAAACAATGAGGAGCGCGTAAAGAAAACCGTGCAGGGCCGTGGAAATTGAGCAGGGACAGGAGAAAGACATGTGTTTTCGACGTGTGCCGCTGCTGCCGTGTCCCAGGCAGCAAACGAGCATGCTGTGTGCACTGCTCCAAGGGCTTGTGGTCTCTAAATCACTTGAACGGGTGTAACAGAGCAGCAGCGGCCGCAGGCCGCGCTATGCAACAGACGGCGCAGGTGAAAACTCAGACACCTGAGCATAGAAGGAGAAGGCAGAGGCAGCAGGCCGTGTGAGTACAGAACAATCGATGGAGATTCTACCGCGTCCACCATCCTGCCCATCTGCGGCTGTTGGCTCACCAGCAACCGACTGCGCCATGTTATAATCCCAGCCCCCTGCTGGCCCACCCACACCCAACACAGCCTTGGCCCTCCCCACAAATCGCATCATCTAGACACAAACCAACAGCCATCCACCAACAGCGAACCGCTGGCCTGCCGACCCCCAGCCAGCATTTCCTGGGCCCTCCCAACAACGCCATGCATCTATCGTCAGCCCACCTGGCTGGCGGTCTCGCTGTGTGACAGGTACTGCTTGAACCGCTTGAGCGCCGTCATGGGCGCCTTGCCGCTCTCGCCGCCGTCGCCGCCGTCGCCCTCAGGCTTCGGCTCATCAGGCTGCTGCTCTGCTGCCGCCGCATCGGTCACGGCTGTGCGCCGCCACTGCCACGGCCAGCGCCACTGGACGCGCGGCTTGGCTGCGGCTGCGTCGGCGTCGGCGTCATCGCCGGCGTCTGTCTTTGCATGGCGCCGCGGCCGCCACCATTTGAAGTATGCAAAGGCGCCCAATCCTCCAAACAAGGCTACCAAGCCCACGGTCAGCCCGACCGCCAGGCCGACGGTGGTGCCGTTGTCGCTCCCGCTGCCTGAGCTGCCATCCGCGCCGCCAGCTGCCGCCGCTTCATCGCCAAGCGGATCCAAATCCATGCCGCTCTGCACAAACAGACGTGCGACCAATGACAGGTCAGCATGCTGTACAATGTGAGAGCCTATTGTCTGATGTATACGTTGCATGCTGCGCATGTGGGCTGTGTGGGGCGTAACGCCGATCCCATACCAACAGGTAACATGCTTCCTCCAACCGCCAGGCACCGTCCATCCATGCAACGCACCTTGAAAGGGACCACTGTGGTGGGTGGCACCACATAGCCGCCAGACAGGGCCATGACCGAGCCCAGGGCGCCATCTCTTCAGGCAGGGCGGAGAGTGAGGGGACAGCAATGGTTAGACAAGGGTGCAAAAAGCAACTTGCAAAAAGCAACTGCCCGTTGGGAGTCGGGTGTGCAGGGTGAGGCGTGATGGCCGAACACCAACCGATGCTGAGGTCACAACAGCCAGAGCTGCTGGCGCAACCAACGGTCCAGCAGTACCACGCAGCTGCTCGCGGCCAGCTCACTTGATGGCTTTCTGGGCCCGCTGGTACAGAACGAACGGGCTGTCGCCTGGCATGATAGCCACCACCTGCGGAGAGGGCAGGCACGGTCGTGGTTGGGTTTGGGTGGCGCCACAGCAACAGAACGCGCATTGCACCCTGCATGGTGCTCCAGTTGCGCTTGTGCACCACCAGCAAGCTTTTCCATCCAGACCAGCATTGCCACTACGCAGGCAAGCCCGGCATTTCATACCTGCAGCCAGGTGCCTTCTGAGGCGCGCAGCCGCCGCCGCCCCGCCAGCGTGACGCCAGCTGGCACTGGGGTGATGCTCACGATAAAGCCCTGGAACTTGTTGGAATAGCCCACCAGCCTGTGGACAGAAGCAGCAGCAGGGGCAGTTAGTTCGAAAGTGAGGCATCAGCGGGCGGATAGTAGGGCAGGCGGGCTGCTGGAGCAGCGCTGCGGAGCATTTGAGGCCGCCGCCACTGCTGAACCAGCAGGCATGAGCAGACAACTGGCACGGCACTCATGGCTGTCTGCACGCTGAGCCATGCTGTGCCATGCTGGGTTGGCTGCCTGATAAGCCAAGCTCAGCTCACCGCTGGTGCAGCATGGTCAGCAGCTGCGGGGCGGTCTGGGCGCGGAATGTGTCCAGGTCCACACCTGCGGTCGCAAGTGCGGCGCGGTTGGAGGAGAGCAAATCGGTGCCACAGATGCGATTGGCAAGGCAGCCGTTGCGTGTGGTGCATTCAGGGGCCTGCCTGGCGCATCGATCAGTCCAAGCCATGCCCAGTCCAGACCATGCCCAGTTGCAATGTCAAATGCAGCAGCGCGTCTCCGCCTCCCACCTCCCCTCCCCCATTCCGCAGCAGCCACCGCTCACCTCCAATCGTCATGGAGATGCGGACGCCCATGGGCGGCATTTTGACCGTGTTTTTGTTGCCGCCGCCCCCATTCCCTCCATCCGAGCCAGAGTCGCGTGCATCAGGCATTGCTGTGTCCGCCGGAGGAGAGGGCGGCTGCATCAGCATGGCCAGCTGCTGCGGGGTGGCGGGTGCACCGCCCGGGTTGCCGCAGCCCAGCGCGGCGGGGCTGAGCTCCTTGGTGGAGATTGGGTTGCGCATCCACTGCGGACATGGGAGGCAAAGGTGGAGAGAATTGAAGCTAGGTTGTGAAGGGACAGCTGCTGACACGAGTGCCTAAGCCCAGCAGACGCAAGGGAGCATGCAAGGTCGCAAGCAGGAAGCTGTAAGCAATCTTAGCAGCAGCAGAGGCAACTCAGCAGTGTGGCAGGCCCACCGCCCTTACCGCAATGGCCTGCCGGTAGGTCACAAAGTAAGTGTTGGGTTTTGAGCTGGCGTACTCTGCAAAGTGGGAAAAGGGCTTGTCAGTGTATGGGCAAGCTGGTCGATGCAGCACGTTCACGCAAACAAGGGCAGCATCGGGCGCAGCAGGGCAAGAGGCAGCTGCATCAGCAGCCCCGTCCTGCTGAGCGGCAGCAGCATTGGCAGCAACAGTGGCAGCGGCGGCAACAAAGGAGCCTGCACACACCGATAAACTTTGACAGCCCAGCGCGGTTGCCGGCAACGGACAGGAAGTCAGACGTGACGCTGATGGGCATTGGCGCCCGGTTGCCCAGATAAGCGGCGTCAAAGTTGGCCTTCAGCACATCATACACGCCAGGGCCGCCGGATCTGCAGGGAAGGTTTGATTAAGTGAAGGCTGAGTGAGCTGGCTGGGATGGGAGGGTGTGCATAGGTGCAAAGCAACGTCGGAGCGCTGACACAGCACTGGCCAGAAATGCAGCGGGAGCATGGGCATAGCTTCCACGATCTCTCTCACATTGGCAACTCCAGCAACGACTGTTCGTTTGCCGCTGGGCTGCCAGGTGCAGCCAGCAATCAATCTAAACTCACCCTCCCGGGTTGGTCGTGAAGGGGCCTCCCTCGGCGGTCAGCTGCCACACTGCAGGGCAGCGGCAGGGTGGCAGCTTGCAGGCAGTCAAGCACGAGCGGATTGCATTATCTGCGTGCGCAGCACTGCAAAAAAAATGGCAGGGCAGATTGGGCTCATTTGAACCTGCCCTTGGCGCTCGAGCCATACGGCAGATGCAATCTGGGTTTGAGAAAGTGTGCGCACCTGGCACCTCAAACAGGCCGTCATACTTCTCAGTGGAGTCGCACTGCTGCGTCATGTTGTACCTGCAACGAGCAGCAACCAAGCGGGCGTGTAATCACCGGTTAGTTACGGCTGCGGCAGGTGGCCGGGAGGGGGAGGAGAGGAGCAGCCACATGCCATGCTCGCTGCAAAAGCACACCCCCGCCCCATCTCAAAGCCGCAGCTGGTCAGAGTTGCAAACGCACGCACTGCACGCGGGTACAACTAGTGCTCCAATTACTCACAGGCCGCAGTTGATTGGGATGCCATCAACCATGTCGAATGGCCACAGACGCTGAGACATGCCCTTGCTCATTGAGCGGCCGGTGCCGTCCTCGATCAGCGAGCTGCATTTAGGAATAAAAATGGCGATGGTAGTGTTGGCTTAGCAAGGGGCAGCGCCGCAAGGATGGGGAGCAGCGGCGGCAGCAGCGGCGGCAGCAGCCTTGGCAGTCTGCAGCACCCTCTTCATGCACAGCTCAGCAGCTCAGCAGGCTCAGCGTGCCTGTCATAGAGGAAGCGGTTGTTGTAGAGCACCATGCGCTGCATGGGGCTGGAGTGCAGGAAGGGCGCCCTGCAGGGTTGCAAAAGGGGAGCAGCAGAGCCAGCAAAAGCAGGTACATTTAGGCGGAATTTACCTGGCCAGCCCAGCTCGTGCATCCGGCTGCACAGCAGGTCCTCACCAGCGACGAGGTGCTCAAACCCCAGCGCTCAGCAAGCAGCAATCACCAGCTCCCGCACACACATGCCAACTGACATATTTGGGCTGCGTGGTAGCCCAACCCTAAGCCTCCTCGCTACCCACCTGAACCCAACAATGGAGTCCTCCCGGATCCCCACACACTGCGCCAGCTTGGTGCGTGCGGTGGCGATGCGGTCGCGCATCGTCAGCTGGTCCAAGCCAGCCAGAGTGGCGCCGCTGTCTGTAAAGTCAGCCACCTCAAAGCCGGCGCCGTACAGCTTGTTAACCAGTGTGCACACTGCAGAGAGGGGTGGAGAGTCGTGCGGGTGAGGAGTTGGGAGAGGGGGTGGAAGCAGGCGGGCCGGGCCGGCGGCAGCTGGACATGGCCCAAGTACACATGCATGCTGCATGAACCTTATCAACGAGCCATGTTTGCAATGCAAACACGTTGGCTCCAGCACCACCATCAAGCATCATCAAGCCGCGGTTCACTGGCCCTGCTAGAAAAGCAATGGCACACTCACTTGTGCCCTCGAGCGTGGCAAACATTGTGCCGCGCACGAGGCAGCCATTGATTTCCCGGGTGCCCGTCACGCTGCCAATCAGGTCGTATGCCTGCCGCCCAACGGCTCCCATGTGCGCCAGCAGGATGAATTGAGGAGCCACAGCCGCCGGCATGCCACGGGGCGGCTTGAGGGAAGCCACCACTGCACAGCAGGGGCGGTCGCAGGGGGCTAAATGTGATGATTTGCAGCAAGCAGGTGAGTCTGGCGCATGCAGTACAGGCTGGTGCGCACCGCATGGGGCACATCGTCATGCTATGCCAGTGCCATGCCGCTGCTCTCCCTACCTGCCTCGCACCGGAGGCAGCAGCTGCACAGGTTGCACAGCGCTTGCTCACCTGGCCCGGCTGGCAGGGAGGAGGAGGCGGGCAGCCAGTCCTCGGCTTGCACCCGCAGCTTGTCTGCGGAGTCGTCCTTGATGTCCTTTGCGTTCACCTTGCTGTCCTTTTTGCTGCCGGCCTTGGAGGGGGCAGCAGAGGGGCCGGGCGCGGGGGCCGGCTGCGGCGCCGGGGCGCGCCGCGGCGCTGGAGCCGGCTGGGGCGCTCCCACGGGTGCTGGAGCTGGGCTGCTGGCCTTGAGCTCTTTGGGAGCCGGGCTGGGGCTGCTAGCCTTGCGCTCCTTGGGCGCGGGGGAAGGGCTGTTGGAGCGGCGGGCGGGTGCCGCCACCGCGGCACAGCACACCGCCAGCAGCAGCGCCGCCCGCAGCAAGCGCATCCTTGCGGCGCTACCTAGATGGGTTTCCGCGCGGCGGGGCTGCCTGCGGGCGGGGGCAGCCGAGCACAGCGCGCGTCAGGTAGCAGCCTCCCCGCCGGCCGGAGAGCGTTGTTATGATGCTCGACAGCCTGCCGGAGCCTAGATCTGGCTCGCCGGGCGCCACCGACCGCACCTGGGGCCGGCGCGGCCCAACTGCAACAGAGCAAGTCGCGGCCAGGGCGAGGCGGGTCCGCGATGCGAGACGCTGGAACAATGCGCGGAGTTGTTTAGCATGCAGCTGTGAGCTCTGCTGGCCAGCAGGGTACTGTGGAGCCCGCCGTGCCGCCGCAGCGGCACAGCGTGCGGCCCTGCGCCCGGCTACGTATTGCTGTGGGCAGATGCTGTAGGCTCCCTTCCTCCCTCTGCATGGTATGCATGGTAGCATCACTGGAAAGGCTTCCAGCAGGGAATGGCCGGTGCGCCTGCGGCTGCTGCATCGCCGCACAAGGCGTGCCCAACTGCTACTGCCGCACGCGCCTGCTGCTGCGAGACAGCCCAGCTGTTCAACCGCCGCCTCTGCTTCTTGTCAGCGCGCTCTAATGAATGTAACAAATCGAAATACGTTGAGACAAGACTTATGCATGTCGCGGCATGCTCGGCAGCGCAGGAGCACACAGGGGCGCAGGTAGGAGCAGAGCAGCATACGGCGCAGGGTAACCTAACTGGGAGGTTGCAGAAGAAGCTGCGGCGGGATCGACCGTGTGCCCACATTGGGCAAGCGGGGCCGGAGCGTAAGGGGAGCGGCTGCGCAAGTGCTGCTGGTGGGTAGGAGCGCAGGGTGCGGTGTGTATGAGCGGCGCAACAAAGCTGGGCGCCTGGGCGCAGCGGCTGAGGGCTGGCTATCAGCAGAGAGCATGGCGAGGCTGAGGCAGAGGAGTCAAATGATGCGGTGTAAGGGGTGAGGTGCGCCCCTTATACAAGGGCGCACATGGGCATCTCCGTGTGCCAGAGGGCGCAGGGAAGGGGGACAAATCAACGTACTGGGGGAGGGGGTGCGTTTGAACGGAGCAAGAATCAGGGGCAATCAGTGGCATCAAGGTGGCATGGGGCGCACGCTGCTTGTGCAGCGGCACTACCCAGTGATGAGGTGGGTGTGGTAGGCAGCGCAGCAGGCCATGCTGCTGCCCTGCACGTGCTGCAGGCTAGAGCGGCACGCCGCTCCGGCCAGTCGAGTCGCCAGCGGCACAGGCTAAGGCCGCGTTTGCAGCCCAGCTGCCGGCAGGCGGAGGAGTGAAACAAGGAGCAGCTCACTGGCTGCGCTGCATCATTGCAGACAGCTGCTGGAGGTCGGGAGCCTGCATCTGCTCCAAGCCGCCCTCACCCTCCCAGCCGTACTGGGCATCTGCTGCAGGGGCGGGGGCAGGGGCAGCATCGCCAGGGGCGGCCGTCACCAGCGGGGACACCAGCCGAGCCTCATTGGTGCCTGCCTCATCCCCAAAGTTGATGCCAGTGTCATCGACGGGAGGCTCCTCGTCTGCCGCCTGCTGCTGCTGGCCGCCGCGGCGGCCGCCGCTGCTGCTGCCGCTGCTGCTGCCGCTGCCGGTGGTGCCGGCGGAGCCGGGAGCGCCGCCCTCGTTGCCGCAGCCCAGGATCTGAGGAGTGAGCTCCTCCAGAGGGACGGGGTTCTGCAAGGGTGTGTGGGGAGACAGGGGGAGGGTTGTAGAGCATGAAACAGCATGCAGGCTGTCCGGTGGCTGTTGGGCACGCTGGCGCTTGGGTTATTCCGTGGCACGGCAGGTGCGGATGCAGCAAACTGAGCAGACCGGCAGCTCGCCCGCACCTTCATCCAGGCCTGCAGCTGCCGCACTGTTGCAAACGCAGGCACTGCTCAGCTCAGCAAGCAGCTGGCCAACACGACTCAAAAATCCAAAACAAGCACATTAGCCCGCAGGCAGCGCCACTTCGCACCTTCATCCAGGCCAGCAGCTGCCGCATGGTCACAAAGTAAACGTCCTCCAGCTGCGCAATCTCCTTGACAAAGCGCTGCAGCTGCTGCAGGTGGCTGCCGCGGCTCATCCCTGCGGCCAGGAGGGGTGAATGGACGGGATGAAAGGTCGCCCAGCCAAGGGCCTACCACTGCACCCGGCTGTGCATCCTGCGCCGCACTGCTGCGTTCATTCAAAGCCAGCCATGCACTGCCCCAGGCCCCTAGTCCAGGTGGCTCACAAGGCGTGTGGATGAACACAGGGAATGGCGCACGGTTGCCCTCGTAGCTCTCCTGCAGAGGCAACCCAAGCCAACACAGCGGCAGGTGAGCAGAGCAGGGGAGGGCACTGGTGATGACCGCGCACCCAGAGCGCTTGCAGCCTACAGACGAGCCATTCTCTGCCGTGTGGACCAGCAGCAAAAGAGGCAGATGGGCTGTTTGACTTACGATGTTATGCATTAGGTAAACCCACCTGGAAGTTGGCCATGAGGATGTCGTACACGCAGTTGGCGCCGCTGCACTTCTGGCTGCCGTCGTCGCCATAGTCCTGCAGGCGAGTGGGTGGGCGGTCGTTTGTGCAATGCATCAGAGCCGAAAGGTCAACTTCGTGTTGTCCCCACCCTCAATGTGCAGCCCGTGCACATTGGGCAGTCTCTCCCACCCCCCTGGTGGCCCCCAGCCTCCTGCTGCACATGTCCTCCCCCACCAAATCAACACAGTAAGTACCACAGGCACAGCTAGCTGGTGCCCTCACCATGGTGTAAGGGCCGCCCTTGGCGCTGAGGTCCCACAGCGGCACCTGCCACACCCCAGGGTAACGCGCGCCGGCGGGGCACTTCTGGATGGTGGAGTACCTGCCAGGCAATTGAAGGGGGGCAGGCGTGGAATAAATAACGGCTACTGTCGCCTGCAATGTATGGTCTGGGTTCCGCAAGGGTTCCGCACGACTAATGTGCAGGTAATGGGTTTGCAGGGGGTGGGCGGGTCAGCACTGCACGTGGGCAGGCGTGCAGCAGGACAGGTGCATCCGCGGCACGGCAGCATCAGCAGCAGCAGCCACGTGTCCCACCCAACCCACCAGGCGCAGTTGATGGGGATGCCGTTGCCCATGTCCCAGGGCCAGGTGCGCACACTGAAGTCCTCCGACACGCTGTTGCCCTGCGTGTTCTCAATCAGCGTGCTGCATGAAGTTCGACAGGGGACAGAGGGCGTTGCTGAGTTCAGGGACGGAGTCCAGTTGAGCGGCCTGTGCAGGCTGCAGTACCTCCGTATATATGTATTCACCGCCACGATGTCCCACACCTCGCCCTTGACCTCCATGAACAGCAATGCTTCTAAATCCACAACCCGCACCTATGATAGAGGAAGCCGTTGTCCGCCAAGATTTCCCACACCTCGCCCTTTGCTCTTTATCCATGAACAGCAATGCTTCTAAATCCACAACTAAATCAACAACCCTCACCTGTCGTACAGGAAGCCGTTATCCGCCAGAATCTCCCACACCTCGCCCTTGATCTCAAGGAAGGGCGCGCGCAGGCCCTGGATCGCGCTGCAGCAGGGAGCATGTTTTGGGCAGCGCACAGGGTGTGAGGTCCAGAGTGAAACAGTGTGCTTGTCACCATGCTGGTCATGGCTGCCCTTGAGAGAGGTGGAGCGCCCTGAGAAAGGTGCCTGCACATCGGAGACCCGGAGGGCCGAGCATCACTCCCGCAGCTCACCTCTCGGGGATGCCACACTCGGCGATGGCATCTCGAGCGCCCAGGATTTCCTTCTCCAGGATGCTGTAGGACTGGGTGAGGAAGGACTTGTGGGAGACCGTGTGGTCGGCAATCTGTGGGCGACAAGGCGGGGAGGAATGGTGCGGTTGAGGGAGCGGCGAACGTGACCAAGGATGCACGGGCTACCAAGCAGGCACCAGCCACCAGCAGTCGGCAATAAGGGACCCCTTGTGAAGAAACCGTGTGTAAGGCAGGCGACATCAGAAAGAGGCGCAGCAGGGGGACAGCAACGGGCGCACCTCATAACCGGAGCGGTACAGATCGACGAGCAGCTCGCAGTCTGCAGGCGGTACAGCGGGGTGCAGCCACGTATAAGCAGGGCTAAGCGCAGCAGTTTGCGCCATAAAGCAGCTCGCTCACTCGACAGGAAATGAGCAAGAGCAGCTGCTCGCCTGCCCACGCTGCCCCGGCAAGCACTGGCGGCAGCCCCGCTGCCCACCCGGCGCCCACCCGCTACGCAACCGCCGCCCAACCACAACGCACCGGTGCCGGTGGAAGTGACAAACATGGTGGCGGTTGCTGGGCATCCGCTGGCCTCCACGCTGTCCGTCACAGACCGCATGGCATCGTAGGTCCTGCTGGTGATGGCGTCATCGTGCTGCATGAGCGTTGGGGAGTGGTGGGCAATTTGCTTGTGAGGGTCGAATGGAGGTTTGGAATGGGGAGGCCGGCAACTGTGTGCTTGGCAGCCGAAAGTAGCATCTGCAGGGCTCCAGACTGTGGCGTATACTTTCCAGGACCCAAGGAATGCATCCGAAGCCCCGCAAGCCGCCAAATCGCCCGCAACAGCAGCCGGCCGTGCATGCAAGGCGAGCGGCGCAGGGAGTACAGGACGCAGCGGACGCAGCAAGCCAGCGCAGCGGTACACACCGTGAGCAGCACAAACTGGGGCGTGCTCTTGCGAGGGATGCCTCCCGGGGTGTTGGTGGACGCGTCCAGGGCTGCAGGGCAGCAGGGCCACACGATAAACATGCAGGGGGGATGTGGCATGTGGGTCCGCCGCTAGCGGCAGCTGGGGTGCCGCTGCAAGGGCCCGGCCCCGGCACCAGCCGCCCACCTGCTAGCGCCGCGCCGATCGTCGCCAGCAGCAGCAGGGCCCGCATGGTGCCAATTGGGGGCGCCGTGAGGGTCCTCCGCGTTGTCCCTCGAACTCGCCGACCCGCGTCCAGGTTGCAAGGGCGGTGGCCTGCAGGCGATCGAGGCGCGCAGCAGGCGGATCAGGGCAATTGGAGGAATGCACAGCAGCGGCGCACGGCGTCGGGGCGGCCCAGAGGCGCGCTTCACACTCACGGCTGCTCGCAGAGGCTTGGTCGCAACGCCAGGGGCAATTGGGTAGGGAGAGGGAGGTGTGCTGCAATTGCAATTGGCCGGAATGAGCGGCGTTTGCCATCACCTCCAGGGTAAGCGGGTCCTTGCCAGCAGGGAGGGCTGTCAGCAATGGATGCACTACACGCAGGCGCGTGGCAACGCTGGATTGTCTTATATACGGGCCATGACGCCCACCGGGCGGCCTGGGAGGGCGCGCCATGTGCATGGTGGTCCCCACCGTCCCAGCGGCCTTGCGCCGCCGCTCGCGTGCTGCACACATCTCACATTGACAAGCAACAGCAGCCTCAATCATCCTGGGAGGTGATGTCGAATGCGGCAAAGCAGTCTGAGATGATGTCGTTGCTGACCAAGAACCCCTGCGGGTCCGCCAGCCGCACCAGCCGAACCGCTCCCTCTCCGCCGCTGCCTCCGCTGCTGCTGCCACTGCTGCTGCTGCTGCCGCCTCCACTAGCGCTGCCACCACCATCGGTGCTGCTGCCGCTGCTCCAGCCGGCCCCGCGGTCGGTCAGCACCCAGCCGCGCTGGATGTGCGGCTGCAGCGCTCGCAGCACAATATCCGCCGCCTCCTCGCCCTGCGGTGCGGGCAGAAATATGGTGCTGATGCCAAGCATGAACCATGCATGTGCTGCTGTGGAACAGAATGCGGCCGGGGGATGCCTGCTGGGGCTAAGGGCTGTGCGCCTATTCAGGACAGAATGCCCATAAGCTGCTCATGCGCACCACTCCACTCAATCAACCACCCGCCCACCCACCTGTGCATGCTGCGCCGCCAGCCGGCGCAGGTCCAGCCCATCCGCCAGCCGCAGCCGCAGCATGATGGTATCGAGCAGCCTGTCATCGCCGCTCTCCCGCGGCAGCCAGCTGCCCGCCACTTGCGGGCCGTTGCGCTCCGCGTCGCCGGCGTACTGGTCCACCCATTGGCGGTACGAGTTGAGGCGCTTGGGGCGGCTGAAGCGGCGGCCCTGCGGTGTGTTGAGAGTTGGGCAGCAGGCGTGGGCAGGAAGCAGAGTGCCGAGTAGCCGCAAACACCAGATGTGAGCGACCAGGGTGGCTGGGGCATCCCCAACTGTCCGTCCCCAACGGAGCGGAAGGTGCGATGGAATCGCAGTGGCCACACACGGTTGCACATGCATTGGTCCTGCCAACTTCAGGACCCAAGCCCGCGGCAGCACTGCCTGCTGCCTGCTGGCCTGACCTCCAGGTACGATGCAGCACCCATGTCGAAGGCGTAGCATGCCCGCCCCTCCCAGCGCACCCCAGTGTTGTGGTGGCAGCGGGCTTGCAGCAGGCATGAAGTCAAATGGAACACAAACTATCCTCTCCGCTCCCTCACCGCTAAGTAAGAGGCGGCTCCCATGCCAAAGGCATAGTATGCCTGCCCCTCCCAGTAGACATCAGCGTTTTGGTGGCAGCAGGCATAAAGTCAAAGGGAAGACAAACTATCCTCTCCGCCTCCTCACCTCTAAGTAGGAGGCGGCTCCCATGCCAAAGGCATAGTAGGCCTGCCCCTCCCAGTAGACCATGTTGTGGCGGCAGCGGTGGCCCGGCAGCGCGTAGTTGCTGACCTCGTAGTGCTCAAAGCCTGGAGTTAGAAGTGAGAACACAGGAGCTCAGAAGTGGCCAGCTGAGGGATGGGATGAGGCATCCAGCGCATAACACGCACATAGCACAGCACCCCTTATGTTGCGGACAACATGTGCCGACCGCAGCACACCTGCGGGCAGCACAAAGGCAAGCTCACTCACCCGCAGCGCCCAGCACCTCAGCTGCCCGGCAGTACATGGCTGCCGCCGCCGCATCAGTGGGCAGTGGTGCCTCCCCGGGGGAGTAGCGCCGGGCAAATGGGGTGCCCTCCTCGACCTGCAATGCAGTAGAGTTTGTGTTGGGTTGCGAGGACACGAGCAGCGGTTGTAAACGGGAAGCACGGCTGCCTGACAGGACTTGTTGGACTGTACGCAAACGCAGATGTGCTCTGCTCTGCATCAGCTGTACAGCTGCGCAGCGCATATCACACCTGCAGGTCATATGTTGAGACGTGGTGTGGGCCGGCATCGATGGCTTGCTCCAGCGACCGCCCCCACGCCTCCTCAGTCAGCTGCAAATGGGAGGGGGCAAGATGAGCAGGGCAGGGCAGCTGCTGAGGGGGCAGGGAGGAGAGTCATCTCCCTGACCATAGTTGCCCAGTTTCGGCATTGGTCCCAGAGCGCATCCGCCGCCCCCACTGCCCAATCTGACACACTGCTGAAAGCACACCATCACATCAGTCCTACCTGCGGCAGGCCCGACATCAGATCCAGGCTCCAGGAGGGCACCCCCGCCGCATGCACTGCCTCCACTGCTCGGTACACGTCTGCTGCATCATGTGCGCGGCCGCAGAGCGCCAGCAGCTCGTCTTGGAAGGACTGCGGCGTATGTGGGGGGTGGAGATACAATAGGATGAGAAGGTCCGACAGGTGTTAGAGGATGAGAAGCCTGCCGAAGTTGGTGCTTGCTAAGTGCAGCAGGGGCAGTGCCAGCAGGAGCGAGCGCTCACGCTGACGTGAACCAGCTGCTAAAACGCAGCGTGAGGCAGATGCAGCAGGAGGGCGTGGTTAGGCAGGCAGGCATGCAGGCCAGCTGTTGTAGCATGATGAGGCGCCAGGCATGACCAGATGCTCCTCACCTGCACGTTTTTCTGCACCTCTTGTTTGGAAGGCAGACGCACCACCACCATGCAACACTGTATCCGTGCAGGCTAACTATTGTTCTTCACATCCGTCTCACCTGCACGCCCACGCTGACCCGGGTGACCCCCATGCCCATGTAGCTGCGCAGCCGGTCGGCGTCAAAGGTGCCTGGGTCGGCTTCGATGGACACCTGCAGGCAACAAGGCGCAGAGGGGCGCACAGTTTAATGCGAGTGCGGCAGCCAGGCGGCGTCAAAGGTGCCCGGGTCCGCCTCGATGGACACCTGCGGGCAGAGGTATGGGACTCAGGCTGATGAGCGGCGGCATGGCATGGTATGAGAGGGATTGGCACGGTGCAGCATGTGGCATGGCATGGCATCTGTATAGCATGTGCTATGCTTGGCATGAGAGTGGCTGGCACGGTGCCTCACTGCAACGGCATGGCATGGCACGGCACGGCATGGCACGGCACGGCACGGCACGGCACGGCATGAGAGTGATTGGTGTGGCAGGTATGAGACTGGCATGGCATGGCACGGCATGGCAATGGCTGGCACGGTGCAGCGCGTGGCATGACAGGCGTGGGATGCCACGGGAAGTGGCAACTGTCGCATCCCCTGGCAGTTCATGACAGTCCTCGAGCATGGGCCCTCAGCCCTCAGCCCGCCGGCCTAGACGCTTCAAGGCACAGCCGGACATGCCATGAGCAGCGGCATGCATATCAGCAACACATCCACCACCAGCTGCGCACCTCGGCCCCAGCCGCCAGCCCAAACCGCCGGTCCAGCGCCTGCAGCAGCTGCTCCAGCAGGGGGAGGGAGAGCAGGGAGGGCGTGCCTGCAGGGAGGCAAGCAGCGAGAAGGGCATCTGTGTCGAGTCCAATGTAAGCGAGGCAGCTGAAGCGTGGTGTTGAGCCCATGTAGCGAGGCGGCTGCGGCGAGGTGTGAGTCCATGCAGGCGAGGCAACTGCAGCGTAGTGTTGAGCTTCGTGCTGCACCCACCCAAGCCAGCAGCGGGCCTTGCGATGTCTGAGCACAGCCAGAAGCAGAAAGCAGCACCAAACAGCCAACACACTGCCCTCGGCGCACCGCCTCCAAAGAAGACGCTGCGCAGGGGGCCCTCATTCAGCCTCCGGCTGGCCTCAATCTCCCGCACCAGCAGCTGCACATAGTGCCCCATCTGGTCCTGCAGGTACGGCTAGGCATTTGTGCTAGTGATCGGCAACTGATCAAGGCATTCCTAGCATGCGCGCACAATGCAGCAGGGACGCGCTCAGTAAAAAGCAGGTGGGCTGCACCTGGAGGGGGTTGCCCGGGGCGGCATGCAGCGCACAAACCCAGGGGCGGGTGCCAGGCTCATGTCAGCGCATGGAAGCCCCACCTGCCAATGCCCGCTCTGCGCCTGGTCGCGTCCAACGGCTATGACTGGGAAGTCGCAGTACGAGCACTTACGCTGCAGGGAGCACAGGACATACAGACAGCGCAGAGAATGAGGCGCAGGCCACAACGGCTCCGCTTGGGCTGTTCAAGCACTTGCGCTACAGCGGGCAAAGCAGTCCAGCGTGCCACAACGGCAGGCCGCCCACAAAGACCCGACATATGCATGGTTTGTGCCACCCATGACCGTTATTCAAACCCACCTTGCAGAAGGGCAGGTGTACATAGGCTGCGGTGGGCTGCTCGCCTGGTGAGCTAAAGCCAGTGCCCGCCTCGCTTTCCGCCGCCGCTGCCCGCACTGCTGCTGCCACCGGGGCCGCTCGCCCACCCCTGCCGGCCGGCACAGCTGCTGCTGCTGCAGTGCGCGAGTGCAGCATTGCAGCGCAGCGCAGCCAAGTGAGCCGGTCAGCGCTGATGGCCCTGCGCAGGGAGCGGCGATGGCGGTCAGGTGTGGGAAGAGGCGGCGGCAGCGGCGGCGGCAGAAGCTGTAGCGGCAGCAGGGCGCGGACCACTCGCTGCGTCGCCTCTCTCAGCTCTTTCACACCTGCAGGCGCGGCCGCTGGGGGCCAGCTGGTGCCGGCAGGCACCCGCCGCTCGCGCGAGGTGAGCCATCGCGCCGCGATCTTCTTGGCCAGACACAAACTGGAGATGGAGCAGAAAGCGAAGAGCCCTCGCCCGACCGCCAAAGACACAGCACACAGGGTCGGCGCGCCGCCGCCGTTGCCGCCGCCTCTGCTGCGTCCTCTGCCCAGTTGGCTCCTGACAACCTTTGCTGTGAGATTGGTTCCACATGATAGTATGATTGGAACAGATATGTTCAGCTGCAGGCCGACAAAACAGCGGGGCCTGCCGATCACACGTCAAAACAAGCTTTGAGCCGGAAGTGCAAGTGCCAGAGTTGAGACGTCGAGCAAACAAGCATGCACAAAGCAGAGAGCGAGGTGTGCGGACCACATGAAGAAGAATCCACTGGCGGGCTCACTTGCCGCCCTTGCGCTTCCGCGCTGGCTGCTTTCGCTGCTGCTGCTGCTGCTTGCCCTTGCCCTGCGCCCCCCTCCCCTTGGGTTTCGCACGGGGCTTGGCCACTGCAGCCTTGCCCTTTGCCGGCTGCTTGCCCTTGCCCTTTGCTGCTCCAGCTGCCGCGCACCCTCTCGCTGCTGCACGGCCCCTTGCCGCCGGCTTGGCGCTAGCACGCGCCTGGCGGCTGCTGCCAGCCCGGGCCGTGCCACCAGCCGGCGGCGGTGCGTCCTCATCATCATCATCGCTGCCATCACTGTCCCATTCGCTGCTGCTGCCACCATCACCCCCACTGTCCCACCCGCTGCTGCTGCTGCCATCGCTCTCACTGTCCCACCCACTGCCGCTGCTGCCATCCTCGCTGCCTTCATCGTCGGTCAGCCCGCTGGCGCCGTAGGAAAGCAGCCCCAAGCGGACTTGGGGCATGCGCACGCGGATGTAGCGCAGCAGGGGTACCGGGTAGGAGTGGGGGTCTGCACCGGGGGTGGGGCGGCAGCAGACAGAGTGTGGTGAGCAGGCAACAGCAGCGGACGTTCTGCAACGACTTTCATCTGTGTGCGGCACCGCGGCAAGGGATTCGCCCAGCGGCCATGAAACAGCAGGCACAGCCCCCTCTGCCGACACCCCGCACTCACTCCAGCTCTCGTGCTTGTTCAGCCGCAGCACTTGCAGCGCCGCCATCTTCACCAGGATGTTGTCCACATCTCGTTTGGCAATATCCATGTGGTAGCACAGCTCCATTGACAGGTAGCGGCAGCGGGTGGCAGCCGCTTGAATGCCTGGTTGTCCAGCACCAGGGTCTCCAGGCCTGTGGGAGGTCGGAACGGATGGCAGCGGGGACAGTCGAGTTGAAAATGCACACAAAGCAAGCATATGGTCAGCATGCCTAGGGCCTGCATACATTCAGCACCAACAGCACGCTCTGCGGACAGAGCAGCCCATTCCCAAACTCAGTGCAGCCACCCAACAACCAACCCAGACAGCTCACTCTGCAGGTAGGGCCCACGCGGCAGGGTTTCAAGGTATGCACCACCAAGGTCCAAGTAGCGCAGGCCGGTGCGCTGGACCACACAGGTGGGCAGGCTGCCGCACTCCAACGACTCCAGCGCCGGCATTTGGGCCAGCAGGGCCTCCAGCACTGCCCCAAAGGCTGCCTTGCGCGCTTGGGCCTCATTGCCGGAGCGCCCCTCAGCCTCAGCTGCAGCGAAGCTGTCCGGTGGGAACCGTATGCCCCTGACTGCCAGGTCTGTGACTGGCTCCAGCAGGGGGCAGGCACTGCACTGTGCTGGCGTGAGCTGGCAGCCCTCAAGCCACAGGGTGCCCAAGCTGAGGCCGCTGGGAGGCAGCAGCCGCTCCAGCAGCTGCTGCAGGCTGGTGCCGGCGGGAAGCTCTGCATGCTGGACCTGCAGCAGGCCCTGCAGCGGGCCGGCCGGCCACACAATGTCTCCAGGGCGGGCGTCGGAGGCGTCCATGCGCCGCCGCCACATGGGAGGCCCGCCGCTTGCCGCCCGCTCCTCTCGATAGCTGCATGCCCCCATCGGCACATCGTCGATCTGCGAAGAAAAACAGGCCACCGGCAAAACACTTAGGGCCAGGAGACGCGTTGCTCGAGTGCAGGGCGATACCAGCAGGCCTTGCAAGGCAAAGGCCACACGCAGCTGACCAGGCAAAGTGGGTGCCTGCAACCCTTGCAGGCGCTGGCCTGATACACAGCATGCGGCGCAGCATGTGCGGCACCCAACCATTGCCGGCAGCTCACCCTGAAGCAGCGGTGCCCATACTCAAAGTTGATTTGGAAGGTGCGCAGGTGGGGCAAGTCGGCTGGCGCCGGCAGCTCCACATCCTCCACATCATCGCCGTGCCTCACTCCGTCCGACAACTCTAAATTGGCCAGCAGCGGCAGGCGCTGCGGCAGCTGTGTCAGCCCCTCTGTGGGCAGCAAGCTGCCGGTGGCATGAAGCTCGAGGGAGGTGAGGCTGGAGCAGCCCAGGGCGCTGTCGACCACAGCCTGAGTGATGCCCCCGGCATGAATCTGCAGGCTTGACAGGCCGGTCAGGCGGGCCAGGGCTGCTGCCGCCGACTTGGGCAGCACATTTACGTGCAGCTGCGCACACAAGGTGGGCAGAGCAAGCAGTCAGGGGTGGGCGCAAGTTGTCCAACTTGCTGGAAGCAGGCAAGGATCACAATTACAAGTGTGGAGTGCAGCCTTGGGACACAATGCACTCATTCTTGTGCAATGCAGGAGTGCCAGCCTGTCTCCCAACAGCCCAGCTACCCAGCCCAAAGAGTTCCCTCCCTCCCAAACACACCCATGCACCCACCTGCAGCGCCGTCAGGTGCGGGAAGCGGTTCAGCGCATCCGAGGTGGCAGCGACCAGTGCCTTGGCCTCTGCCTTCCCCACATCCTCCTCCTCCATCCAAGTTTCCAACTCGAGCGCTGCCAAGCCCACAGGCAGCGCACGCAGCACGTGCGTTAGCTGCCAGCCGCCGCGGCGCAGCGCCTGCTCCCGGAAGCTGCTGTGAGCATAGTATAGTTTGGCATGGCTGACCAAGTGCGCCGTCTGCTCGAACTCCCGCCGCCGCGCCGCAAACCCTGCCGCCACCTCACGCGCTGTGGCGCCGTTCCACCAGTCAGCTGCGTCCTCCTCATAATCCGGCTGGTCGCCGAGCTCAGAATTGGACAGCTCCTCGCCGCTCAAAGCGGGCCAGGGCAGCACGCCGGTGTACTCGAAAATGAACAGCCGGCGAGCAATCTCCGGCGGCGGCACGGGGCGCAGCTCAAACTCGCGCCACACCGCCGGCTCTGACAGCCACACGCGGCGCCAGCGGCGGCTGACCGCGCTGATGGACGGCCTGCGAGTGGATTGGGTAGAGGCCAAGGTACATAGTGAGCAGGCAGATGCACAGGAGGGCGGCAAGACTTGGCGCAAGACTCGGAGCAAGCGCAAGGGTGCCGTTGAGCGAGCGAGGCGGCGGGGGCCTCAGGCGCTGCGCGGGCTGCTGTTCCGTTGTCTCGGTTTCGTGGCATCTGCAAGCCCATCAACGGCGCGCAAACTAGCTCCGGGCTTGGGTGCTGGCGACGCCCGACCAGAGCGGCACCCAGCGCACCCGCTGGTGTCCCGCGCGAAGCTGAAGATCAGGCCGAGCACGGAATCTGGCAGATCATCCAGCTGGGTGGTCGGGGCGGTAGCGGTCGGCGCCGCTGCCCTCCGCCCTGCTTTTGCCGCTGCTTTTTGGCGTAGGGGCGCCCGCATGCTGATGTTTGGAAGGTTGATCAGCTGTGGGTGCGGTAGCGGGGTGCGTCCGACCCTGTTCAGCGGAGCAGCGGGCGGGGCGCCAAGCGGCAGCGCACCCAGCGCGGCGCTCTGCTTGCTGCTCTCCCGGCTTCAGACAAGCGAGGCCTGTCACAAAGCACTGGTGTGGAGCGCGTGCATAGCAGTAGTGCTTGCAGAAGAACAGCGGCGGTTGCCGTCAAGCCGCTTGGACCGCAGGCGCCGGCGCCCTCTTGCGGCCAGCTGGGCTCCCTGGCTGCCGCCTTGGGAGAGGGGGGCTTGGAGGGCCGCAACAGTACAGCCATCACTCCCTGTCCTCCAGCCAGCCGCTCAGGTGCACCGCCACGCCACCCCGCCCAATGATCTGCTTGCTGCCGTGCCGCCGCAGGCAGGCCTCCGCCGCAAAAATGGCGTCGCTGTGTAGCACCTGCGGGGGCGGCATGTGGGCGAACAAGTGGAGAGAGGTGGACAGCAAACACACAGCTTGCCAGCTGCCTCATGATCAGGTGGTGCGGAGGTGCACAGAAGCATAGTCCACACATCACATCCAACCCATTACTTGCAACTTGCCAGGTGCAGCGTCTCAGCGGGGTTGCCCGGCGCGCCGCTGTGCGGTGCCGCCAGCGCCGCCAGCTGCACCCATCTGCCCGGCCCCTCGGCCAGCAGCATGGGGCCAGTGGACACCGCCAGGCCAATCCAGTCTGCTGGCGCATCCTCGCCCTTGCTGCCAGTCAGGACGAAGGGAAGGCGCCCCTCCGGCAGGCTGAGGCACGCACGTGTGACCACCAGCTGTCGGCCGTCGGGCACGCTGACTTCAGCTGTGCCGCCTGCTGGCACCTCTGCAAACCAAAATTCTTTGCCCATGGCCTGCGCGGCATTGGGGAGCAATGGATTAATGGGCAGCGAGCAGCAGGCCCGCCAGTTGCAGCGAGTGGGCAAGCAGCGGCAGCGGCGAACGGCGAACGGCGGCGGCGGCGGCGGCGGCGGCGGCGGCGGCACCGCCCTGCTAACCCAGACTTACTCCTGCTTTGGAACGACACGCTCAACGCTGCCTCTCGTTGGAAGCAAGCCAGCGTGCAAGCTCTGCCTGCGGTCTCAAGGCACGGCCGACCCAGAGCCTCAGTTTGTGATCCTCCAAGCAGCAAAGCTCAAGGCAAAATGTCAAGGCTGCTGCTTCTGCTCAAGCCCTGTGGCAGCTAGGTGGCACAAGCCAAACAAGGCACTGCATCCACTGCCGCCGTTAGCGAAGATGCACAGCAACTGCCACCTTCAAGAACATCCATTGTCCCCTGGGCTGGTAAATTATGTAGTCCAGACTGCTGCGCTGGCAGGCGATCAGTCATGCCTGACCAGCGGTTTGTGCACTGCCCGTCTGGCTTCCTTTGTGCTTCTACTCGCGCCGCTCGGCCTCATGCCCCATGCGGTGAGCAGCCGACACATGTGTAAGAGCCCCCCCGTTAACAGACATGCAGCCGGCTTGAGCTGCCACCCGCCTTTGCTGCCAGCTGGATCGATACCACGGCTCGCGCTGATGCAACTGCCATCCTGCTGCGGCCAGATGCAGCGGCGGCAGCGGCATCGCAAGCGGCGGCGGCAGTGAGTTCCTCCACTGCCGAGCCTAATTTCACAGCTCTGGTGCCTGGGTGTCTCGTACAGGGCATTTGCAGCGGATCCCGAGCCAAATTCGCCACCCCTGGCGCCCGCGTCGACTGAGCGCGGCGTTCTGGTCTTCACTCGGCGGCTTGGGATAACTGCAGGTGGGACCCGTGGCGGCTGGGCTGCCCTGCCGTCGCTGCCGCCGCCCCTGGCGCCCTACCGCCCCCGCCGCCGCTCGAACAGGTTCTTGCCTCTCAGTCGCCTGCCCCTGACAACCTCCCATCCTGTGTGGCCTTGTTTCGTGCACCCTGCAGGCCTTATGGAGGCACCCAGTAACATCCATGAAGCCTGCCGCACTGGAGACGCCGCTGCCGTGCAGCGCTTGTTGAAATTGGCGCCAGCGGTCGCCTGGGACAAAGATGAGGCCAGCCAGCTGCCGCTCCAGTTGGCAGCAAGCCGCGGCCATGCGGCGGTGGTGCGCCTGCTGCTGGAGGTAGCGCCAGCGACCGCTTTGGCGGCAGATGATAAGGGCCAGCTGCCTCTGCATGCAGCAGCAGCGGCTGGGCATGAGGCAGTGGCGCGGCTGCTGCTGGAGGCAGCGCCAGCTGCTGCTCTGGCGGCTGATGGGGCGGACCAACTGCCCCTACACGTGGCAGCAGAGTCTGGGCATGCGGCAGTGGTACACTTGCTGTTGAAAGCGGCACCAGCGGCTGCTTTGGCGGCAGGTGATGAGGGCCGACTGCCTCTGCACGTAGCAACTAAGAAAGGCCATGCGGCAGTCGTGCGGCTGCTACTGGCTGCAGCGCCAGCGGCTGCTTTGGCGGCTGACGTGGAGGGCCAGCTGCCACTGCATGCAGCAGCAGATGCCGGGCATGCAGCAGTGGTGCACCTATTGCTGCAGGCAGCACCAACAGCAGCTTTGGCGGCAGACAATACGGGCCGGCTGCCCTCCGCACAGCAACAGAGTCTGGGCATGCGGCAGTGGTGCGGCTGCTGTTGGAGGCAGCCCCAGCGACTGCCTTGTCAGCCGATCCGGAGGGCCGGCGGCCTCTGCACGTAGCAGCAGCGGCCGGACATGCAGCGATGGTGCAGATGCTGTTGGATGCGGCGCCAGCGGCTGCTATGGCAGCAGACATCGAGGGCAGGCTGCCCCTCCATGGCGCTGCTATGGTTGAGGAAGACCCTTGTCAGGGTGACCCTGCGGCCGTGGCACGCCTGTTGCTGCAGGCAGACCCAGCGGCAGCAACTACAGCTGATGTGGAAGGGTGGTTGCCCTTGCACCTGGCAGCAGTGAATGGTAATGCTGCTGTGGTGCGCCTGCTGTTGATGGCGGCGCCAGACTCCCGTCACGCAGCCACTTCAGGTGGCTGGGTGCCACTGCATTGCGCGGCGATCAATGGGCACCTGGATCTGGTGCGCCTGCTGCTTGCTGCTGCACCAGAAGCAGCCATGGCAGCAGGGGAGGCCGGCTGGATGCCCCTGCACGCAGCAGCATTCACTGGGCACACAGACATTGTGCGCCTGCTGCTGGAGGCAGCCCCGCAAGCGGCCACAGCAATCGGGGGCAGCCGAACCCCGCTGCAGCACGCCTTCAATGGATTCAATGGAAGCCACATTGAGGTGGCGCGTGCGCTGCTGGGTGCTGGGCCGGCCGATGAAGTGCTGTTTGCCCTGGCTGCTTCCGGCGCTGAAGCCCTTCCACTCTTCCTCGACTTTCTGCTGGCCCCTGGCCGCCTGCCCCTTGCCCCTGCTCACTGGGTGCTGATCCCCTCCCCCTGCCCCGGCATCGAGCGCGCACTGCCCCCAGCGCTGGCCTGCGGCTCTCTCCAGGCTGCACAGGTGGTTCAGCGCATGGCTCCTGCTGATGTAGCCCGCCTGCGCACCGCTGCTCTCTGCCTGTGCCGCCACGGCCTGCCGGGCGATGTGGCGGCCCCCATCCTGGCCCACTGCATTTGATCTGGTGTAGAGCATGATGTATGGCATCCACCGCCACCCCACCCCCGTGCCTATTCCTGGCCCACTGCATTTGATGACAACCATTGTCACCTTGTGCTGTGTACGGCAAAGTTTGACCCCTGCATACCTTGCTGATCATCCGACTGCCTTTCAGTCGCCTGCTGCCCCGGTCGTGCCTATGTAAACCTGCTGCAAAACGGTGCTGATGTGTGGCAGCCGCTCACTTTGCAACACATCGATCAGTTCACATATCGGCAGTGAAGCCTAGAATAAGCAATCAGTGTTTGCAGCAACTGAAGGCGCACCAGATTCAGCCGGCACCAGCATACTCGCACACAGCCAGCAGAGCGCCGCGTCCGTACGCTGCAGCTCGGCAGCACGCGCTGGAAAACAAAACGCCGAGGCTGCCTGCTGCCTGCCGCAGCTGCCGCCAGTCAGTGCACACCAGCCTGCCTGCCGCAGCTCCCAAGCCGATGCGGCGATGCCCGCAAATGCAGCATCGCAGTCCGTCCGGGCGGTACGTCTGCTGGCGCCGCTGGTCCCGCATCAGTCCTTCTTGGCATACCGCTTGAAGTCGGCCATGAAGGGCGCAAACACGGCGGTGGCAAAGGCCATGAGGTTGTAGTCCACCAGCTGCAGTTAGTTGGGAGGAAGGAAGGGCAGCGAATTCGGCTTTCCTGATGGACAAAGACGCCCAGGAGAGAGGCAACGTGAAGGCCATCAGGTTGTAGTCCACCAGCTGCAGGAAAAATGGCAGGTCTGGGCTCTCAATACATACGAGATGGGGCAAAGGGCTGTGCACATGCCTGCTGCACACCTGGCGAAAGCAGCGGTGCGACAATGTGCATTGTGCATGCCAAAGCAGGAGGCTCCAATTACGCCAGTTGCGGGGTTCACAATTCTCAAGCAGAACGATGCACACACACACCTTCATGAGCAGGCGGAAGCAGATGGCGGTGGGGCCCACGTCGCGCCACACCACGCGGCCGATGGACGCAAACACTGCGGCAGGTGGTGCGGATGGTGGGATGGCACAGTCAGCGGGTGTGAGATTGCACGGTGAGGACGCCCTCGATGTGTAGCTAACAGCCACATGCGGGGCACCTGTGTGCATGTTTGCGCTTTTGAAAGCAGGGAAGCAAGCAGGCCATGGCCAACGACGGAAGGTGTGTAGGAATCGCAACAAGCCCCCTCACCCGTGTCTGGCAGCTCCTTGGGGTCCACCTCACAGCAAAGCAAAGCGAACTGAATCAACGGAAAGCAAACAATGCAAGGAACAAGCCCTCACCCGTGTCTGGCAGCTCCTCGGGGTCGACCGCAAACTTCTTGAAGAACTCCATGGCATCCAGCTTGTGGGCCTGCGCAGAATCGCAAATTTGGGGGACAGGGACGAGCTTTGAGAGCCTGCAAAGGGTGTGCAACTGAATGTGCAGATGGCGTCCAGCACGTGGGCCTGCACACAAGTAGAGAAGCGTGCACAGGGTGCGAAACGAAGGTATGCAGGAGTTCCATGGCGTCCAGCTTGTGGACCTGCGCAGAAGCGCAAATTTCGGGGGCGAGCTTTCAGAGCATGCAAAGGATGTGCACTTCAGGTGAAAGAATGTCCATGGCATCCAGCTTGTGGGCCTGCGCAGAAGTAGAGAAGCTTGGGCCGCAGACGCTAGAATGGTTCATTTTGGAGTGTGTGCAACGCTGCTGTGTGTTGGGTGAAACAAACAAACGCGCAGTTGCAGCGCAGACGTAGGTCGTGGTGCTTCCCCCAACCGCTTTCCCGGCTCTGCTTGCCTTGTCGTAGAAGCGGGTGGCCACGGGGGAGGGGTGGAACACCAGTACATCGATGCCGTACGGCCGCACCTCCGCTGCCAGGCTGGCGCCAAAGGCTGCACAGGATCAGGCAGCAGCAGGGTGACACACCGTGCGGGCAGCAGGCACACTGGCAGCCAGGCACGGTGAGGGGGAGCTGATGGGTGCAGTCGCTGCCTGGCTCAGCAGCAGCGTGGGGTGCAGCCAGGATGTTTGCAGGCAGACGGCCAGTAACCAGGACAGGGGCAGACAGAACAGCAGCAATCCAGGGCAGCAGCAACCAGGACAGCGGCAAGTATGGCGGCAGCAAACAAGTAGTGGCTCACATGAGAGGAAGGACTTGGTGGAGGCGTACAGCACGCTGAAGGGGTTGGGGATCATGGCCGCCGCTGCGGGGCAGGCAGGGCAGGCACAGCATGCACAGCACGGTCAGCGGGCAAGGCGGGATTGCGCAGCGCAGCCCTGGCCGGAATGGCCACAATTTCAGCCATGGCAGCTGCAACGCCTCTGGAACGAGCTGCTGCTATGCACGCAGCCCCAAACGATGCCATTCCCATCCCTGCTGCGCTGCCATGGTCGCCCTATTTTCTGCCAGCAAGGTTGGCAACCAGTTGCACATGCACACATGCGCAGACAGGCACACAGCTACAGAGAAGATAGAAGATAGAAGCGGCCCACCTGAGCTGGTGTACACAAAGCAGCCGCGCAGCTTCTTGGCGCGCATGCGCGACAGCAGCAGGTGCGTGATCTGCAGGCGGAGTGTGGAAGCACAACAGGGTTGAGTGATTGAACCCCTTAGCAGCAGTGGTGTGCTGGAAGGCTGTTGGCAGCCAGCCGCAGTGCCCGCTGCGCTGTGCTGCTTACCCTCAAGCCGTGCCTGTGCCAGCCCTGCCCGCATGCTGATGCACAGACCGCAGCATGCACATTGTGTGTGCATAGCCAGCCTGCACTGCAATGCATGGCGTCAGCCCACCTGCACCGCGGACACCGCATTGCACTCCAGGTTGGCCATCTGCTTGTCCGCCGGCCTGCGACAACACAGACGAGGCAATGCGACACGCTTTGAGAACAAGCACGGCAGACAGGGAGGGACGTCCCGACAGCTGGGTGGTCAAATCGCCAAGCGGAGCTGGTGCCCTCATGCAGCACGCAGCAGGCCGCTAGAGTCGAAACGAAAGTGGCTACTCACAGACCAGCCGTAGCAGGAGACTATTTGCAATGGCTGAGGCAGACTTACACATCCACGAAGAAGCCGGTGAGCACGTAGCCCGCATTGCAGAACACAACCTGCGCACAGAGGGTGCCGCATGGGCAGCACACGTGTGGGCAGCAAGCAGCAGCGGCACTGCAGGCGGCAGTGCTTGTGGGGCACGGCTCGCATGCAAGCCTCACTACACAGCCGCTGCAGGAACAAGCCATGCTGCGGCACTTGATGGCGCCCAGTGCTGCTGCTGATGGAACGCAATTGGCTGGCTCTCGCGCTGCAAAAGCCCCCTTTTAAAGAAGGCCATGTGCACACCTGGATGTCAACGTCTCGCGTCTCGCGAGCGATCACCTCTGTGTATCCGGGCTCCCCCAGATTCACGCCCACCTGCAGGGCAGCGAGGCGAGCAGGAAGGGAAGGCCACATTTGATAACCCAGCAGCAACGCCCGCGCTGACATGACGTGCAGGCTCTGCTTGCCCGGTTGCGGCCAGCAACAATGGCACGCACTGCTCCCTTTTTACGCCCATCAGTTGGCCTGTGATGGAGCAGCACCCAAACCTCCACTGCTGCCCTGCCACACACAATGGCAGAGCATGGCAGGCACCTTGCGGAACGTGACGCGCGGGTACTGCTCCGACAGCTCCTTGGCCGTGGCATCCAGCAGGTCATCACCCAGAGCCACCAGCACCACGTTCAGGCCCTGCCCCGCCAGCTTGCGCGCGATGGACTTGCCGATGCCTGGGAGAGGTAGGGTGAAGGAAGGGAAGGGCGGCGGCACTCGGTTGGTGGCAGCGGCAGCAGCGGCGGCGGCGGCGGCGGCAGCGGCCCGCCTCTGTGCAGCGCGATCCGCCCTCACCGCTGCTGGCTCCGGTGACCAGCGCCCACTCCGCATTGTATGCCTTCTTCAGGTTCTTGGTTTTGTAGAACCAGGCGACGATGAGGTGCGGGATGGCGTAGGCCAGGTAAATAAAGGCCAGCGCCCAAATGGCCAGCATTCCCAGCATCGCGACAAGTGCGTCCAATGCGCGATCGGGCGGAAACGAGCAGCAGGGGCTTGGGTGCCCGCAGTCAAGCGGCGGGGCGTTTTGCAGCGCTGCTGCGTAATTCAGGCGACTGAAAATGGATCACAGGTATCCGATGTCTGTAGGGGGGCCTGTCTTTGCACATGGGCGACATGATGCAGCGGTCTGGCAGCGAGAAGGGGGCGCCGCACCCAATTGACAGCATTTGCATCTCATAGTGAACCGATCAGTGTGTCAGACAAGTGCGCTGAGCACCACAGGCGTGCGCACGAGACCTATGCAGCGCCTGTAGGCCATTGCTCGCGGCTTGGCAATCGCATACCGGCATGGGAAGAGGCGGCGGCGAGGGTCCAGCGCCGGCGCCGATGGAGGCGAGTCTGGGGCTGCGCCACTGCCGGCGCCGCCGCCGCCGCCGCTGCCGCTGCCGCCACCTCCGCTGGTTGCACCTTGCCGGCGCTCACTGCAGTTTGTTTTCCTGCCCATGCCTTGGAAGTAGGAGCCCTGAAGGGTGAATAATTATCTTCTTGCTCCCTGCCGCTGCAGGTGCCGCGGCTGAGCTCCATGCTGCGAGCGGCGCTGGGCGCAGGTGCGCTGCCCGGCGCCGGCAGCAGCAGCCGGGGCGGCAGCGGCAGCGGCAGCGGTAGCAGGGACGCGGCACCCCTGCAGCTGCCAGACCTGCAGCAGCTTCTGCAGCAGCGCAGGCAGCTGCTGGAGGGGCGGCGGCGCGAACGGGCCGACATGCAGGTGGGTGGCAGTGGGGCAAGAGGTTGCTGGCGGGTGTGCTGTGGCCGTGCTCCGGCATGTGCTGGCGGCATGGCACTAGCTGCAATAGCCATGGAATGCTGGTCTGGTGTGCCCATGCCTGCTGCTGTCACTGCCTGGTCCGTTGCAGCTTGCACGGTTGGGCCGCCATGCCTGCCTGGCCAACCGCATCTTTTCTGCGTGTGTATGTGTCGTCTGTCTTGCCCAGCACTGCCTTCCGTCAACCGCATGTGTTTGTCTCTCGGCTAGCTCTGCAGGTGTCCAGCGCACGCTCCCAGCTGGTGGCCGAAGTGCTGGGCAGCTGGGCAGGGGCGCCCAAGGCGGCTCGCGACGACTTTGAAAAGTACATCCGAGGTGAGGCGCAACCGCATGCTGCTTCGTTGTTGAAGCCTACGTCTGCCGCGCTGCGGTGCTGCGGTGCTGCATCTGCAACCCAGGTCTGCCCCACGCTCCTGCTATGAGACAGCTGAGCTGGCTTCACCCCAACTGGCACTCCACGCCTCTGCCCCTGCCGCAGCCTCGGCGCAGCTGCTGGGCGGCGAATCCAGCAGTGAGGAAGTGGCAGCGGCTGCAACTGTCACCTGGAGGGCGCTGGTGGCTCACCCGCCAGACACATCCCGCGGCCGTTCGCCGCTGGCGGCCCTGGCCAAAGCACGGTGCGCTGCGCCTGCTGTGCACGCTTTGGCGGCGCTGCACGGTCCTTTGCTGCGCTGTCCTACGCTGCGCTGCCCTGCACAACGGACATATTTCCCCACTGTGCTGCCTTGCGTGTTGTTGCGGGGGAGCACTGCCTGCCGCCTCAACTGTTACAAACCTCTCCATGTGCTGCAGCTCTGAGATTGAGGGTGCGCTGGGCCGGGTCGAAGATGCGCCCCTGCTGGCCCTGTCCCAGCAGCACGCCGCCCTGCTGCGCTGGCAGCAGCAGCTCAACCCCGCAGGCAGCTCAGAACTGCCGCCGCCGCCGCAGCAGGCAAAGGGCAAGGCTCCGCCGCCCGGCTTTGGCAGTGGAAAGGCGCCAGCTGTAGCACCAATGGCAGTGGCAGCTGGACCGCTGCCTGCTGTGCCAACTTTGTCTCTCGAAGAGGCTGTCCTGGCTGTGTGTGGCATGGACGCCGAAACAGCAGCGGCGGCATATGCGGCTGCGGCAGGCGAAGCGCTGGACAGCTCAGCCGCACGAGCGGCGCTGGCCGCCGCACTCACACCCAAGCCGCCGCCACGGGTGGCCACAGCGGCGGAGCAGGCTGCAGTGGAGGCAGAAGTGTTCGGCGCCAAGGGCCGGGTGCTGAATGCAGAGGCGGGGGCACGCTGGCTCATTCAGTGGTGCTCCAAAGTGACGGGTGGCGCCACGGGCGGCGATGACACGGTGGCGACCGCTGTCTGCCGCCTGCTGCTGTCAGGTGGGTGCCGATTGTCGCAGCTGCTTGGGTGTTGGGCTGAGTGGGACGGGCTGGATTCGTTCAGGGCTGCGGGCAGCAGTAACAGGGTTACCAACATCAAACACCGCATGTGCACGTGCCCATCTGCAGCGCGCAGCGACGATGAGATAGCGGCGGAGCTGTTTGATCTGCTGGGCGACTCTGTGTTTGAGCACATCGGTAAGTGATGGCTGGCTTGGTTGGTTTTGGCCATCAAATTTAGTTGAGCTGCTTGGCTTGCTTGGCGACTCTGTGTTCGAGTACATTGGTAAGCAAAGCAAGCAAATTGATGGCACGGTTTGGTTCGCCAGTATTCCTTTTGGGCAGTCAACCACTTCTGCGAAAGCTGCATGGTACACAGTTGACATGTGTCCCAGTACCCTCCCTATGCCCCTCCGCCCGCACCCCAACCCGCCCCCGTATAACAGGCGAGCTGCTGCAGCAGCGCGCCTCGGTGGCCTCCAACGTGCGCCGCCTGGTGGCTGGCTTCCGGGAGGCGGAAGCTGCCGAGAAGGCGGCGGCTGCCATGCCCAGCTACGGCAGTACCGTCACTGTGATGTCCGAGTCGCAGGTTTGTGGGTCGGTTGGTGGTTGTGTGTTGGACGGGTGGGGTCAGCTGATCAGGCCGGGCCTATGGATGCCTGACACTGCATGCTCGCATGCTGCTCACACCAAGCTAACCGCTGGCGCTGCAAGGGTGGGCGCACAAGTGCATGCAGCAGCAGGCAGGTTGTGAGCTGCCTGCCTGCTGCCACTCCCCACGAGCAGAAGCTGATGCACAAGCTGGAGCGCAAGGCGCAGCGGCGCGCGGCGGGCAAGGGCGGCGGCAGCAGCGCAGCGGTCAAGGAGTTGGGAGATGAAGACGCAGACTGGGTCAGGTGCGTGGACTTAGAATTGCACGGAGGTGCTTTGTTAGAGCAAGGCCAGTTGGTTTAGTGGCACGGGCGGGGGGAGGCGGGCAATGCTCCTCGTTGCAGTGGAAATTGGCGTGCGTGCAGGCTGTCTGTGTGCAGGGGGCATGCAGCATCCCCGCACCGCCGGCTGAGAACCTTTGTAATCTTGCTGGCTTGCTTGTCCGTTGCCTGCAGTGCGTACGGCCTGGCGCCGCTGGTCGAGGAGGAGATTGAGCGAGAGACGGCGCACATGCGGCTCAGGTGTGCTTTTGGGGGCTGCAAGAAAAGCATGCGTGCTGTCGTGCTGAGGTCGGCACCGTAACAAGCTGGCTGGTTGAAAACGACCAGCGAGAGACGGCGCACATGCGGCTCAGGTGTGTGGCCTCAGGCTTCAGGCGCCAATCTCTCTGGGCTGGCCGGTGCGGATTGACATGTGGGGAGACGGGGAGAAATGAACAAATTCGACCAGAACAAGGCCAACTGTGATCCAACTCCACCTCTGCTGCCCCCGCTGGCCAGCTGGCCCCTGCCCCACTCTGCACATGCCCCGTTCAACTGCTCACTGCCCAATGCAATGTGTTTCCGCCTGTCCTCGCAGGCTGGGCGATGGTGTGGAATTCCGCATTGGGGAGGGCAGCGAGGGTCTGATGGCGCGCGGCACGCTGCCCAAGGGCACCTCTCGCAAGTGAGCTGAATGGCACTATCGCACGTATGCTGCTGCTGCTGACGCAGCATGCACTGCGGCCTGTCAGCAGCAGTGGCTGCCGCCATACCCTTTCTTCCACCCGCAAGCGGTTGCGTCCACACCTGCTGTCATTTGCAGGACCTACAAGGGGTATGAGGAAGTGAAGGTGCCGGCTGTGCGCCCTGCCGCCCCGCCCCCGGGTGAAGAGCTTGTGAAGGTGCGCTGTGCAAACATTGCTGTTGCAAGTAGTTGTTGTGGCAAGTTGGGTTGTGACTAGCGGTCTGGCGGTTACGGCATGTCAGCACCCAGCTGCAGTGCTGGTATGGCTGTGAAGGTGCGCCGCAAATGATTGCGGTGCACGTATATGCCGCATTGTTGAGAATTTCGGCTGTTTGGGAGCGTACGTTGAAGACTGTTATAATGCCATTCAACACGCATCCCATCCCCCCCCTCTGCCCATTGCCTCACGCAGATTGAGTTGCTGCCCGAGTGGGCGCAGCTGGCGTTTGCGGGCTACAAGACGCTCAATCGCATCCAGGTGGGTGGGCAGGCAGGGCAGTAGCACGCTGGCTCAAGGTTGAGCACTTTGATCCACATCCTTCGCTGGCAGGGTGTGGCAGCAGCGGCTGGAGGCGCCCAGCGGGCGGGTGGGGATGCACGCATGGGTTGCTGGCCACGTGGCTTCTAGCGCATCCTCTGTGGATATGCATCCTGAAAGCCTGGCGCTCCTTGCCTCCATCCTGCCATCGTTCTTTACAGTCCCGCATCTTCCAGACCGCCTTCACCTCCAATGAGAACATGCTGGTGTGCGCACCCACAGGCAAGCGGCTTTGGGCCGGGGCAATGCGCAGGCTGTCGCCGGCAGTTTGTTGGCAGCACGCCTGGGCCTGATTTGCAGGCCATGTTGCCATGGCGCTGCTCGTGCTGCAGCGCGGCTTGCTAAGAGCTCCGGACGTCCTTCTCATGCCAAAGCTGCAAACCCGCCATGCTGTCCTACCACAGGCGCGGGCAAGACCAACATTGCCATGCTGAGCGTGCTGCGAGAGGTGCGCCGCCTGCCCCCATGCACCAAATCACGCATGGCATGTGCCCCCTCTGGCTGGCCAACAAGAGTGCTGCCACAGTTCCCTGCTTGCCCTCTTCAACAACGAATGTTCTGCTGTTCTTTTAGGTTTCTCAGCTAGCCCGGCATTTCTGTGCGCGCAGGTGGGCGCCAACATGGCAGCCAGCGGCGTCATACAAAAGGCGGACTTCAAAATCGTGTATGTCGCGCCCATGAAGGTGGGCGGCGCCGTGGCTCTGCCAATCTACCTGTCTGCAATGCTTTAGATGGAGCTGGCACTCTGCTCCTGCTGTTGTCGCAGCTGCAGTGCATGCTGCGCATGCTGTGTGGCACACAGGTCCTGATGCCCATGCAAGCGGATGCGTTTGCAATGCCTGCGCGGCTGCCTGTGGCTACCCAGGAGACGCAGTATAGTCTGGCCATGCCTCACACATCGATGTGCGGCCGTGCGCTTGCTTCAACATCCTGTGTTGCAGGCTCTGGCTGCGGAGGTGACCGCCAACTTCGGCAAGCGCCTGGCGCCGCTGGGTGAGCATTGGCAGTGGTATATTGTCTTGTTACAGCACTGTTTTGGCCATGGTGCATCGGTTGCATGCTTCATGAACCACCAGTGTTCTCAGTGCATGTATCTGTGATGTGCTTCGCAGGCTTGTCGGTGCGGGAGCTGACGGGTGACATGCAGCTGAGCAAGAAGGAGCTGGCGGAGACGCAGGTGGGGCTGGGCAGAGGACGTGAGATAGGAATCGTGGCATGATAAACACGCTGCTGTCTTTACCCCAGCTTGCCGATCTGCAACCCACAGGGCCGCTGTTGTTTTTTCTTTCCAATTGACACAGATGATTGTGACAACTCCAGAGAAGTGGGACGTGATCACCCGCAAGGGCGGCGAGGTGTCGGTGGCCGCCACGGTGAGCCTGCTGTAGAGAGGGGCTGCTGATTTTTGGCATTGGCAGCAATTGCAGGCTGCAGCTCGGCGGTGGGAGAAATTATGCGAGGAGTCAAGGGCCGGCCGGTTGCAACCACCAAGCAACCACCCTGCGACCACCATGCAACCCAACTGCAGTGTTTCTCTCCCTCTGCTCTACTCCCTTGTGCTTGACAGGTCCGCATGCTCATCATCGACGAGGGGGCACCTGCTGCTGCTGCTGCCACACTTTTTTCAGTACCAACGTAGCATGCTTCCTGTGCTTGACAGGTCCGCCTGCTCATCATCGACGAGGTGCACCTGCTGAACGACGAGCGGGGGCCGGTGATCGAGACGCTGGTGGCGCGCACCACACGCCAGGTGGGCTTTCTCTGCCTGTTATCATTCAGCACTGCGTGTCGCAATGGCGCGCACCACACCCGCCAGGTGGGCAGCGACTCCCCTTTACACCCATTCATGCGCCTGCGCTGTAGACTTGCAGTTTTCATCAGTGCTTCAACAGTGCTGCAGCTGTGCTCCAAATCCCCTGTGGCCCTGCCGCCTTCCTTGCTTGCTGCAGGTGGAGAGCAGCCAGTCCATGGTCCGCACGCGTGCATGGCACAAAGTACGACCCTGTGCTCCACAGTTCGTGTATCAATCTGCCCCCACAACGCCCGCAGGTGGAGAGCAGCCAGTCCATGATCCGCATCGTGGGCCTGTCGGCTACGCTGCCCAACTACCGAGACGTGGCGCGCTTCCTGGGGGTCTCGGACACAGGTTAGAAACCTGCACTCGGTCGAATTTCGTGTGCACGCACTAGAAGGCCGGTCGTGTTGTTGTCAAAATGGGAGGGTGACTTGATGGCCCGCTTCCGAGACGTGGCCCGTTTCCTGGGGGTATCGGACACAGGCGAGGGGCTGGGGATAGAATGTAGAGGTTTTGATGATGCGGCTGTCGGTTAACCACTCGGCATGTCTCTGCGGCACTCGCAGAAGTGGCGGTCAACAGAATGGACTGCATCATCCACTCACTGCACTGTCTTCCGCCTCATGCTGCAGGCCTGTTCTACTTTGATGCCTCCTACCGCCCAGTACCGCTGGAGATGCAGTTTGTGGGGGTGTCGGAGCGCAACGTGCTGGCCCGGCTGGGCATGATGGACGAAGTGTGCTACCAGAAGGTGGGATGGAAAATTCAGTGTGCACACATCGCCACCTCGCTGCCTGTTCTGGCCCATTCCGGGGTGCACGTGGTGTGATTCAACAGTGCATCCCAACGCCTGTTCATCGCCTGATGTGTCTCTGCCATTGCACGTCCATTCGGCAGGTCACCGAGTCGCTCAAGCGAGGCTTCCAGGCCATGGTGTTCGTGCACAGGTGGGCTTTTGTGGGGAGGCCGTTCATTAGGTGCATTGCCTGCGACAGATAATGCCTTTGTTTAGGCTAAGAGGGGACCAGGCCATGGTGTTTGTGCACAGGTGGGCTTCCTGGCCGGCTGCTTGGAGGGATGCCGCCTCCGTGCCTGCTGTGTTGATTTATCGTAAGCAAGCAGCCCTACCTTCGATCTGTCAAAGCAAGTTCCGGGCCGGGCCAGTAGACGCCTGGTGGTTCAGGGTGGCATTGATCCAACCCTCCCTCCTCCCCGCAGCCGCAAGGACACGGGCAAGACCGCTCGCACGCTGATGCTCAAGGCGCAGCAGGCGGGGGAGACCAACCTGTTCGACTGCTCGCTGGAGGAGGTGCGCCCGCGTTTGATTAGCTTGAACAGTTTTTTCTGCCTCCTTCGGTGCGCCAATCCATGCCGGGTGGGGAGACCAGCCTGTTCGACTGCTCGCTGGAGGAGGTGCGCAGCCAGTTTCAAGCATCAAACATAAGCGACCTCACCAGTGGCGGCCGTGTGCGGAAGGCTGCATGCAAGCGGGCGCCGCACTCCCGTGCGCCCTGTGCACGCTTCCCGCCCTGCACGGCATGCAATCTGGCAGTGCATCGAACATTTCCTCTTTCCGCATCTTCCCTGCAGGGCTTCCCGTTCCTGCAAAAGGACATCAAGAAGTCGCGCAACCGAGAGATCGGGGAGCTGTTTGAATCGGGTGAGTGGGTTTTGGTGCGGTTGAGCAGGCGTGGTCGTTGCTTGGCTATTGCCGGTTCAAACGTCGGGTTGTCGACGCGCTGTCCCGCAAAATAGCTCGCGCCACCAGCGGCGGGATCCGGCACCCTATTCACACTTCCAACCCTTTCCAAGCGCGGGCCTGGGCATCCACCCTGCGATAAAACCCTCTTTATCGAATTCCAATCAGAACTAATCAGGAAATGGTTTCTTTTCCCGCAGGCCTGGGCATCCATCACGCCGGCATGCTGCGCTCTGACCGCAGCCTGATGGAGCGCGCATTCGCGCAGGGCATCATTAAGGCAAGGGCCGCGCATCCTGAACAGTACATATTGAGACATTGAGTGTGTGCCTGTGCTGCTGCCGCTGCGCGCGTGCTGCATGGTTGCGCTTGTGTGGAGTGCCTGCTTACTGCCTGTTGCTCAGATGCCCATGTCCAATCAGCTCACTGGCGCTTTACCTCCACGTCCCCTCCTCCCGCAGGTGCTGTGCTGCACGGCCACGCTGGCCTGGGGCGTCAACCTGCCGGCCCACACCGTCATCATCAAGGGCACCCAGCTGTACAACCCGCAGAAGGGCGGCTTCACAGACCTGGGTGGGTGCCTTGCTCCATTGAGTTTTTAGATTCAGCATTGTTGCACGACAGCGGATGCACTGCCTGCAAGGCAGCTGCACAACCCGCAGAGGGGTAGTTTTACGGGCCTGGGTGGGTGCCTCGCTGGCTGGTGTTTCAACTGTCAAACTGGTTTGCAGAGGAGAACGTGCGCCACAGATCTGCAACTTCTGGCTGATAGCCTCCCCTTGCCCACCACCTCTGCTTCCTCCAGGCATGCTGGATGTGCAGCAGATCTTTGGCCGCGCTGGCCGGCCGCAGTACCAGGACACGGGAGAGGGTGGGTGACTGCTCACGGGGTTGCTGCCTGCATGTTGTAATGTTGTAATCAAGCAGTTTGTTGCAACTGCACATCGTGGCGGGGTTCTGCATCTGCATGTGGCAGCAGCAATGCCTTGTGCTGCGATGCGTGTAGTCATGGAGGGCGCTAGCAGTGCAGGGCAGAAGAGCGGCCCACACGACTGTTGCACCATCAATCATGCAGGCATCATCATCACCACGCACGATAAGCTGGCGCACTACCTGGGCATGCTCACACACCAGGTGGGACGAGCTGTGAAACCCAGTTCGCAGTGCTGTGTAGTGCATTTCGAGGTCAAATCATGGAACTTGAATCGCCGGTGCTGCTGCCGGCAGCACCGTCGCTGCTGGGGCTCTGGCCGCACAGACGCTGAGCCAGACGGTGCACTCCGTGCAATGCAACTTGTGCTGATGCAGGTGCCCATTGAGAGCCAGTTCACGGCAGGCCTTGTGGACCACTTGAATGCCGAGATTGTGCTGGGCACGGTGAGTGCGTGCTGTGCATGCTGAGGTCATGCTGGGTGCGTCCAATGTGGCATGGGCCTGCTGGGGCTTCGACCGCATTCAATGCCCCAGTTCCTCGCACACCCACCCACTTTCCAATGCTGCCCGGCCCCGCAGGTGACCAATGTGCGGGAGGCGAGCCAGTGGATGAGCTATACATACCTGTATACACGCATGACACAGGCAAGCAGGCTTGTTATGCCTTGACAGCCAACAATCGGTGACCGTGGAACGGACTAACGAAAACTAGGGTTGGTGTGCCTTCCACGCCTTTGCGTCCCAGAACTTCCAAACCGTTGGCATATTAGGCGCTGGGGGAGAAAACCAGGCAAGGTTTATCATCAGGGCGATGCATGCCTGGTGCCTTTCCTGCAGAACCCGCTGGCCTACGGCGTGGCATGGGAGGAGCTGTCGGCTGACCCGCGGCTGGAGGGGCACAGGTGCGCAGACGTGGCCCTTTCCTCCTGGGAATGGTTGGGATATGTACCAGCGCAGACCATGTGGCTGCCCGCCGTGCTCTCCCGCTTTACTGTTCTTGCTTCTCCAGGCTGGCAGCTTGCCATGTCCGGTGTGCACATGTCCTTCGTACCAATCGCCACCGCAGGCGCAAGCTCATCACCGACGCCGCCCGCGAGCTGCACAGCTGCCACATGGCTCGTTTTGACGAGCGCAGCGGCAACCTGTACGTCACAGAGCTGGGGCGTGTGGCCTCCCACTATTACATCCGCCACTCGTCCATCTTGGTGTTCAACGAGCACCTCAAGCCGCACATGACGGAGGCGGACGTGCTGTCCATGATTGCCCAGAGCTCGGGTGGGTTTGGGTGGTTGGATGGGTGGTTAGGTCGGCAACAGACGGTCGTCTTAGCAGGTTTGGTGGAAAGGTTTTATTGCTACCGCCCGGCCCAGCAGCAGCACACTCTGTTTACCTTGCCACTGCAACTGGCCTCACCCGCAGAGTTTGAGAACCTGGCTGTGCGTGAGGAGGAGCTGCCGGAGCTGGACACACTGGTAGGGAGCGGTTGGCGGCGGCCTGTCTGTGAGGGTGGCAAGGAATGACTACGCCTGTCTACAGAGAGGCTGACTGCTGGTCAATGCGACTAGGAAGTACTCGAATATTCCTGTTTCTCTGCACAAATCCATTGCAGGTGCGGGAGGCGTGCCAGTACGAGGTCAAAGGCGGCACTTACAGTTGCTCACTTTGTCTGCCTTGTTGTCTGCTCCTCCTCTTACAGGTGCGGGAGGCGTGCCAGTACGAGGTGAAGGGCGGCGCAGAGAACAAGCAGGGCAAGGCCAACGTGCTGCTGCAGGTGGGCGGCTGGCAGCTGCTACGTGGCATGCCGTTTTCCCAGCTCCGTGCAGGTGCAGATAGGCAGGCCAATCTGTATGCTGCCGCAACTGCTGAGTTGCTGCAATGCAGCCCCTCAACTGAGAGGTGGGGCGTCAACTTTAGTGGTTGAGGCAGGCTGCTGCGCTGGTTGCAAGTTGCACCATCCAAGACGTCCCAATGTATCAATATGCTCCCTCCTGCCACAGGCCTACATCAGCCGGGCGCGGGTGGACAGTTTCAGCCTCACCGCCGACCTCATGTACGTGTCGCAGGTGAGCTGTGCACAGTTGAAGCCGGTAGCTTGCCTTGCTGCGCAACCGTCAACGGCATGCACATGCCGCAGGCAAATGTCTGTAGCAAACTCGGTGGCATGCATCCGTCTTAGATTGCAGAACCACTCCTATCATTTTGCTTGTCCTGCACCTGTCCATCCGAGCAAGCTGTGTCCAGTAGAATCTGCTGTCCAGTAGAATCTGCTGCCGGCCAGCCCTGTTCACCACACTGGCTTCCCCCCGCCCCGCCCGCCGCAGAACGCGCCCCGCATCGCGCGCGCCCTGTTCGAGATCTGCCTGCGCAAGGGCTGGTCCTCCGCCGCCGAGCTGTGCCTCACCATGAGCAAGGCAAGCCGCTGGTGGTTGGCCTGCAGCTGAGCTGCTGGTGGTGGTGCAGCTGCCGTCCCCTAAGCTGCAATTCACGATAAAGCAGTAGCAGGGTCGCTCCTTGCTCCCTGCAATTTCTGGTGTGAGGCACTCTTGATCAGCTTGCCACCCTTCACATTCCCCCCACTGCCCTGCGCAGGCATTTGAGCTGCGGCTGTGGCCCGACCAGCACCCGCTGCGCCAGTTTGAGCAGCAGCTGTCCTTCGAGCTGCTGCGCAAGCTGGAGGACCGCAACCTGACGCTGGATGTGCTGGCGGTGAGAATTGTTGCAATCTTTATGCGTTTTCTGAGACCATTTGTTGCGCAAGCTGGAGGACAGGAACCTGAAGCTGAATATGCTGGCGGTGAGAACGACAACCTTTGTGTGTTTCTGATATCATCTGTTGCGCGAGCTGGAGGACAGGAATTTGAGCCTGGATGTGCTGATTCTTGGTCAATGCTGCCACAGCTGCCGCCGCCGCCTTCCCCGCCAATTTCAATGCTGCCGCCGCTGCTGCGGCTGCATTGAAAGCTGTAGTCCACCTGCTTGCCTTCGTCTCTTGGCAGGGCATGGAACCGCGGGAGATTGGCAGCTCGTATTTAGACGTTGCACACATTGCTTTACTCTCTTCCTTTGTCGCTTTACTCTCTACCTGGTAGGACATGGAGCCGCGGGAGATCGGCAGTGTGCTGCGCCACCCCGCCGCCGGCAACCAGATTGCGGGCTGCGTGGCGTCCTTCCCCTACCTGCAGGCAGGCACTGAGCGGTGGTTGCAGCGTTTGGGTCGGCATGTTGCCTGTTTCTTGCGGCTCCTTCTGCCTGCCCTTGGGGGTTACAGGGCGCGGGCGGGGAATCCCACCCCGATTAGCCATTTGTTGGTATGCCCTGCTCTACAGCTGGAGGCGCACCTGCACCCCCAATCCGTTACACTGTGCTCCACTGCGCACCGCCACACAATGCCCTCCTCTCTGCTTCACCACCCTGCAGCTGGAGGCGCACCTGCACCCCATCACCCGCACCGTGCTGCGCATCCAGCTGAACATCACACCCGCCTTCAACTGGAAAGACAGGTGCGCTGGGTGCCGCAACTGTTGTCGGCAATACATTTGCACACATCTGGTGAACTCTGGCCGGTCGGTGTAAAATTCCCCACGTGTCCCGCAACTCAACCGTGCAACTGCTTGCACTCATGGCTGGCTGCGTTATGCTTCCCCCGTTTGCCGCAGCGTGCACGGCAACGCGCTCAAGTGGCTGGTGTGGGTGGAGGACTCCGCGAATGAGCACATCTACCACTCAGGCAAGCGTCGATACCTGTACGCCTGCGAAAAGTTGCCAGCTTTTGTGGTCTGAGTGTCGGCCAGAGGCATTGCGGGCAGCGCCTGGCCAAAAGCGTGCTCATTGAGTGCGATATCTGGTATATTTCAACCTGCCGCAGAGACGTGGATCCTGACCAAGAAGATGGGCGCCTCCCTGGGGGTCCCCTTCATTTATGATTTCCATTCTGTACAACTGCCGCAGAAACGTGGATCCTGACCAAGAAGATGATGCGCGAGGGGGAGCAGCGCCTGGCCTTCACGGTGCCCATCTTTGAGCCCCTGCCCTCCCAGTACTACATCCGCATCGTGTCGGACCAGGTGAATCAAAGCGCCCAGGCTTCCTCAAAAGTGTGAAGCTTGTTCTGTGGAACCCTGGTGGCGTTGGCTGCCGCCCTCCCACTGCTACATACTCGCACACACACACACACACCTGTCTGTTTGCCCTGGCTGGACGTTGAGGCGCTGCCGGCACGCTGTGCGCTGCATCTGATTGCGCCGCATGCAGCCGTTTGACCCACATTCCTGCCTTCACTTTCTGTGCAGTGGCTGGGCGCGGAGGCGCTGCTGGCAGTCAGCTTCAAGGGCCTCATCCTGCCTGAGCGCCACCCGCCGCACACAGGCGAGGCTGGGGGTGGTAGTTGGGTAACCTCGGATGCGGTCGACTGATGTGGCGACTGAGCTCGGCTGGCGGCTGCGCTGCATGCCAGTGGCCGCTTCGGCGTTCGGGTTAGTGGCCACTGCCGCTGATTCAACAAACAAACAGAGATAGAGCGTCTTCCTCCGCAAAGCGTCTGAACTTGGAGCCGCTGATTGATTCACGTTTCAGTTGTTTGTGATCAGTCGTTTGCTAACTTAGTAAGTCATCCCTCCTTTGCAGAGCTGCTGGACTTGGAGCCGCTGCCGCTGAGCGCGCTGGGCAACCCGCGGTACGAGTCGCTGTACAAGTTCAGCCACTTCAACCCAATACAGACGCAGGTGGGTGGGTGCACTGCTTGCTGGCACCGCTTGGGAGGTACCCCCTGCCTGGCTGTCTGCTGCACAGGCCGGCAGTGCCAGACTTGCATGGGCAGTGCCTGCGCAGGCCTTTATCAAACCCAACTCGCCCGAGTGTTTGCAGGCATTACACACCCTCTACCACACCGACCACCCGGTGCTGCTGCGTTGCTCTTTGGCCTCTTGTGACTGTCGATCAACACACATCTCCTCTGCGCTGCAGGCCTTCCACATGCTGTGCCACACCAACCACCCCGTGCTGCTGCTGCTAGGCTATCTTGAATTGCTTTCATCACGACATACACACCACTTTGCAGGCCTTCCACACGCTGTACCACAGCGACCACCCAGTGCTGCTGGGCGCCCCCACCGGCTCGGGCAAGACCATTTCGGCGGAGCTCTGCATGATGCGCCTGTTCAGCCAGCACCCGGGGCAGAAGGTGCGGGGGCAGGGTAGTGACGGCTGCGGCTGTGCTGGTTGTGCTGCTTGCACGTCTGGCAATCGTTGCAAACACGCCTCGCATTGCTTTTCTTCGCACCCGTATCCCGTGCTCTAGCTCTCCTTCTCTCCAGGCCATTTTATCGCACTGCTGTGGGCGTTGGTCCGCGAATGCATCAAGGACTGGCATGACAATCACTCAACCCTCACAACTTCAAATTACCTGCAGGTCATCTGCATGGCGCCGCTGAAGGCACTTGTCCGCGAGCGCATCAAGGACTAAATGCTAACTTTTGCATGCCTAAGAACACCTCTGATTTGCCACGCCGATGCTGTCAGGTCATCTACATCGCGCCGCTCAAGGCGCTGGTGCGGGAGCGCATCAAGGACTGGGGCCATGGCTTCTGCCGCTCCCTGGGCAAGCGGATGGTGGAGCTCACGGGCGACTACACGCCTGACATGGTGAGTGGCGAGGAATTGTTGTTGGAACCACGCATGTTCAAATTTCCTTCAGTCGTCAGATGCTGCCTTACACTGTACGGATGCCTGCGGCATGCATATCGTTGCGCCGGCAGGGGACAACCCGCCGCCCCATTGCACCCCTACCGTCCACCTCCCTGCCCGCAGCACGCACTGCTGGCCGCGGATGTCATTGTGCCCGCGCTGTTGCACCCGTAACAAGCTGTGTGAATATATTCAGGCCGAGAGTCCCCTAAACCTCTTGCATTTTTTCCTCGTCCCGCAGCACGCGCTGCTGGCCGCCGACGTCATTGTGTGCACGCCCGAGAAATGGGACGGCATCTCCCGCAACTGGCAGTCGCGCTCGTACGTCCGCAAGGTGGGAACCAATGCTGCTTTTTGTTGCGATTATTCGCCCTTGCAAATCCCGTGATGGTGGCATGGCTGGAAAGGGTTCTGCTGCTGCAGCAGCATTGGTGGGCATGGGAGCTTTGTATGCACCGTGTACAAGGCGTGTGATCAGCCGTAAAGGAACGTGTGCGTCATGCCACTCTTCCTGCGCCCCGCGCTTCTTTCAGGTTGGCCTGCTCATTGACGATTGATGGGACCCACCTGCTGCTCTGCAAGCCTTTCTACCCAGCTGTGTTGCTTTCCTGACCGTATATCTGCAGGTCGGCCTGCTGATCATCGATGAGATCCACCTGCTGGGCGCCGACCGCGGCCCCATCCTGGAGGTCATCGTCAGCCGCATGCGCTACATCGCCGCTCAGGTGTGGGGAGTATTGTTTCAAAAAAACACCAGCTGCGCTGTGAGGCGCGCCTCGGTTCTTTTGGCGCACCATGCTATTGTCTACGTTTTACGGCTCGGCTGGGAAACACCCAACGTCCTCTGCGAGCCAAACCCACTCAGCCTGCCGCCGCTTGCTCAATTTTGCTTCCGCAGACCGCGCGCCAGATCAGGTTTGTAGGGCTGTCCACTGCGCTGGCCAACGCTCAAGACCTGGCCGACTGGCTGGGCATCACGGGGCCGGTAAGTCACAGAGTGCTAGTTGCTGATGATTCTTGTTGGTCCCCGCATCCCGGTCCGACAGGGCTGACAATGTGCGGTGATTGTAACCATACTGGTGTTAGTTGCTACTAAAGGCATTTCCCGTGTAGACTGCAGACTGGCTGGGGATCACTGGGCCGGCAGTTGAACAGCTTCCAGCACCCGCTGGCACTCCAGCTGTGCGCTGCTGCCTAGAGGTTCGAATCTTGCCCACATCCCCCAAATGCTCTGCCTGCAGGGCCTGTTCAACTTCAAGCCCAGCGTGCGGCCGGTGCCGCTAGAGTGCCACATCCAGGTATGGCGCTGCGCTGTGTGCTGTACTGTGCTGCGCTGCGCTGCGCTGCGCTGCGCTGCGCTGTTTGTGCATGGGCAGCAGGTGTCTGCGCACTCTCTCTCACAGCACCTGCCCCACGCAGCTGCCTCGGCAAACATTCGCTTACGCAGCGGCTGGAGCCAACATTAACTCCACTTCCCAATGTTGTCGCTGCACCCAGGGCTACCGCGGCAAGTTCTACTGCCCAACTCCTACTATCCCAAATTTGCCACGTCTCACTGACAATCAATGCTGCTCTGCCGTAAACAGGGCTACCCCGGCAAGTTCTACTGCCCCCGCATGGCCACCATGAACAAGCCGGCCTATGCCGCCATCCAGACGCACTCGCCCATCAAGCCGGTGAGAGGGGGGTTGCCTGCTGCTTTGCTTGCGCTGTGCAGAGCTGGCTGCCAAGCTTGCTCAGCTCTCGAGCAACACCCTGTGGAACCCAGTCTGACCACGTAGTGCCATGCTTGGGCTGTTATGCTTCATCCGCCCGGAAGCTGCGCCGCAACCGCTCTGCCCACATCATCTCACCCTCTTATTTTACCGAGCCACTGCACCCACCCACCCATCCCAAACCTCAACACGTGCAACCAACCAGGTGCTCATCTTTGTGTCCTCGCGGCGCCAGACGCGGCTGACGGCCCTCGACCTGCTGGCATATGCCGCAGCCGACGACCGCCCCCGCGCCTTCCTGCACATGACGGGTGAGGCAGTGCGGTTTGGGTTTATCGTTCTGCCGCCTGCTGGCCACATGTGCAATATGCCGCCGCGGACGGTTGCCCCGGTGCCTTCCCGCACATGAAGCGGTTGATGGAGGATCAGTGGAGGCCTGATGGTTTCCTTCCCCACAGACCACGAGCTGGAGCAGCACCTGGCGCTGATCAAGGACAGCGCGCTGCGGCACACGCTGCAGTTTGGCATCGGCCTGCACCACGCCGGCCTGCCCGACAGCGACCGCGAAGTCGTGGAGCGGCTGTATGTGGAGGGCAAGATTCAGGTGGGTGCAGTGTGTTCTCCGACTGTTGAAAGGAATAGACGTGCGGTGGGGGAGCGGCTGTTTGTGGAGGGCATGGTCCAGTTGAGCATCCCGTTGATATACTGGTGCTTCCCACTAACTGGTTCTATGTCATATGAAATCTCGTATGCTGCC
>VFQQ010000491.1_pt1 | contig 77216 bp, 73 predicted proteins | sample 3512341 | NCBI WGS metagenome assembly VFQQ01 (sample SAMN10412373, study PRJNA504923) | tailings metagenome | isolation source: Relicate 2 Philex TSF1 revegetated site | place: Philippines: Tuba, Benguet | collected 2017-08-29
TTTACTGATATTATGCAATATATGTTTTTGTTCCATTTTTTTTGCGGAAAACAGGTGTACCGCAAATTACTACCGATAGATATTTGCATGATGATATTAAAAAGTCTGTTGCGTTTTTAGACCAACTTTGATAATAAAAAGGGATGACCGGCAAGTCATCCCTTTTTTGTTGTATTAACTTAAGGATTATAAATTTCCTACCATCTTGCTCGGGTCAACCCATTGGTTAAACTGCTCGTTGGTAAGTAAACCCAATTCAATGGCAGCTTCGCGCAAGGTTTTGTTTTCCTTGTGTGCTTTTTTAGCAATTTTTGCTGCATTTTCATAGCCAATATGTGGATTTAACGCGGTAACCAACATCAAGCTATTTTCTAAGTGGCGTTTTATAAAATCATGATTAGGCTCTATGCCTTCTGCGCATTTATTGGTAAAGCTAACGCAAGCATCGCCAATTAAGCGGGCGCTTTGTAATACATTAGCAGCAATAAGCGGCTTAAATACATTTAGTTCAAAATGGCCATTGCTACCACCAATACTAACAGCCACATCGTTGCCCATAACTTGTGCGCAAACCATGGTCATGGCTTCAGGTTGTGTAGGGTTAACTTTACCCGGCATAATGCTACTTCCCGGTTCGTTATCCGGAATAATAATTTCGCCTATGCCACTGCGTGGGCCGCTGCTTAGCATACGAATATCGTTGGCAATTTTCATTAAAGCCACAGCAGCACGCTTTAAAGCACCGCTTAGTTCAACCATAGCATCGTGCGCAGCAAGGGCTTCAAATTTATTTGGTGCAGTAACAAATGGGTATCCTGTAAAATCTGCAATGTATTTAGCAACAATAACATCGTAACCTTTTGGTGCATTTAGTCCGGTGCCAACTGCAGTACCTCCAAGCGCCAATTCTTTAACCATTTCTAAGGCGTTTTTTATGGTACGCATGCTGTTATCTAATTGTTGCACATAGCCACTAAATTCTTGCCCTAATGTTAACGGCGTAGCATCCATAAAATGGGTGCGACCGGTTTTAACAATGTTCATAAAATCTTGTGCTTTTTTATGCAAGGTATCGCGCAATAATTGCATGCCGGGTAAGGTAATTTCTACGGTTTGTTTGTAAGCTGCAATATGCATGGCAGTAGGGTAGGTATCGTTGCTGCTTTGCGATTTGTTTACATCATCGTTAGGGTGTAAAACTTTATTTTCGTCGGCTAAATTACCGCCATTAATTACATGGCCGCGGTTAGCAATAACTTCATTGGCATTCATGTTGCTTTGTGTGCCGCTGCCTGTTTGCCAAATAACCAAAGGAAATTCCTCATCGTGCATGCCTGTTAAAATTTCATCGCACACTTTGGCAATTAAATCACGCTTTTCGGCGGGTAAAACACCTAAATCGGTATTAGCAAATGCAGCTGCTTTTTTTAGGTAAGCAAATGCATAAATTACTTCTTTTGGCATACTGGCCTCGGGGCCAATTTTAAAGTTATTGCGACTACGTTCGGTTTGTGCGCCCCAATACTTTTCGGCAGGCACTTGTACAGCACCCATGGTATCGTGTTCTGTTCTAAATTGCATGTGTTAAAAATTTGTGCCGCGAATATAGGTTTTTAGCCTTTATTTTAATGTAGTGCGACTTTGCTTATGTAAAAGTACGGTTAGAAGTATATATCCCAAACCTGTATTGCTGCTAAATAGCAATTGTCTTTTATGTTTCGCTAACCTTTTACAATTAAAAATAGGGCTGTAATTTACCCGAAAAATATTGATATTGTTCCTTTTATTGGCTGTTTTTTAGGCAATTAAATTATTTACAAACTAGCAATTACTTAAAAAAATATTTGTATGTTAGCGCAATAGTTTAATTAGATTAAATGCGAAATTACATTAAGTTAGTTTATACAATTCTATTGCCGGTAATAATGCTATTGTTTTTAGGCTGTAACAAACATTACGGACCATTATCCAAGGTAAGAGTGTTAAAACAAGAAAAAATTAAAACGCCAACGCAACCTGTAAACGATAACGTTACCAACAATACAACAATTGAAACCAACAAGGATGAGCAAGTAAATAATATAACCGCAAATGCAGATACTTTAGCAGGATTTATAACTAAAAACGAATATTCCTTTAATATTCAATCTAAATCCAAAACAAAGCTTGGTTCAAGCCAAGAAAAGATTAAACATGTTAAAAGTAAAAAAGCATTACCACCCAAAAAGCCACCCTTTAATTATTACTCAAAATGGGCATTTTTACTTTCACTTTTAGGAGTTCTACTTTTTGTGCCTGGTGTATTGGCACCACTTGCCTTGTTTATGGCAATAAAGTCGTTAAAAGAAATTAAAAAAAATGGTGAAAGAGGTAAAGTTGCTGCCATTGTAGCAATAGTTATTGGAGCTATACTTACAATTGTTATTGCAGGAATAGTTTTAGAAATTTTATTAACCGATTTTGATACAATGGTTTGGGTTATTTTGGTAGCAATACTTTGTTTGTTGGTATTACTATTAAACTTGTTAGTATACAATACTATAAAAAAATCTGCAAGAAACCCTGCCAATGCCGATTCGCCTGAACGTCCTTTTAAAAAACAAAAATTTGGTTTAAAGTTATTATTAATCTTTTTATTAACCTTAATCATAGTGGTGAATTTGATTGTCTTAATATTTCTTCGTGGGGCGGCAGCCGGGTAAATTTTTTATTAAATTAATACACATTTTCGGTTGTTCTGCCAAGTATTTATTTCTTAAACTCCAATACTGCAAAAGCCTCGATTAAGTAATTAATAGGTTTTGTTTAAATAAAATTCCGGCAAAATAAATACCCATAAAAAAGAATGTATGAGTATATTAACCCTAACTTTTTCGTAAAACGGATGTAAAATCAACAATATCAGCCAGATTTTTAATGGTAAAGCTAAACAAAGCGTTTAATGGCAGGTTTAATTTGGTTTACGTAATTGGTTAAAAACAAGTTTAAAGTTATTTTTGCGCACTTTTTTTTAATTCTTAGCGTTCAATAACCAAAAAATGCTTTGTTTTGAACCAACTCCTTATAACCGCATGAAGAAAATACAGATAGGAAAACTTAGTTTAATTATTGCCCTTGTTTCATGGCAGTTTAACGCCAAATCTCAGGTTACTGTGGGTGGTACCAATACCGGATTGGATGGCCGACAAAATACCATTACAACCGCAGTTCCATTTTTGTTAATTTCGCCCGATGCCCGCTCTGCCGCATTAGGAGATGCCGGTGTGGCGCTTCCAAACGATATTAATGCCATACATTGGAATATTGCTAAAATTAACTTTAACGAACGAAAAGGTGCCATATCTTTAAATTATACGCCCTGGCTGCGCCAATTGGTGCCAGATATTTCTATGAGCTACTTAACCGGCTATTACAAATACGACGAACGCTCTTCTTTTGCCGGCTCGCTGCGTTATTTCTCCTTAGGGCAAATTAACTTTACCGATAATTTTGGTAACAGCACCGGAAATTATACGCCCAACGAATTGGCTGTAGATTTTGGTTACTCAAATAAGCTATCTGAAAACTTTTCACTTGGAATTGCATTTAGGTATATCCGTAGCGATTTGGCCGGTGGGTTCAACCAAACACAAACTCCTGTTAAAGCAGGTAATGCATTTGCTGGCGATATTGGCATGTATTATACAAAAAGCACTAAAATTAAATACGAAGGCAATCGCTATAATTTAGATTATGCATTTGGTGCAGCCATTACCAATATTGGTTCAAAAATTAGTTATACCAGTCAGCAGTTTCAAAATTTTATTCCAATTAATCTGCGTGTGGGTGGTTACACTAAAATAGATATTGACCAATACAACAGTTTGGGTTTTACGTTTGATGTAAATAAATTATTGGTTCCTACCAACCCAATTTATCAGCGCGATAGTTTAAACCGTGTTGTTTTTAGTGGTGGCCGACCTGTAATTGCCAGTGGAAAAAATCCGGATGTGCCTGTGGTACAAGGCATGTTGCAAAGTTTTAACGATGCACCGCGCGGATTTAGGGAAGAGTTAGAAGAAATTAACTATAGCGCGGGCTTAGAATATTGGTACGATAAACAATTTGCCTTACGCGGAGGCTATTTTTACGAGCACCCTAACAAAGGCAACCGCCAGTTTTTTACTATGGGTATAGGCATTAGGTATAATGTTTTTGGATTAGACGTATCGTATTTGCAACCAATAGCACAGCGCCACCCACTAGAGCGCACTTTGCGTTTTACCCTTATTTTTGATTTAGATGCTTTTGCATCGCAAAAAGATAAGGAAAAAAATACTAACATGCGCGCCGACTAATGAAGGTAAAAATTGGATTTGGCTTTGATGTTCATGCATTTAGTGCAGAACGCGAATGTTGGTTAGGAGGTGTTAAAATTCCATCAACTGTTGGAATTATAGGACACAGCGATGCCGATGTTTTATTACATGCAATTTCTGATGCTGTTTTAGGAGCTTGCGCTTTAGGCGATATTGGCGTTCATTTTCCGCCATCTAATAATGATATTAAGGGAATCGATAGCAAAATTATTTTAAATTATTGCCTAAAATTAGCCGAAGATAAAGGTTTTGTGGTTGGTAATTTAGATTGCACCCTGGTTGCCGAACAGCCTAAAGTTATGCCTCATGCATTAGCCATTCGCGAATCTATAGCCAAATTATGTAAGGTAAGTATGGATGATGTTTCTGTAAAAGCCACTACCAACGAAAAAATGGGATTTATTGGCCGCAAAGAAGGCTTGGTAGCTTATGCAGCGGTACTAATGGTTTCTAAGTAACTTGAGCTATAATCTGAAACCCCAGTTATTTTTGATTTAAATCTGTTAAAAACTTCATGGTATCAATGCCATCGGCGTAGTCAAACAGGTTGGTATTTTGGGTTAATCCAAATGGTATGCTGTTTGGCATTGCTTGTTTGCTAACTATACATTGTATGGCATTGTTATGTTCAGCAATATAGCTGTTTACTTCTTCTATGTTTTTGTAATGGCTGTAAAAAACCACACTTAACGGCGAGGCCAATTTGTCGTCTTCTTTTAACAAAACAAAGCCGTTGTCTAAATGCTTGGTATTATTCATTAAAAAAATGGCCTTGTGATAGGTGTAATTGTTGGCGTATTTATTGTGGTTGATAATATCTTTATACTTGTTTAGGCCCTCAAAAAACGGATTAAAATCAAAACTTTCGGGCACAAACAGCTTAGATACATTTCTGCATCCCAAGCCAAAATACATAAAAATATCATCAGCTAATTTTAAATAGTCTTCAGAAGTTTCGTTGCCGGTTAAAACGGCAATGCTATTTCGGTTGGCGCGCAATACGCTGGGTTTGTTTTTAAAATAATATTCAAAATAACGGTTGCTGTTATTGCTGCCGGTGGCAATAACGGCATCAAAAGGAATTTTAAAGCCTTCTTTGGCAATAATAATATAGTTTGCAAAATCCGGTTCAATGGCAATTAAAGTATCTATAATGTATTGAACCAATACATCATCGGTACTCGACATTTTTACCAATGCCTTATTTCCGGAGGCTAGTACACAAATTAAATCGTGTAAACCAACCATCGGAATATTTCCGGCCATAATTATCCCAACTGTTTTTGGGTTGCTATTTTCGGTTGTTGGGTATTTTTGTAGCCAGTTTTTTAACTGTAAAGGTTGTAAAGCTTTTTGCCAATTATTTACAGCATATAATTGCATGCCGGTAGTAAACCAGTTATTGGTAAGATAAGCTCTGTTAAACAGCGGATTATCTATGGTTAGACTTGCTAAATGTTTGCCTAATTTAGCCAATGCATCGGTACGTTGTTGATAATTCATGAACTATAATTTATTTACTTTTTGCCAATTTGAGCGAACAAAGCTAAACTTGCAGTTGTTATAAAACCAATAAATTTAAAGAATTATGGCCATAATGATTACAGATGAGTGCATTAACTGTGGTGCCTGCGAGCCAGAGTGCCCAAATAATGCCATCTACGAAGCCGGTGCCGAATGGGCATGGGCCGACGGAAATACCTTAACCGGAACTGTTTTAGTTGACGGTGAAGAGGTGGATGTAAACAAACGTTTTGCACCCAAAAGCGACGATACCTACTATATTGTTACCGGAAAATGTACAGAGTGTGTTGGTTTTCATGAAGAACCACAATGCGCTGCTGTTTGTCCGGTAGATTGCTGTGTTCCCGATCCAGACCATGTGGAAACTCAAGATGTTTTGTTAGAGAAGAAGAACAGAATGCACATTTAAAAAAAAGAGGCTGAATTTGTAATTCAGCCTCTTTTTTTTATTCTTTTTCAGCCTCTGCTAAAGCTTCATCTATCATTCGCTGTATGGTTGCTTTTTCGGCTGCCGTAAATCCGGTTTTGTTTTTAGCCTCAACCTCCAAACGTTTGTAATAGTCTTTCTTCTTTATTTCTAAAGCAATATAGGTAATATATGTACCATCGTCTTTTTGATAAGTTTTATCGCCAATGGTGCGAATATCTTTTAAAGAGGTAGATAGCACTTCCCTGGTTAAAGCCTGAAAACGGTCGCCAAAATCCGAAGCATTTAAGTTATCGCGCTCGCTTTGGTACCTTTCGGCTACCATTTTTAATTCGGTTGATACAGCCGAAGCCAATCTTTGTTTGGTAAGCAAAAGCGCTTTATCTTTCGATACCTCCAACGATTTACTGTCGCCCGAACCGGTAGCCCTAAAAAAGCGATTATTGCTTTGGTAAGCTTTGCCATCAAATGGGCTTTTAATTTGTTTGCCAAGCTTTAAACCGCTGCAAGCGGCTAAAGACAGCACTACAATAAAGCCAAGTAATTTGTATGCTATTTTTACCTGCATTAGTTACCAGATTCTAATTTTTTCATCTCCTCGTCGAAGATTTTCTCAAATTTCATTTTGTCGTAGTCGATAGCAAGCTTTGCTTTATCGCTTAAACGATTATTCATGGCTTGCTTAACTGCGTCTTTATTCATTTCTAAAGCAACAAATGTTGTGTAAATGCCATCTTTACTTTGTGTGGTTTTTTCGCAAATAATTTTAATATCGTTTAGTTGTTGGTTAACTACTTCACGTGTCAGGTTGTTAAATTTCCCTTTCATTTCTAATCCTTGTGCCGTTTCATATTCATCTACATAACGGTCTGTAACCGATTTAATTTTGGTTTCAATTAATCCGGCCAAACGTTGCTTGGTTATGGTTAATGCTTTTTCTCTAGAAAGCGATAAATCTGTGCTGCGCTGCGATTGTGTAGCGCGAAAAGCTGTTTCTGTAGATGTTTTAAACTCGTCGCAAGGCAAGTTAATAATTTCCATACCCGAAGCTTTATCGGTTGTAGTGCCTTTTTTAGATTTACATGCAGTAAAAATAGTAGCTGTTGCTACCATAACATAAATTAACTTTTTCATGGTTTGATTTTTAATTTTTTAACTTTACAATTTTGGTGCCAATTTATTAAAAAAATCTACTTATTCGCTTCTTTCCCAGTTTTTATTTGCCAAATTAAGCTGTTTGTCAAGGTCTTTGTTAAGCAGTTTCTCTTGCAATTCTATTTCCTGACGGCTGTTTATCAGGTACTCCTTCATATTATGTCGGTAACGTGCTAATTTTCGTAACGCTTCTTCATCGTATCTAATAAACTCAAATGCTTTTTGGGTTACGGTATATTTTCTTTGTCCTAATTTTTGCAAAACATCTATGGCTAATTGAACCGACGTATGTAACGTTTCGCGGTAAATGTTTTTAACATGTAAATCTACCAATTCATATGCCACATTTCTGTTCCGTGCACGGGCCATAATTTGCAAGTGCGGAAAATATTCCTTGGCAGTATGTATTAGTTTTAAATTGTTTGCCGGATTATCCATAGCAACAACTAATATTTTAGCAGTAGCTGCACCGGCACTTTTTAGTAAATCAACACGTGTGGCATCGCCAAAATAAACATTAAAGCCCATTTTTCTAAGCAAATCAACCCGTTCACTATCAAACTCCAAAACCGTAGCTTCTACACCATTGGCGCGTAAAAACCTACATACAGTAGCGCCAAAATTTCCAAATCCGGCTATAATTACCGGGTGTTTTTGATGAATTTCATCTGCATCTTTTTGTTCAGGTTTTTCTTTAACATCAAGTTTTGTCATTAAAAAACGTTCGTATATTAATAACAATATAGGTGTTATGGCCATAGATGTGGCGGTAGCTGCCATTAGTAAATCTTTTAGGGCAGGGGTTATTATATTTAAATCGTTGCTAAAAGTAAAAATAACAAAGCCAAACTCGCCTATTTGCGATAAGATTAAACTAAACAATAAATTTTGTGTAAGCTTTAGTTTAAATAATAGCCCGGTAATAAACAATGCCAAAAACTTTATAAGCATAATTACACCTACTGTTCCGAATACATTTGTTGGTTCGTGCACAATTAAATACAGGTTCATTGAAACGCCAACCCCAACAAAAAATAAGCCTAATAATAAGCCTTTAAATGGCTCTAAATCGCTTTCTAAAGCATGTCGGTACTCGCTGTTTGCCAATACCACGCCGGCTAAAAATGCACCAAGTGCCGGACTTAATCCTACAACTTGCATGAGGTACGAAACCGCAACAACCAATAATAATGAAACTGCTGTAAACATTTCTCTCAATCCGGTTTTAGCTATCCATCGCAATAGCGGAATTACGATGTATCGTCCGCTTACGCCTATAAAACCAATAGATGAAACAATAATTATGGTTTGAACCCAAGTGGGCAGGTTGGTTAATACACTGGGATGGGTGTTATTAGCTGCCGCCTCGGCACTTGCTAGCAGCGGCAAAAGTGCCAATATTGGAATTACTAAAATATCTTGAAATAGCAGCACAGAAAAAGATGCTTTACCGCCGGATGTATGGTTTATACCTTTTTCGTTTATGGTTTGTAACACCATAGCAGTAGATGATAATGCCACACCCAAAGCAATGGCAAGCGACATGCTATGGCTGAAATTTAAGCCCAAATGGCAAACGGCTCCTATAATTATTGCTGTAATGCCGGTTTGTAGCGAGCCCATGCCGCCAATAATTTTGCGCATTTGCCATAACGAGCGAGGATTAAGCTCCAACCCAATTAAAAATAACATCATTACCACCCCAAATTCAGCAGCATGCATAATATCTTCACCTTCGTTACCAACTAAGCCCAATGCGTATGGGCCAATTACAATTCCTGCAATTAAGTATCCTAATACACTACCCATACCCATTTTTTTTGCAATAGGTACGCAAACCACTGCAGCACCTAAAAATACCAATGCATGTTGTAAAAAGTTGCCTTCCATGTTACGATATCCAGTGGTTAATGAGTTCGTATAAGTTTAAATGTATGTTGTTTAAGTCGGTAGAAACCAGCTTTTCTAAAAGGAGTTTGTATTGGGTGGCACAAAATTCAATTTTTTCATGCTTAAGTTGGTTCGAACCAAACACTACAAATGGCGATAAATAATGCATGTTGCAATATGCAGCCGTTTGTTTTGAGCTAATTAAATAATCATGTATGCTGTATGCATGCTCTGCACCTGTTTGGTAGGCATCTTCTTTACCACCGGTTGAAATAACCTCTAACAAATATTTGTTTTTAAGCTGATGCCCACTTTTACCATAAGCCCAACCATGTTCAAAAACCAAATCAACCCATTGTTTTAAAAGAGGGGGCATGCTATACCAATACAAAGGGTATTGCCAAATTATTACATCTGCGTCTAGCAGCAGGCGCTGTTCTTCTTTAATATTGATATTGAAAAAAGGGTATTTTTCGTACAAATCGTTAACCAGAATATATTTGTTTTGGGGTACAGCGTTTAACAATGCCCTGTGAATGGTAGAGCCTTCATATAGCGGGTGTGCAAATTGAATTAAGATTTTATTAGGCATAAAATATGCCAGCAAGATAATTATTTAACCTTTACCGCGCAACAAGCGCCTGCGGCAATGTTTGATTAGTTTAAGAATGCATTTAAAAATCCATCAGGAAGTTGCAGGTAAACAACCTCATCATCATCGTTTATTTCTTGCAAAATAGGTTCAACAGCAGGAATTAAAATACTGTTTTCTTTAAATGTAGTTACCAGCATAATTTGTTTGGGGTATTCTTCTATGGCTACAATTTTGCCAATATATCCCAGGTTGTCATCAATTAAATCGTAGCCAACTATGTCGTTTACCAATAAACTTCCGGCTGCTTTTATTTGTTTTTTTGGCAATAATAGGGTTAAACCAGATAATTTTTCGGCAGTTTCGGGGGTATTTATGCCCTTTAGTTTAATAATGGCTTCTTCTTGAAAGGATTGTTTAACTTGTTCTAAAAAAAAAGGAACGGGCTTTTGTTGAAGTTCAACAAAAATCCATTCCTTTAATTTTATTGGAAAATCGAAAGTAACTTTTAATTCTCCTTTTGTACCGTGAGTTTTGGTAATAAAGCCAATTGTCGTAAAATCTTTTCGATTTATACTTTTCACGGTAGCAGCTTAATTATTCTGCTGCGTTTTCGGTAGTTTCGGCAGTAGCTTCGGCTTCGCCTTCTGCCGCAGGTGCTTCAGTTTCTACGGCAGCAGCAGCTTTAGCAGCAATTTTTGCAGCACGATCTTCTTTAACTTTAGCTTCTTGTGCTAATTTGTTGGCTTTTGCACTGTTTTTACCATCGGCAATTTTATTTACATGTGCAGCAACTTTTGCTTCTTTTCCTTCTAGCCATGCAGTGTACTTTGCATCGGCTTGTTCTTGTGTTAATGCACCTTTAGTAACACCTTCTAACAAATGCTTTTTGTATAAAGCGCCTTTGTAAGAAAGAATAGCCTTGGCTGTGTCGGTTGGCTGTGCGCCGTTTAAAAGCCATTTAACAGCTTTTTCCACATCAAGTTCAATGGTTGCGGGCTGAGAAGAGGGACGATAGGAGCCTATTTTTTCAATAAACTTACCATCTCTCGGAGCTCGCGAATCTGCCACCACCACATGGTAATACGGAGCTTGTTTGCGTCCGAATCTTTGTAATCTAATTTTAACTGACATTTGTTTAAATTTTTGTTGTTTAATCCGTTTATTCTCCGCAATAAACGGGCTGCAAATGTGCAACTATTTATTTAAAATTACAATACCCTCAGCCATTTTTTTAATTGTAGCAATATTTTTCGCAAATTTGGCTATTTTTGAACCCACATGATAAATAAATATCTTTTAATTGCTTTAAGTTCAGCTGCTTTTATAATCTCCGGCTGTAAAAAAGACGATGCACAGTTTAACGACCCCTGCGGCGGAAAAGCCCCGGGTGGCTTGGTAAATATGCTTATTTCTACAAACGACGATATTGCCCTTGGCTTATCTGTGGTAAACGAAATTAGTAAAGACCCTGCTAAATATCCTGTGTTAGACTCGGTTCAATACGCAGCCGCATACGCCCATATTTATCGCATCAGAGATAATGTGTTAAATAGCGGTAAAGTATATTATAAAAATACTTTTCCTTGGCGCGTTAGAATTATTAGAGACGACAAAACCTTAAATGCTTTTTGTACGCCCGGCGGTTTTATTTATTTTTATACGGGTATAATTAAATACCTGGATAATGAAACGCAATTAGCCGGTGTTATGGGCCATGAAATTGCGCATGCCGATCGCAGGCATAGTGCCGGACAAATGATGAAACAATATGGTGCTGTTGCTTTGTTGCAAATATTAACAGGCGGAGACCCCGGGTTATTAAGTCAGCTGGCTGTTAACTTATTGGCATTAAAGTTTAGTAGAGATGACGAAACCGAAGCAGATGATTATTCTGTAAGGTATTTATATCCTACTGCATACGACCCGCGTGGTGCTAAGTTTTTTTTCGAAAAAATTAGCAGCGGTGGAGGAACATCTATTCCTGAGTTTTTAAGCACACATCCCAATCCGGATAACCGTGTAGAAAATATCTCAAAAATGTGGGAGTGTCTTGGTGCAAGGTCTGATGGACAAAATTTTGATAGCCGCTACCAAGATTTTAAAAACAGCTTGCCTTAGCCTTGCTTTTCTTGCTATGTAATATTTGTTACAAACCATTTGTTACAATACGTTAAATTTGCAGTTAAAATGTTTAAAAAACTAATTTCATACATATTGCTTATAGGGCTGCTTTCCTCTCAGATTGGGGTAAGTGCTTACATGCATTATTGCGATGGCGAATTAGCGCATTTGGCATTAGCGCAACCCGATACAGAGCCCTGCGGTTGCGATGGTAATGATGATGGTTGTTGTAAAGATATTATTGTTAAAGCAAAGCTGGATCAACAACTTTTCTCTTCCGATGCAACAAATTTGTATAAATCGGTAAAGTTGCAAAACAAGTTTATATCAGACTACTTTATAATTAATAAGCCTTCTGTTTTTGCCTCATCCGATAATTTACATTTATACCAAAAATTTCGATGGCTACCACCCGGTAGCATAGAATTGGTAATACATTCTGTTTTTTTAAGGTTGTAGCAGCCAGATTTTTAATGGTAAGCAATTTGCTAAACCAACTAATCTTGGCCTTAACTATTTTTACTCCCCAAAACTTAAAAAACATTATAAAAAATGAAGAATTTAATATTTGCAGCATTTATGCTGTTTGGTTATACTGCTTGGGCTCAAGCCAATTTAGAAGAGGTAACATTTGCCGTAAAAGGTAATTGCGGATCGTGCAAAAAACGAATTGAAGAAGCGTTAGAAATAAAAGGTGTTAAAACTGCTTCGTGGGATACCAAATCGAAAATGGTTACGGTAGTTTTTAACAACAAAAAAACTACAATTGAAAAATTGCACAAAGCTGTTGCAGCTGCTGGTCACGATACTGAACAAGAAAAAGCACCTGAGAGCGTTTATAAAAACCTTCCGGATTGTTGTTTATACCGCGATGGTAACCCACACGAAAACGAATAATTGTTAACCATTTAATTTTAATATCATGCAACTCAATCATCAATTTAAATGGTTGTTTAGCGTGGGATTTTCTTTACTGTTTTTTACCTTAAATGCACAAAATGTAGTGCAAAAAGGTGTAGTGCTAGAAAAAGATGCCAAAGGCGATATGATGCCTGTTATTGGCGCAATTGTATTTTGGCAAAATACAAATTCTGGTGTGGTTACAAACGAAAATGGTGTTTTTGAAATTCCCATGAACAACAAAAGCAATGTATTAATTATACAAGCTACAGGATATTCCCCAGATACCCTGGTTATTGCCAAGGCCGATTATGTAAAAGTTATTTTAGTAAGTAAATCGAAGCTGGCAGAAGTGTTGGTTCAATACGAAAGAAAAACTTCTGAAATAAGTTTTATAGACCCGCTAAAAGTTACGGTTATGTCGGAAAAAGAACTTTTTAAAGCTGCATGCTGCAACTTAAGCGAAAGTTTTGAAACCAATCCTTCTGTTGATGTTAGTTATACCGATGCCTTAACCGGAACAAAGCAAATTCAAATGCTAGGTTTAACAGGACAGTACACGCAGTTGTCGCAAAATGCAATGCCGGGTATTAGAGGTTTGGCACAGCATTATGGATTAAGCTATTTACCCGGAACTTGGATTAACGAAATTCAAGTTTCTAAAGGTGTAGGTAGTGTGGTAAATGGTTATGATGCAATTGCCGGACAAATTAATGCAAACCTGCATATGCCCGATGGCGAAGATAAAGTTTACCTGAATTTATATGCCGGTGAAGGTGGCAGAACTGAAGGAAACCTAATTTATAACCAAAAAATAGGTAATAAATTTTGGATTGGTGGCATGGCTCATGTAAGCAATTATGCTTTACGTATGGATAGAAATAACGATGGGTTTTTAGACAATCCGCTGGGTACGCAACTAAACGGAAATGTGCTTTTTAAATTCGATAACCACAAAGGCTGGATTGTACAAGGTGGCTTAAGAAACCTTAGCGATAATAAAGTTGGCGGACAATTAAATTATACCCACAACAAATCAGATACCGGTGTTTATGGCACAAGAATTCATGCAAATCGTACCGATGGTTGGCTAAAAATTGGCCATGTGTTTAAACATAAAGCGTATAAAAGTGTGGGTTTACAATTAAGCTCGTCGAGCCAGCACTTTGATAATTTTTTTGGTAGAAACTTATTTGATGCCATGCAACAAAATGTATATGCTAACCTAATTTATCAAACCATAATTGGCAATACCAACCATAAAATACGCACCGGCCTAAGCTCTAATACAGATATTTATCACGAGCATTTTAAAAATCAGGCACTAAGCGTTAATCAAGTATTGCATATAAAATCAGATAGAACGGAGGCTACACACGGCATATTTGCCGAATATACTTACAATTATTTAGCAAAATTTACATTGGTAGCGGGTCTACGTTTAGATCAGTATAATGTTAGTTTTACAAACGCTGCACATCATAGAGCTTATTATTTTACACCTCGCTTGCACTTACGTTATGCATTTAACGAAAAAACAGTTTTAAGGGCTTCTGCCGGAACCGGCTGGCGTCCGGTTAATATTGTTACCGATAATGCCGGTGTATTGGCTTCTAGCAGGTTGTGGAATTTTGCAACTAATTTTCCTACTACAGGAATTGCTCCATTTAATAAAATCGATAACTATAACTTTGTGTCTTATAACCCCGAAGTAGGTTATAACCTTGGTTTAAACCTAACACGCGATTTTAAATTAAATTACCGAAATGGCACTATTGGCGTTGAGTATTACTTTAGCGGTTTTACCCGTCAGTGGGTGGCCGACCGTGATTTCTCGGCATCAGAATTGAGGTTGTTTTATGCCAATAATGCAACTGTTGCGCATAATTTTCAAGCACAGTTAGATTATAGTCCCTTGCGCAGATTAGATGTTAGAATGGCTTACCGCTATTTTAATATTCAAACCAATTATTTGCAAGGTAGGTTGCAAGCGCCGTTAATTGCACCACACCGAGGTTTTATAAATGTGGGTTACAAAACAAAATCTAAATGGGATTTTGATGTAACAGCCCAATACATAAGTAAAAAACGTTTACCAGGTACCACACAAAACCCAGATGGACTTCAGCTACCTGCTTACTCGCAAAATTTTATGCTTTTTAATACACAAATTACCAAAACATTTAAAAAATATTTGGCTGTTTATGTTGGTGTGGAAAATTTGTTTAACTTTAAACAATCTAATCCTATCATAGACAATTCAAACCCATTTAGCCCTTATTTCGATGCCAGCATGATTTGGGGACCGGTATTTGGCAGAATGACTTACGCAGGATTGCGTTTTAGATTATAAAAATTTAGCAGGTCGTATTTATTTGCATAAATTGCGGCCTGCTATTTTTATGTTAAACCAACAGCGCAAAGCCATACAATTTATTATTACCTTTTTATTGGTATATGTTTGCTTAACCATTGCTTACCAGCTTTGGCTTTGGTGGCTCGAACCAACTCCAGACGCTATTACCCGATGGATGACACAATTGCTGGGTGTTTTGTTTGAAAATGCAAATTACCGGCAATTAAATGAACAAGCAGGTTACCTATTTATTGTTAACCAAAAGCCGGTTGTAAGAATAATAGAGGGGTGCAATGGCATGGCTGTTTTTATAACATTGGTTAGTTTTTGCGCGGCTTTTAAGTCAAATTTAAAAAGTTATTTTTGGTTTGTACCAATGGCTTTTATATTACTGCAATCGGGTAACTTGTTAAGGTTGTTTGTATTGGTTCATGTTAAATTAATGCACCCGCACTTATTCGATTTTTTTCATACTTATTTGTTTCCGGCAGCTATTTACGGAGTTGCTTTTTTGTTAATGGTTTGGTGGGTTAAAGGTATTTCTTTGTATGCAAATAAGTAAGCAGCAAAAATGGCATATTTTAATTGTTTTACTTGCTTCTGTAGCCGGTTTTTTAATTCAAGATATAAATGTGTTAAATGGATTTTCTGCAACATGTAGCTTATACCAGTATAATACAAATTGCGCATCGTTTGGAGCATTTGTCTTAAATAAAAGCATTAGGCTAATGGTAATGCTAGCTATATTGTTTTATGCCGACAGGCAGTTGTTACGGGTGTTTTCCGGCCATTTTTTTAATGGTATAATTCTAATTGCTTTGTTGCTATTTGGTTTAGATATGTTTTTGTGTTTTTATAACAGCTTGTTTGCCCTTAAAATGCACCATTTGTTAAATACACTTTTATATAGTCCGCTTTTAGTAATTGTTTACATCATTACCTTTGCGCAAACAAAACTTAAATGATTTTATTAACAGCATATTATCTGCTTGTATTTGCCATTAATTCTATTGTGGGCGTTTATGCACTGTCGTTTTTAAAACGAGGTTTTTATAACCCCTTTTTACCTGTATTGGTTGGTATTGCATTTAATTGCATACTTGCATTGCTACTGTTTATTTCGGGACCAATAAATTATAGCGGATTTATTCTTGTAACGGCTTTACCATTGCTGTTTATATGGCTAAAGCCAGCCGTAATAAAGCAATATATGGCACAGCTTAATGGCTATTCGCAGCTATTAAAAAAACAAGAACTATTTTATGTAGTTGTAGTTTTTTTATGTGTGCTTTATCAATCGGCTCAAGCCACAAAAATACACGACGATGGCATGTACTATCAGCAAACCATCATGTGGGCCCAACAATTTGGTTTAACAAAAGGCTTGGCAAATTTACACCCTGCTTTAGGCCTATTTTCTGTATGGCATTTGTTTACAGCATTATTCGACCCTGCAATTGTTGGATTACCAATATTTCATCATTACAATGGTTTATTGCTGCTTGCTGTTATTCTTTACTTTTTGGTTGAACGCAACATTAATCCCGGCCATCAAAAAATAATAAATATTCTGTTGTTAATTTTACCTGTTTTGGGATTTATGTTTTTAACCGCAGCCAATGTAGATTTACCACTTATTTTGTTAACATTATTTGTATTTTATGCGGTTGTAATAAAAAGTAATTTTCATATCGAGGTAATGCTTATAGCTTTGGTATGTTTCTTAATGAAGCCTCCGGCATTATTACCGGTAATTATACTGGTGTATGCCTTCATGCGAATGATAGGTTCAAAAAGCGGTTTAACATTTTCGGTTATTGCGGCATTGCTGCTTATGGTTTTTGGATATAAGAATTACATGTTAAGTGGGTATGTTTTGTATCCATCGGCAGCCATCAATATCATGCAACCGCAGTGGCAGGTACCTAAAAGTGTGGTAACATATTATAAAACCGGTGTTATAAGCTGGGGTGTGTCTGATAGTTTTAACTTAAAGGAGATAGATGAAACAGGAAGTTTACCCATAATAAAACGAGCAAAACTATGGCTTTTTAGGACGGGTTACAAAGGGTTAATTAACAAGTTTATGTTAGTTTTTATGCTTATAGCAGCTGTTTGGTCTGTAGTTTCTTTATTTAAAAATCTTAAGCAAGCCTTTAATTCACTAACTATAGTAGCATTATTGTTAATTTTATTTCTCGATTGGCTGTTGTTATCTCAATATCGTTTGTTGTTGCCAACTTTTATTACCCTCCTTGCATTTTTATATCATGTAATTCCATTTAGCCTTGGTGTAAATTTTTTTAAATATGCTGCTGTAGTTTTATTGTTGGTTCAAACCACAATACCTATGCAATTATTACGACAAACCTCAAGGAATAAATCTGTAACTAATTTTACCGGTTTATCGGCCAGATTTTTAATTGTACCCTTTAGTATATTCGAAAAAGATACAATAAAGATTGTAGGGGAGGCGCCACATGTTTTTAACCAATATGCCAATAGGAGTTATTGTTGGGATTGTGCATTGCCATGCATGAGTAAGGGCGTTAACAATATGTTGCAAAGTTATTTTGGATATAGCATTCAATACATTGATTCAAATAATTTTGCCAAAGGGTTTATGCCGGTTAGCATAAAATAAATTACTATTTGGTGATTTAATGGAATTTTATTATAGATTTGCCAAACATAATTCGCAACACATGAGGCTTTTAACACTTTTATTTAGTAAAAATTCGAGTTTACCTCGCTGGTTTGTATTTTTATTTGATTTAGGAATTTGCACGGCAGCCTACTTTTTTACTATTTTATTTAGGCAAGCCTTTTCAGATGCAAACGATGCAATTTTTTGGGGAATGGCAAGCCTACCCGCTGTATTGGTAATAAAGGGCATTTTTATTTTGTATTATAAGCTTCACTCTGGGGTGTTGCGCCATACAAGCATACACGATGGCTTAAATGTATTTTATGCCATGGCATTAAGTGGGGCTTCTATGTTATTGCTGGATACTTTAGCCAAATACCTAAGTGATTCGGAAATTCATTTTATTCCAACATCGGTAATTATACTTGACTTTATAATAAGTTTATTTGCATTAACTTCTTTTAGGTTAATGGTAAGGTTGTTGTATGTAAGAAGTCTTAGATCTACAGCTACCACAAAAGACCAATACTTTGCAGTTTATGGTGCCGGTGAGGCCGGTTTGGTTACCAAAAGAAAACTAGAAGAAGAAAGCAGACAAAGCATTAAAGTGGTAGCCTTCTTTGATGATAGTCCGAAAAAACAAAATAAATATGTGCAGGGTGTTAAAATTTATAATGGTATTACCGAATTTGAAGAGGCAGTTAAGAAGTTAAATATAGGAACCGTGGTAATTGCTATTCCCAGTTTATCTAAAGTTAGGAAGCAAGATATAATTGAGAACTGTTTAAACTTAAACATTCAAGTTAGATCTGTTCCTCCGGTTGATAAATGGATAAATGGCGAATTAAGTTTTAACCAAATAAAGCATGCCAAAATTGAAGATTTAATTGATAGGGATGTAATAGAGCTAGATGTAAATGGCATTGCCAGGCAGTTAAACAATAAAGTTGTTATGGTAACCGGAGCGGGAGGCTCAATTGGTTCAGAAATGGTTAACCAAATTGCGGCATTTAAACCCCAAAAATTAATTTGTGTAGATAAATCTGAAATAAAACTGTATGAGCTGGAAAGTGAGTTGGCTCAAAATAAGAAAAACGAACTAAACACATTTATAGAAATTGTAATTGGCGACATTACCAATAAAAATCGCATGCAGCATATTTTTGAAAAGTATAAACCCGAAATCGTTTATCATGCAGCTGCCTACAAGCACGTACCATTAATGGAAGATAACCCAACCGAAGCCATTTACACCAATGTGAATGGAACAAAAACAATTGCAGATTTAGCTGTTGCACATGGCGTTAAAAAGTTTGTAATGGTTAGTACCGATAAAGCGGTAAATCCAACCAATGTAATGGGTGCCAGCAAACGCATTGCCGAAATCTATGTGCAATCGCTTAATAACCACTTAAAATCGCGCGAAACCGATAACACCAAATTTATAACCACACGCTTTGGAAACGTTTTAGGTTCTAGTGGAAGCGTAATACCTAGGTTTAGAAAGCAAATAGAAGAAGGAGGTCCAATTACTGTAACACACCCAGATATTACCCGCTATTTTATGACCATCCCCGAAGCTTGTCAGTTGGTATTAGAAGCTGGCCATATGGGTAAAGGTGGAGAAATTTTTATATTTGATATGGGCAAGCCTGTTAAAATTGTAGACCTTGCTAAGAAAATGGTGAAACTTAGTGGATTAACGCTTGGAAAAGACATTCAATTGGTGTTTTCGGGCTTAAGACCAGGCGAAAAAATATATGAAGAGCTTCTTAATGATGAAGAAAATACGCTACCTACGCACCATCATAAAATAATGATAGGCAAAGTAATACCTAACGAGTTTAACCTTGTTAAAGGCTTAATCGACGAGCTTATTAATCTTTATGGCACGCAAGACGATATGAAAGTTGTTGGATTAATGAAGAAAATTGTACCGGAATTCAAAAGCAAGAACTCAATTTTTGAAAGTTTAGACGAAAATGTACAACTGCCAAATTCAAATCAACTGCAACAAATGTTGATGGGGGATTAAATATTAAATAGCAATAGCATAAAAATAATTGAAAATCAGCGAATGCTAAATAGACTCTGTCTAAATAGTATTTTTTTTGAACACCACATACACTTTAAATTATTGTGTATATATTCGCGGCTGTTTTGTAGGCCAGTACTGCACATTTGGCAGCCAAAACCAATTAAAAACGAATTAAATTAAGATTTAATGAAACTAAATAAACTTTTAGCATTAGCATTCTCATTTTTTGTATCGCTAAACGGCTTATTAGCAGATGCAGCAGCCGGTGAAAAACTTTACCAGGCAAATTGTACCGCATGCCACGCCATTAACGAAAAGGTGGTAGGTCCTGCTTTAAAAGATATCCATAAACGCCGCGACGGCAAATGGCTTGTTAGCTGGATTAGAAATTCGCAAGCTATGGTTAAAGCAGGCGACCCTGTTGCTGTGCAGGTTTACAAAGAAAACAATGAAGCTTTAATGACATCGTTTGAGAATTTAAGCGATGCCGAAATCAACTCGATTATTGATTATATAAAGCAAGAAAGTGAAAATGCCGGAAAACCTAAAACCGCCGATGTTTCAGGTGCTGCTGTTTCTGATGGCGGATCGACCAATAACGGAGGTTCGGGCTTTTACAGCAATACCACATTTTACGCATTAAGTATAATGGTGGTAATATTGCTTATCATCGTTTTCATTCTTTACAGATTGAAAAACGTAGTGGATGAGTTGTATGCGCAAAAATATCCAGAAGCCGCTGCTGAAGCTGCTAAAGAAAATATCAGTTGGAGAGAAAACCCATACGATTTTAGATACAAGTTGTTTAAAAAGCATCCAATTGTAGGTACCATTTTAGTGGTAGTGGCTTTTACTTTAGTAATGGGGCTGGTTGGTTTTGATTATGGCAATAAAAAAATTGGTGTTCAAAAAGGATATGCGCCTGCACAACCTATAAACTATTCGCATGAATTACATGCAGGTACTTACAAAATTAACTGTTTGTATTGCCATAGCAGCGCAGATAAAAGCAAACAAGCATCTATTCCTTCGGCTTCTACTTGTATGAACTGTCATATGCATGTTCAAGCAAAAGATAAATACGATGGACAGGTTTCTCCTGAAATTGCAAAAATTTATAATGCTGTAGGTTGGGATGCAGAGAAACGTGCTTATATTCCGGGTTATGAGCAAAAACCCATTAAATGGGTTAGAATACACAACTTACCTGACTTAGCATACTTTAATCACGCTCAACACGTAAATGTAGGTAAAGTAGAGTGTCAGTCATGCCACGGCGAAATTGAAAAAATGCCGGTTGTTGCGCAGCAAAGAAGTCTTCAAATGGGCTGGTGTATTAACTGCCATAGAGAAGCTAAGGTGGATATGGCTAACAACGACTACTACGAAGAGTTACATGCTAAATACAAAGCAGAAGGCAAAGATTATGCAACTGTTGCTCAAAACGGTGGTTTAGAGTGCGGTAAATGTCACTATTAATTCATTATTGTTGAACCAAGAGAAAAAACGTATCGATGAAAAATAATAATAAATATTGGAAAGGATTTGAGGAATTAAACAATGACCCTAAATTCCTTGAACATAAAAAGAACGAATTTGCCGAAGGTATTCCATTAGAAGAGGTTTTTACCGAAGATGATGGTAACTTAAATGCAACGCGTCGCGACTTTTTAAAATATTTTGGATTTAGCGTATCTGCAGTTGCTTTGGCTGCATGTAACAAAACGCCTGTTAAAAATGCCATTCCTTATGTTGTAAAGCCAGAGAATGTTACCCCTGGTGTACCAAATTGGTATGCTACTACCTGTAATGCTTGCAGTGCAAACTGTAGTATTTTAGTTAAAACTAGAGAGGGACGTCCAGTAAAAATTGAAGGAAATCCGGAGTCTCCTGTATTTAAAGGTGGCGCTTGCGCAACGGGTCATGCTAGTTTATTAGGTTTATACGATAACGATCGTTTAAGAAATCCACAAAAAGGTGGATCGGATATTACTTGGGATGCCGCTGATAAAGAAATTTCAGCCGCGCTTAGCGGTTCATCAAATATTAGAGTTGTTTCTGGTACAATTAATAGCCCAAGTACTAAAAAGGCTTTAGCCGCATTTATGGCTAAATATCCAAATGCACAGCATATTTCTTACGAAGCCGTTAGTGCCAATGCAATTGCACAAGCAAATAATGCTTCTTTTGGAAAAGCTGTTGTTCCGGGTTATCGATTTGATAAAGCTAAAACTATTGTAAGTTTTGGTGCCGATTTCTTAGGCACATGGATTTCTCCAACTGAGTTTACCAAACAATGGGTTAAAAACCGCACGGCTGAAGACAAAAAAATGTCTCGCCACATACAATTTGAATCGTTGTTAACAATAACCGGTTCTAAAGCTGATGTGCGTTACCCAATTAAGCCAAGTGCTGAGGGGGTTATATTAATAAGCTTATATAATAAAATTGCATCTCTTGCCGGTGCGCCTCAGTTAGGTAATTTAGGTAATGTTGAGCTTGCCCTTAATATGGTAGAGTTAACAGCAAAAGAATTATGGAGTAACAAAGGAGAGTCTATCGTTGTTTCAGGATCAAACAATGTTGACCACCAATTATTGGTTAATGCTATTAATGCTTTATTAGGCAATATAGGTACTACAGTAGATTTAGACAACCATAGCAACCAAAATATTTCTAACGATTCAGCTTTTGAAAGCTTTGTAACTGAATTAGGTTCAGGCAAAGTGGATGCTGTTATTTTCTATAATACAAACCCTGTTTATACATACAGAGAGGCTGATAAATTGGCTGAAGCCATTAAGAAAGCCAAAGTTTCTATTGCTACAAATGCCAGCATTGATGAGACTTCTTCGCTATGTACTTATAACGTGCCGGATAACCATTATTTGGAAAGCTGGAACGACCATGAGCCAAAGGCAGGTTATTTTGGTTTAACCCAACCAACAATTACCAACGTTTTTAATACACGCCAAGCGCAACAATCATTTTTAGCTTGGTCTGGTATAACAACAGATTACTACGAATTCCTTAAAGAAAATTGGAAAGGCATTTTATCTGGTGCAGGCAACTTTAATGAGGCTTTCACTAAGTCATTGCATGATGGCTTTTATATGATGCCCGAGAAAGTTGCAACAGCATACAAAACTGGTGCCGACTTATCGGGGGTTGTTAACCCGGCATACCAATCATACAGCACAAGTAAAGAGAAAACAGAAGTTGTTGTTTATGCAACTGTTGGTTTAAGAGATGGTTTAAATGCAAACAATCCTTGGTTGCATGAAATGCCAGATCCGATTAGCAAAGTTTGTTGGGATAATTACGTAGCTATTAGCAAAAACACTGCCGATGCAATTGGTGTAAAAGATGGCAATGTTGTAAATGTAACTGTTGCCGGTAAGGTTATTGAAAAATTACCTGTTTTAGTGCAAGCCGGTCAGCCCAATAATGTTATATCGATTCCTTTAGGTTATGGTAGAACCAACGGTGGCAAGGTTTCATTAAATGTTGGTAAAAATGCGTATCCATTTGCTGCATACAGTAATGGTACCACCCAATATGCTGCCACAGATGTAACCATTGAAAAAGTAAAAGGTGAATATGAGTTGGCTCAAACCCAAACCCACCATACCATAGAAGGTCGTGATTTAATTAGAGAAGCTTCTTTAAATGAATTTAATAAAGATGCAAAAGCGGGTAATCACGATCATCATAAAATCTTAAAAGAAGACGGAAATTTAATTACCCTTTGGAGCGAACATGATAGCAAAGGCCATAAATGGGCCATGGCAATCGACTTAAACAAATGTACCGGTTGTGGTGCTTGTGTGGTAAGTTGTAATGCAGAAAATAACGTGCCTGTTGTTGGTCGCAAAGAGGTTATAAAACGTCGTGAGATGCATTGGATACGAATTGACCGTTATTACAGATTTAAAGATAAATCTGGAGCAACAGCCACACGTGAGCAATCGTTTGCAACCAATGCCTTAAAGAAAGACAATGAGGCTGCTATCAATGCAGAAACTACCGATTTTGAAAATGTTGCAGTTACATTTCAACCGGTAATGTGCCAGCAGTGCGGCCATGCACCGTGTGAAACAGTTTGTCCTGTATTAGCAACCGTGCATAGCAGCGAGGGTTTAAACCATATGGCTTATAACCGTTGCGTAGGAACCAGGTATTGTGCAAATAACTGTCCTTATAAAGTTAGAAGGTTTAACTGGTTTAAATACAGAGAAAACGACGATTTTGATTTCCACTTTAACAACGATTTAGGCAGAATGGTAATAAACCCTGATGTAACTGTTCGTTCTCGTGGTGTAATGGAAAAATGTTCTTTCTGTGTTCAAAGAATTCAAGCAGGTAAATTGCAAGCTAAGATTGAAGGACGTAAGTTAAAAGATGGCGATGTAAAAACTGCTTGTCAGCAATCTTGTCCTGCCGATGCCATTATATTTGGAGACATTAACGATCCAACATCTGAAGTGTCTAAGCATTTTAAAGACGACAGAAGCTATTTCTTATTAGAAGAGTACAATGTACAACCTTCTGTTGCTTATAAAACACAAATTCGTAATGTTGATGAATTGCTTGCAGACACTCATGGCCATACGCCGGTGCACAATCCTGCCGAGCATAAAGCAGAAGAACCACATTCATAATTTATTAACCTAGCAAAAAATTAGAACCAATGTCATACGAATCTCCATTAAGAGAACCATTAGTAACAGGCGGTAAAACATATGCGGATATAACCCGCGATATTACCAGGCCTATTTTTAACAAACCAACCAAAGGCTGGTGGGTTGGTTTTAGTCTATCAACGATTGTTTTGGCCATTTGGATTGCCGCAACCACATACACCGTGCTGGTTGGTTTAGGTGCCTGGGGCTTAAATAAAACAGTTGGATGGGCATTTGATATTACCAACTTCGTATTTTGGGTTGGTATTGGTCACGCCGGTACACTTATCTCGGCAATCTTATTATTGTTTCGTCAAAAATGGCGCATGAGTATCAACCGTTCGGCAGAAGCTATGACCATTTTTGCGGTAATTTGTGCGGCCTCGTTTATCCTTTCGCACATGGGACGTCCATGGTTAGCATATTGGCCAATTCCACTGCCAAATGCATTTGGAAGTTTATGGGTAAACTTTAACTCGCCGCTGGTGTGGGACGTTTTTGCGATTTCAACTTACTTCTCGGTATCTTTGGTATTTTGGTATATTGGTTTGATTCCAGATATTGCCACAGTACGCGATAAAGCTACAACCAAAGCTGCAAAATTTTGGTATGGCTTTTTCTCAATGGGTTGGACAGGTTCAACAAGAACATGGCACAGATATGAAATTATCAGTTTAATTTTAGCCGGTATTTCTACACCACTTGTACTTTCTGTGCATTCAATTGTATCTATGGACTTTGCAACATCATTGGTTCCGGGTTGGCATACTACTATCTTCCCTCCATACTTTGTTGCCGGTGCTATTTTCTCTGGATTCGGTATGGTATTAACATTATTGGTTATTGCACGTGAAGTAATGAATTACAAAGACTACATTACCGAAGGACACCTAGATGCAATGGCTAAAATTGTTATGCTAACTGGTACCATGGTAGGTATGGCATACATTACCGAGTTTTTTGTTGCTGCATATTCTGGTGTTGAATACGAACAGTATGCTTTCTTAAACAGGGCTTTTGGTCCTTATTGGTGGAGTTACTGGATTATGATGAGCTGTAACTTATTAGCTCCTCAAGTATTCTGGATTAAGAAAGCCAGAACAAACCCATTGGTCCTTTTTATAATGAGTATTATTGGAAATATTGGTATGTGGTTTGAGCGTTTTGTAATTATCGTAACATCGTTACACCGCGATTTCTTACCAAGCAGCTGGGCTATGTATACCCCAACCATTACAGAGGTTTCAATTTTAATTGGATCGTTTGGTTTATTCTTCTTCTTGTTTTTCTTATTCATTAAATTCTTACCATCAATTAATATGGCAGAAGTAAAATCAATTTTACCTAAACACCACGACCACCACGACCATGGTAATCACCATCATGTTGGTGCCGAGAAAGGAGCTGTTCATGCACACTAATCAAAAACAAATATTGGGTGTTTATAACGACCCAGATCAAATTTACGCTGCTACAAAAAAATTAGTAAATAATGGTTACAGCGTTCACGATGTTTATTCTCCATTTGCTATTCACGGTTTAGACAGGGTAATGGGAATTAAGCGATCAAGATTAACAGTTGCGGCATTTTTATTTGCCATGACTGGTGTTGCAAGTGCTTTAACACTGATGATTTATACCGGTGGTTTTGATTGGCAACATAATATTGGTGGTAAACCATTTTTCCATGTTCCTAACTACATTCCAATTACATTTGAACTAGGCGTTTTATTTACAGCTTTTGGAATGGTTAGCTGTTTCTTCTATGTAAATAGAATGTTTTTTGGAAAAAATGCAGATGTTATTGATCCGAGAATTACAGATGATTTATTTGTAGTTGCTGTTAATGTTGGAAAAAATACCAATGTATCAGAATTAAACCAGATGTTAATTGACAATGGTGCCATTGAAGTAAGAGAAAGGACATTAGAACCATGAAAATTAAATTTATATACGCAACAATAGCAATCTCTGCTGCAGGTTTACTTTTATCTGCTTGTAGTGCTGGTGGAGATAATCCTGGCTATGAGTATGCACCAAATATGTACCATTCATTTGCATATGAGCCACTTTCTCAAATAGAAGGTGAAGACAATACCATTAATCCTAATGGAATGAATATGCGCTTACCTGCAAAAGGTACTGTTGCAAGAGGGCAAGCAGATTATGCTATCTATGATTTTACTGTTTCTAACGAAAGTTATGCTGCCAGTGCTGCCTTAAAAAATCCATTACCTGCAACAGCAGAAAATGTAGCCATTGGGCATAAGTTGTATAATATTAACTGTACACCTTGCCATGGTGATAATGGTCTAGGTGATGGCTCAATTGTTCAAGCAGGAAAATATCCACCTCCACCTTCGTATGAAAGTGACAGGATAAAAACCACACCTGATGGCCAAATGTTTTATTCAATACGTTATGGAAAAAACTTAATGGGTGCGTATGGAACTGTATTAACTCCTAACCAAATTTGGCAGGTAGTACATTACATCCGCTCTGTTAGTGGTCCTTATAAAGGTTCGGTTCAATCAGCAAGTAAATAATTAATTCACTCAGAAATACAGAATTCAAATGGAACACGTAGAAGTTCATATCAAAGAAGAAAAATATACAATTAGCGAAACTACCAAAAAATGGTATTTCGGACTAATGATAGTAGGTTTTGTTCTTGCGGCAATTGGTTATTTTACCTATCACCCGCACAGCGTGGAAGGCTTAAATTTGTCTGAACACGACTTACACCATTTACATAGTAAAAAGCTATGGTCTAACCTATTGGTTAATGGCTATTTCTTTTTTATTATTTCAATTTGTGCTGCGGCTTTTATAGCTATTAGCCAGTTAGCTAATGCAGGTTGGTATATCGCAATTAGAAGAATTCCTGAAGCAATGAGCGAATATACTTTAATTGGTGGTCCAATTCTTTTAGTTATTTCTATTTTTGCTTTACCATTGTTATACCACTGGGCTCATGATGGTATCATGGATCCAAATTCAGCAAGTTATGATGCTTTATTGGCCAGCAAAAGTTGGTATTTAAATAAACCATTCTTTTATGCCAAAATGGTATTGTTTATGTCGTTCTGGATTTGGGGCGCACACATGATTAGAACCTACTCTCGTCAGGAAGATATAAATGGTGGTTTAGATTCTTATAACAAATCTTACCGATTATCAGCTGCTTTTATGTTAATATTCGCGTTTACTTTCTCAATGTTCTCTTGGGATCAAATGATGAGTATCGATGCGCACTGGTATTCAACTATTTTTAGTATCTATAACTTTGCCACGGGTTGGGTAAGTGCATTAACCATTATGTATTTATTTACTCATTGGTTAAGAAGCAAAGGCTTATTAGGCATTGCAACCGACGAACACCAGCACGATTTAGGTAAATTTATGTTTGCTTTCTCCGTTTTCTGGACATACATGTGGGTGGCTCAGTTTTTATTAATATGGTATGCAAACATCCCTGAAGAAGTTGCTTACTACAAAGAGCGTTTGTATGGAACATACAAATTCAACTTTTTCTTAAATATAATTCTTAACTTTTTTGTGCCTTTCTTTATCTTTATGCGTAAAGATGCTAAACGTAGTAGAATTGTTGGTTATATTGTTGGTGGTTTAATTTTAGTTGGTCACTGGAATGATGTTTGGTTAATGGTTATGCCAAGTGCTATGAATGTGGCAACTGTTCCAAGCGATTTGTATCCGGGTGGTGTTATTAAAGTGCCAAACCAAGGCATGGGCTTGTTAGATATTGGAATGGTTATGTTTTTTGCCGGATTATTTTTAATGATGGTTCATAAAGCTTTAACCAAAGCAAATCTATATCCTACCAAACATCCTTATGTTATGGAAAGTGCCTTGCATGATGTTGGAATTTAATTGAATTTTTACTTTATAAAAAAGGCTGCTAGAATAATTTTAGCAGCCTTTTTTTATGGGATATACTAAGGAATTTATAATGTAACTAGCAGTTTTTTAATTGTAAAGTTATACAGGCTGTAAGGCATTTAAAGCTATAGTGTCAGAAATGCTATTCCATAATGCCAAGCGATGCGCTAAAGCTTGTAAGCTCGCTTCCTTTGCTTCCTGCCATTTAGTATCATCGTTGCCGCATAAGCTTGCAGTCATTTCTAGTGCCAAATGGCTATGGTGGTCGCCATCTACTTCTATATGGCGTTCTAAGTAGTATTTAAATTTGCTTATTTTTTCTGGAAATTGCGTGTGCAAATCTCTAACCATTTCAATAAACATATCAGGAATTAAATCTTCTCTGCCAAAAGTAAAAACCGCTGCTTGTACATGGGGTTTTCCGCTTTGTATAATAGTAAATGTAAAATTTACAAAAGATTGTATGGCATCATTAGCCTCAGTTGAATCGAGTGCTTGTGAAACGCTTTGTCCACGCTTTATTTCATGAATAAAAGTTTCTATTTGAGAGGTGTTAGCGCCACATTGTTTCATTGCATCTAAGTACATTTCAAAATGGCTTTTTCTTTCACCAATTTCATTTATATCGCTTTCTTCGCCTACAACTATTTCATTTATTAGAAATCTTGTGTTTGCTTCACCTACCGGAATCCAAGGCGTGTTTACACAAGTTAAATTTTGTTGTAAAGTTTTTAAAAGCGACATAAAATCCCATACTGCAAACACATGGTGCTGCATAAAGGTATGTATATGATTAATGTTATTGGTTTGACTGTATAACCTATGATTTACAATCTGTGATTTAGTGGCCAAAATTTCCTGCTGTATGGCCTGAATGTGTGGGTTCATGTAATTTAAAACTGCAAAGGTAACTCTTGGTTTTTAAGTGCCATTTTTAAACTACATTTTTTCGGTTTTATTGCCATTATTTTACCACAAATCTATATCCTCGTAGTTGAATGGGTGACTGATAGCTATGCCCACAAAAACAGTTTGTGGCAAATGGTCGTATGCAATATTTAATACTATGCGGTTAGTAATTGGAATAAAAGTGCCTGCTGTAAAGTTAAATTTAAATCCAAGCTCGCGTTCAACAATATGCCAAACAGGGCCAAGGCGTTCACCCAAAGGGTTAAGTTCTATACTTTCAGCATATAAGCCTCTTCGGGTAATACCAGCACCAAAATACACTGGCCATTTTTTAGTTATAGGTATTACGTAATTTAAACAAGCGCTATAATTAAAATAAGTTTTTGTATTTCCGGTAAGCCAGCCTTTAGCAACTGCCGTGTCATAGGGATAATCTGCCGCAGTACCAGGATTGTTAATGATATTGCCAACACCTACTCGCCAACTTAACCCAAACCCTTGTTTTTTATAAGTAACATGGTTGCCACCAACCATTAAATGTTCATGAGGTAAAACGCCAGCACCAAATGCATTGTATTTAACTTTGCGCAGCTTTTGTGCATTTAAATTAAAATTGTTGTGCAGGCTATATTGTGCCAGGCTTGAACCAATACAGCATAAAACCAATAGCCAAGACAAAAATGATTTTTTCATATGCTTAAAATTGAGTTTAAACAAACATATTTGCACCAAATATATGCAAATAGATGTACTAACATTATTTCCCAGCTTTTTTAACGGACCATTTTCTGAGTCTATAGTGAAGCGTGCTGTGCAAAAAGGGCTGGTTAACATTCAGTTGCATAATATTCGCGATTATAGCACGAATAAACATAAATCGGTAGATGATTACCCTTTTGGAGGAGGAGCAGGCATGGTTATGGCTATAGAACCTATTCACCATTGTTTAAGTGGGTTGCAAGCACAAACGGTTTATGATGAAGTAATTTACTTGTCGCCCGATGGAGAATTGTTTAATCAGCAAATAGCCAATCAGTTAAGTTTAAAAAAGAATTTGGCGTTTTTATGTGGTCATTACAAAGGGGTAGATGAACGAGTTAGAAAGCATTTGATTACCAGAGAAATATCTATAGGTGATTATGTTTTAACCGGAGGTGAAATGGCTGCGGCAGTAGTTATTGATGCCGTGGTAAGGTTAATTCCCGGTGTACTTAGCGATGAAACATCTGCATTGAGTGACTCATTTCAAGATGGGCTAATTAGCCCACCTGTATATACACGTCCGGCAAATTATATGGGTTGGGAGGTTCCGGATGTGCTATTAAGTGGCCACCAGCAAAAAATAGAGGAGTGGCGAAATGAACAAAGTATTTTACGAACCAATGAGCGTAGACCGGGTTTGCTAAAAAAATAGCTTTTTTTGCAAAAAATGTTGCAAGTTGTAAAAAAAAGCATACCTTCGCAGACCTTTTTAAGAAAAATTAAAACTGTATTGTTATGAACGCGATAAAATTTGTTGAGCAGGAATTTAAAAAAACCTCATTGCCGGAGTTTAAAGCCGGCGATACTGTAAATGTACATTATAAAATTAAAGAAGGTAGCAAAGAGCGTATTCAGCAATACCAAGGATATGTTATCCAGCGCCGTAACAGTGGTTTAAATGAAACCATTACTGTACGTAAAATATCTAACGGTATTGGTGTAGAGCGTATTTTCCCAATACACAGCACCAATATAGATAAAATCGAGTTAGTTTCTCGTGGTAAAGTCCGTCGTGCTCGTTTATTCTACTTACGCGATGCCAAGGGCAAAAATGCCAAAATTAAAGAAAAAAGAGGGTAATGTTTTCATAATTAAAAGCCCCGGTATCGTAAAGGTATCGGGGTTTTTTTATGCATGTTGGTTCAACCCAAAACAAACTACTATAATTGCAGCTTAATACAATGAGTACAGAAATAAATAAAACATATACACCACAACAAATTGAAGAAAAGTGGTACCAATATTGGATTGAAAACGATTTTTTTAGCAGTAAACCCAATAACAAAGAGCCATTTACAGTGGTAATTCCTCCGCCAAATGTTACAGGCGTGTTGCATATGGGCCATATGTTAAACAATACCATACAAGACGTTTTGGTGCGTAAAGCCAGAATGGAAGGCAAAAATGCCTGCTGGGTGCCGGGTACCGACCATGCCAGTATTGCTACCGAGGCAAAGGTAGTTCAAATGTTACGCGAAAAAGGGGTTAAAAAATCTGATTTATCGCGTGAGGATTTTTTAAAGCATGCTTGGGAATGGAAAGAAAAGTATGGTGGTATAATTCTAAAACAACTAGAAAAACTTGGCGCAAGTTGCGATTGGAATCGCACACGTTTTACTATGGAGCCTAAATTAAGTGATGCCGTAATTGATGTGTTTATTGATTTGTACAAAAAAGGCTTAATATACCGCGAATTAAGGATGGTTAACTGGGATCCACAGGGTAAAACAGCTTTAAGCGACGAAGAGGTTATTTTTAAGGAATCGAATGCAAAATTATATTTTATAAGGTATAATTTGGTGGGCAATGAAAATCAATTTATAACCATAGCCACCACCAGGCCCGAAACCATTTTAGCGGATACTGCCATTTGCGTTAATCCTAACGATGATAGGTTTAAACACCTAGTTGGCAAAAAGGCTTTGGTGCCATTTGTAAATAGAGAAATTCCAATAATTGCAGATGATTATGTTGATATTGCTTTTGGAACAGGCTGCCTGAAAGTTACGCCAGCGCACGATAAAAATGATTATGAGTTGGGTAAAAAACATGGTTTGCCGGTAATTGATATTTTAAATGAAGAAGGATTTTTAACTGAAGCGGCACAAGATGTACGTTATGTTGGAAAAGATCGTTTTGCTGTACGAAAACAAATAGCCATTGACCTTGAAGAAGCCGGATATTTAGCAAAAATTGAAGATTATAAAACCCAAGTTGGTACAAGCGAGCGCACCGGTGCAGTTATTGAACCGCGTTTGACCTTACAATGGTGGGTGGATATGAAGAAGTTTATTGCAAAAAATCCACAGGTATTAAATGCTGTTATGAACGATGAAATTAAGTTTCATCCGGCTAATATGAAAAATACATACCGCCATTGGATAGAAAATATTAAAGATTGGTGCATTAGCCGCCAGTTATGGTGGGGGCAACGTATTCCGGCCTGGTACGATAATGAAGGAAATTATGTAGTAGCAAAAACCGCCGATGAGGCACTTGCTTTATTTAAACAAAAACTGCCGGGTTTTGGCTTGAACACAACAGATTTAAAACAAGACGAAGATGTGCTTGATACTTGGTTTAGCAGTTGGTTATGGCCGATAAGTGTTTTTGATGGTTTTGAAAATGCCGATAACGAAGATATAAAATATTATTACCCAACCAACGACTTGGTTACTGCCCCTGAAATTATGTTTTTTTGGGTAGCGCGTATGATAATGGCAGGTTACGAGTACCGTGGCGAAAAACCGTTTAAAAACGTTTACTATACCGGAATTGTAAGAGATAAACAGCGCAGAAAAATGAGCAAATCGTTGGGCAATAGTCCCGATCCGCTTGACTTAATTGCCCAATATGGCGCTGACGGTGTGCGAATGGGTATGCTGCTTTGCAGTCCGGCCGGAAACGATATTTTATTCGACGAATCGCTGGTAGAGCAGGGTAGGAACTTTTGTAATAAGCTATGGAATGCATTTAGATTGATTAAAGGTTGGGAAGTTAAATCTGATAGTGAATTTGATGAAGCTCAGTTAAGCAGCAATAGTATAGCCGTTAATTGGATGCAACAGGCCATTAACAATGCTTTAAATGATATAAATCATAAATATGCCGAATATAAATTAAGTGAGGTATTAATGCATGTTTATAAGTTAATTTGGGATGAGTTTTGCAGCTGGTATTTAGAGATGGTAAAACCTGCTTTTGGTTCACCGATTAATGAATCTGCTTATAAGCAAACTATAGTTTTGTTTGAACAACTACTAGCGATTTTGCATCCTTTTATGCCGTTTGTTACAGAGGAAATTTGGCAACAACTGGCACAACGTAGAACAGGCGATAGCTTATGTGTTGCATCTTATCCCAATATACAAATCGGTGGTACTTTAAAGCCTGTCAGACTAAATGAAGCGCTTGAGCTAATTTCAAAAATTCGTGAATTTAGAAATAGCAAAGGTGTTAGTCCGAAAGAACAATTTGCCATTTCTATAAAATGTGCGCGTGCCGAAATGTACCAGCCATTTGTGTATTTGATTGTTAAACTGGCTAATGTTTTGGCAATTAATTTTGTAAACGAGCAACCTGCCGAAACGGTTGCAATGCCGGTAAATACCGATGAGCTGTTTATTCATTACAAGTTAAATATTAACGTAGCTGAAGAGCGCTTAAAACTTGAAAAAGACTTGGCTTATTTGCAAGGGTTTTTAAAATCGGTTGAGGCAAAATTGGCTAATGAAAAGTTTGTTAGTAATGCCAAACCCGATTTGATTGAAAAAGAACGTCAGAAAAAAGCAGATGCTGAAGCTAAAATTTTGGCAATTCATCAAGCATTGCAAAGCTTGTAGTTTCTGCTTTTCCGATTGGTTTTTACTGTAAAAAGTATAACTTTAAAGTATTTTTAGTTTAGCAAACTTTAGCACAATTACTTTTTTATCTCCCCCATCAAAAGTAATGGTGGCTTTTTTATTATCTCCGGATCCTTCTACCTGATTTACCAGGCCATTTCCAAATCTTTGGTGTTGCACACGATCGCCTGCTTTTAAATGGGTGGTATCGTCTGGTATAAAGTTTGGGTCTACCGGTTGCTGTTGTGCTTGGGGTTTAGGTGGTAAAGGTTTGCTAGCAAACATGCTTTTAGAAACCCCGCTTATGCTGCCCGATTTTTTAACGCCTGTATCAGCACCACTATTAAACAAGCCTTCAAAGTGCAGGTATTGCGGGTCAATTTCTGTTAAAAAGCGACTAGGTTCAGCATTAATTATACTGCCAAATTTAAACCTACTGGTGCTAAACGATAAAGTAAGTTTTTTCATAGCTCGCGTAATAGCAACATAAAACAGTCTGCGTTCTTCTTCTAATTCTTGGCGGCTATTTAAGCTTAGTTGAGAGGGGAAAAGATTTTCTTCCAAGCCAACCACATAAACATATTTAAATTCCAATCCTTTTGCGGCATGTATGGTCATAAGACTAACGGTATCTGCATTGGGGTCTTTGTCTGCATCGTCGTTTGTTAGCAAAGCTACATCGGCCATAAATTCGGGTAGTGTACGAGTTTTTACTACACCATCTTCATCAATAATTTCGTCGATGCTAAATTCTTTAATACCATTTAGCAATTCTTCCATGTTTTCGTAACGGGCAATTCCCTCAACGGTTTTGTCTTCGTATAAAGCCTTAAGTAATCCACTTTGTTTAGCAATATGCATGGCTGCATCGTAAGCATTGTTGTTTGTTATCGAAGCAAAACTTTTTATCATGGTAACAAAATCTTCAATGGCGCCTCCGCCTTTAATGCCAAATCGAGCCGCATTTTCAAGTGCATTCCAAAAGCTATAGTTTTCTTGGGCCATTAGCAATTGTATTTTGTCTATGGTTGTTTTGCCAATGCCTCTTGCCGGATAGTTGATAATGCGTTTTAGCGCTTCTTCATCGTGTGGGTTTATGGCTACCCTAAAATAGGCCAATAAATCTTTAATTTCTTTGCGTTGATAAAAACTTAAGCCGCCATAAATTTTATAGGGGATATTGCTTTTTCGCAAGGCTTCTTCAAGTGCTCTGCTTTGCGCATTGGTTCGGTATAAAATTGCAAAATCGCATTTAGGCGAATGGCTATTCATTAACTCATTAAAAATGCTACCGGCTACCAATTTGCCTTCTTCGTTATCTGTTAAGGCTTTTAGTACACGAATTTTTTCTCCGGTTTCATTATCGGTCCAAACTTTTTTATCTAATTGTTCTTTGTTTTTAGCTATAATACTTCCGGCAGCGTTTACAATGGTTTTGGTGCTTCGATAGTTTTGTTCGAGTTTAAAGATTTTTACATCTCCGAAATCGCGTTGAAAGCCTAAAATGTTTTGGATGTTTGCTCCCCTAAATGCATAAATACTTTGTGCATCATCGCCTACAACGGCAATATTTTGGTGCACATTGGCTAGCTTTTTAATTATGGCATATTGGGCATGGTTGGTATCCTGAAACTCATCAACCATAATGTATTTAAACATGTGTTGGTATTTGTTAAGTACATCTAAATGCTCGGCAAAGAGTTTGTAGGTGTTAATTAATAAATCGTCGAAATCCATTGCATTGGCTTTAAAACATCTATCGCTATATGCTTTAAAAATTAATCCAAATTTTGGTCGGCCACTGCTGTTATCGTTTTCGGCAAATTCATTATTCATTATATATTGATTTGCCGTTACCAATGCATTTTTAGCTGCACTAATTCTTCCGTAAACAGCATTAGGTTTGTAGAGCTTATCATCCAACTTCATTTCGTTAATAATGGTTTTGATAAGACTTTTACTATCATCAGTATCGTAAATAGTAAAATTACGAGGGTATCCTATTTTTTCGCTTTCAGAACGCAAAATTCTTGCGAAAATGCTGTGAAAAGTTCCCATCCAAAGATTTCGCGCTTCTGTACCTACCACTTCATTAATTCGATGGCGCATTTCTTTAGCAGCCTTATTGGTAAATGTTAATGCTAAAATATTGAATGGATCGGTACCCTTTTGCATCATGTAGGCAATGCGATAGGTTAATACACGTGTTTTGCCACTACCGGCACCTGCAATAATCATTACAGGGCCATCTATTTGTTCTACTGCTCCACGCTGAGATGGGTTTAATAAGCTTAAATAATCCACAGCACGAAAGTAATATTATTGGCTTTCTTGTTATGTAAAATCTATCAACAATTAAGCTAGCAATACCAACTTGCTTTGCGGGCCCATGTTAAACAGCAAATCCACAATGCTTAAGTTGGGCTCAAAGCCAAATTTTTCGGCAAAAACCTGATGGTAGCGTTGTTGTTTTAAAAGCTCTAATGGATTGCGTGTTTTAGCATTAAAAAAATGTCTAAAATCTAACTTTTCATCAACTATTTGATAATTGTTGGTAAATTGCCAAGTGGGTTCAACCTTTAAAAGTTTAAATACCAATTGTAGCAATTCGAGGTTAAAATTAAAAATCTGGCCGTTGGTATTGTTAAATAGCGGTTCGAAGTAATGTTTATAATGAAAGAAATAAGCGCTCTTACCATATGCTGATTGTATGCTTTGCCAATGATGTTGTTGCCATTTTACTGCTGAATTTGCATGTAGATGGCATATTGGTGTTTTTGCATTACTATGTTGTACAGGAATTATTAAAGGTAAAGGCCCATTTGCACTTAAAATAACACAGCGATTTCTGTAGGTTTGTTTAACAAAATGCTCGTGCATCTCTATGGTAAATTGCTTATATTGCAATACATGCTGAAACCAGGCAATATTAGGCAAATAAGGTAAGCTAAAAACAGGTGTCATTTAATTTGCAGCGTTGTTATACCCGGTTTATGTTCGTTATAAATACAATTAAAAATCTGGCTAAAGTGGCTGGGGTTGGCTACAAAATCTGCATAACTACAATCTACCATAATTATTCGTTGATTTGGAAGGTTATGCATATAGTTAAAATAAGCGTGTTGCAGGTTTAGTAAATAATCGTTGCTAATTTCTTGTTCGTAATTTCTGCCGCGTAATTTTATATTGTATTGCAAGCGCTCAATATTGTTGTGCAAATAAATTAGTAAATCGGGTTGTGGCAATTGCAGGTTAATAATTTCGAATAGTTTTACGTATAAATCAAACTCGTCTTCTTCTAAATTTACTTTACTAAACAACAGGCATTTTGCAAAAATATAATCGCTAACAACGCAAGGGTTAAACAAGGCAGGTTGTATAAGTTTGTTTTTAAGTTGATTAAATCTTGCGGCTAAAAAGCTCATTTCTAAAGGAAATGCAAAGCGACGTTGGTCTTTATAAAATTTTGGTAAAAATGAATTGTCTTCGAATTCCTCTAAAATTAAACCGGCATTTAATTTTTCAGCAAACATATTGGCAAGCGTGCTTTTGCCTGCGCCAATATTGCCCTCTATGGCAATGTATTTGTAATTTAGTTGCTGCATTAATTATGCAAATAACGATTGCTTAAGGTTAAATTACATCTACAACTTTTCCACTTTTAGTTGGTCTGAACAACTTAAAAGTAATTCTTTAATGCTTTTGTTTAGCACCGGATGAATATAATCCGGCACTAATTCTGCTATTGGTTTAAGCACAAAATTCCTCAATTGCATTTGTGGGTGGGGTATGGTTAAATCTGTTGTAGTAAGAATATCGTTGTTGTAAAAAATTATATCAATATCAATAACGCGGGGCTCCCATTTTATATGGCGTTTTCTGCCCATTTGGGCCTCGGAATTTAAAATGGTTTTTAATAATTCTTGTGCACTTAATGCTGTTTTAAAAATTATTGCTTGGTTGTAAAATTCATCTTGTTGTGTGTTTCCCCATGCTGCAGTTTTATATATAGCAGATTGCTTGTGTATACTGCCATGCAGTTTTAGTAAAGTTTGGGCTTGCAATAACATGGCTTTTTTATTTCCAATGTTTGAACCCAACAATAATATGGCTGTATTTGACATTAGGGCTGCAAATTACTACTTTTGAAAGCATGAAAAAATGGTTTTTGTTTTCTTTGTTGGTTAGTACATTGTTATTTGTTGCTTGCGAGAAAGATGATTTAGATCTTAACCCAGATAATACCAGCAATGTATTTGTTGGAAAATGGAGTCGTGATACGGTTATTGTTTATGAAATTGTTGGTTCAAACCAAAATATTGTTAGCAAAGAAGTTGCTGCCGGAACCTATACATTCAAACCTGATTCAACCGGTTTTTTAACTGTAAATGGCAACGATAAACCCATTTTATGGGAGTATCAAGCCGATCAGGATAGAATAATTATAAGCGAACAAGATTGGGTAAATCAAAGCTATTTGGTAGATAATTTATCTGCTACAAAATTTAAACTTACCGGAAATAAGTTTGTTGGAAGCACAACTGTACGACGTGTAATTTACTTAACACGAATTAATTAACTCTAACAGTAATTTGTTAATATTGGTTAAATTACGGTTTAATTTCGCTTTTACATTTTATGTTGCATATATTGGTGTTAACTTGCGCCACTTAATATGAGTAAACCTTTAATTTTAATTAGCAACGATGATGGGATAACCGCACCCGGAATAATGTCGTTGGTTAATGCAGTTGCAGATTTGGGCGAAATTGTAGTGGTTGCGCCGGATAGTCCGCAAAGTGGCATGGGCCATGCCGTTACAATAAGCAAGCCATTGCGCCTGGAAAAAACCAATATATACAGTCATTTAAATATAGAGAGTTACCAATGCAGTGGTACTCCGGCCGATTGCGTAAAATTAGCAGTAGATAAAGTGCTGCACCGAAAACCCGATTTGTTATTATCGGGCATCAATCATGGTTCAAACAGTAGTATAAATGTAATTTATAGTGGTACCATGAGTGCGGCTGTTGAAGGTGCAATTGAAGGTATTCCATCTGCGGGTTTTAGTCTTTGCGATTATGCCTATGATGCAGATTTTAACCTGGCCAAAAAAGTGGTAAGAAGAATAGCTAAAAATATATTACAGAATGGATTACCTCAGGGTGTTTTGCTAAATGTTAACATTCCTAAAGTAAATGAGGCCGATTTTAAAGGAACTAAAGTATGCAGACAGGCCGTAGCCAAATGGCAAGAAGATTTCGATGAAAGGCGAGATCCAAACGGTAGAAAATATTTTTGGTTAACCGGAAAATTTGTAAATTTAGATCAAGGTAACGATACCGATGAGTGGGCATTGGCAAATAACTTTGCCTCTGTTGTTCCTGTTCATTTCGACTTAACTGCCTATAATGCCATAGCCTATTTAAATAACTGGAATTACGTAAATGAAGATTAAAGATACATTGTTGCTTGGAATTTTTTTAGGATTGCTTGGCCCAACCGCAGGTATAGCCATTTTTTATATGGTAAACTATTTAAATACACCATTTCTTGAATTTTTAACATTGAGCTTTGAGGCAAAATTTTTATCGCCGTTGCTTAGTTTAAGCGCAATTATAAACTTGGGTATTTTTTATATTTTTATCCACTTTGAACACTACCAAAGCGCACGCGGAGTGATACTTTCTACTATTTTGTATGGAGTGGTAATTGTGCTGCTAAAGTTTATTTGGTAAATTTAATGTGCTTTTAATTTTAACAAATTTTTATATGTTTGCCTTATGCGTAATACACCAATTGTAATTTTTCTGCTTTTTAGTTTGGTTTCGTTGGCTCAAAACAAAGTAAAAGAGCCCATTTTAACCTTACCCGGCCATTCTGCCGATGTTAACGCTGTTGGATATAGTTTGCCGGCATTTGGCGTTATTGTAAGCGGTGGTTGGGACAATACCATAAATGTATACAAGGCAGACAGTACATTTGGTAAATTAGCCACATTAACCGGCCATATGAGCGCGGTTAAGGCTGTTGCTTTTAACCTACGGTCGAAAATATTTGCAACCTGCGGAAACGATTTTAACATTATTTTATGGGATAGTTTATATCGTAGAATACGCAAGCTGGAAGATATGAATAAAGGGCATAACAGTAAAATTAACACCATTACATTTGATAAGTCGGGTAAGTATTTAATTAGTGGTGATGATGAAGGTAAAATATTATTATGGGACATAGCAACAGGTAGGATAATAAAGTCGCATAGCAATGGTAAAACTGTAAACCAAATTGTAATGGCCGCAAACCCACAAGAAATAATTGTTGCCGGTGTTGAACCAACCATAAAAGTTATGAATTTTGTTACGGGTATGGTAGTAAAAAACATAGTAGGACATAAAGATTTGGTAAATAGTGTGGCGGTGAGTTTTAATAACAAATACATTTTAAGCGGTTCAAACGATAAATCGGCTAAAATGTGGGATTTACGAACACTTAAAGAAATTCGTACCTTGCCGGTAGACTGTTGGAAAGTTACTGCAGTGGCTTTTACTTTAGATAGCAGGTATTGTGCTACTGCCTGCAATAATGGCAGCATAAAAATTTGGGAAACCGAAACCGGCAAGTTACTAACAGAAATTGAAGAGCAAGGATTTAATGCCCGAGATATAAGTTTTAGTGCAAACGCCAAATACCTGGCCGTAGCCCCACTTATGCGCAATAGCAACGATTTTGGAGTAAGAATATATTCAACCATGCTTGTAAAAGAGCCGGAAATAAAACAAACTGCAAAAGATAGCTTAAACCTAAGAAATGCCACACCTGCACCGGTTAATCCAAACAAGCCAGCGCCTAAACGAAAGTAAAAAAAACTAAGCGATTAAAATTTTACAAATCAAAATAACACCAAAGGGGTTAATACATTAACAACCGTTAGGTTTAATAATGTGAAAAAAATATGTGCATATTTGGTAAAACGTTATTTACAAAATGGCCAGTTTGTATATATTGCACCCCGAAATTTAAACCTATAAAACCTAACTAGCAATATAAAATGAACATTTTCAAAACATTGCAAAGAGCAACCGCAGCATTGGTGCTGTTATTTGTGGTAGTAAGCGGCGCAAAAGCCCAATCTGCCGAAGAAGGTAAAGACTTGTATAATGCAAATTGTACTGCTTGCCATGCCATTAACGAAAAAGTAGTAGGCCCGGCTTTAAAAGACATTCATAAAAGAAGGGAAGAGGCTTGGTTAGTAAAATGGATTAAAAACTCTCAAGCGCTAATTAAATCCGGCGACCCGGTTGCTGTTCAAGTTTATAAAGAAAACAATGAAGCTTTAATGACTTCATTCGAAAATCTTTCAGACAACCAAGTAAAATCTATACTTGCATACATAAAGCAAGAAAGCGAAGCACCTGCTAAAGCTGTAACAGCCGGAGCAGATGCCAGTAATGCAGTTGCAGGCGCTACAATGTCGGCCGAAGCTCCTGAATCGCTAAAAACCAAAATAAATTGGTTGTTATTTATTATTGCCATTTTATTGGTAATGGTAATTGCCATAACTTTTAACATACTTAATAAAGTGGGAGAAATCCAAGGACGTCCGGTAATTAATTGGACATCAATAAACTCTAAGTTGTTATTAGGTTTTATTATTGTAGGCTTGGGTGCAGCCGCATGGGAGTTTGTAGTACATGGCAAACTAACTTATTTTAATCAAGAACCTGCCGCTGCGCATGGAAAAACATACGATGATATGTTTATGATTACACTATACCTAACAGGTATTGTGTTTATAATTACTCAAATTTTGTTGTTTTGGTATGGCTACAAATACAAGCATTCTGAAAAACGTAAAGGTTTGTTTTATGCAGACAACCATAAATTAGAATTTTGGTGGACTATTATTCCTGCTGTTGTTTTAACTGTATTGGTAATTCGTGGTTTAATTGTTTGGAATAATATTATGTATAACAAAGATGAAAATGCTATAAATGTAGAAGTTTTTGGATACCAGTTTGGTTGGAATGCCAGATATGCCGGTGTTGATAATATATTAGGCAAACACGACTTCCGTCAAGTTGGTAAAACAAATGCATTAGGTGTTTTACCTGAAGACCAAAATGCAAAAGACGATATTATAACCAACGAGTTATATTTACCGGTTGGTGTTCCGGTAAACTTTGCATTTAGAGCAAAAGACGTTATACACAGTGCTTATTTCCCTCACTTTAGAAGCCAAATGAACGTAGTACCCGGCTTACCTACAAAATTTTCTTTTACTCCAACTATTACTACCACAGAAATGCGTAGCAAGTTAAACGACCCTAAATTTGATTACATATTATTGTGTAATAAAATTTGTGGTGGTGCGCACTATCGCATGAAAATGAAAGTTGTTATTGTTTCTCAAAACGAGTACGATAAATGGTTAAAAGGACAAAAAACAGTTGCTGAAATCTCTCAACCCACTCAACAAACAACAGCTACAGAAGCTGGCAACGAATTAGCATTAACAAAATAATTAAAATAAATTAAATAGTATGAGCGAACACATTACGCACAACAGCCATCATGACGATCATGGCCACCACAAAGAAACCTTCATTTCGAAGTATGTCTTTAGTATGGACCATAAAATGATAGCCAAGCAGTTCCTGATTACCGGTATTATTATGGGTACAATTGGGATGCTAATGTCTCTCATTTTCCGCCTTCAATTAGCTTACCCCGACATGAAATTTCCTTTTCTTGAAGGTGTTTTAGGTCATTGGGCTAAAGATGGTAAATTAGATCCTAATTTTTACTTGGCATTAATTACCATTCATGGTACCATAATGGTGTTTTTTGTATTAACTGCCGGTTTAAGTGGTACGTTTAGTAACTTATTAATTCCATTACAAGTAGGCGCACGCGATATGGCTTCGCCATTTATCAATATGCTTTCTTACTGGTTTTTCTTTATGTCGTCTGTTGTATTGCTATCATCGCTTTTTGTTGATGGTGGTCCGGCTGCTGCCGGATGGACGGTTTATCCTCCGCTGTCTGCTTTACCTAAAGCTGTTCCGGGATCGGGTGTAGGTATGACACTTTGGTTGGTGTCGATGATTTTATTCATTGCATCTTCATTAATGGGTGGTATCAATTATATTGCTACTATTTTAAATATGCGAACCAAAGGTATGAAGATGACGCGCTTACCTTTAACCATTTGGGCTTTCTTCGTAACTGCTATTTTAGGTTTGTTATCATTCCCTGTGCTATTAGGCGGTGCGTTATTGTTGGTTTTCGATCGTAGTTTTGGCACTTCTTTCTATTTATCAGAAATTGTTGCAGAATTTGCCGGTGGTGTAGAACGTACCGGTGGTTCTCCAATTTTATTTCAACATTTATTCTGGTTTTTAGGTCACCCTGAAGTATATATTATTTTATTACCGGCTTTAGGTATAACATCTGAAGTAATTGCTACAAATGCCCGTAAGCCAATTTTTGGTTATAGAGCAATGGTGGGTTCAATCCTTGCAATTGGTTTTTTATCTTTCATTGTATGGGGTCACCACATGTTTGTAACCGGTATGAATCCATTTTTAGGATCGGTGTTTATGCTTGGTACCTTAATTATTGCTGTACCTTCTGCGGTTAAAACGTTTAACTATTTGGCAACTTTATGGCAAGGAAATTTAAAGTTAACTCCGGCAATGATGTTTGCTATTGGATTGGTATCTTTATTTATCTCCGGAGGTTTAACAGGTATATTTTTAGGAAATGCAGCATTAGACATCAATTTACATGATACTTATTTTGTGGTAGCTCACTTCCACTTAGTAATGGGTAGTGCAGCCATATTTGGTATGCTTAGTGGTATTTATCACTGGTTCCCAAAAATGTTTGGCAGAATGATGAATGAAACCGCTGGTCAGATTCACTTTTGGTTAACACTAATTAGCGCATATTGTGTGTTTTTTCCAATGCACTTTATGGGTTTAGCCGGTGTTCCTCGCAGGTATTATTCTAACTCAGCATACGATCAATTCAACGTATTTATTGATATGAATGAGTTTATTACCATTGCTGCTATTATTGGTGGAGCTGCTCAACTAATTTTCTTAATAAACTTTTTCTATAGTGCAGTAAAAGGTAAACGTTCACCACAAAATCCATGGAATTCTAATACATTAGAGTGGACAGCTCCTGTAGAACACCTGCATGGTAACTGGCCGGGCGAAATTCCTACTGTTTATCGTTGGGCTTATGATTACAGTAAACCTGGATATGATGCAGATTTTATTCCTCAAAACGTTCCGGACGAAGGACAAACCGACGAAATGCAAGAAGCAACAGGTTTACCTGCTAAGAAAGTAACTGTAGAAACAGTAGAAACCGTTTAATATAAATTCGTTGGTTCAGCAATAAAATATTGTTGAACCAACTTTAAATTATAAAAGTGGAAAAAGAACCACGATACATAAAACGATACAGGATATGGGGAATAACAACCATAGCCTTAGTGTTCTTTCTAATATTTATTGGTGGATTGGTACGAAGTACCGGCAGTGGGATGGGATGCCCCGATTGGCCAAAATGTTTTGGACAATGGGTACCTCCTACCAATGTAAACGAATTACCCGTTGATTATAAAACCAAATTTGCTGTTGCAGGAAAAGCTATTGCAGATTTTGATGTTTTTAAAACATGGACAGAATATATAAATCGTTTAATTGGTGTATTAATTGGCTTTGCTGTTTTTTTAACGCTTGTATTTTCTATTCCATACTTAAAATCAAAACCAACTATATTTTACCTAAGCTTACTTAGCTTTTTATTGGTTGGTTTTCAGGGATGGATTGGATCAATCGTTGTTTCAACCGATTTGGCAACATACATGGTAACTATACATATGTTAATTGCATTGGTTATTGTAGCATTGTTAATTTATACTGTTTCTGCTTCGCAAAATGTTGTACTCGAGAGTAATGGTTTAATTAAACCCATTAAACGAATAGCCTTATTGGCTTTATTAATAGGTTTGGTTCAGATTGTTTCTGGTACACAGGTTAGGGAAGTAGTTGATGAAGTAGCTAAGCGAATTGATAATAGAGCCCTTTGGGCTGAAAATCTTGGCTTTACTTTTATATTCCACCGCAGCCTTAGCTGGCTTAGTTTATTATCTTCGGTATATATGTTGATTTTGTTTAAAAACAATTTTACACGAGATAATATATTGTACAAAGCAGCATTGGCTTTATTGCTGGTTATTTGCACACAAGCATTTAGCGGAGCAGCATTGGCAAACTTAGGCTTTAAAAGCCAACTTCAAAGTGTTCATTTAACACTTGGTAGTATTACAATAGGTTTGCAGATTTTTATTACCATTTTGGTATACAATAGTTTAAAAGAAAAAATTAGTGGAAACTAAAACCATAAATAAAGAAATAACAGTAGCGGGTATAAGCTTTTCGGCAAAACTGAAAGATTATAACCAATTGGTTAAATTACGTTTAACCTTGTTGGTTGTATTTTCGTCGGTAATTACTTACTTAACAGCCGCTACCGGAGCCATCAATTGGTTTGAAGTTGCTATGCTTTCCCTGGGCGGATTTTTAGTAACCGGTTCAGCTAATGGCATTAATCAGGTTATAGAAAAAGACTACGATATTTTAATGCATCGTACAGCCAATAGGCCTGTTGCTACTAACCGTATGAGTGTTAATGAAGCTATTATAGCTTGTTTAATTTTTGGCATTGGCGGTGTATTTATCATCAGTTTTTATTTAAATCAGATAAGTGGTTTATTGGCTTTTGCGGCTCTTGTTTCATATGCATTTATTTATACTCCGTTAAAACGCGTTAGTCCGGTTTCTGTTTTTGTTGGTGCTTTTCCGGGAGCAATTCCAACCATGCTAGGTTGGGTGGCATTTACAGGCAGAATAGATGCCGGCGCAATTATTTTATTTTTAATTCAGTTTTTCTGGCAATTTCCTCATTTTTGGAGTATAGCTTGGATTTTAGATGATGATTACAAAAGAGCCGGCTTTAAAATGTTGCCATCTTCAGTTGGCAGGGACAAAAAAACTGCATTGCAAACTATAGCTTATAGTTTGGTATTAATACCCGCAGGTTTGTTACCATATCAATATGGTATTTCTGGCATTACTTCTGGTATAATTGGGGCATCTGCCGGTTTAATGCTTACAATTTATTCATTTTACTTATTTAAACGTTGCGATAATGCTGCAGCAAAAAAGCTAATGTTTGCCTCGTTTATATATTTACCTGTTGTTCAATTAGCCTACTTTTTTGATAAAATATGAGTACCATAACTGCCAACCAATCGGAAAACAATTATTTAATTAACCCTAAAAAATTTGTAATGTGGTTGTTTATTGTAGCAAGCATGATGCTGTTTGCGGGGTTTACAAGTGCTTACATTGTAAGAAGGGGAGATGGTAATTGGGAAGTATTTGATTTACCTGACTTTTTTGCTGTAAACATTGTTGTTGCCATACTTTCATCGGTATTCATGCAATTTGCCTATTTTGCGGCTAAAAAAGATAATTTGAAAATGCTAAAGCTGCTTATTTCAGCAACTTTTATCTCATCGATACTGTTTTTGGTTTTTCAAATAGAAGGCTGGAATCAGTTGCGTGCAAATAATGTGTTTTTTGCTTTTTCAAATCCCTCAAATTCATTTGTATATGTAATTTCGGGTGTGCATTTTGCGCACGTAATTGCTGGCGTATTCTTTATATTAGCTACAGTAATTGCTACTTTTAGATATAAAGTGCATAAAACCAATATGCTGTTAATAAATTTATGTACAACCTTTTGGCACTTTTTGGCTGCCATGTGGATATACTTGTACGTGTTTATGTATATTTACCGCTAAATTAAACCTATAAAATAACTAAGAAATAAAACAATGGCTAACTCAACTACACTAACTACTGAAAAAAAGTATTTCTGGGGAGGAGGACGTTCTCCTTTTAGCGTAAGCTACGGAAAACTTATGATGTGGATTTTCTTATTGTCGGATGCATTTACATTTTCATCGCTACTAATTAGCTATGGATTTGTAAGGTATACATACGAAAGTCCATTACCAAATGAAATTGTTAAACCGCTTCAACACCTTAGCGATAATTTTGTTGAGGAGATGCAAAATGCCGGATTGTTTAGCCAGGAAAGATGGCCAGCACCGGAATTGGTATTTAACCATTTCCCTTTCTTACATGGTATACATTTGCCCTTATTTTTTGTAAGTTTAATGACTTTTATTTTGATTTTTAGTTCGGTTACGATGGTGTTAGCCGTGGAGGCCGGGCACAGGAATCAAAAGAAAGAAGTTGCTAATTACATGTTATGGACAATTATAGGTGGTGCCGCTTTCTTAGGCTGTCAGGCATGGGAATGGACTCAATTTATTCATGAAGGTGCCCGCTTGGATTTTAATCCATTTGGTCCAAGAGCTTTTGCCGACTACTTCTTTATTGTTACAGGTTTTCACGGTTTCCACGTACTCTCCGGCGTTGTTTTAAATATAGTTATTTATTTTAACGTACTTGCAGGTACTTACGAAAAACGTGGACATTATGAAATGGTTGAAAAAGTTGGTTTATACTGGCACTTTGTAGACCTTGTTTGGGTATTTGTATTTACCTTCTTCTATTTGATTTAATAACCTAAAAATATTATAAACTGTTATGGAACACACCACAGAACACTTAGAACATACCGAAACGCCGGCAGATATGAAACAACAAATCTGGAAAACATTCTGGATTTTACTGGCGCTAACCGTAATTGATATTGTATTATACTTTATTTTATTGCCTTATCATGGTTTATTAAAAAACTGGACATTTATAATTTTAGGCATTGTTAAGGCTTGGTACATTGTTGGCGTTTTTATGCACATGAAGTTTGAACGTAAGATTTTAATGTACACCATTATTTTGCCAATGGCCTTTGTAATTTTTCTTGTACTATTAATGTTAATCGAAGGAGATTACACTAACTTAATACGTTAACCTGTTATGGGTAAAAAACATTTCTTTATAGCAATCGGCATATTAATAGTGCCGGTTGCTATTTTTTTTATACTTAATCAAGCTAAACATTCATTTGGTTCATTGCCAATTTTAGGCGAAAGAATTCCACCGAATGGAGCAGATATTAATGATACTATTTATTATCAAGTTCCTCCGTTTCAAGTGTGGGATCAAACAGGTAAACAACTTACGGCTAATAGTTTTGATAACTCTATTGTAATTGCCAGCTTCTTTTTTGCCAGCTGCACCGATGTTTGTCCAACGTTAAATCGCCGTTTAAAAACAGTTTACGATAAGATGAAGGAATATGCCGAAGTACAGTTTATCTCTTTTTCGGTTGACCCTATAAACGACTCAGTTGAAGTGTTGGCAGATTATGGCAAACGTTTTGAAGCCGACCCTAATATTTGGCATTTTGTAACAACAAAAAACCTGCAAGAAGTTGTAAATATCGGACAAGGATTTTTACTTCCGGTATCAATTGAGGATAAAACAATTGACCACAGTCAACAGTTAATTTTAATGGATAAATCAAAACGAATTAGAGGATTTTATGATAGTTTTGATGACTCTGAATTAAAAAGACTAAACGAAGATATACGCGTACTATTATATGAATACCACAAACGTTAACCCAAAGCAAGACAAACTTTTTTTTAGAATTACCATGACACTTACAGTGGTGGTTTTGTTGGCAGTAATTGTGCTTAACAGAAAAGTATTGCCTACTCCCGATGTTATGCCTGAATGGACGTACTTTTTGCCCAAATTAAATGCAATCATTAATGGTACATGCTCTTTGTTATTATTGCTTTCATTTTATTTTATTAAGCAGAAAAATATTGCAGCGCACAAACTGGTAAATTTAACAGCCTTTGTATTATCGGCAATTTTTTTAGTTAGCTACGTTTTATTCCATTGGCTTGCACCCGAAACACGCTATCCTGATAACGATATGAGGTTGTTTTATTTAATAATTTTAATTAGCCATATTATTTTAGCAGCTTTAGTGTTGCCATTAATTTTATTAAGTTTTTATCGTGGATTGCAAATGCAAGTTGAGTTGCATAAAAAAATAGTTCGATTTGCATTTCCAATTTGGTTGTATGTTACCATAACTGGCGTTGTTGTTTATTTAATGATTAGTCCGTTTTACCCCGTTCAATTTTAAATTATATGAAAAAGTTTACAACCGTTTTTACCATATTAGCTTTGTTATTTTTAGCAATGCCTTGTGCAACATATGCACAATGTGCTATGTGTAAAAGTAATTTAGAATCTGCTCGCCACAATGGCGACAACGCTGTTGGAAATACCATAAATAATGGTATTATGTATCTATTTGTATTGCCATACGCCATTGCCGGTGTTTTTGGTTTTATTTATTACCGTAAACATAAATTGGCAAAAGCTAAACAAAGTGCTGCATAAATATGTGCGATAAATACGAACCATCGAAATTATTATCGGTTGCTAAAAGTAAGTGCCCCCAATGCCAAAGCGGCAAAATGTTTAAATATGGTGCTTACAATTTAAAAAAGTTCTCTCAAATGCATGAGCATTGCCCTGTTTGTGGATTAAAATTTGAAATAGAACCCGGATTTTTTTGGGGTGGTATGTATGTAAGTTATGCTTTTTCTGTTGCCATTATGCTGGTAATGGGTGGTGCTATTCTGTTTTTTAGCAATGGGAAAGCAGATTTTTGGACATATATCATTCCTATAATCGGTTCGTTTATTGGCTTATCTCCTGTTTCATACCGAATGGCAAGGGTATTTATGATACATTTTTTCTCGCCTATACGCTTTAATCCAAAACTTGCAAATAGAAAATAGCCATATTCCTCAACCACTGCTGCTGTACGATGGCTATTGCGCGTTATGCAATAGTATTGTTAAACTTATTTTAAATACTAATTCCAAACAGGTATTTTATTTTTCGCCCCTTCAAGGCAGTACCGCTAAGACTATTACTAATTTAAATACGCAAATAGATTCTGTTGTATTGTTGCATAACGGAATCTTATATTACAAAGCAAATGCCGCTTTTATGGTAATAAAACTGTTGCAAAATACCTGGTATAAACCTTTGCTGTTTTTTAGTTTTTTACCCAATTTTTTTACCAATTTTCTTTACAACCGTGTCGCAAAATCGAGATATCGCATTTGGGGAAAGTATAATGCTTGTCCTATGCCACCAAAAGAATATTTGCATTGCTTTTTGCCATAATTTATTTTGAACACAAAAGGCTATATAGATTTACTAATTATAGGACAAGGATTAGCTGGTAGTTTACTTGCATATGAGGCAGATAAACAAGGAATAAATTATCTAGTAATTGATGAAGGCCTAGCACAAACTTCAAGTAAGGTAGCTGCGGGCATGTTTTGTCCTATTAGTGGCAAACGCATGGTGAAATCTTGGTTGGTGAACGATTTATTACCTGTTATGAAACAAACCTACACCGAATTAGAAATGGTTTTGGATAAACAGTTTTTCTTTCAGCACCACATTTACCAAGTATTTGGTTCAATAAAAGAGCAAAACGATTTATTTACACGAGCCGAAGATGCTGCGTTTGCGAAGTTTGTTAATTTAAATCCTTTACCTTTATACGATATACAACAACCATATGGAGCATTTTCTATATCAGACTCAGGGTATTTAAATACAACCGTTTTTTTAAGTGCATTTAGGCAATGGCTAACAACAAAAGGACAACATCTTAGCCAGATTTTTAATGGTAAAAATTTAACTTGGCAAAATGGATTTTGGAAATACAACGACATTAAGGCCAAACAAGTTGTTTTTTGCGATGGGTATAAAAATCTTGCAAATGTTTTTTTTAACTTTTTACCTTATGTTCTCTGCAAAGGTGAGGTACTTACCGTAAAATTGCCGTTTACAACCGATTATATTTTAAAAAAAGGAATTTACTTGGTACACCTAGCAGAAGGGGTTTATAAACTGGGAGCCACATACGAATGGAGCAATTTAATTCCTGAGCCAACACAAACAGGTTTGCAATTTTTAACAGATAAGCTAAAGGACTTGGTTGGAAATGATTTTGAAATATTAAGTCATGAATGTGGTATTAGGCCTACTACAAAAGACCGAAAACCTTTTTTAGGTAAACATCCGGAACATAACAATCTTTTTGTTTTTGGCGGCTTAGGCACCAAAGGTGTAATGCAAGCGCCATTTTTAGCTAAACATCTGTTAAGTTTTATGCTTTATAATACACCCATAATGCCAGATGTAGATATTAACCGTTGTTTGAAAAAATAACTGTTTGCTTAAGTTTAAATTGCCGATAATTGTTTATGGAATTCTCGATTAATAAACTTCGGCTAGAGCTAAAATATGTGTGGAAAATTAGCAGAAACAGCAGTACTTATAAAATAAATTACATTGTTACAGTAAAAGAAAACAACTATGAGGCATATGGCGAAGTTGCGCCTAACATAAGATATAACGAAACAGCTGAAACTATTGAAAGTGGCTTTAAACAATTTTTATCGGTAGTTGGCAATCGCAGTGTTAATTATTTAGACTTAGCAGAAATTTTTAGTAATATTAAAATTCCAAATGCATTAAAATTTGGAATAGAGCAGGCTTGTATTAACCTATTTTGCATTAAAAATAGACTAAACCTAGCCGGTTTTTTAAAAGTAAATGTTGTGCAGCAAGTGTCAACCTGTTATACATTACCTATTATGGATGCCGCAGATGTAATTCCATTTTTTAAACAATACAATTTGCAACGCTTTAAGTATTTAAAAGTAAAAGTGGGTTCAACCAACCAAACCGATATGTTAAATGAATTGTATAAAGTATACAGTGGCAAATTAATGATTGATGGAAATGAAGCATGGACAAATCCCGATGATGTTTTGTTGTTTGAGGAGAATATTGATAAAACCAGGATTGTTTTTATTGAGCAGCCAATGCCTGCATCGCAAACCAATGAATATGTGTATTTGAAAAAGCATTTAAACTTACCACTAATTGCCGACGAAAGTTGTTTGGATATGGTTGATTTTTATGTGTTAAAAAATCAGTTTTCGGGCATTAATGTAAAATTGATGAAAGCCGGTGGTATTTTAAATGGCTTACACTTAATTCATGAAGCAAAGAAACATAATTTAATTACCATGATTGGTTGTATGGTTGAAACTACTTTAGCCATGCATGCAGCTTGGGTGTTGGCTTCGTTAACCAATTATGCCGATTTAGATGGATATATGATTGTAAACAATGAACCCTACAAATACTTAACAGAAAAGGATGGAATGGTTTGTGAATCAGTTGTTAATTAGCGCTTGGAGATTGTGCATTACAACACAAAATTTTAACTTATATTGCATACCATGATAGTAAAAATTAACCGTACTTTTTTGCCCGAAAAAATTAAAATTACAGATTGGGCTGTTATAGAACCATATTTTATTCAATTGCTTGAACGCAATATAAATTCGGTAAATGATTTAGAAGCATGGCTGAAAGATAGAAGTGAACTGGAGGCATTTGTTAGCGAAGATTTGGCATGGCGTTATGTGCGCATGACATGTAACACCGAAGATAAAAATTTGGAAGAAGCTTATTTGTTTTTTGTAACTCAAATTGAACCGCAAATTGCGCCATTCAACGATAAGTTAAACCAAAAGTTAATGGCTTGTAGTTTTGTTTCGGAGTTAAACCATGATAAATACCATGTGTATTTGCGAGGCATTAAAAAAGAAATTGAAATCTTTAGAGAAGAAAATGTTCCTTTAATGGCCGAAATTGCTGCTGAAGCGCAAAAGTATGGAAGTATTGTTGGTAGTTTAACTGTTACGATAGACGGTAAAGAGCTTACATTGCAACAAGCATCAAACTTTTTAAAGCATACTGATAGGAATAAACGCAAAAATGCATTTGAAGTTATTTCGAAAAAACGTGCTGAAAAAGTTGATGAGCTTGATGGGTTATTTAATAAACTCATTGCTCTAAGGCATCAAGTTGCTGTAAATGCAGGTTACAATAACTTTCGCGATTATATGTTTGCTGCTATGGGCAGGTTTGATTATTCACCCGCTGATTGCTTTAATTTTCATGATGCCATACAGCAGCATGTTGTTCCGTTGGTAAAACAATTTCATGAGAAAAGAAAAATGGAGTTGGGACATGATTTAAAGCCATACGATTTAGAAGTTGATACCATGCAGCGTGCGGCTTTAGAGCCATTTACCAGCGGTGCTGATTTGTTAGACAAAAGTGTGAAATGTTTGCGCAAAGTTGATGATTATTTTGCATGGTGCATTGAAACAATGGACAATATGGAACGCCTGGATTTAGAAAGCAGAAAAGGTAAAGCTCCGGGTGGTTATAATTATCCAATGGCCGAAACCAATGTGCCTTTTATTTTTATGAATGCGGCCTCATCAACCCGCGATGTAGAAACAATGGTACATGAAGCCGGACATGCTGTACACTCGTTTTTAAGCAAAGATTTAGAATTGGCATCTTTTAAAAACTGTCCGAGTGAAGTTGCTGAATTAGCAAGTATGACAATGGAATTGTTAACCTATGATGGCTTAAATGAATTTTATAAAAATGAAGAAGATTTAAAACGTGCCAAACAAGAGCACCTAGAAGGTATTATTAAAATTCTGCCTTGGATTGCAACCATAGATAAGTTTCAACACTGGATTTATACCAACCCACAACATACTGCAGATGAAAGAAAAGCGTATTGGCGCACATTAAGTAAAGATTTTGGTACTGGCATGGTAGATTGGAGTGGCTATGAATTTGTTTTGGATTACACTTGGCAAAAACAACTACATTTGTTTGAAGTTCCTTTTTATTATATCGAGTATGGTATTGCCCAGTTGGGTGCATTATCTGTTTGGCGCAATTATTTAAATAACAAACAACAAGCCTTAACACAGTACAAAGAGGCTTTATCGTTGGGTTATACAAAGCCTATTTCAGATATTTATAAAACAGCAGGTGTGTCGTTCGATTTTAGTGCCAATCATATACAATCATTAATGGCATTTGTTGGTGCCGAGTTGCAAAAGCTTTAAATTGGAATAGTTATTGTTGAACCCACTTTAGTATATAAAACAATGAAAATATTTTGTGTAGGCAGAAATTATAGCGAACATGCATTAGAGCTTGGTAATGCTGTTCCTGAAGATCCGGTTATATTTAGTAAACCCGATACTGCACTGTTAAAAAATAACGAGCCATTTTATTTGCCTGATTTTAGCAACGATGTTCACCACGAAATTGAGTTGGTAATAAAAATATCGAAAGCAGGTAAAAAAATACAAGAGCAATTTGCCTCCAATTATTACAACATGGTTTATTTGGGTATAGATTTTACAGCGCGCGATCTTCAAAATAAATTAAAATCCAAAGGGTTGCCGTGGGAATTAGCAAAAGGTTTTGATGGTTCGGCTGTTTTAGGTGAAGGTATATTGGTTAACGAAGTTGATTTAAATAACCTCAACTTTTCGTTGTACAAAAATGGAGCGTTGGTTCAGCAAGGAAATACGCAGCAAATGATTTTTGCGTTTAATAAAATTGTGAGTTTTGTATCGCAATTTTTTACGTTAAAGGTTGGCGATTTAATTTATACCGGTACTCCCGCAGGAGTTGGACAGGTTAATATTGGCGATACCTTAAAGGGTTATATAGATGATAAGTTAATGCTATCGTGTGAGGTTAAATAAGCATATACATATTGTTTTGCTTGGTTTGTGGATATGGCTGTTTCGTTTTAATGCGCACGCGCAAGAAAACTATTATCGTTATCCGTTAGATTCTTTGCCTCATTATGTTTCGCCTTTTGGCAGCTTGCGCGATAACCATTTTCATAGTGGCGCAGATTTAAGTACCAAGCAACAAGAAGGCAAAGTGGTATATGCTGCTGCAAAAGGTTTTGTATCGCGCATTAAAGTGCAAAGTGGTGGCTACGGAAAAGCAATTTATATAGATCACCCTAACGGACAAACTACTGTATATGGTCATTTACAAAGTTATTATGGAGAAATTGGCAAATGGGTTAACAACTATCAATACAAGCACAAAACCTTTGAGTTTGATTATATTTTTCCAAAACCTGTTTTGTTGGTAAATCAATCCGATACCATTGGTATTAGTGGCAATAGTGGTACAAGTACTGGTCCACATTTGCACTTTGAAATTAGAAATTCCAAAACCGAAGAAATACTTAATGTGGCGCAATTTGGCATCTTGCAGTTAGATACCATAAAGCCCTATGTTGAATCTATTTACTTATACAAATTTGTTCCCGATGGTTTAATCTTAAAAAAGCAAGTGGCTGTTACAAATAATAAGTTGGTTCAGCTTAATGATACCGTAAAGCTATTCATTGATACCATTGCCTTAGACGCCGATATGTATGGCGTAGGACTGGTTGCTTGGGACAAATTAAACAACAACAAAGACCCAAGGTTTGTATACAAGTATAATTTACATATAAACAATGTACACAAATTTACATTTGCCATAAACAAGTTTTCGTTTGATAAAACAAAGTTTATTAATGCACATATCGATTATCCTTATTATCGCATAAATGGCACGCGTATACAAAAAGCATTTTTAGATGATGGCAATGCCATAAACCTTTACACATACGACAAAGAAAAAGGTAAGTTTTATGTTGAACCTGTCAAGGTTTATCAGTTATTGGTATCAGTTTTTGATAATAATGGCAATGCTGCTTATTATGCCTTTATGGTTAAAGGTTTGCCGGCTATAGATGATATTGAGAAGATAGATTACCTTAAAAAAACCGGCCGTCAAACAGCATGGTATCCACATTTAAGCCATCAAAAGCAATGGGGTAATTTTAAAGTACACTTAGATGCAAACACTTTATACGATACGCTATTTGTAGCATTTGATTCGGTAGTTTCAAACAAAAGTAATACCATTTACAGGCTTAATAATTACTTTCAACCGGTGCATAAAAGCTTTGAGGTTGCAATAAAAATTAATACATCCGATAAGGTATTAAACTGTAAAAAGGTAATTTTATATGCCCCAAAAGAAAAAGATTCGTACAGGAGTATTGGTGGTAAGTTAGAAGGCGAATGGTTAACAGCAAATGCCAGTAACTTTGGTTATTTTACTTGGGGTTTTGATACAACACCACCTATAGTAAATCAGGTTTTTGTAAATAAAATAAACAACACGGCCGATACGTTAAGTTGGAATTTTAGAGTTACCGACAACTTAAGCGGTATTGCTTCTTATCAAGGATATTTAAACAACCAATGGGTATTGTTAGATTACGATGCAAAGAATAATATGTTAACTTATACATTTGACCATGTGTACGCGCAACAAAAACAAGAGCAAGCAAATAATTTGCCTGCCATGGCCGAAATGGTTTTAACGGTAACCGATAGGAAGGGAAATACTACCAAACGCTCGTTTAATATGGTATTGAAATAAGCAAAAAAAACTAATCTATGTAAAGTTTGTTTTAGTTTAAAATTAAAAAAATGGCTATTACACTTAAACCTGGCGACAAAGCGCCTGCATTTTCGGCCACAATACAAGATGGCTCTATAGTAAAACTTAGCGATTATAAAGGCAAGAAATTGGTATTGTATTTTTATCCTAAAGACGATACGCCCGGATGCACTGCAGAGGCTTGCAACTTACGTGATAACTACCAAACGTTTATATCTAATGGTTACGAAATACTGGGAGTTAGTCCGGATAGTGCTGCCAAACACCAAAAGTTTATTGCCAAATACGAATTGCCTTTTAGCTTAATTGCCGACGAAGACAATGCTGTTGCCATGGCCTATGGTGCATGGGGCGAAAAAAGTATGTACGGCAAAAAATACATGGGCATTTTGCGCAGTACTTTTGTAATAAACGAAAAAGGCAATATCGAGAAAGTAGTCGAAAAAGTTGATACCAAAGCACACGCTTCTCAACTTTTGTAAAATAAATTAAACGCAAAATAATATTTAAGCTACCTTTGCGGCTTAAATAATTATCAATCACCGGGGCTTTTAACCCCGTAATGTTTTGACCCAATGAGTAAACACGGAAAAATTTTAGTAGCCATGAGTGGCGGTATTGATAGTACTGTTACCGCGGTAATGCTGGCAGAAGAAGGTTACGAAGTAATAGGCATTACCATGAAAACCTGGGATTACGAAAGCAGTGGGGGCGGTAAAAAAGAAACCGGCTGTTGCAGCTTAGACTCCATTAATGATGCCAGAGCCATTGCTGTTCAGCATGGTATACATCATATTATTTTAGACATTCGAGATGAATTTGGCGATTTTGTAATCGACAATTTTGTAGAAGAGTATTTGGCCGGTAGAACGCCAAATCCTTGTGTATTGTGCAATACCCACATAAAATGGGAAGCACTTTTAAAGCGAGCCAACATGCTAGATTGTGAGTTTATTGCAACAGGCCATTATGCCAGTGTGCGTTTACAAGACAATGGACGTTATGTGGTATCTAAAGGCTTAGATGAAAACAAAGACCAATCTTATGTTTTATGGGGTCTTACGCAAAATAGTTTGCAACGCACAAAATTTCCTTTAGGGAAATTTAGAAAAGCCGAAATAAAGCAAATGGCATTGGATTGGGGATATAGCGATTTAGCCAATAAGCCCGAGAGTTACGAAATTTGTTTTGTGCCCGATAACGATTACCGCGGCTTTTTAAAACGCAAAGTAAATGGTTTAGAAGCATCGGTTGATGGTGGTGATTTTGTTTTGTCTGATGGTACAGTAATTGGCAAACACCATGGTTATCCGTTTTACACAGTAGGTCAAAGAAAAGGTTTAGAAATTGCAGTTGGCGAGCCATTATATGTGTTAGAAATTAAACCCGAAACCAACACGGTTATTTTGGGAAAAGAAAATGAGTTGCAACGAAAAGGCATGTGGGTTAGAAACCTGAATTTACAAAAATACCAACAGTTAACGCAACCTATGGATGCCCTAACCAAAATACGCTACAAAGACAGTGGAAGCATGGCAGAAATTATGCAATACGATAACAAAATGAAAGTAGTGTTTCATAATCAAGTAAAAGCCATAGCTCCAGGCCAAAGTGCAGTTTTTTATGAAGGTAACGACCTTTTAGGTGGCGGTTGGATAGAAAAAAGTTTTGAGGTTTAAAGTTTTTTGATGTTTAATTTCTAATCTTTCAATCCATTTTCCGGCAATTCGGGTACAAAGATTTGTGGCCAATTGTGGGTGGTATCTTCTATTTCTTCTAAAACAACTCGTACTGTTCCTTTGCCTTGGGTCATGCCCAGGTGTTTTGCTGCGCGGTAACTTAAATCTATAATGTACTTTCTGCTGTAAGGGCCGCGATCGTTAATGCGCACTATTACCCACTTACCATTGTTTTTGTTGGTTACCTTTACTTTGGTATTCATGGGCAAGGTACGGTGTGCAGCAGTTAACTTGTTTTTGTTATAACGTTCTCCGTTTGCTGTTTTTCTGCCATGTAATTTGTTAGCGTAATAACTGGCTTTGCCATCTTGGTAAAACAAAGGTCGTTTATTTGCGGCTGTGTCCATCGGCACTGTTGTTTGAGCCAATAGCAATAGTGGGTTCAAGCCAAAAGCTAATAAAAGCAGTGTAATTGCCGGTTTTATGCTTAGGGCATTAAAAAGTTTGTTGCATTTTTTTTTGAACCAACAATAAGCTATAAGTTTGTAATGCCTCATGATACCGAGGACAAATGTACGAAATTTAATTTTTATGAACCAAAAGCCATTGGCAGAGCGACTTAGGCCTGAAACGTTAACAGATTTTATAGGACAGCAGCATTTGGTTGCGCCAGGTGCTGTTTTGTTTGAAGCCATACAAAATAAACAAATACCGTCAATTATTTTTTGGGGGCCGCCTGGCACAGGTAAAACCACTTTAGCCCGCATTATTGGTAAAACGCTTGGCTTGCATTTTTTTTATTTAAGCGCCATACAAGCCGGAGTTGCAGAGGTAAGGCAAGTTATAAAAGAAGCTAAGGCTTTAGGTAAAGTATTGTTGTTTTTAGACGAAATTCATCGTTTTAATAAATCGCAGCAAGATGCATTGCTTGGTGCTGTAGAAAATGGAACCATTGTGTTGATTGGCGCTACAACAGAAAATCCGGGTTTTGAAGTAAACAATGCATTGCTTAGCAGGGCGCAAGTTTATGTTTTAAACGAATTAGGCGAAGATGATTTAAAAATGATTTTGCACAGAGCAGAGCAAGATGAGTGGGTTAAGCAGTTTAATATAACCTGGCAAGAAGTAGAAGCCTTGTTTTTGCATAGCCAGGGTGATGCTCGTAAATTATTAAACTTAATTGAGCTTATTTTAACAGCTTTTAAACCAGGAGATGAAGTTGTTATTAGCAATAAATTAGTTTCTCAATTGTTGCAGAAAAACATTAACCGTTACGATAAAAAAGGCGAATCGCATTACAATATTATTTCAGCTTTTATAAAGTCGATTAGAGGTAGCGACCCAAACGCTGCAGTTTATTATTTAGCGCGCATGTTAGATGGGGGAGAGCAAATAGAATTTATTGCAAGACGCATGATTATTTTAGCCAGCGAAGATATTGGAAATGCCAATCCCAATGCTTTGCTTATGGCTACCAACACATTTAATGCCATACAAATTATTGGAATGCCCGAGTCAAGAATAATTTTATCGCAATGTGTTATTTATTTGGCAACATCGGTTAAAAGCAACGCCTCATATATGGCTATAGAGCAAGCAATGGATACCGTGAAAAAACTTGGCGATTTACCGATTCCGTTACATTTGCGCAATGCTCCTGTTAAGCTAATGAAAGAATTAAATTACGGAAAAGATTATGCATATGCACATCAGTTTGACAATAATTTTATACATCAAGAATATTTGCCGGATGCCATAAGCGGTGCCAAGTTTTTTGAACCAAACAACAATCCGCGCGAAAATGAACAAAGGCAATTTTTACGCGCCCGTTGGAAAGATAAATATGGGTATTAAAACGTTTATTATAGTTTAGTTTTTTAGCTGTTTGCCTTTTTCTTTCTTTCTTCAAAGGTTAAGGCTTCATGGGTAATTTTTGTAATATCTCTAATAATACCATCTAACTCGTGTGCCGATGTTACAATGGCTTTTAGCATGTCTTTTTTTGTAAATTCAGGCGATTCTTCTATGGATTCGTCATCTAATAAATTAATTAAGCCCATAATTCGTGAAACCGGAGCTCTAACAACGTGAGATTGTGTAAACGCTACTTTTTTAAGTGAACTGTTTTGTTCCTCAATAATTTCAATTTGTTTTTTACGTTCAGTTATATCTCTTGCAATTAGCATAATAACCGGTTTTCCGTCGAGTTCAATTTTTATAGATTTGGTTTCAAGTACCAACTCTTTTCCTAAGGGCGATAAGTATTTAAGCTCTATATCAGCAGCTTGATTTAGGCTTAAAGTGTTTATTTTGTTTATATAGTCTTCTTTAATAGCATTTATCCCAAGTTTGTAAATGGATAGCGTACTAAACAATGGCAGAGAATAACCAAATAAATTAATAGCACCTTCATTGGCATTAATAAAATTGGCTGCAGTTCCATCGGCCAAAACAGGAAAAATTAAAATGGCATCCTTGTTTGCATTAAATAAAGTTTGGTATTGAATGGCATTTTTTTCTGCATCGTTTTTTGCTTGTAATAATGCTTTGTTTGTTTTGTTAAGTTCTGCGGTACGCTCGTTAACCATATCTTCTAATACATCGTTTTGGTTTTGCTGTTGCAGCATTAGATAAACAGAAGAAAGTAGATTTTTAATTCTTAGGTTAACTTCAAGCAAATCGAAAGGCTTAGTTAAAAAATCTTTTGCACCCGCAATCAATGCGTTCTTTTTGGTTTCGTATGTAGTATCGGCTGTAAGCACCATTACAGGCATAGTTTCTTTATAAAGGTTTTGTTCTTTTATTAACTTTAGTATTTCTAAACCCGATATATGAGGCATCATTAAATCTAACAAAATCAGGTGCGGGTCGAAGTCTTTAATGGCACGAATAGCCTCACGCGAATCGGTTAATTCCATTAGCTGTGTATAGCCTTCCATTTCTAGTACATTACGTACCAGCTCAATATTAATTTGTTGATCGTCTATAATTAATATACGGGCGTTTAGTAAATTCTGTTTCATTTTAATTTAAATATGTATCTATAATTTTTAATAACTCCTTAAGCTGTATGGGCTTTGTAAGATAGGTTTTAGCGCCAAGATTTAGCATATAGTTAATTTGCTTTTCCATTGCATCGGCGCTAACAATTACTACAGGAATATTTTTTGTTTCTTCATCAATTTTTAATTTATCTAGTACTTCACTGCCATGCATATCAGGAAGGTTTAAATCTAATAAAATAAGTTGTGGTTTATATTGCTTCGCCAACGTTACAGCATTTGCGCCATATGTATTTGTAATTAAATTTACTTCCGGACGTGCATTGTTAATAATGGTTTCAACCAATTCTATATTGGAAAAATTGTCTTCAATATACAATATTATCTTGGAGCTTATGCTTGCATTTTCGGTTGTAATTTTTTCGTTATCAATTGTTCCTTTTATTCCATTTATGGTTTCTTCATGGTTTCCACCATTTTTAAATTCAAACCAAAATGTGCTTCCTTTACCCAATTCGCTTTCAACACCATACAATCCATTCATACTTTCCATAAGTTGTTTAACAACAGATAGGCCTAGTCCGGTACCTTCAATTTCATGCTTATCGGCGCCTATGCGTTCAAAAGGCGTAAATATTTTATCTATGTTTTCTTTGCTTATACCAAAACCATTATCAGTTACAGAAATTCTTACATTTCTGTTATTTTCTTTAACAAGAATATTTACATGGCCACCTACATGATTATATTTAATTGCATTGTTAATAACGTTAATTAGAATTTGCTTTAATCTTTGCTTATCTGCCATTATATATAAAACATCATTAGGCTTAAATTCAATGTTTATTTTGCGGGCTGTTGCCATTGGGTAAACCAACTCAACCACTTCGTTTATTATATGATTTGCCGAAACGCTTTCAACAGATAGTCCGATTCTTCCAGATTCTATACGAGCAATATCAAGTACTTCATTAATTAAGTTTAGTAAGTGATTTCCACTTTTTAAAATATGTCCAACGCTTTTTTGTTGTTTTTCATCCAGATTTGTCATTTCTAAAAGTTGAGCAAATCCTAAAATGGCATTCATAGGTGTTCTTAGTTCATGACTCATACGCGATAAAAATATACTTTTGGCTTCGTTTGCCTTATCTGCCGTAATTTTTGCTTTTTCAAGTTCAACATTTGCTACTTTAAGTTCTTCGGTTCGCTCTTGTATTTTTTGCTCTAGGTTTTGGTTTAAATCTAATATCAGTTGTTCTGTTCTTTTTCTATCGGTTATATCTCTAACAAAACGTAGTACTGTATTTTCAGACATTTTAACCAGTCGTGCTTCATAAAATTCTATTTGATTGTTGTTGTTAAGCGAGTATTCGTAAGTTACCATTTGCCCGGTTTTAATGGCAAAATTTACATTCTGTAAATGGTATTTTGTATTTTCTTCATCAAATACATCTGCAAATTTTTTGCCAATTAAATAGCTATAGTCTTTGTGTTTTGTGTTGTTATTGGATCTAAAATAATCAAGATACTTTCCATCGCTATCATTTATAAAAATCATATCGGGCAAGGCCTCAATAATTGCATTTAATTTTTCATTTTGTTCTTTAATTATTGTTTCACGTTCAACTTTTTCACTTATATCAATACACGTTGCTGATAAAAAATTAGGGGTTCCGTCTTCATCTACAATTAATTTAGCCGACATTAGCGTAGGAAATTCTGTTCCATCTTTTCTTGCATGTCCGACTTCCTCATTGGTAAAACCGCCTTTTTCTTTTATTTGATTTACCAATTTGCCAACTTCTGGTAATTGAGCCGGGCTATGAAAAACAGATAAGTCTTTTCCAATTAGCTCATGCGGTTTGTATCCATGCATGTTTGCAAAAGCTTTATTTAAATAAAGCAATTTTCCATCTAAGTCTGTAATACCGGTACCATATGCTGCTTGTTCAATAATTGTCTTAAACCTATTTGTTTCTTCTTGAGCGTTTTTTATAGCAGTAATATCTTTCCATGTAGCATATATTGCTTGTTGGTTGTTGTATTCTATAGCCACACAGCTTACCATAATGTGTATTATTGGCTGTTTTTTTAATTGTAAAATCCATTCGTAACTTAACAAGCCATTTTCAATTACTGTTATATTGTAATTGTTAAATAAATCATGGTAATTGGCTTTTTTGTTGTGTTGAACCTCCGCACTAAAAGCCAAAACATTTTTATTTTCAATATCGCTTTTGTTAAGGCTTAATAATTTACACGTGGCGGTATTAAATTCCAGAATATTTCCTTTTAAATCGTAAATTAAAATTGGGTCGGGCGATACATCAAATAACAACCTGTATTTTTCTTCGCTTTTTCTTAACTTTTGTTCTGCTTCTACTTGAGCTGTAACATCATTATCAACACCTCTGTATCCAATAACTTTTCCTAAATTATCAATAATTGGTTTTCCATTAGAAATGGTCCAAATTATATTACCATCTTTTCTTGTTTTGGGGTTTAGCCATCCTTCAATATTTTTGGCATTATTTAAAAATTCAAAGCCTTCGGCTTTGTATTTTTCTCGTTCATTTTCCGGTGTCATATTAAAAATGTACACCTTATTTACAAGTTCTTTAGGTTTATACCCATATACTTCAAAAGCAGCATCACTTAAATAGGTGTATAAACCGGTTTCGTTTACCTCCCAAACAACAGTTTTGCTATGCTTGGCTAATTCGGTAAATCGTTTTTCGCTAGCCTGCATATTAGCAACCATTTGTTCTTTTTGGGTAATATCTTCTTCAACGGCAAAATAATGAGTGATATTACCCTCTGCATTTTTAATTGGAGCAATAGAAGCTTGCGCTATATAAATTTCACCATTTTTACGTTTGTTGTAAAATTTACCTTGCCATTCCCTACCTTTTTTTAGATTGTTCCATAGGTCATCTATGATATAGCTGCTGGTTAGGCCGGATTTAAAAATAGAAGGTTTTGCACCAATAAGTTCTTGCTTATTGTAACCACTCATTTGAATAAGTGATGCATTAACATATTCTATTTCTCCGTTTAAATTGGTTATTAATATGCCAAGTGGATTTTGTTCGGTTACTGTACTAAGCGTTTTTACGGCAAGCTCAGCTTGTCTTAACTCGGTAATATCGCGCCATGCGGTAAGTAAAATATTATTACCTGAATAGCTAATAATAGTAATGCTAATTGAAACCAATACCAATTCACCATTTGATTTTTGGTGAATCCACTCAAAATTTTTCTTCCCTGTTTTTAATATTTCATTTATTATTTCTCCGGCATACGTATCAGATGCTTTTCCATTTGCCTGTACTTTAGGCGAAATATCATGAGGTTTTTTGCCAATTATGTCTTCTTTATTATATTGTAATAGCCTGCAAGTTGCATTGTTGCAGTCTATAAAATTGCCATCTTCTCCTAACAGTAAAATAGGGTCCGGTGCGTTTTCAAATAAGGTTCTATAATTTTCTTCACTTTCTGAAAGTTTTTTTTCTGCATCACGTTTTTCGGTAATATCAATGCCCATGCATTGTATTTCTGTAGGTTCACCCAAACTATTAGTAAGGCAAACAAATTCCCATAACGTAGTACGTATGGTATTATTATGCCCGGGTTTGTCTAATTCTACTTTAACAATTTTTCCGGGTTCAGCAATACATTCATTTACGGCTTCTAAAGTTCTGGGGTGATGATATTCGCAAATAGATTTTAGCGAGTCTTCATTGTTTAGTCCATTTTCATAAATCCAACCAAATTTTTCCTCAAATGCATGATTCCAATATGTGTGTTGACCAAGCATATTGGTTCTAAGCACAAAACTTGTTTGTGAGCTTAATAAGCTTTCCAGCCATTTTTCACTTTCTTGTATTTTATTAAAGGCTTTTACCGAATCGGTTATATCTATTCCAATGCATTGAATTTCTAATGGATTTCCTAAATCATCTGTAATACAAACAAAATCCCATGCTGTATGTACTATCGAGCCATCTTTAGCAGGCTTGTCTAACTGCACCTTAAAGATTTTTCCGGGCTCTTTTATACATTTTATTACTGTATCTTGTGCCTTAGGTTTGTCGTAATCGCAAATTGAGGTTAAAGAATCGGCTTCTGTTAATCCATTTTCTTTATACATCCAGCCAAAAGCTTCTTCAAAAGCTTGATTCCAATATGTATGAATGCCACGCAAATCGGTGCGCAAAACATAAGATGTTTGTGAATTAAGTAAGTTATTTAAACGTTGTTCACTTTTAGAAAGTTCGTTAAAGGTTAAAACTTTTTCTGTAACATCTAGGTTAGTACCACGAGTACCCAAGAAATATCCATTTTTTGAATAAACCGGTTGGCAAACATGTTCAATATATTTTAATGAACCATCTCTGGATATAATTCTAAAATTATGTTTCCCGGAGCATTTATTGGCAGTTACTTCTTGTTTGTGTTGTGCATAACCTTCTATATCTTCGCTATGCATTAAGTTATGGCAGATGTTTTGATCGGCAAGCATTTCTTCTGCAGTATATCCTGTAATGTTTTTACATGATGGTGAATGATACAGAAATGTTCCATCCGGTGCTTCCCAAAACTCCCAATTGTAATTATTGTCTGCAATTATGCGGTATTTTTCTTCAGATGCTTGTAAGGTTTGTTCGAATAAATCCTTGTTATATTTCTGCGTAATAAGTCTTACAATAGTTTCTACAAATTCAGTTTCACTCGGTAAAAACTTTATATCATCATCTATATAGATTAAAAGTTTTCCTATTTTAATAGTTTCGTTTACAATTAAATCTTTTGAAGTAAAATTTTGGGTTTGCTTAATCGTTTTAGTTGTGTATTTAATATTGAGATATTCAATGCAAACATATGTTTTATTAGGTGAGGAGAACGATGCTTTAATAACTTCACAAATATTGTTAAAGTATTCGCTAACAGGCATATTCATTGCCATATTTAGTTGCGAAATTTGGTATACTCCATTTAGCTCTTTTAGCGTTTCATTTATTAAAATGTTAGTTTTTTTTCTGTCTTCTATGTTTGCAATTAGTTCGGCAAAAACCTCTAAGAGCTGCTTTTCTGAATTATTGTAAATGTGTTGTTGTTTTACGGCATCAAATCCCACCATGCCAATGCACTCGCCTTTAAGCATTACCGGCATGCAGTAAATGCTTTTAATGTCTTGTTCTAGTAGTACATGTTTAAAGTTGTCGTCATCTGGTAAAAGTGCGGTGTTTTCTACTATAAAGGGTTTGCCTTGCTTATTTTGCTCTACCCAATTAGAAACAAATTGTATAGGAAAGTCCTGCAGGTTCTCTTTTTGTGGTATTATATTTTCACCACACCATTCATGGGTGTTTGTTGCTAAGTTTTTTTCAAAGTTATAATTAAAAACATAAAAGCGATCTACATTCATAAAGCTGCCTAAACGCCCAAGGAGTTTGTTAATTTCCTCGTCTATTTGATCAAGATTAATATTTATAAATTTGGTTGTAGCATCTATTAAAATACCACTCATTTCTAATTGATATTCTAACTCCTTTTTAGAAAGTATTTCGGCTGTAATGTCTTTAAAGCTTGCAAATACACCATCAACTTGATTTAATCCTGTTTTAAAAACCGGATATGAATTTATTAAAATCCATACATACGAACGTGTATCTGGATGATAAACCCCCATGATTTCGTTTTTTACTACTTTACCTGTAGCTAAGCTAACCATAGCCGGGTGCTCATTGCCGGGGAATGGACTTCCATCTGCATGTACGCTTTTCCATTCGGGGTGCATAGAGTCTCTGCCGGTTAGTTGTTCGTAGGTTAAACCAAGAATATTCTGTGCAGCACTGTTTGCATAGGAAATTTTTCCGTTTGTTTCTTGAAAAACGATACCAAAATCCATGGTTTCCACTACCAGTTCAAAGTCTTTTGTTTCATCGGCTTCTATATGAAAACCGTTATCGTTTTTATAAAATGTTACAATATACCCATTTTTAAAAACTTCTATTTGGTGGATGTATTTGTCGGCGTTTTTAGATTTTATTTCTATGGTTAACGGTAATTTTGTAAAATCAATTTTAGATTTCACATCCAAATTCTCCGAAAGTAAATCTGTGTAAGATTTTCCCACAATATCGAATTCTGTGGTGTTAAAAAAATCACAGGCCGCTTTGTTGCCAAATAGTATTATGCCATTATTGTTAAGCCTTAATATGCCCCAAAATTAATGCGCCAGCGACTTTAATATATTTTGCTTAAATTTATTGTAACCCATCGTTTTTTTTGTTAAAAAGTATCAACTCAAGCAAATTACAATTTATCAAAATATTCTTAAAGTGTTTAGATACACCATGGCGCTAAAATTGCTTATTTGTAATAGTTTTTACATTATTGTATTGGTTATGAGTAAGAAAGAAAATGTATATATAAAGGAAATTTTAAGAAATGGTTGTTTTAAACGATTTCAACAGGCTTTTTCTATTGTGGGAAATGTTTTTCCCAAAATTGGATATTTTTTTTAAGTTTATATATTGCATTTTTTTTAAGTATTAGATAAACAGAGTGTTGTGTTTATTTTGTAAAAAAATATTTATTTTGAACCGATATTTGCTTTTATAAAATTATGGTATTAGTCATCACATCATTACTCTTAGTAATTAACATCGTTGGATTGTTAAACCGTAAAAAAGTATGGTCGAAAGTGTTTTTGGTTTCGCAATTGTTTTTTATTGGTGGTACAGGCGTTTTGTTTATAGTTAACAATCAAGGTCGTGGATTAGAAGCAAAGCGTAAAAAACTACAAGAACAAAACCAAACCATCGAAAGTGCATCTGAGCGCATGGCAAAAACGGCTAAAGAAATGGCCGATAGTGCAGAAACAGAAAAAAACACCCAAGACGGTTTAAAAGTAAAAGGGTTTTAATCATTCAATGAAAAAAATTCAAGTAAATATAGAGCACCTTGAGGTATCTACAGCTAATCGAACCAGACCAAATTACATAGAGAATTCCGGAAAGCACGATAAGATGTGGAATATATTTTCCTTTGTAGGGTATAGTGTGGTGCTTTTAGTAATTACTACAGTAATGGTAATGGAAATAAAAAACAATTACCATACCGATTTCTTTAAAGGCGGAGGTACACCTATTGATGAAATGTATAACTCGATTTTTAAATAGGTCTTTAAAAAGTACAAAACACAATACCAAATCACAGCAACAAAGTCAAAAAAAAATGTCGCAAAAGGTAACGTTTAGCATAGGAAATAATAAAGATCAGTATAAGATTGATGCAGGCAGAATGCAAGCCGAACGCGATCAGCAAAAAGCGCAAGCAGCTGTTTACGCTATCTTATACTTATTTGTAATCTTGTTTATCCTAATGATAATAACCATGGAAATTTCAAGGCAATATAACGTTAGTATTATACCTGGTTTTACAAATCCTTTTCAAGATTTATACAACGATGTAATGAATGAAGCCGGCATGTAGTGGTGTGTGCTTCTTTTAAATTCTATTAAATTTTTTACCATTAAAAATCTGTCTGGTTTCTATGCTGAACCAACCTTTATCCAACCATTTTATAGCTTAATCAATTTTTTTTTGAGCACAAATATAAAATTCATACATTTGGTTCAATACAAAAATATGAATTTAGCGCAACTCGATTTTAAACATTTGTTTAATTTAAGTCCGGAAGGCATTTATATGAGTAACCAACAAGGTGAAATTTTATTTGCCAATAACTCTTATTTTGAATTAATCGGAGTACCAAATACATCGAATTTTACATTAAATATTTATGATATTATTGCGCCTGATTACATAGATGCAGCAAGAGCTACAAACGATTTTTTGTTTAAAAATATTGGTGAGGTTAGAAACTTACAAGTTAATTATATTACCCTAAAAGCCGAAACAAAATGGATTGATAGTATAACCACAGTTCAGATGCTTAATAATGAGCCCGTACGAATTGCTTTTGTTAGAGATAAAACAGAGTGGCTAAATCAACAACGCGAATTAATTGCATTGAATAAACGTTTAAAAGATTATGCTTTTTTAACTTCTCATAAATTAAGGCACCCCATTGCAAATATTATTGGATTAATTGATTTACTTAAATTTTCAAACAATAAAGCCTCCGAGTTAGAATTTATTCAAGATGGTTTATTAACGTCTGCTAACCAATTAAACGATGTGGTACACGAGTTGCATCAGGCTTTGGGTAAAACAAACTTTAATAACCTTATACTTAATAAGCCCGTATCTGATGGTATAACCCGAATTATGCTGGTTGACGATGATAAAATTAATAATTATATTAATAAAACCCTAATTAAAAAATACAATGAGGCTGTACAGGTAATTGATATGCTAAATGGTAAAGAGGCTCTAAATTATTTGGTTTCAAACCGGCCCACTCCCGATGTTATATTGTTAGATATTACAATGCCGGTTATGAATGGATGGGAGTTTATTGAACACTTTAAAAAATTAAATTTAAATTATACCAAACTCCTAATTTTAACAACATCGGTAGATAGTGCCGACCGTGCAAAGGCAATAGCATATGGTCTAGACATAGATTTTGTTTCTAAACCTCTAAATATTTCAATTCTTCAACAAATTTTACATGATAAGTAGGGCTTGCGGATTAACGCTCAAATCATTATTAATATGTTATTTGACTATTGTAGAAATTTTTCTTCTGCAAGGTAAATAAACAAACTTGTTGGGCTTACGCTATTTTTGCTTTGCACACGTTTTTAATTTCCGCTATTTCAGCTCTACATCATCTTCATCGTTAAAGCATATACGGCTTTACTACAGCACTATCCGCCAGACTTTTACTCGAATCTAATGCAGATTTGAATTTAACAGCAAGCCCTGAATAAATATTAATTTTAACCAGAATTGTACATCGCTGATTTATGTTTTAATGCGTGAGAATTAATTTTAATAGGCTGTTTTTCAGATAATTTTATCTGATTTATAAAATAATGTATGTATATACAAATAATGTCAATACATTTGTAGTCGAATTTAATACATATGAAAACCATCATACATCTTTCATCTGATAGAGGCCACGCCAACCACGGTTGGTTAAATGCCAAACATTCGTTTAGTTTTGCCCGTTGGTTCGATCCTGATAAAATACATTTTGGTGCATTGCGTGTACTAAACGATGATGAGGTTGCCCCGGGTATGGGTTTTGGCAAACATCCGCATGATAACATGGAAATTATTACCCTTGTACAAGAAGGAGCATTGGCGCACGAAGATAGCATGGGCAATGGTAGTATTATGCACGCAAACGAGGTACAGGTAATGAGTGCCGGAACGGGTGTTTTTCATTCTGAAATGAATGCAGATAAAAACGAGTCGGTAAAGTTGTTTCAAATTTGGGTAATTCCGGATAAAATGAGCGTTAAACCGCGTTACGATCAAAAAATATTTGCACCTGAATTGCGTAAAAACCAATGGCAAGAAATAATTAAACCAGATACGCAATCAAGCGGTGATGCTATTTTTATTCACCAACAAGCATGGTTTAGTTTAGCCGATTTAGATGCTGGTAAATCCATTACTTACAGCAATAAAAAGATTGGTAACGGGGCATATGTTTTTGTTATTGATGGTACTGTTGAAATTAATAATACCGTCTTAAACCGCAGAGATGCTATGGGTATTACAGAATACAATGATTTTACCATTACTGCAAACTCTTTTGCACGTTTGCTGGTTATTGATGTACCAATGCTTCAGCTAGAATATTAAAATCCAATAATAAATAACACATGAGCACACAAACATTATCTAATTGGGCAATAGACCCAATGCACTCTGAAATAGAGTTTAAAGTAAAACATTTAATGATTAGCACTGTAACAGGTAAGTTTACTTCGTTTAATGCTACAGCAAACGCTAACGATGATTTTAGCAACGCCGATGTTACATTTACTGCCGATGTAAACTCAATAACAACCGGTAACGAACAACGCGATGGCCATTTAAAAAGCGATGATTTTTTTAATGCTGAACAGTTTCCTGCGTTAACTTTTAAATCAACCGGTATTAGCAAAGATGGTTCAGGTATAAAATTAACAGGCGATTTAACCATTCGTGATATTACAAAATCTATTACCTTAGATGTAGTTTACAATGGTACCATGACCGATTTTTATGGTAACGTAAAAGCGGGTTTTGAAGTTACCGGTGTAATTAACCGCAAAGATTTTAACTTAAAGTGGAGTGCTACAACCGAAGCTGGTGGCATTGTTGTAAGCGATGAGGTTAAGCTTATTTGCAACGTACAATTTGCCAAACAAGCATAATTTTTTAAAATAAGTGCTTGTAATATTAAATATTGCAGGCACTTATTGTTTTGAACCTACCTCTAATTAAATAATCTTTAAAATAAACGCTAATACATGAAACGCAAAGATTTTTTAAAAGCCGGATTGTTTGTTGGTGCTGGTTTTGCAATGAAAGGTGCAAATGCAGCAGAAGTTATGCAAAATAATAACGATGAGTTAAAGCCCATCGATGCTTTAGGTTTTAATCATTTACCTGCAACAAATTCTAAAATTGCAGATAATATGGTATTGCATAAAGCCAATACCCGCGGTGGTGCCGACCATGGTTGGCTAAACACTCGGCATACCTTTAGCTTTGCCAATTATTATAATCCGGAGAGAATGAATTTTGGTGTACTGCGTGTACTAAATGATGATATTATAAGTGGTGGAACAGGTTTTTCTACCCACCCGCACGATAATATGGAAATTATTTCTATTCCGTTATTTGGCGATTTAGAACACAAAGACAGCATGGGAAATATTAGCGTAATTCGACAATATGATGTACAAGCCATGACCGCCGGAACTGGCATTAAACATAGCGAGTATAACGCCAATAAAGATAAAGAAGCAAGATTCTTACAAATTTGGCTTTTTCCTAAAAAACGCAATTTAAAGCCAGCATACGATCAAAAAACATTTACTCCTAAACAACGACAAAATAAGTTGCAGGTAATTGTATCTCCAAATGCAAAAGATGGCGGTATTGGCATTTATCAAGATGCTTGGTTTAGTATGGGTAACTTAAAAAAAGATTTTAAAACCAGTTATCAAATTAAGCAAACAGGCAATGGGGTTTATGCCTTTTTAATTAGTGGAAGTGTTACCATTAATGGTGTAGCTTTAGATGCCCGCGATGGGCTTGGAATTTGGAATACAAATAATATAGATATTAAAGCCAGCACAGAATGTGAATTGTTGCTAATGGATGTGCCCATGCAAATTGGATAACCATGAAAAAGCAAATTGTTTTATTAGTAATTTTATTAACCTTTTCGCTTTATAGTATGTCGCAAAACAACAAACCTAAAATAATTTATGTATTCGATCCAATGTGTGGGTGGTGCTATGGATTTAGCAAAGTAATGCATGAGTTTAAATCGAATTTTGAAAACGATTACGATTTTGAGATTATAAGTGGTGGAATGGTACTTAACGAGCGAGAAGGCCCCATTGGCGATTTTGCTGACTATATTCTAGGTGCTTACCCAAGGGTAGAATCATTAAGTGGTATTGTTTTTGGCATACCTTATTTAGAAGCGCTTAAGACAAAACAACTTTGGTCGGGCAGCTCTACACCTGCCATTGCAATAGAAACTTTTAAGCACTTTAATGCTTTAAAAGCAATTGAGTTTGCTGAGTTGGTTCAAACAGCCTATTATTTAGAAGGCAAAGATTTAAGAGATACCAATGTTTATTTAACGCTAATTAAACAGTTTAATATTAACGAAGCTGATTTTTTAAGCAAATTCAGAAGCGAAGAAATGCGAAAAGCTGCATCGGATGGTTACCAACAAGCCGCAAATTATGGTGTTACCGGTTATCCAAATGTAATTATGGTATGGAAAGATAAATATTACATGGTGGCAAAAGGCTTTACCAATTACGATCAGTTTGTTAAAACCATTGATACTGTAAAATCTACCTACTAAGAAATAGCATATGGTAATGTTGCAGTTTACCATTAATATTGCGCCCCAATTTTGAAAAATCGTATATATTTTTTAGGTGTAATAGTTGTATTAACATGTTTATGTAATGGCATTCTGGCTCAAGTTTCTATGCCAAATGCTATTCAGGCTGTTTATAACCCCTATAAAATTAACATCGACGGTTATTTAAACGATAGCATTTGGCAAGTTGCCCCACGTATAAGTAACTTTACCCAACGTGAATTAAATTATAATCAGCCGGTATCTGAGCGCACAGAAGTTGCTGTTTCGTATAACGATGAATTTTTATATATAGCAGTTTGGTGTTACGATAAAAATCCGCAAAATATTGTTGCCAAAGAGCTTCGCAGGGATTTTAACTACGAAATTGATGATAATTTTATTGTAGTTATAGATACCTACAACGATAAACGCAATGGTTTTATGTTTGTTACCAACCCTAATGGTGCACGGGGCGATTTACAAATATTTAATAATGGTGGTTCTTCTAATGCATTTTGGAATGGTGTTTGGGATGTAAAAACCAAGATTACAAGCGAAGGATGGTTTGCAGAGTTTGAAATTCCGTTGTACACTTTAAAATATCCAACACAAACTATAGAACAAATCTGGGGTATTAATTTCGAACGCAATATTCGTTATAAACGCGAACAAGCGCTTTGGCAGGGCTGGAGTAGGGATAACCGCATAAAGCAAGTAAACCAGGCCGGTGCTTTAATTGGGTTAAGAAATTTAAGAAATAAACAGTTTGTTGAAGTTAAACCCTATGGTATAGCCGGTGCAAATAATGCTGGAGGAAAACGTACTACGTTAACAAATGCCGGAGGCGATATTAACTATTTGCTATCGCCTACATACCGTTTAAATTTAACTTTTAACACAGATTTTGCCCAAGTAGAAGCCGACCAACAGCAAATAAATTTAACAAGATTTCCGCTGTTTTTTCCGGAGTTAAGAGAGTTTTTTTTAGAGGGCGACGATTTTTTTAATATGAATTATGGAGGTAATCGAATTTTTCCATTTTATACGCGTAGAATTGGCCTTAGCGATAACCTTGATCCTATACCTATAATTGCAGGTGCCAGAATTTTGGGTAAAGAACAAAACAGCACGGTTGGATTAATGAGCATCCAAACTGCTGAGGCTTTTGGACAGCCTGCTACAAACTATACTGTGGGCAGTTGGAGGCAAGATGTTGGGCGCCAAAGTTTCTTTGGTATTATGTCGGCCAACAGAATAGATAACCAACATTGGCATACTACAACCGGCATTAATGGCCGATACAGTACTGCAAAATTTTTAGGTAAAAAAAACATAGAAATTGGTGGGGCATTAATAAAAACACATTCTTCCAACATAGGTTATCAGCCAGATGGCTATGCCTATCGGGCTTTTTTAAGTTATCCTAACGATCGTATAGTAATATTCGCCTCAACGCAACAAAGTCCTGCTGCCTTTAACCCGGAAATAGGCCTTGCCACAAGAACCAATTTTCGCGAAGATTTTGCATTGGTATCGTTAAGGCCACGTCCTAAAAATTTTTTAAAATGGATACGTCAGTTTGAATTTAATCCTGTATCTGTAACCAATACGCAATATAACGATACACGTAATATGCAGTCCTTTGAGTACGGTTTTCAATACTTTGGTTTCGAAACAAAAAGTGGAGAATCGATACGCTTGGAACATAGGTTGGTAGGAGAGGGTTTAATAGATAGTTTTACAATTAGAGGCACAAACATAACCATACCTCAAAAAGACTATTGGTGGCGATTAAACCAAGCAGAAATTAGAACGTTTAGAGGTCGTACCTTTTCATTAATTAATAGGTTAACATGGGGCCAATATTATACAGGCACTGCCATTAGCAACCGCGCTGATGTGCTGTGGCGGGCAGGAAAATACTTAAACACATCGTTAAGATACGAGTATAACCAAGTAAAATTACCATATGGCAATTTAGAAACGCATTTGTTTGGTAATAGAATAGAGTATGCCATTAACCCAAACATTTTTGGATCTATGCTTACCCAATGGAATACTGCTCAAAACGAGTTAAATTTAAATTTTAGGTTACAGGTAATACCCAAAATTGGTACAGATTTTTTCTTAATTGTCAATCAAATTTACGATACGCAAAACAATACATTAGATGCCAGGCGAAGCACCATTATAGGTAAACTTATATGGCGTTTTGTAATTTAAAAGTTGCCATTTCTGTTTGAACCAACATAGGCTTTGTTTACCATTAAAAATCTGGCCGTTTTTATTCGTTTTTCCGGTGTTTTTTTGGGGGTTTCTTTTTCAATATTTTCGTTTTTTTTCGTAATAAACATGTAAAACAATACGTTTAGTTTGAATAATGGCCTAATTTGGCTATTTTAGCCGCTATTTTGTGGGTAAATAACTGGCGTATTTTGCACAATAGCTTAAATGTTTACCTACCTTTGATAGATATACTTAATGAATAAACTGCATACCATATTTGTGTTTTGTGCCTTGATTGCATCAAGTCTTTGTTGTAATATATTGTTGGCTCAACCTATAATTGACGAAAAGGCTAAGCTATTAGCAGATATTGACTCCAATACACTTCGCCTGCGCAATAAACTATATCCGGTAACTGTTGTTGGCGAAGAAAATATCTATGGATTTGATGAGGATGAAATTCCGCGTTATAGCGATTCTGCTTATGCTGTTAGGTTAAAGCTTTTAGAAGCAGAGGTGCCGTTAGATTACAACGAACATGTAAAAGCATACATAGATTTATATGCTGTAAGAAAGCGCAAATTGGTTACCAAGGTGCTTGCAACCAGTAAGTTTTATTTCCCAATTTTTGAAGAAGTGCTGGATAGAGAGAACATGCCTTTAGAGCTAAAGTATTTAGCTGTTATTGAAAGTGCATTAAATCAAAATGCAGTTTCGCATGCAGGGGCTGTTGGCTTGTGGCAATTTATGGCACCCACCGGTAAAATGTTTGGTTTAACCACCAATCATTACATTGATGAGCGAAGAGAAATTGTAAAATCTACCGAAGCAGCTGCACAATATTTAAAAAATGCTTACAGAATTTACGGCGATTGGTTGCTGGTTATTGCAAGTTATAACTGCGGCGCGGGTAATGTTAATAAAGCTATTCGCAACAGCGGTGGTAAACGTAATTTTTGGGAAATTATGCCTTATTTGCCCAAAGAAACACGTGGATACGTGCCTGCTTTTGTAGCTGCAACTTACGTAATGAGTTATGCTGCCGAGCATAATTTATATGCAGACGACTCTTTTGCAATTTATCCGCATTTAGATACGGTTTATGTAGATAATACCTGGAGTTTAGAAAAATTGGCACTTGCGTTAAATACATCTACTTCTGAATTGTTGTACTACAACCCTGCATTACGCAAGAATTATTTGCCTTTTACCGGCGGTAAAATTGCATTAACATTGCCTTATCATTATGCAGTACAAGTTGCTGCTTTAAGCAATAGCGATTTACAAGACGAAAAGTTAAACGATCGCATCAAAAATGCAAACTATTTAGCACAACAACAGCAATCAAAATATACAAAAACAAAACAAATACAATACACCATAAAACGTGGTGATGTGCTAGGCTCAATAGCTAAGAAATTTAATGTAAGCGTTGCCGAACTAAAATCTTGGAATAAAGGAAAAATTAGGGGCAATAATATTCAGCCCGGACAAAAACTTAATATTTATCCGAAAGCGTAAGGTAAATCGGGCTTTCCGTAGTAGAATCTTAGTTTGCATTTGTTATTGCTTTTAAAGAACATTTGAACGTTGGGTTTATTAAGCTCCTTAGGAGCGGTATTATTTGATTC